>Ga0222653_1000845_pt1 | contig 16718 bp, 14 predicted proteins | sample AntAcemetagen419_FD_179856 | JGI IMG/M metagenome (GOLD analysis project Ga0222653, IMG submission 179856) | Saline water microbial communities from Ace Lake, Antarctica - #419 | ecosystem: Environmental > Aquatic > Non-marine Saline and Alkaline > Saline | place: Antarctica: Ace Lake...
TACCACTGCAGAGATATCTAAATCATTTGGACTCGGCCAATATTTTGTTTCCAGAATCTTTGAATGAGCTAAAAAAGATAATATAAGGTCTCCGTTTCAAATCTATGCCAATGCCCAATCAAACTATTCTCGTCTTACTTTCAGGGGCCCTATGGAATGACAGTAGGGTATTGCGCATCAGCAAAACCCTGAGCAAAGACTATGCGGTAACAGTTTTGGCATATATGGGAAAACCTTCCAATATATCTGCACCTTTCAAGGTTCACGAAATGAAGAAGGGAGTTGGTCTATCAAATAAAATTCTTTCTAGATCTTACTTTTGGCTACCCTTTCACCGTGATGTGCACACTCAATTTGATCTGAGTAAAAATTATGATTTGATCTGGGCCAACGACCTAAATACCCTATACACGGGTGCTTTCTTAGCCAAGAAAATGAATGCGAAATTGATTTATGACAGCCATGAAATCTATGTTGAAACGATCAATCAATTTTTTCCAACAAATACTACAGGACTTAAGAAGGCATTTCATAAATGGAATTGTAAATTGATGCAATCGCTAGGTAAAAGAATGGAGGCCAAATACAGTATGCAAGCTTCCCATATTTTTACTGCAAACGAGTCCTTTAGCGAAATATTGAAAGAAAAATACCACTGGAAGCGTGTTACCTCACTCTACAACCTACCGGTTTACCAAGAGTCTTCAAATAGAAGTTTGAAGCAAAACATTAGAGATACTTTTACGCCGAATGAAATTATAGTCCTTTACCATGGAATGTTCAATGCAGGTAGGGGCCTTCATTTAGTAATTCAGGCCATGCAGTATCTAAAACTTGACTACAAACTTGTAATGTTAGGTAGCGGATTCTTAAAAGCAGAATTAACAGATTTCGCTAAAAAATTGAATGTCACCAACCGTGTTGTTTTTATGGAAATGGTACCTGAGGCCGAACTTATCGGTTTTATCAAAGGTGCAGATGTGGGTATTAACCTGCTGGAGAAGGTGAATATTTCAAAGTGGAATGCTTCACCAAACAAACTGTTTCAATACATTCACGCTGGAATACCTGTGGTTTGTTCTAAATCACCTGAAAACATAAAGGCTTTTGAGAAATATGCAATGGGTGAATTGGTAAACAACACCCCAGAATCAATAGCAACGGGAATTGAAGCTATTAACAACAACTTACAAGCTAAATCAGGTTTAGGTGCAGCAGCAAAATATTTTTCATGGGATTCAGAAGAAAAAAAGCTGCTGGCTATTATGGGCTCCATATTTTAAGTTCTGTTGTATGCTTGCATTTTCAATCAAATGACAAAAATTATAATTCTCACTTATTATTTCCCCCCAGGTAATTTTGCAGGCAGTTATCGGATAGATTCATGGGTTAAATATTTGAAAGACAGTGGCTATTATCCAATTGTGATAACACGACACTGGAATAATAACGAACATGATTATACAGGAATAAGTCAAGAAACGCAAAAAAGCGTAGAGCTCCATGACGGATACAAAGTTATACGGGTACCTTTTAAGGGAAGTACTAGAGATAGGTTAGTTTCTAGGTTTGGTTCAAAGAGTTTTTCAGTAGGAAGGATATTTTCATTTTTTCAGCTTCTTCTTCAAAATATTTTTATTTACGCTTCTCCTCAGCGTGAACTCTACTTTGAAGCTAAGAGAGTTTTGCATGATGAAGATGATCTGAAAATCGTGATTACGAGCGGAAAACCGTTTATTCTTTTTCAATACTGTTTTTATTTGAAGAAAATTTTTCCAAGAATTAAATGGATTGCGGATTATCGTGACCCGTGGAATTCTGAAGAAAAAATGATCACTTGGAAGACCAAGTGGTTTCAGTTTGTGGAAAGAAAGTTTGAGATCAAGTGGCTTTCTAACGCAAGCGGTTTGACCACTGTTTCTGAGCCAGTGGCTAAAGGAATTCTGACTTTGCTTAACAGAGCCATTCCTTATTCGGTAGTTAAAAATGGTTTTGAGCCTTTGACTATAGGAGTCGATTATGAGAAAACCAGCTGCTTTAAAATAGGATATATTGGCTCTCTGTACAATGAGCAAAAAATCGAACTATTTCTAGAAGGCTATTCCAAATTCTTGAAAACGAGACCTGACGCAAAAATACAAACCGTTTTTTTCGGCCTGAGGAGTCAGCCTGCTCAGGCAAGTAGAGTGTTAGGAGCCATGTTAATGAATCCGAAGACAATAAGTCTTACTAAAAAGCTGCCCAAAGAAATTCTGTTAAAGAAGGCAGCTAAGTGCCATGCACTGCTTATTTGTGGTATTCCCGAACGAAGAGGAACTTACACTGCGAAATTCATGGATTATTTAGCATTGAATAAGCCAATTATATTAGCGCCATCTGACCATGATGTTTTGGAAAGAGCAGTTACAGATACATCAACGGGACCTATCACCAATGATGCTAACGGCCTCTCTGAAATCCTAGCGAATTATTATTCTGAATGGGAAAGAACAGGTAAAGTAGATTTTGAACCTAATCTTGAGGCAGTCGAAGAGTACAAAAGTTCAAATCAGGTGAAACGCTTGGTAAGTTTTATAGACGGTTTTTGAAAAGGACATTACAATTGATTTAGAATGTGCGGAATAATAGGAGAGTGTAACTTACAGAGTAACCGATTGTCTAAAGCCATGTCGTTTATAGCGCATCGAGGTCCTGACTCCTCTGGCACGTTTATTTCAAAAAACAGAAAAACGCATTTCGGACATTCCAGACTTGCTATTCTAGACACTACTCAAGGTGGCACTCAACCATTTCGTTCGGATTGCAAGAGGTTTAGTATGGTTTACAATGGTGAGCTTTACAATTATAAAGACCTTGCAAGAAGGGAGACTCTTTCATTACAAACTAGTTCTGACACAGAGGTTTTTTTAAAGCTTTTTATACGCCACGGTACAGCCTCAGTTAAAGAAATGAACGGAATGTTTGCTGCAGCGATCTACGATGAAGAGACGGAGACAACATATTTTTTTCGAGATCGAATCGGAATAAAGCCACTCTATTATTGGCTCAAGGGCGATCAACTTGCTTTTTCCAGTGAACTTCCCGCTCTACTTGAACTTGTGCAAGATGTTGATATTCGAGAAGAAAGCATGCAGCAATTCCTTCATCGAGGTTACATTCCTGAGCCTCATACGCTCTATCAGGACATCTATAAATTTCCATCTGGAACTTATGGCAGTTTCAAAGATGGCAAATTGACGCTAACACCTTACTGGAGGGCAGAAGATGCGATCCAAGCATCTACCATTTCCAATGAAACGCAAGTGATCAGCGATTTGGAAGATCTTCTTCGGGATTCTGTCCGCTTGCGCTTGACCTCTGATGTGCCATACGGAACCTTCTTAAGCGGTGGCGCGGATTCAGGATTGATTACCGCACTGGCGGCTGACCTCAGCACAGATCCACTCAACACATTCAATGTATCATTTGAAGATGCTGTTTTTGATGAAAGTCCTTTTGCCGAAAGAATGGCTGCACATATCGGAGCAAAGTACCACCACATTAGAATGACAAAGGATGAGGTCATGGGAAATCTCGAAGCAGGGTGCGATTTGGTGGGCGAGCCCTTTGCCGATTCTTCTGTATTTCCTACCATGGCGGTTTCCCAGTTTGCTTCTGAGCATGTTAAAATGGTGCTGAGTGGCGACGGCGGCGACGAGCTATTTATGGGTTATGGCGCATACAACTGGGCTGACCGGATGGAAAAGCATTGGTCATACCGAAAGTTGTTGTCTAGAGGTTTAAGAATGACACGAAACGCAAGAAATAAAAGAGCGGCAAACGTATTCGACGCTCCCACTAAATCTGAACTGCCTGCTCATATTTTTTCGCAGGAGCAGAACCTTTTCTCAAAAAAGGAAATTGAGAAAATGATCGGCAAGCCATTCAAGGACAGTTTTCAGGCACCTGACAGCAAAAGAAAACTGACCAGTTCGGAAACCCAAGCCTTCTTTGATTTGACGAATTATCTAAAAGATGACTTACTTGTTAAAGTAGATCGGTCAACCATGCATCATAGCTTGGAGGCAAGAGTCCCTTTCCTTGATCATCGCTTAGTCGAATACTCTTTGAATATTGACCCTGATTTGAAGCGCAAGAATGGCGAAAGCAAATATTTGGTCAAAAAAATAATGGAGAGGTATTATCCCGATGAATTAATTTATCGAAAAAAATGGGGGTTCTCTATCCCCTTAGAGAAGTGGATGCAAGATGAAGGGCCGATGTCTATTCATCCATCATTTCAAAAACCATACGACGCGTTGGAAGTGAAATACCACTCTGGTGATGGATATTTGTACAATCGTCTTTATGCTTTGAAAGTTCTATCCCGATATCTTTGATTCATGAATAAAAGGGTTCTCTACTTAAGTTATGACGGACTTACCGATCCGCTCGGCCAGAGTCAGATATTGCCCTATTTGGAAGGCCTTAGCGATAAAGGTCATCACATTACGATCATTTCTTTTGAGAAGTCAAAGCCTTTTTCTAAGCTGGAAAAAACGATTGAGAGACGTTGCGCAAAACACAATTTAATTTGGAAACCAGTGGGTTACACCAAGAATCCCCCAGTGTTATCGACTCTCAAGGATTTACAACGACTCGAAGTTGAAGTTAATAAACTCCATGCTGATGTACCCTTTGACCTGATCCACTGCCGCTCCTATCTCACTGCACTGGTCGCACTCAAGCTAAAACGCGAAAAGGGAATTCCCTTCATATTTGATATGCGGGGTTTTTATGCCGATGAGCGCGTGGATGGGAAAATTTGGAACCTTTCTAATCCAGTTTATAAGATCATTTATGATTACTTCAAGGTGAAGGAGCGTGATTTTTTAGACCAGGCCAGCGCCATCGTTTCACTCACTCACGAAGGAAAACAGGAAATCGAAAATTGGTACGTGGCAAAAGAGCTCTATGGCGGAGGAGAATACATGTACAATTACGATCGCGCCCTGAAGGTTCAAGATAAGATAACGGTCATTCCTTGCGCTTGTGACACGACGCATTTTGATTATCGGAGAATAACCAACAATAAGAAATTGTGGCTTCGGGCCGTTTATGGGATTGATCCCACCTTAGAATACTTGGGCTACGTGGGTTCGCTGGGTACTTGGTATATGGCCAATGAGATGCTCGACTTGTACAAGGTGCTTTTGAATCAGAATCCCGATCTGCGCTTTTTGATACTGAGTCACGACGATTTGGAGACTCTCCGTCAAAGGGCAACTGCTCTAGAGATTCCGCAATCTTATTTGGTACACGTTGCGGCTGAACGGAAGGATGTTCCTGCACTGATGAGTTTGATGGTAGCTTCAGTCTTTTTTATTCTTCCCGTCGATTCCAAGAAAGCTTCTAGTCCTACCAAGCAGGGTGAATTAATGGCCATGGGCGTCCCCATTATCTGCAACGACGGCGTGGGCGATACAGGAGATATCATTAGACGCTACAAAGCTGGTCATGTAGTCAATGGTTTTACAGAATCAGATTACGTAGAGGTTGCCGAGAACTGGGGACATATCTGTGAGCTAAAACCAGATTTGATTCGGTACGGCGGTACAGAATACTTCTCACTCAAAAAGGGAATCAAGGCCTACAGCAAAATCTACTCAACTATACTTTTAGAATAATGAATTCCAATCACCACCCTTCTTGTCCAATTTGCGGCTCAGGCAAAAAAGTACATATGCACCAATACGCTGCATGTCACCTTGTAAAATGCAAGTCCTGTTCCATGATATATGCGGAGAGAATACCCGCAAACCAAGAATTAGAAAATCATTATAAGAACTATAGCAGAGGGAGATACGTTTCTGACTTAACGATACAAAAGTACAGAGAGCTATTAGGGCAGTTTGGAGCGACAGCTAAGAATAGACGTGTTTTAGATGTTGGATGTGGTTCTGGGTTTTTTCTGGAAACAGCAAAAAAAGCAGGATGGCAGGCTATTGGAACTGAATTTGGAAATGAATCCATTGCTCATTGCCGTGAAAAAGACATTGAAGTCTATGAAGGAGATATATTGAGGATAGATTTGCCAAAAGAATCTTTTGATGTTATAACCTCTTTTGAGGTGATTGAACACCTTTCGGATCCCAAATCACATATTCAACGTTTATATGAACTTTTAGCTCCAGGAGGCATTCTGTATATTACGACTCCGAATATGAACGCAATAACTAGATACATTCTCAAAGACGCTTGGAGCATAATTAGTTACCCCGAGCATTTATCTTATTTTTCTCCTAAAACTCTAAATAAATTGCTTTGCCAAGAAGGTCTTACAAAGAAATGGCTCAGAGCAGACGGGTTAAGTGTTGATCGATTAGTGAATCATTTCAAGAAAAAGAAAGTGGTTTCTGAAAATGAATCCCCCGACAAGGCAAAAGTTAAACTGACAAATGAATCCGTAAGACAGGCAAGCCAAAAATATGTTCTAATTAGATTATTAAGAGGAATGATAGATGGAATCCTTAATGTATCAAGAAGTGGCGAATTTTTGAAAGGGTTTTACATTAAGTCAAAATAAAAATACTAACTATGTTTGCTTTTGAACCTATTCTGTTTACAAATTTGAGTTTTTTTTAGTGATTAATGAGCTTTGTTGATGTAGTACTTACAATTGTGTATTTCTTGCTTTTAACTTTAGTCGGAAGCATCATAAGAAATAGGCATCGCTCCAATCCAATATATCAAAAATGGTATCTTAAGGGATTAATAACCAAGCTTACCGCGTGCGTCTGCTTCTGCTTAGTATATACCTTTTATTACGACTACGGGGGTGATACGAGGGGGTATTTCCGCGATACAACCACAATAGCCGATGCTATTTGGTTCGGCCCAGAAGTAATTTGGAAAATCCTTCAGAGAGACTATCAGAATGTTGACTCTCAAACCTTAGATATTCTATATAAATTGATGTACGATTCCCCAATGGAGTATTATACAGTACACTTGAGTGTTCCGTTTAACATCCTAGGCTTCGGCAGTTATTTTTCAATGAGCCTTTTGATTGCCTTCTTTGCATATACGGGTGTTTGGCGGTTTTTTATGCTTTTTGCAGCTAAATTCCCAAAATTAGAAAGAGAAATGGCATTTTCCATTCTCTTTGTTCCTTCAGTGGTTTTTTGGGGCTCTGGTCTTAATAAAGATACTTTTATCATCTGTTTTGTAGGTTACTTTCTTTATTACATAAATAAATTGTTCGAGGGGAAAATTTTCAACTTAAAATACATCTTGATTGCGGGAGTTTCAGGCTACCTCATATTCATCATTAAAGCTTATGTGATTGTAAGTTTGATTCCAGGCGTATTGATCTGGCGTACACTATATTTAAGAAACCGCATAAGTATAGGTTGGATGAGATCACTCGTTCTCCCTATTTTTGGTGGTGCAACAATTCTAGTAGTGGTATATGCCCTAAGTGTATTGGGCCAATACAATAAAAAATACAGTGTGGGTAGTTTTGTCACTACTGCTCAATCCATGCAAGGTTGGCATTACCAAGAAGGGCATAATACGTCGGAACAATATGGTCGAGGATCGAGCTACACATTGGGGGATTATGAAGAAACACCCATGGGTTTGTTAAAAGTTTTCCCCGCAGCTGTTAACGTCACATTCTTTAGGCCCTATATATGGGAGGCCAAGAATGCGGCCATGTTAGCTCAAGCAATTGAAAGTTTGTTGTTTCTTTTTTTTACAGTCTTTACTATATTGAAGGTGGGTCCATTAAGGGTATACTCTTACATATCCAATGATTCAATGTTATTAATGTGCGTAGTGTTTGCTATCTTTTTTGGCTTTGCCGTTGGTTTCAGTTCTTACAATTTTGGAGCCTTGTCACGATACAAAATCCCTTGCATTCCCTTTTTCATTGCAGCCTTGTTTATTATACGGTATAAATACCAAGAATCGAGAAACACAAAATAGGCCGATATAAGATTGATAAACGAGTTGCGAGTTTAGTCCCTTCGCAAATCTAAAGTTCAAGAAGAGTATGAACGAATTTATTTTGGATGCTTTTGACGGAATAGTATTTCTGCACAGTTTGCAGCCCTTCAGAACCTAATTTTTGTCGTAATTGATAGTTATCGATGAGAAGCGAGAGTTTGTCAACCCACTCTTTTGTATTTTCCGCTAAATATCCATTTACTCCATCAGATATCACGGTTGTATTCACACCAACAGGTGACACAACGCAAGGAATACCAAGAGCCATATATTGCAAGGCTTTTAAGGCACATTTTCCTTTAGTCCATTCATCATCTGGCAGCGGCATAAGGCCTATGTCTATTTCAGAGAGGTCTTCTAGTTCGGTTTTTGCATTCCATGGAATGCCTTGGATGTTGAGTAATTTATCGGTAAAAGTTCCATCGCCAATTACCTTGAAATAAATTTTGTCTTGATATTTTTCCTTTAATTCCAGCAATGCAGGGAGTACATGTTGGAAGTGAATAATAGTGGAAAAGCTACCGCTCCATCCAATACAAATTTCGGGCTGTTCCAACTTAACAAGAGGCTTGTATATGTCTGTATCGATAGTGGTTGGAATAATCTCAATCGTGTTATTGAATTGCGCAGCAAAATTTGCTATATATTCATTACCTGCGAGTATTAAGTGGGCGTGTTGCACTATTTCTTTAGTTTTTGCAGGGTTTTTAAGAAAGTAAAATAATTTGTTTTTGCTTTTTATTTCTCCTGTTTGCTGCAACCAAATCGAGTCATCTAAGTCAAAAACCAATTTGGCCTTTTTTGAAAATCGTTTCTCAAAAAAAGCAGTTCCCAGCATGAAGGCTTCTCTTTGAACAAAAACAATATCATGATCCTCTTTAGATGATTCGCTCCAAAGAAACACGAACGATTTTAGGACAATTATCAGCTTTCTGAAAATGTTCCCAGCACTATAATAAACCGTGTCGTCATTTTTATTCAAAAGGAATTTGTGCTGGCAGACAAATCCATTTTCGTTCAGGTAGTCAATGTATTGCTCAAATCTGAATCTTTGAGAAGGTGTTCGATTTGGCCTGTGTAGGCAAATGAAAAGGATTTTCTTGCTGGACATGCTAGTCTTCTAACCAGATTGGAGGCAGGTTTTCAAAAAGTTCAATATTTTCGAATTTCGGGGTTTTTCTCGACCCATGTTTGCCCACCCATGCGATGGTTTTGGCTAAGCCCACTTCCAGGTCAACCATGTCACTTTCTTTGATATTGAAAATTTCCTTAGCTTTTTGGTGGTCGGCATACGCATGTACCACCTCGTTTCTGGCTTCTACATGTCGTATTTCCGCTTGGGCACCCATTTGCTTGATTACAGCTTGGGCGAGTTCTAAAACAGAGTAGTCGCGGTCGCCGCCTATGTTGATAATTTGGTTTTTTGCTTTTTCGTTTAGGGCAGATTCAGCAATGTGGGGCGCTACATCAGAAATGTAGCTGAATGCTCTTGATTGCTTTCCGTCGCCGTAGATGGATAATGGTTTTCCTTGTAATATCTGGTTCATAAAAATACCCATCACGTTGCGGTATCTGTCACCGATGTTTTGGTATTCACCATATACATTGTGTGGTCTAAAGATGACATAATCCAATCCAAACATTTCGTGGGCACATTTGAGGTCCATCTCAATTGCAAACTTGGCTACACCATAAGGGTCTTCAGGTTTTGGCGTTGCTGTTTCAATCATTGGAGGCGGCTGGGTGCCATACACCGCAATAGATGAGGTAAAAATAAATCTCTTTACCTTGTGTTCGATAGCAGCATTGATCAAGTTGACGCTGCCTATGAGGTTGTTCGTGTAATTGAAATTCCTGATAAAATGACTCAATCCTTCTGCGGCGTACGCAGCCAAATGGTATATGTAATCAATTTTATTTTCAGAAAAAATTCGTTTGATTAGAATCGTATCTGTAATTGAACCTTTTATAAAAATGGCCTTTGAATGGATGTTGTCTTTGAATCCGCCACTCAAGTCATCCAAAACGATTACCCTGTGGTTCATGTTGTCTATTAAATGATTTACTACGTGAGCGCCAATAAAGCCTGCACCTCCAGTAACCAATGAAACGGTTGTCATATTCTTGTGATTTTTCAGTAGTTCAAATATTGGAAAATTGATTTGCAATTATTCGATACAACGAGATTAATTATACACTGAGTTCTAAAATAGGATATTTGGGTGTTGCGCTATACTTTCGACCTATCAATGTCAATTAACAGATGTCTTATTATTTGTCCCTATCCCAGAGGGAGAGCTGCCAATCAACGGTTCCGCTTCGAGCAATATTTATCTGGCTTAAATCATGAGATTAATCAAGTTAGCTTTTGGAACGCAAATGAATGGCCAGCCCTCTATTCAAGTATTCCGCTTTGGAAGAAGGTGCTGTATACTGCTAAAGCATTTTTAAGAAGATTTTTTTGTCTTTTCACCCTCTTTGAATACGATTTAATCTTTATTCACCGAGAAGCCACCCCCGTTGGTCCGCCGTGGTTTGAATGGGTTGCTGCTGTGGTCTTTAAAAAACAAATTGTGTATGATTTTGATGATGCCATATGGCTTCCCAATAGCTCATCAGAAAACGCCAAATTTGTAGGAGGATTGAAAAATCATGGAAAAGTTGGAAAAATTTGTTCTTGGTCCAAAACCGTTGTGGTCGGCAATCAGTTTCTTGCAAACTATGCTTCTCAATTCTGCTTGGATGTAAGAGTTATCCCAACAACAATAGACACTAAAAACCTGCACAATTCAAATCTGCTTAAAGCAAATTCGAACAACACCCAATTACAAACCATCGGCTGGACAGGCACCCACAGTACAATCAAGCAATTGCTCCCTCTATTTCCGCTGCTAGAAAAGATTAACAAAACGCATCCGTTTCGCTTTCTCATCATTGCAGACATCCCGCCTGAAAACATGAGCGTTTTCATGGAGTTCAGAAAATGGAATAAAGACTCTGAGATTCTTGACCTCATTGAATTCGACCTTGGTATCATGCCTCTTTTTGATACCGAATGGGAATATGGTAAATGTGGATTCAAGGCGCTACAGTATATGGCGCTGGAGATTCCAGCAATTGTCTCTGCCGTTGGAGTCAATATAGAAATAGTCCAAGACGGCGTGCAAGGATTTGTTGTAGACCCCATGCCAATCAAAGATGAAACCGCATGGACCAATGCCATCATAACACTCCTCGAAGACGACAAATTAAGAACGGAAATGGGTAAAAAAGGCAGATCACGAATTGAGGAGGCGTATTCTCTTAACAGTCAATTAGAGGCTTACAGACAAATATTTGATCCTTTGCTCTGATTAATTTTTCACAGTCCACAAAAATCTAAGTTTACCCATGGATTTGTGCAAGCGGTTTTTGGATAAACCGACTTGTTTAGTCAGAAGAGCCTTAAAATAAGGTGCTTTTCCGTTTTGAGGCCCACGCTCACGTATGCTATCTACTCTCTAGCTAAACTCTCAATATTTACCAGCTCCCATATTAGCGACGCGAGAGCCCACCCAGTTAATCAACACTTTCGCGGACATTCCGACCAATAACGGACGGACAAAATCCCCACCTGCGGACAGAATCCCTGAACATGTCCCTAAAAGACCCCTTTCGGTCAGTTTCTACTCCAATGACCCCATAAAGAACGAAGTTTTTATATGTGTAAACGAAGTTTACATATATGAGAAAGAAGTTTACATGCTTGAGTAGGAAGTTTGTGCATGTACAAACAAAGTTTTCACGTGTGGGAAAGTAGTTTGTCTATGTGAGAAGAAAGTTTTCGCATGTGGGTAGGAAGTTTTTACATGTGAGAAGGAAGTTTATCGACGTGAGAAGGAAGTTTACACGCTTGAGTAGGAAGTTTGTTCATGTACAAACTAAGTTTTCACGTGTGAGAAAGTAGTTTGTCTATGTGAGAAGGAAGTTTGTGTATATGAGAATTAAGTTTGTCTATGTAAGAACTTCGTGATTTGGTAAAAATCGAAAATAAGGGGTGGTGAGAATTGGGCAGAAATGACCCTCTGAAAAAATGGGTTACCGTCCAGGTCCAATTTTTTTTCAAAGAACTTTGACCCCAAACGTTGCGCAAAACTTTGTTTTTGGAGCCTGTCTTCTGCACCCGATAAGTGGGCAAAAAAGAAGGGGGTGAAAAGTGTTTTTTGCGCAAGGTTTTTTTCAAAGTCCGCGTTAATCGGGTCATTCAGGCGGTCTATTTTTCGTTGCAAAACGATGCGCAAATTTTCGCCCAGAAATTTGCGCAAAAGGTTTGTCTATCAGAAATGAAATCTCATAGATATATGATAATCAAGTATTTGTGTAACTATTTTTGAGCCACCCCCGTTTCATTAGGCAGCAGAAGCGCCGCCGTTTTGGAGGTGCAGCTAGAATCTAGAGCCCATGGCCCAGATAAAATTAGGTCTTGCGAACCTCAACCCCAAATCGCTAGTAGAGTTTACGAATCGAATCCTTACAAACATGGAGGGTAACACAAATTTTCCAACCCCCACACCAGCCCTTGCTGACATTACCATTAAGTTGGATGAATTCAAGGACCTGGCCCAGACAGCACTGTTTCGCGATAAGCGGGCAATACTGTACAGAAACGTAGCCGCAGACGAGTTGAAAGGAATGCTTCGCACCCTTGGTGCTTATGTAGTTATGGTGGCTGAAGAAGATGCTTCGATGATAGTAAGTTCTGGTTATGAAGTACGCAATCAGTCTGATCCTACGCCGCCCCTTACGGTACCAGTAAAGTTGAATGCAGAGAGAAACAGTCACAGCGGAAAAGTAGAGCTGGACTGGGAGAGTGTGAAGAATGCCCTGAATTACATAGTAGAGATGACTACAGATGATGTACAAAGCCCTGAGGTGAAGTGGATCAATGTGGGAACTACCTCGAAAAGTAAGTTTATGGTAGATGATCTTGATCCAGGGACGCTGTACTCTTTTAGAGTGAAAGCCTTCGGTCGTAAAGATGAAAATAGTGCCTTTAGCAAGCCTGCGTCGATCATCGCAGCGTGACCGGGGATTTTCCTCTCTCAAGCGCTGAGTTTTAAAGCCTCTGTTCCTGTAAAGGGATGGGGGTTTTTGTTTTTTGGTGTTGCCCCTCCCTCGTCAACTCCAATGAAGAATCGGAATCGCCACTCCCTCCAGCGGGAGATAGGATTGCGTATGTTTTTGCATTTGGTTTTGAGTTCGGATCTTACTCAAACCATAAATGGATTTGGACACGTGTCCCCCCGCTGGTCGCAGATCGCGCAAAAATGCGGGCGCGGGCTTTGACGAGGTACGAGGAAAAGGTTGGGGGTGGCTTTTTTAAACAGTGATCCTCTTCACCATCCCCATTTATACTTAAATCTTGAACTCCCTCCGCGTGAATTCGTCCAGTATATACTTTGCTTTGGTAACGGCAATGCTAAAATTCCTTCCAGCATTTGCCGCAGCACGATAGCTTCTGAATTCTGTACTCTCGCAGAGAAATTTACCGTTGGGACATCTCAATGCAAATGAGCGTTTGTTCTCCGTATTTCTGATCGTACAGTAATTGCCGGGCTCATTGAACGCAATGATGCTCCGAAGAAGCGCAGTGGCCGTTTCTTGATCTTGCGTCTTTATTGGGAGTAGCGTCCAGTGATTCTTAGATTGTTCGAATTCCACTATTACCCCTTCCTTCGAGATTTTGACATAAAATGTAGGTTTCATCGCTTATTGGTTTAGTTAGTCTGCTTAACCAACTTCGCCACATCGGAAAAAAACGGAGCAAATCGAATTGCTAATGCGAGGTCGGTTAACAATGAATTTAGAAAATTATTCTGAGAATACGAAAGGTTTGGAAAAGTGATTGGTCTGCTATCGCCCTGTCTGGCTATGTGTGTTGCGCCCGTTTTGGGGGTGGTGGTGACCTTGGGGTAAGGGAGATTATGCCTAGAACTAAAATCGAGTTGCAGCTTACTAGCTACGAAAAATGGCTGCCAGCCGTCGGCTATCGGCTGCCAGCAAATCGTGATTCAAGAAGGGTTTTTTGCGGTGGTATCCCCCGCGTTGAATAACTCATTCGTGCTCATTTGTGCCCATTCGTGGACAACAAGTGAGCTTCAGCGAACCGAACCCACCACACTTTATTCGTGCCCATTCGTGGACAACACGTGAGCTTCAGCGAACCGAGCACACCATACTTTATTCGTGCTAATTCGTGCCCATTCGTGGACAACAAGTGAGCTTCAGCGAACCGAACCCACCACACTTTATTTGTGCTAATTCGTGGACAACACGTGAGTTTTAGCGAACCTAGCAATTAACCGCGAACCCAGTTTTGTCACGATCCTTGATCGCTGCGCTTCAACGATCCCGCCAAAACCTATCCGTCCGTACATTTCAACCCAGGGCTGCACTGCGTTTACCCCGGGCTGAGAAATGACGCCCCTACAGGGCTGTTCCGTCCTAGATCTTAATTGAATAGCTCATTCGTCCGCGATAGGGATCGGGATTCTGTTGTGCATTCGTGTCCATTCGTGCCTATTCGTGGACAACACGTGAGCTTTAGCGAACCCAACACACCATACTTTATTTGTGCTTATTCGTGCCCATTCGTGGACAACAAGTGAGCTTCAGCGAACCGAACCCACCACATTTTATTCGTGTCCATTCGTGCCCATTCGTGGACAACAAGTGAGCTCCAGCGAACCCAACCCACCACATTTTATTCGTGCTAATTCGTGTCCATTCGTGGACAACAAGTGAGCCTCAGCGAACCCAGCACACCACACTTTATTCGTGCTCATTTGTGCCCATTCGTGGACAACACGTGAGCTTCAGCGAACCCAACACACCACCCTTTATTCGTGCCCATTCGTGCCCATTCGTGGACAACAAGTGAGCTTCAGCGAACCGAACCCACCACATTTTATTCGTACTAATTCGTGCCCATTCGTGGACAACAAGTGAGCTTCAGCAAACCCAACACCCTCCGTGGATGAAAATTGATCTTTAGCAGGGTTCACTCTCGCTTAAAACACTTTCTGCCGTTACCTTTGCGCCATGTCTCAATCCGTTCAAGATCTCGTCAATCAACTCGACCTCCTCCCTCACCCCGAAGGCGGATATTACAAAGAAACCTACCGAAGTAATCTATCTCATTTACCTCCTGCCGAGCTCGAAATAACGGATCCTCGAAGCATCTCTACCGCTATTTACTTCCTTCTGACCAAAGGCAATTTCTCGGCTTTTCACCGCATAAAACAAGATGAGCTTTGGCACCACTACATGGGAGCTGCCATAGCCGTGCACACCATTTCACCGAAAGGTGAATACCACAAGCTCCTTTTGGGGAGCGACTTGGCCAAAGGCGAGTTTCCACAGCACTTGGTGAAAGGGGGAACTTGGTTTGCCTCCGAGTCGCTAGGCGATTATTCCTTGGCGGGATGCACCGTAGCCCCTGGCTTCGATTTCGCCGATTTTGAATTGCCTCCTCAAAAAGAATTGTTGGATTTGTTCCCTGAGCACCGCAACGAGATTGTGCGATTAACAAGGGAGTAGATTTTAGCTGCGAGCTCTTGGCCTTTGGCTCTTGATGGTACGCAAATCGTGATTCAAGAGGGGTTTTGGGTGGTATCCCCCGCGTTGAATAACTCATTCGTGCCTATTCATCGACAACAAGTGAGCTTCAGCGAACCGAACCCACCACCCTTTATTCGTGCCCATTCGTGCCTATTCGTGGACAACAAGTGAGCTTCAGCGAACCCAACCCACCACACTCTATTCGTGTCCATTCGTGGCTATTCGTGGACAACAAGTGAGCTTCAGCGAACCGAACCCACCACATTTTATTCGTGCCCATTCGTGCCCATTCGTGCCCATTCGTGGACAACAAGTGAGCTCCAGCGAACCGAACCCACCACATTTTATTCGTGCTCATTCGTGTCCATTCGTGGACAACAAGTGAGCTTCAGCGAACCAAATAAACCACACTTTATTCGTGCTCATTCGTGCCCATTCGTGGACAACAAGTGAGCCGCAGCGAACCGAGCACACCATACTTTATTCGTGCTCATTCGTGCCCATTCGTGGACAACAAGTGAGCTTCAGCGAACCGAACCCACCACATTTTATTCGTGCTCATTCGTGCTCATTCGTGGACAACAAGTGAGCTTCAGCGAACCAAATAAACCACACTTTATTCGTGCTCATTCGTGTCCATTCGTGGACAACACGTGAGCTTCAGCGAACCGAGCACACCATACTTTATTTGTGCTAATTGGTGGACAACACGTGAGTTTTAGCGAACCTAGAAATTAACCGCGAACCCAGTTTTGTCACGATCCTTGATCGCTGCGCGTCAACGATCCGCCAAAACCTATCCGTCCGTACATTTCATGAGGCTGCACTGCGTTTACCCCGGGCTGAGAAATGACGCCCCTACAGGGCTGTTCCGTCGTAATTCTTAATTGAACATTGAAAATCAAGCCTCAACCGTCACCCCAACCACCTCTTGCATTTCCTTCTCAAAGGCTTTTTCGATGGTGGTATTTTCGCTGATGTTCACTTTCATACGTATGGCCTTCAAGCCGCTTACGCCTTGCATATGCTCCAAGTCAAACCGCTCGATGTTGGGCTCAATAAAGTTCAAGTGAGTCAGGTACTTGATGTACGACATGTACTCTGCTTCTTCTTTCGCTTGAGAGAAAATA
>Ga0222653_1000849_pt1 | contig 16681 bp, 17 predicted proteins | sample AntAcemetagen419_FD_179856 | JGI IMG/M metagenome (GOLD analysis project Ga0222653, IMG submission 179856) | Saline water microbial communities from Ace Lake, Antarctica - #419 | ecosystem: Environmental > Aquatic > Non-marine Saline and Alkaline > Saline | place: Antarctica: Ace Lake...
AAATTCCTGCTAAGGCCGCTGATTTATTGGAGCCTTATATTCTGAGCGACACGAAATTCTTTGTGGTAAAGGTCAATTTGGACAAGCAGCAGCGCAAAGGATTCGATTACTTGCGCCCCATTCAAATCAGTTTTGAAAGCGACCGATTCATGCTTCCCATCAGACTGGGAATGGCCAATGCCAATGGCCCTCAAGATTTGATTGTATACGCTTTTACGCGCACTGGCAGAGTTGAGGCCGTCAATTACCGAACGGTAAAAATGCCCACGTCCAATAAAATCCCGCTTTTTGTGAACCGCTATTTTGGTGAGTTCTATCAAGATCTTTTTCACAGAGCATACCACAAGGAGGGACGAAGCGCCGTATTTTTAGAATATGCTTGGAACGTAAGTCCAATGCAAGGAATGAAATGCGACCCTTGCGTATCTCCGCCGCCTGTGTTCGGCGATTTTGCCACCGCAGGAGTAAATTGGGTTACTGGGATGAATTACGAGAGTCAAGTGTTTTTCACACGTCTACACGTACGCTACACAGAGGATCGTTTCCCGCAAGATCTGCAGTTTCAGGTTACTCCGAATGCTGAGCACTTTCAGGCACGGTACATCATTACTCATCCTGCCAAAGGCGATCTCAATTGCTCAGAGGGAGATAGATATGTTCGCAATCTGGAAAGTAGAAGAAGTCTTGAAGTGAAGGAATTGGCCGCCCTTGCGGGATGGACCAATCCCAATTACACCGACTATATTACTGAGTATTCAAAGCAATTTAAGCCAGACAAATATGCTCCTCAAAGAAATTCATTCCTGCCCTCGTCGATTTTACCTGGTGCAGACGGTGATGAAAAATCATGGGCTAAATGGCTATTTCCTCTATTGGTATTGGCAGGAGTTCTATTGCTCCGTCCTAAGCGAAAGAGAGAAAAGAATTGAAGCAACTTTAAAGCATCTTTCATCGTCTAAAAGGGTGAGCGACCAATCGTTCACCCTTTTTTTCCATTCAGACCGCCTTCTAGTTGATGAAATTTCTCAGAGTATAATCTCCGAGTTTTCAGTGAATTAGTTATATTACAAGCTATTCGTTATGGTCACTAAAAAAATATTTCTTCTCGTCTTTTTATTCATGTGCACTGCAGCAATCATAAGTGCTCAGAAATCATCAGGCGATGACGAGTTGCCACATAGTCCGCTAGATGTTTTTATCCCCAATGCTTTTACACCCAATGGCGATGGATTGAATGACTCTTTCAAAACTGTCGTGAATGGCCCTGAACTTGACTTATACGAGTTTATGGTTTTGGATAGAAACGGAAAGGAAGTATTCTACACAACCAATCCCGATGAAAATTGGGACGGGACGATTAAGGGAAGCTCATACACCTCTGGTACTTCGATGTTCATATACATCTTGAAGATAAAATCGGTAGAAGACAGGGGGCCTATGACTCTTAGAGGGCACGTTGTGTTAATCCGCTAGGCAAACACAGGTTTTCTCGTTTCTGTCGCTTTTTGGATCTTCAAGAGAAGATCAACCGATGATTTCCCACTCAGTCTGATCAAGCCAACTCTTCTGGCAGCAGCCATGCAGGCTTCTTTCAAGAAGTTATCGCGGCAGCCTATATTGATCATCGCTTTGTACATCGCCTTTCTTACATGGCGTGGCTCATCTTTTATGCAACCTGAAATAGCGTTGATGTGGTCAATGAAAAAATCTTCGCCTAATGTATTTTTTTGCTTTGCTACGGAAGCTAGAGTGGAATAGGCGTAACAACGCTTATCGTCTTCTTTGCTTTTCTTCCAAACGTCGATAAAGTGCACGGCATGACTGGATTTAGCCACAACATTTTCACAAAACTTATCTGAAAAAGGGGAAGGGTAGACTTGTTCTATTCTAACGGACATCTCGTCTAAGGTGTAGCTCTCAGGTGCGTCGATGTATGTTCCCAATACTTTAAGGTCGTGATTGACCCCTGCATAGAGTTCATCAGCAAGGACAGGGTCAGTTTCGAGATGTTTTGCTACTTTTTGAACGGTCGAGATATTTAAGCCGAAGGTGTCATCGCCATTCGTGATCTTTTGGGACCAACCGTTCTTTATGTCAGTAGTAGGAATGGTCTTTAGTTCTGAGGTAAGTATATCTAAAGTCATATGGTCAAATAATAGTGGTTGAGTATCGAAGGTAGGTGAATATTGCAAGGAATAAAAGTAGTTCTGCTGGAAAATTCAGCTTACTGCTGTTGAAAAATGACTGAGCAGTGTATTTTTGAAATCAAACAATTTCGTAACAACCAGACTTGTAAGAACATGATCTATTTCTCCCAAGATTTCAACCAATTCTTTAAAGAACTAGCGGCTAACAACCACAAAGATTGGTTTGACATCAACCGAGATCGCTACCACAAAACCATCAAAGAACCGTTTGAAGTATTCGTTTCGGACTTGGTAGATGAGTTGAAAAAAGATGACTCTAGGCTTAATATCAATCCGAAATCAGCCATTTTTCGAATCAATCGAGACATACGCTTCAGTAAGGATAAATCTCCTTATAAACTGAATCGATCGGCTGCTATTGCGCCAAACGGTAAGAAGAGTATTGCCCAAGGTGGGATCTACATAGAAATTGGTCCTGGAAGGATGATGGTAGGAGGTGGAGCATTTCACCCCGATAAAGAAGAGCTGCAAAGCATCAGGGAGGCCATAGCCGCTAAGCCCAAGAAGTTTAGAGAGGCGATTGAAGATGAGAAGTTTTTGAAGTTCTATGAAGAAATTTACGGAGACGAGAATAAGCGCTTGCCGAGCAAAGAGCTCATGGAAGCTGCCGCAAAAGAACCGCTCATTTTTAAGAAGAATATGTACTACTTCTGTGAGTCTTCTCCCGAAATGGTTACTTCAGATAATCTTATTCAAAATATTGTAGAGCAGCACAATGCGGCCAATCTAATAAGGGAGTTCATCTCAAAAGCCGTGGGCTAATCTTCATTTTTGATCTTATTCCAAGTGTCGATGAGATTATCCTGATTTGGACGATTTTCTTCCTCTTCGGTTAAGGCTGGGGTATCCTTAAGCGATTGGCGACATTCTTCTGGTAGAGATTGATAAAGAGCGGTTCCCTTTGTTTTCCAAGCTATCATTTCATCAGATACTTGTTTGATTACTTTCCCAGGATTTCCAACCACTAGGCTCCTCGCGGGAATATCCTGTCCTGCTGCGACAAAGCTCAAGGCCCCGACAATCGATTCCTTGCCAATCTTAACATCATCCATGATAACGGCATTCATGCCAATGAGACAATTCTCCCCTAGATGCGCACCGTGAATTACAGCTCCGTGACCTACATGGGCTGAAGGCTCCAGAACCACCGTTTTTCCTGGGAACATATGGATGGTGCAATTCTCCTGAACGTTGCAGCCATCTCCAATTTCTATTCGGCCCCAGTCTCCTCGTATGGCGGCTCCAGGTCCGATGTAGACATCTTTTCCGATAGTCACATTTCCTGTCACCGTTGCATTCGGATGAATAAATGCTGTTGGGTGCACAACAGGAGTGAAGCCCTTGAAGGAAAAGATATTACTCATAAATTAAACGTTTGGGTTTTCCAGAATCACAGCATAGCCTTGACCAACACCAATACACATGGTGCAGAGGGCGTAGCGCTTGTTTTGAAGGTTGAGTTCTAGAGCTGCAGAATAAGTGATCCTGTTTCCAGACATGCCTAGCGGGTGTCCCAGAGCTATAGCTCCGCCGTTTGGATTGATACGTGGATCATTGTCCTCAAGTCCAAGCGAACGAGTCACTGCTAAACTTTGTGCAGAGAAGGCCTCGTTGATCTCAATCACATCCATGTCATCTAGGCTAAGTCCCGCTCTTTTAAGCGCCTTTCTGGTGGCGTCGACTGGACCTATGCCCATAATTCTTGGCTCCACACCAGCTACTCCGCTGCACACGATGCGAGCCAGCGGCTTCAAGTTGTGTGTTTTTAGTCCTTGCTCAGAAGCGATGAGAGTGGCACAAGCTCCGTCATTTAGGCCCGAAGCATTTCCTGCAGTCACGGTGCCTCCTTCTTTGCGAAAAGCAGGTCGTAGTCCAGCTAAAACCTCTGCGGTTGTGCCTTTCCTTACAAATTCATCGTGAGCAAATCGTATGGGATCTTTCTTCCGCTGAGGAATAAACACGGGTAGAATCTCCTTGTCAAGTCTTCCGTTTTCTTGGGCTCTTGCAGCCTTCTCGTGACTCCAAGCGGCAAAGCGATCTTGGTCTTCACGCGAAATTTTATGGATGTCGACTAGGTTCTCGGCGGTTTGCCCCATGGCATCCGTACCGTAAATCTCTTCCATTTCTGGGTTGATAAATCTCCATCCAAAACTGGAGTCATAGAGCTTGCTGTCCTGACCAAATGGGGTTGATGCTTTAGACATTACCCATGGACCGCGTGTCATGTGTTCCATTCCTGCCGAAATAAACACGTCACCTTCATTTGCTTTGATGGCTCTGTAAGCATGAACGATTGCGCTCATTCCCGAGGCGCAAAGTCTGTTTACCGTTTCACCGGGAACGATGAAGGGGAGGCCAGCCAAAAGGAGCGCCATTCTAGCGATGTTCCGATTGTCTTCACCTGCTTGATTGGCGCAACCCATAATTACGTCATCGATCGCCGCCCAATCCATATCAGGATGGCGATCCATGAGCCCCTTGAGAGGGTATGCTGCCAGATCATCGGCCCTCATAGTGCTCAGTGTCCCTCTGAATCGGCCTATTGGCGTTCTGATTCCATCTACGATGTATGCTTCTTTCATATTAGATTTCCCAGTCTTTTGAAGTTCTATAAACGCTACCAAAAAAGGATGCTACAACATCTTCGTCTTGATTGGTAATGCTAATTTGATAATGTGCTACTTTTTCGCCGAGGTTGGTTTCCTGCGCTTCAGCCGTTAGTATGTCTGCCAATTGTACTTGCCGAAAGTGAGCGATGGACGTCCCTGTTGATACAGACATTTTTCCATGGCCATTGCTGGCAAAGGCCAATGCGCTATCGGCAAGGCTGTAGGTTATACCACCGTGAGCAATGCCAAATCCATTCAGCATTTCGTCCTTCACCTTCATTTTGAGCTTGGCGTAGCCTTTGTCCACTACTATTACCTCAATGCCCAGCCATCGACTGAAAGCATCTTTTTTCATCATCTCCTCCACAATCCTCCAGGATGACGGCTTTTTATCGGGCATTAATTTTCAATTAGGTTTTCTGAATAGAAGGACTTTTTTTCCTTCACCATTTTCTTTAGCAATACACTCGGTCTGTAACGGTCTTCACCGTATAAATCTTGAAGCGCTTCCAATTGTTGTAAAACGACATCTATCCCCAACTCATCGGCCCATTGAAATAAGCCTTTAGGATAGTTGACTCCTCGAGTCATGGCGAGTTCGATTCCTTCTCGGGTAGAAATGTTAAGGTAAAGGGCGTCAGCAGCCTCGTTGATCAACATTACCAGAATTCGGTGAAGCACTTTTTGCCCCAGTTCCCTGTCTTCTGTTGGCTTAGGATTTTCGGCTCCATCGGTGTAGTCATAATATCCTCTTCCTGATTTACGCCCCAACCAGCCTGCTTCCATCATTCGCTTTTGAGTGAATGATGGTCTGTATCGAGGGTCGTAGAAGAATTCGGTGAAAACTGTTTCCGTAACAACATAGTTGATGTCATTTCCGATGTAATCCATTAATTCAAAAGGCCCCATTCTAAAGCCACCCAGCTCTTTTACGGCCCAATCAATGGTGGGAACATCAGCAATGCCTTCTTCTAAAATACGAAGGGCTTCACCGTAAAATGGGCGAGCCACACGGTTTACAATAAAACCAGGTGTGTCTTTCGCGATCACAGTCACTTTTCCCCATGAGTCGATCAGGTTTCTTGCCTCTACCAGTGCATTTACTGCTGTTTGAACAGCAGGTATTATTTCTACCAACGGCATTAAAGGCGCAGGATTGAAAAAGTGAATTCCGAGAAGTCGATGAGGTTTAGTGCATGCCGACGCAATTTTGGCAATACTCAAACTTGACGTATTCGTAGCAAGTATCGTAGTGTCGTCAGCTATTAGTTCTAAGTGACTAAATAGGTTTCTTTTAGCGTCTAAGTTTTCAACAATAGCTTCAATCATTAAGTCGGCGCCAGCTAGGTCTTCGAGATTATTGCAAAACTCGATTCTTGCATGAATAGCATCAGCTTCTTTGCGCGTTAAGCGCTCTTTTTGCACTTGTCGATCGAGTATTTTTGTCAGCTTTCCCGATGCTATTTCCAGGGCTTCTCTACTGTTGTCAAATAGGCAAACATCATGGCCTGCGGTGGCGGCAACTTGGGCGATACCAGCGCCCATTGAGCCACTTCCGATTACCGCAATTTTGGAGTTTTTATCTAGTTTACTCATTTCTTATTCTCCTTTAAAATCAGGTTTTCTCTTTTCCAGAAATGCCGTTACTCCCTCATTGTAATCGTATGTGCTGCCCGCCTTCGTTTGGAGCTGTTCTTCCAAAGCAAGCTGGGAGGATAAACTATTTTGCATGGAGTAGTTCAGCGCTTTCTTTGTGAAAGCTAGCCCTTTTGTGGGCATTCCAGCTAGTTTCGACGCTATTGATTCTATGACAGAATCAAAGTCGTCATCTGGCACAGCTTTGTAGATCATCCCCATATTTTGGGCGTCTGCTGCAGAAACCTTGTCGCCTAGCATCATCAGAGCCGAAGCTCTTTGAAAACCGATAAGTCTTGGAAGAAAAAATGTTCCTCCACTATCGGGAATGAGTCCGATTTTGCTAAAAGCTTGTATGAAAGAGGCGGATTCACGGGCTATTACCACATCGCAAGCTAGGGCTATGTTTGCTCCAGCACCTGCTGCAACGCCATTTACCGCAGCAATCACGGGCTTATCGAGGTTTCTGATCTTCTCAATGATTGGGTTGTAGTGGTCGCGAACAATGCTACTCAGAAGAGGCCCTTCTGGGTCGGTAACTTCCTGCAGATCTTGGCCTGCACAAAACGCTTTTCCTATTCCTTGAATTACCACTGCTCGCACCGCTTTATCAGCTTGACAATCATCAAGAGCAGCGTGCAATGCATAAGACATTTCCTTGTTAAAACTGTTGAATACTTTGGGTCGATTAAGCCTGAGAAAAGTAATCCCCCCTTGCTTTTCGATTAGAATTGATTCCATGCTGTTCGTTGAATTGATTGAACGAAGTTAAGCGAAAAGATAGAGCCTACAAGACAGTTGAGTCGTGCCGAAGTCCTGATGTTCCGTGAAGGAATTGTGGGCAACTTCTTATTTGTTTTTGTAGCTTTCGACGAAATACATTTAAAACTTTAACTACTATGAAATTTCGTTTTACGCTATTTGCCTTTCTCTTAACCTCTTTAGCCTTTTGCCAAGACATAGAAGGACGTTGGGTGAATTCAAGTTTTTCAGGCGATGAAAATTTGGCCTACGAATTTCTAGAAGATGAAATTGTTAAGATGTATTACGCAGGCAAGGAAATAAATACAAAAAAACCTGTCGTATATGATCTCAAGGAAAAGGGAGACTTTTTTGTGATGACCATGCAGTACACCAATGCTATTAATGGATTTAGCGCCAATGTTTTCGGTCTAGTCAAAATTATCAGCAAGAATCAAATGAAAATGGAGTTTTGGGATAAAAATAAATTACCCGAAGAGCTGGAATTCAGCACCGAATCATTGATTTATACGAGAGAGTAATCACTTTAAGGGCTTCATCGAATGAGAAGATCCTATTAAAATTGGAGATTTCCTTAGGGAAATTCGAAGGAAAGGCAGCTCTTGGTTAAATACAGCCAAACTTTTGAAGAGGCGGTTAAAGCGGCCACGACGGGCTGAGCTCCTTGGTAGATCACTCCTGCTGATGACAAATGGAAGATGACAGGAGTCGTGTCTTCGATCATGGTAGAAAATATTCTCGGTTTGGATATCCCTCAAGTAATTGATAACTATTAAGATTGATTGAAGTTTAAAATAGAGAAAGAGAACTAACCCTCTCTTTTTAATATTTCATTTCTTTATCCTCACTTAACCAAATCATTGCTCGATGAAAACCCCTATTTATTTTTTCCTGTTCGCGATTACACTCTTATTTCACTCTTGTGGAACGGGAGAATCAGTAGATTCTGCTCAGGTTAGCGATAGCAATGCAACAGAAGCGCCTCAGATAGATGATGGTCACAACAGCGAGGGTTCATTGGATTGGATGGGCACGTATGCGGGTATTCTTCCCTGCAGCGATTGCGAAGAACTCCAAGCTGAAGTAACTCTGAGAGAAAATGGGCGCTTCTCCCGCAAATTGATCTACAAAGGAAAATCGAAGACTCCACTGCTTAGCATGGGAATGTTCGAGTGGAACGAGGCAGGTTCTGAAGTTACCCTAAAGAGCTTCAAAGGAAACAACCAAGTCTTCAAAATGGGAGAGAACCGACTCATTTATCAACTTTCCGAGGGAGGCTCAGGAGAGTTCTTTCTATCGAAAGTTCAAGTAACTCAAGAAGATGCAGTTTAGCTCTAAACGCTGTTTCATTTAGATTACCGATCTTCCTATCCCAGAACCGAGAATGTTATTTGCTTCAGGGCTTTTCAGCCAATCGTGAAGAATGCCAGAATAGATTTCTCTGAAATCGGTAGTGTAAATCAAATCACCTTGATCCAGATTTTCGAGCGAAGGCATTTCGCCTCTTAGACCTGGTTTTTTCAATCCACCACTGAGTAGTATGAGGTTTCCTGCGGTGCCGTGATCGGTTCCACCACCTGCATTTTGAGACACCCTGCGTCCGAATTCGCTGAAGACCATTACCAACGTATCATCCCAAAGGTTTGCCTGTTGCAAGTCATTCCTAAATGCGGTTAAGGAATTCCCAACATTCTTGAGCAATCGTTCCTGCGTGCCTCTTTGATTGGCATGTGTGTCAAATCCCGAGATGGAAGTATAGAAGACCCTCGTTTCAGCACCGGACTTGATAAGATTGGAAACGATGCGAAGATCAGCACCTAATACATTCGACGGATAATCGCTCTCTTTTAAATCCGTTTTGATCAAACTCGTTAGGTAATCGGCACCTTCAGTAACGCGAGTCGCCGTTTGGTAGAGGTAGGAAGCCATGTCATGATCGTGTTCCTTGCTATGTGCTATTGCTTGCAAAAGACGATCATCCTTGATCCGTTTGATTCCATTCAGGTTGGCTATCGCCAATGATTTTCCCTCGGAGGCCTTCATTGCTAAACTCAAGCTTTCGTTGATTTCCAGTGATGGAAAGTCACTTTGGCTCTTTTCAGACCAACGTCCAAGCCAACCTTGATCAGAATATGATTTCCCATCCGTGGCTGTGTGCCATATGTCCATACTTCGAAAATGCGACCGATTTGGTTCGGGATATCCGACCCCTTGGAAAATAGCCATCTCTCCTTCATCGAAAAAACTCTTCAGAGAAATCAATGATGGATGTAGACCTATTTCATCAGTTAATTGAGCCACACCGGCAGGGCTTATAGACAACTTGGGTCTACTCTTGTAGTAGATGTCATTTCTGAATGGAACCAATGTATTGAGCCAGTCATTTCCGCCTGAAAGCTGCACTACCACCAAGCGTTTCCCCATAAAGGATGAAGGAGTCGAAAACTTGAATAGGTTAGGAATCATCGTTGCGGTGCCTGCTATCCCGGTTGTCTTTAAGAAATCTCTTCTGTTTTGCATGGCTACTTGAGTTGGTATTCGGGTAAGGATGCAATAAGAGCCAGAGCACCTTTGGTTCCTTGAGAATTGAGAAGTTTAATTTCCTCGATCATTTCGTTTTGCGCGAGGACCGTTTCGGGGATCAACCAATTGGTTATTTGGGTGGTTTGATCGGCGTATGCCAAATGCCCAAATGCGTTTTCAATATCTGAGATATTCGGCTCCACTTGTAGCCCTTTTTTAAACCGTTTCGAGAGATTTTCAGTTAGGTCTTCCCCTTGAGCAAATGACTTATTCGTTTTCAATTCGTAATCATTTTTCAGCAAAATAGCCCTGGCAAGCGAAAGCCTAGTAGGCAGGGTAGAGGCATCAATCCAGCCTTTTCCAGCAGGCCATCCTGCCACGTTTGGCGGCTGAAAGAGTATTTGACCTAAACTCTTTTGAATGGCTATTCGATAGAAATTGTTCTCTGCACTGAGGCGAAAGTCTCTCTCTAGGCGAACCAATAGTTCAACTGGAGATAGAATATCTTGTCCAATGATTTCTTCTGACCAGAATTCTTTCGAATTTACAATGGCTAGCAGAACAGGGGCTATTTCATAGTCTCCCTCGTAAAAGGTTTTCGTCAAATTTGACTGTAGTTTTTCACTGGGTGGTTTTCCTAAAAAATAACGGGCAATTTTTCCTGAGACATATTCTGCTGCATCCTCCTCTTCAAGTATTCTCTCAATGATTTCTTCACCACTCCAGTTTTTTGTTTCACCAAAGAACGTTTTCGTTCCTGAGTCATGTTGTCGTTCGTTCAGCTTGAAACTTTTATCGGCTCCTACAGCCCAGCCAGTGAATGCCCGCGCCGACTCCTTGATGTCTTCCTCGGTGTACTTTCCGATTCCTAAGGTGAATAACTCCATTACCTCTCGAGCAAAGTTTTCGTTGGCTTGTCCTTTGCGGTTTTGCTGGTTGTTCAAGTAGAGCAGCATGGCGGGTTCTTTTGCTACTCCGTGCAACAGACTTCTGAAATTCCCCAATGCCTGATTCCTTAGCAACTCCAGGTACGAAGCCGCCATGTGAGAGGTCTTTGGCTTACACGCAAAATGATCGTGCCAGAATAGGCTCATCTTTTCTCGAAGTGGATTAGAGGTACTAGCCATCTCGGCAACCCACTCGCCATTGATCTCGATCACCACCTTGCGGTCATCCTTAGCCATGGCTTTCCGATCGGACTTTTCCATTTCCGCCATTTCTTTGAAGCGAAGTGGAGCAGTGTTTTTTGATATTTTTAGCGGACGGTAGTCACTTACTGAAACCTGCTTATTCAGATGGGCTGAAGCATCAAAGGAATTCGACTTTGTGAAAATGAGATAGTCCTCGAGACTCAATCCGAAACCGAAGCGAGAGTGATAATGCTTAATGTTCTGTAGTGAAGTCATGTTGTTCAGGAGATTAAGACCTGCATTTCTGAGAATGGTTTAAAACCAATTTACAAGAATTGCTCCATGAAATGTTTTACACAAACTGCAACGAAAGCGACTGAAAGTTGTTATAGGGAAAATAAATTGTGCGAGTTCAACGAATAATTGATCGAGTTTTCGGAATTCTTCTCTCCGAGGAAACCAAAAAGAAAAGTGAGACGGTGATCATCACCATCGCTATTGTCTGCTTTTTTATTCACCTCATTGGGATTTATCTGAAGAAGTTTGGGTGGATGAGTATAGAGGCCCATCCCGAGCTATTTTCGAGCCCTATTGCCGCTATATACACTCCTTTTTCATTTATCCTTTTGTATGAGGCGTATCTATTGGTTTACTACTTGCCCAAGTCCACGACATTCTACATTGCGAAGCAGTACGAGATCATTACCCTAATTGTGATTCGAAGAATATTCAAAGATTTATCGAATCTAGAATTCACTGAAGATTGGTTTAACGTGAGCTATGACCTTCAGTTTACTTATGATCTTATTGCAACGATTTTTCTCTTTTTCCTCATTTACCTCTTTTATCGGCTCAATTCTCAAAAAACGATACAGAGGAGCAGCACCGAAAAAAGAGCTGAAACAGAGAAATTCATTTTGAGGAAAAAAATAATTTCCATCTTCTTAGTCCCCATCTTCCTTGTTTTGGCCATTTATAGCGTATTCAATTGGGTATACATAAGTTTCACTCTTTCGGAAATGGTGGACAGCATAAGGGATGTAAATGAAATTTTCTTCGATGAGTTTTTTGGGATTCTCATACTCACCGATGTGCTCTTGCTTCTACTCTCTTTTTTCTACGTCGATCGATTTAGCTTAGTGATTAGAAACTCGGGGTTTGTGATCTCTACCATCCTTATTAAGCTCTCATTCGGGACAGAAGGAATTCTCAATTCAGTGCTTATTGTCGTTGCGGTGCTCTTTGGAGTTTTGGTGTTGTGGGCTCAGAACCTATATGCTAAGATTGAGCCGCAAGGAGATTTTTAATAGCACAAACTAAGCTTATCCAATCAACACCTTTAATTGCTGCTGTGCCTCTTTGTTTTGGGCTCATAGCTACTACGCCAAAATTGAGGCGCAAGGAGATTATTCATAAGATGATTTAAGCTTATCGATTCAGCGCTCATTGTCGGTGTTCTACTTTGGGTTGTCGGCTCAAAGTCGATGGCTAAGATAGAGCTGTAAGGAGGTTGCTAATATGACGGATTAAGATTGCTGAACATGTTTAAATGAAAAAGAGTCTGTTGAAACAACAGACTCTTTTTCGTTTAAAATAGATATATTCTGATTGAAGCGCTCAGTGTTAAGCTACAACGGGATCAATTCTGCCCAAATCTTTTAGCATCTTAAAGTGGCTTTTCACTGCTGCTAAAAGGGTGTCTTGCATGTGGTAAGGAATATTAAACTCTGCCGCCGTTTCTTGAACGATCTTGGAAAGCTTTGGGTAATGGATATGGCAGATATTCGGGAACAAGTGATGTTCGATTTGGAAATTTAGACCTCCAGTAAACCAGCCAACGATTTTGCTTTTTGGAGCAAAGTTGCACGTGGTCAAGAGCTGGTGAACCGACCAATTTTGTTTGATCTCTTCTCCCTCAGCTACTACGAACTCAGAGCTCGGAACAACGTGAGCCAATTGGAATGTGATGCTAAGAGCTACGCCCGCTACAGTATGCATGGTGAGAAACATAAGGATGGTCAACCAAGCTGGAATATTTACCAGGAGTAAAGGAAGAACAAGGAATACTGAAAAGTATAGAATCTTACCGAAAATAATTTTTGCTAGTCTTCCATTGTATTCTCCCTTCGATGTTACAAAACCTTTCTTTTTGTACTGGGCCAGTTTCATAAAGTCTTTTCCAGTAGCCCAAAAGAATGTGCTGACCGCGTAAAAGAAAACAGCATAAAGATGCTGGTATTTGTGGTACCAGTATAGCGGCTGATTAGGGGAGAAGCGCAGTAGATATTTCACCTCAATGTCTTCATCACCATTTTCCACATTGGTATAAGTATGGTGAAGTACATTGTGTTGTATTTTCCACATTCTAGCATCGGCGCCCAGTGCGACTGATGAAAATCCGAAAAGACGGTTTATTGGTTTTTTGCCAGACATGGCACCATGCAACGCATCATGCATTACTGAAGTACCCATGAATGCTTTACCTACACCCATCACAATCCAAAGAGCCCAAAGCACAGCTAATGACTCAAAACCAGCCAAAATAATAGCAATGAAAGGTCCGAAATAAAGGAGTAAAGCTGAAACTGTTTTCAACTTCATTTTCGCGTTTCCGCTTCTTTCTAAGTGGTTGTCGCTAAAATAAGCATTCACCCTCTTTCTCAATTCTACTGAGAAATCCTTGTTAATTTGTCTTGAAAACTTGTATCGCTTTATCATAATTGTTGTATTGCCTTCTACACTCTATCTTCCTTAATTAGCGCAAAAATGAGAATAATTGATAGTACCTCTTTAGAATAAGCATTTTTTTCTCAACACTTTTAATTGGCAAAGGTACATTTAATAGGTGGTCTTGCATTTAATTCGCTTTTTATCAATTGACTAGAGGAGTAGTTTGCAGGATGTTAAAACTTGTTTGATTTCACATAGTCACTCTTCAAAAGCAGAACATCGAGATGGGAATAAAGTTTTGGGAAGTCTCATTAAACCCTCGGCCATAATTCTGGTCAAAGAGCAAAATTGTCAATATGAGAAAAGACTATCTATCGTTGATCCTTCTGTTGGGATTGATCTCCATCGCCGCCACCATTGATATTGACAATCTTTTTCTTTACAGTGAATTGGAAGTTCCCAATTATATCGACGCAGATAACACACCAGAGGGAAATCCTATTACAGATGAGGGTGCGACACTAGGAAGAGTGCTTTTTTACGATAAGCAGCTTTCGCTGGATGGAACCATTTCTTGTTCGAGTTGTCACCATCAAGAATTCGCGTTCGGCGATACGGCCACTCAAAGTATAGGTATGAATGGCAATACGGGCCGACATTCCATGCGGTTGGTAAATGCTCGTTTTTCTGACGAGTCTAGATTCTTTTGGGATGAAAGGGCAGCCACTTTAGAAGATCAGGTCACTATGCCGATTCAAGACCATATTGAAATGGGCTTCAGTGGTGAGGATGGAGATCCAGATTTTGACTCCTTAACCACTAGATTATCGGAACTAGATTATTACCAAGTCCTATTTCCACTTGCCTTTGAAACCCCTGAGATCACAGAGGAAAAAGTTCAATTGGCCTTGGCTCAATTTATTCGGAGTATTCAGTCTTTTGATACCTCATTTGACGAGGGTTTAGCTCAAGTCAATAATATCAATAATCCTTTTCCAAACTTCTCCAACCAAGAAAACTTGGGCAAGCAGCTTTACCTTTTGCCGCCACCTGATGGTGGCGCAGGGTGTGCGGGGTGTCATTCTCCCCCTGAGTTTAGTATTGATCCCTTGTCTCTAAACAATGGAGTTATTGGTGTGGCAGGTGCAGAAGGGACGGACCTCACCAATACTAAAGCTCCTTCTTTGAGGGAACTCATCAATCCCAATGGTGTGGAAAACGGACCATTTATGCACGATGGCAGCTTGCTTAGCTTGGCAGAAGTTATTGACCACTATAATCTGATTCCGCCAAACCCTCAGAATACCAACCTTGATATTCGACTGCAAGGGCCGCCTTTAAATTTGAACAATGCAGAAAAGGCATCATTGGAAGCCTTTCTTATTACCCTGTCGGGAATCGAAGTTTACACCGCCGAGCAATGGTCTGATCCTTTTGATGAAAACGGAAACTTAGAGCTGATAGGTGGAACGACCAATGTTGAAGGCACAATTGATAGTGATTCTAAAACCGAGGTATACCCAAATCCTTTTCAAGACTATTTTATCATCGAGTCTGATTTGGAGAGATTTCAAGTGGAGTTCTACAACTTAAACGGCGCTATGGTAAAGCGGGTGATGGCTTCTTCTGGGGAAAGAGTCAACTCGGCTGATCTGCCTAATGGGGTGTATCTTCTTAGAGTTAGTTCGACCAACGCGAAAGTCCAAACCGTTAAAGTGATGAAGTACTAGAATTCCGATAACTGGGAGGGAAGTTAGACCTTGACAAGTAAGGCTTGATTAGAGGCTTTCCAATTCGTGCATGTAGTCTGCCTGAATATCTTCATGCAATGAGGCTAAGGCCTTTTGTATTTTGACTTTCTGCCGTTCGTACATATTGGTCAGCACAGCACTCTTGTCGATGGCTATATCCGAATTATTTATAGACTGGCAGAAATAAAGGAGTACTTCGACCTCTGTCTGCTTATTTCCAGAGTACCGAATATTCTTGTTTAGTTGCCTGAGAATCTTCTGAAGTCCTTTCTTGGCATAGTAGAGATGGTTGGTATTTACTTCCGCCATTAGTTCATCAATGTCATATTTTACCGTTTCCACATAGGCTGATTCATGGTGTGCTTCAAAAAGCAAGTAGGTAAGAAGTTCCTTGTTGTCTTTTTTAAATCGACCGAGCCGTAGGCACAATTCAGCCAATTCTTTTGGATCACGGTTCTTTAACTCTCGTCTGATTTCTGCTAGGGAAGCTGGTTTCATTTAAAGGCGGTTAAGCATTTGCAATTTAGTATTTTGAGGTCTGTTTTCATCTCTCTTCTTCCCATTGACCGCAGTCAACTCCTGGAGTCTTATAACTACTCGAACATTGCTATCGAACTTTTTATAACAAACTCTCGATTGCATTGTCAGATTCCAAATAGTGTCAGCTCCTGATCTAAGGCATCGGAACCCTGCGTAAGGATAAGAATAATTCAATCTTTCTAATTATCTCATCCTAACTCGTATTTCAGGGTCTTGCCTTCTAGAATAAAGAAAGCAGTGAAGAATTGGGATTCTGATTTACTTTCTCTGGTCAAGTCTACAATTATACCCTTAAATTCAATGGCCCTCTAAGGCCTCTTCAATGCCCAAAAGAGTATACTGGAACCATTACAGTAGTTCGCTAATTGATTACACAAACCAATATCAAGCGACTGTTTATATTCCTTGCCCTTTTCCTATCCATAAATCTCTTGGGAGTGTCATTCACGCTGAGGAATATTTCTTTCAAATCCATTCCTTTCAAAATTCGTGGTGTGATGAATCCCAGTCTGTCACCCATGTCGAATAGCCGTGTAAACATAAAAGTAGGTCAAGAAGTCTTCTGTAAAATTGACGGTAAGAAAGTATTGCTCCTTACGGTAACAGAAGATCTAAGGGATCAGACTTTAAAAGTGGATGAACTCATTCGCGAAAAGAGTTGGAAGCTGCTAAGAGTAAAAAGTAGTTTTGACAGGTCTTCTGAATCATGAATACACACTTTCAAGAAGTTACCTTTCACCTTTTACATTAGGTTCACTATTGCCGCTCTACCCTTGGATGAAACGATATCAGGCAGTTTCTTTAGAAAATTTATGGATTGATAAATTCTGTTTTTACCCATAGGCTAGAAGTTT
>Ga0222653_1000850_pt1 | contig 16649 bp, 10 predicted proteins | sample AntAcemetagen419_FD_179856 | JGI IMG/M metagenome (GOLD analysis project Ga0222653, IMG submission 179856) | Saline water microbial communities from Ace Lake, Antarctica - #419 | ecosystem: Environmental > Aquatic > Non-marine Saline and Alkaline > Saline | place: Antarctica: Ace Lake...
CACTCACTATGGGGGAGTTTTTCTGTACGGCCCAGATTAAAATGAGTAATTACCGATTTTTTTTTGCCAACCATCAGCATGGCATTGAAAATCTACTTCTAAAGACCTGAGTAGTTACTTTTGAGGTGTATACGTTGAACAGAGTCAGGACGCTCAAGACTGTCTGGTGTTAAATCCTGCGTATTCAATACTGTGATGTCGTTCTTGGAGTGCTTCACTACCAGCATACGATCCGCTGCGACCTCATCTAGTGCGGCGGGACTTCGATTTAGGTGATGTAAGTAAGTGCATTCGGTTGAATTTGATTGAGCGAGTATGATTGAAGGGGAGTCATTGTTTTGAGTTGGTGCTGCAATCTGTAGTTTTAAGTTTCCGTCGTTTAGATGAGGAAGCATCGCTTCCGCAAGTCTCCTCGCTCGTGGCATCGAGAAGTCTTGGAAATTGGGATATTGAGGACAGGCCAATGTGATTTTTTTCCCATTTGCCAGCCACCTGTTGAGTCTTTTCCATACTGGATACATCTCACCGATTGGAAGTTCTTGTCCGTTGTCATTGGCTTCTAGGCCTCCTGTTAAGTCGCCAAATACATTGCGGGTAATTATAATTTGATCTGCTGCTTCCACTAGTTCGTAAACTCTTTCATCGCTGATCTCTTCGGCTCCTTTAAGCACTCTTTGGTCATCGCTCTTAATTTTGACCAATTTACCCAGCCAAGAGCGTGCTTCGATTCTTCGGAATTTATCCCAATGTGCCTGATTAGAGTAACTTCTCAGGCAGCGAGAACAGCTGGTTGAGCATCCATCAGGACAATCTAATATTTTATTTTTAGCGTATGTTAGTAGCTCTGAAGCTGATAAGTCCTTTATTTTAGAGCAGTAGCCAGCTCCGCCCGGAACGTTGTCGTAGAGGATGATTTCGACACATGCATTAGCGAGCCATCGGAATGTCGCAGAGACTTCCATCTCTGGGACTTCGATTAGCTCGCATGCAGCCAATCGAATTGCTTCTGAGGCAGAACGAGCCACGCCTTCGCGTGCTTCTTCAAGCTCTTCTAATGTTGGGTTCTCCACTGGAAGTTCGGGAAGAGGCACCGTTATCGTGCATCTAACTTGAAGAACATCCGTGTGGAAGGTGTGTGCTAAGTCAAAACGCCATCGAGATGGAGTAGTATTACATTCGAGCTTAGTGTATGGATTTTTATGAGGTTTAACTTGCTGGTGCCTGTTGGTCACTGGATGTGCATAGCCACATTGACATTTCACGAAGCCACTTCCATGGCCACGGTTAATAATCACCATACGGCCCTCCTGTGCGTTCTGGATTGCCCACTCCACCTTAGTTAGATTGGTGCCTTGGAACAGTCGATCTGGAGCGTTACCAATCAACTGCGTCTCCAGTGCTTGAGGTGGGAGTTCCCGGCGGCTGCGTGGCTCTCTGCCATTTGGCTCTGACGCAGAAGTTATGAAACCTTTAGGCTCAATAAAGGTTCTAGAATTTCCCGCTAGCGGCGTGTTACAGCTTTGGCAGTTTTGTGGTATAAGGCTGTCATCTTCGCGTGCTTCGATGTGTTGGCAGTTCGGGCAAATTTTGTATTTGAACGGGGGCATGAATTCTCTCGGATGCTGTGCGATAGCATAAGAGGTCCAAAGGCGGCCATTTGCGATGACTTCGGCACCTGGGGCATATTCAGTGATTCCCATTCGAGCGTCACGTGATAATTCAACCGCAGATCGTGTATTGAAACCTCCTGTGGTCACTTCCAAGTCGATACTGTCAACGGGAAATGAATAGGTCGGTATAATTCCTTGTTTCGAGAGGAAGTTTATGATGCGTAGATTTGACCATCGATAAGCACGGTTTCTCAATACATCGCCACCAGTTTGTCCTGCTTTGCTGAGCTGATCTGCCTTTTCAGTATAATGCCTGAAGCGTGTGCCGAAGGTTTGGCAGAGTCGACGCATCTCTCGTATGAAGTCTCCTATTAAGTTGTCGTTAGTATTTCTCAGCGACTGAGCTTCTTCTTCTGTTAGGCTACCAGATAAGTTGTGAAGTAAGTTCTCTGCGAGAGTTCGAGCTTCAAGACTGTTCGGGCTTTGCATCCAAGCATCGAGTCTGTTGATGAAGCCTTCTTCATTCTGTTTGGTAAATGATGGAGGTAATCCGTTATCGGGAGTGAGTTGTCCTCCGCTCCCGAGTGAGAACCTTGACAGTGCAAATAATTCACCGACTTGAATGCCGGGACGTCGCGGGTCTATACCTAGGCGTAGATGACGGAGATAGTTACTGATGAGAATTGAAAATTGGTGCCTTTGAAACAACCTTGGATTCCCCAAGTGAACATGCGGTGTTCTTGGTTCTTTCTTCAGGAAGCGCTCCGCATTTTCAAAGACATCTTGATCGTAGCGACGATTCCTAGAATAAGTGATACTTACGGGAGCTGCCTGTGCGCGTCGCCCAGCCCGCCCTGCACGCTGTTGGTAATTTGATATGTCAGGTGGAGCATTCCGGAGAAAGACCCCTTCCAAGTCACCTAGGTCAATGCCCATCTCCATCGTTGTTGATGAAGATAGAATGTTCACTCTACCTGCCTTGAATTCGCTTTCGATGTAGGCGCGAACATGTGTGGCTATCGATGCCGTATGCTCTCTAGCGATGGCGGAGGGGAGGTTGTCAAGTTCTGCATAAAGATGTCTGTAGTGACTTCGCCCTATTTCAGTTTTCCAAGCGTCTGGGTCCACTTTCTCAGTTTTACCATTACAGCGCCATTGAGTGCAGATGCCGCCCACATTGTAAGAGGATACTTTTGAGCATTTGTTGCAGCGATGCACTGGTTTACTCTCGTCTCGAAGAGATAACGAAATGAGCCGATGGTCTAGGACTCTTGTGCCGTGTGATTCTGAATCCGTGATGAGGACTGGCTCTTCGTAACCTTCGTCGTCGTTTGTCAGTGCCTGCCATATCGAGTCTAGAATCTGTTCCCAATTGTCGAGTTTTAGTTTAATTAGCAAAACATCAACGTAGCGGTTGAGGTAAGGAGAGCCATTCGCTGTCAAATTCGGACGGAGGTGAAAGCGTGCATCATCTGCTTTCATTTGCAGGGTGAACCGTCGATCATCTTGGGCGTAATTACCCCAAACAAATGAATCGGTCTCTGATATGCCGCTTGGCATCTGGATCGCTCGATTTGATCGAATGGTATCCAGTATCCATCGTACTAAGTTTCCCCCGAGGTGAACCGGTATCCCTCCACTGGTTGCAATTGCGTCGTAATCAACATCGGGGTAATCCGCATCTACTAACCCTAGGTCTTCCATTGAAGTTCGACTGCCCCCAGGGGAGCAGAATTCCGAGAATACTTTCCCGCGAATTATTTGCTCAAGCTCTCCCCGTTTGGCTGGCTTGCCATCTCGATTAGTGATCCCTCTTTTTATTAGGTATTTGTCTGCAGTCAGGTCTGAAGCAATTGCATTTAGTTTACAGGTGCCTAGTTTTAGTCGATCAATAACCGCTCTTCGAAGCATGAGATCTTCGTGAGAACGCTGAAAGTTGGGCGCGAAGAAACCGGCATCTTGTCGATTGTCACTAAATACGAGTAGATTACGGCCACGCCCGGGCATTTGATGGCGTTTGTCCTTGTCCTTCGAAGTGGGTAAGTGTGCATAAAGCACTTCGCAAATAGTTGTAGAGAATGCCTGGTCGCCCGGGTGAAATGGAGTGATTATTTCGCTACTGTCTCTAGAGCCACAAGATTGACAGAGGGTGACTTTTGCGGGTGAGTCTGGGTTTGCGTCTATATCATCTTGGCTCGGCGGTCGCATTTTGGCTTCGCAGGTTTCAAGCCATTCGCATGGGTTGTCGTTGGGGTCTAGTGCATCTTTGACCTTATCGTCCTCTAAGTGAATGAAGGCAGGGCGAGGTACCTCTTTATCGTCCACATCATCTTCAGATGAGTCACTAGGGATTAGGTATGCTTCTTTAGGCTTTAGCCAATAGACAGTTCGTCTCCAACCACGTTGATACTCGGGCTGTAATTTGTTTAAACTCTGATTCTTAAAGGCTTCAAAATATAATTCTCCACATTTGCGGCAAGTCATGAGCCTAAAGCGCGATTTATCAGTTATAGGATCTTTAAATTCACGTTTGAACTTCAGGTTGCTAGCATGCTCTTCATTGTTGTCGTCATGCTCAAGTTCTATTGTCGCGTCTTCAATACCGCGGGTGAAAAGATGGTATCTCGCTGGCAGTAGTGGGAAACCTTCTGGAGTCTCACGGGCATAGGCACAGATTGCTACTAGCGCGGTGAGCGCTTCCTGTGCATTTTCGCTTGCAGGGAATATTTCTTTCGCAAGTTGAGGTAAGTGACGAAGTCCTGTATTTGCCAAGAGTTCTGACACTGCTCGCACAGAGGTTTCTTGTGCGAGGACTGTGCACAGTAGAGTAGAGAGGCTTTTCGAATCGTTTTCAGGTAACAACTCCATGGTGGCGATGTCCTTTTCTATTGCACGATCTACCCAGCGTTGAATGCGCTCAGATTCATTTTCAAGATTCCGAACTTCGTGCAAAATATTATGGAGTATCACCCATTCGTCTGCGGATAGAGAGAATTTGTCTTCTTCCTTGCCGAGTAAGTGATGAGGTTCCCTCGTTGCGGTAATGACGTCCGTGAAATCAGAACCAAATAGACGACTGGCAAAGCTCAGTATTTTTTGTTGAGCTTCTTCGCTAGAGCCCAAGCTAGCACTGGTTCCAATGCAGCGAATGTCGTTGTCTGGGGCGTGTTGGTTTCTTAATTTTCGAAGTAGGAGCGCGACTTCTGTTGCTTGAGCTCCTGAGTAAGTGTGGAGTTCGTCTAGCACGATGTAACGCAGGTCTGCGTTGTTGAATAAGGGCGCGTTTTGAGGCAATAGGAGTAAGTGCTCCAGCATTGCGTAGTTCGTGATCAAGACATGTGGAGGTGTATCCAGCATTTCTTGTCGCGATAAGAGCCAATTGTCTGGAATCGAATCCTTGAAATGCTTCCGAATATTGGAGTCGGCTAGGTATTCTTGTTCAAACTGATTACGATCCATTCGAGGATCGGTTTGCCCGGTGAAACGACCAACAGTCAAACCATACTGCTCAAGCTCTTTGACGATCAAAGGAACTACCCGAGAGTAGAGTTGGTCGTTGGCCAGAGCATTTAGAGGGTAAACGAGAATCGCTCGTATTCCTGGTTTTCCTTGGATGTCCGCTTTCAGAAGCTCATCGACCAATGGATACAGAAAACACTCGGTTTTGCCAGATCCAGTGCCGGTCGCGACAACGATGTTCTTTTTCTCCTCAGTAACTAAGTGTATGGCTTTGCTTTGGTGCTCGTGTAGGTCGCGTGTATACACTTCAGGAGCCATGTTCTCTAGACCGCGGTGGAGGATACCTTCGTTTACCAGACTTTTTAATGAGTGACTTTTGGGGAAGTCGGGTAGCGCTTCCAAATATGGACCTTTGATTAGGGTCGTTTCCGCTGAGAATTGTTCTTCAGTCGCTTTTCTAAGTTTTGGGAAACGACGATGGATTGGAAGTGCCGTTTGTAGATAGCGCTGCATGCGATCCTGGAGGTCTTGCTGGAGTGATACGGGGTCTATTTCAATTGGATCGATTGGCGCGGTCATAGTGGTCAATTATTTCTCTGAGGTGATGCTAAGTTCGAAAAGTGCCATGTAACAACTAAACAGTTCGGGGGCTAAGCTTAGAATGATGTTCAGGCGTGCGTGAACTTTTTCAGCTTGTGGTTGGTTGCGGCAAAGTAAGTTCTCTAAGAGTGTGTCGAATTGTTGAGGTGAAATTTTTCGATTTGCAGCAAGTCGAGCAATGGCAGCGATCATCCAGGTCAGATGTGCGATTTTGATGGCGACGTCATTTTTCAATAATGGCGGCGTCCATACGTGATCATCATGGTCGGACCAACCGGCATCTTTTGAGATCCCAGGCGCTATAAACTGAATTTGTTGATACGCTTTTTCGATTGATTGAGCTGCTCGTTGAAGTGGCAGTTGATCTTCTGAATTTACGGCATTTTGAATTTTACGGCACCTTGTGTTTAAGCGGCGAATACATAAGATCATGTGCTCAGGGCTAAATAACGGAAATGCGGAGCCGGAGAGTCGATGCTCACTCTGTTCGAGAATTGTCTCGGACAATGGAGGATATCCAGGGCCACCTGACTTTAGGAACCCAGATAGGGAAAAGTTTTTCAAGTCATTGGCTTGTTTTGTGTGAACTGCCATGAAGTTTTGGAAGGCGAATAGCACATTGCTGTTGATCTGGTTGCCCATATCCAATAAGTAGCCAATTTTGGTCTCATTGCGCTGTATCTGCCCCGGAAGCATCATGCATAGATCCACGAGCGATGGATCTTCTGCGACATAGCACATCAGGCTCTCTCTTGGTGTTCGCAATGTGCTCGGCTCTGTGGAAAATAGGAAGCTTCTGATTACGGGAGTATGAGTTTGTCTAGAATGGAGTGCTAATTCTAACGCCGCGTGCTTCCACCATAAATTGGCGCTTTCATCGTATACGTTGAATCGATGTTTACTGAAATGTTCTGAAAAATTCTCGACACGATGTGCATTTGTCATCCAAACAGCCGTCGGATATTTAAAAGCCAGCAGCTGTGTGATTACTTTTAATGTGGAATCCACGTCTGTTGTGGAGGTTGCCTTAATGGCATTAATGAATTCAGGAGAATTTTCGGCTTTCTTCGCTCTTCGGAGTTTCTTCCAAAATCCCGCATCTTCTCCCGCACGTTTGTCACCCCATGCAAATAGTCGAATGTTCGAATAATTATAATCCCCGTTCCTCTGTCTTTCGTCGCACTGGAAAGGGATCCATTCTCCATCTTTATCAGTCTTTCGGTAAATATCGATTACGTAGAGTCGCTCTTTCAACTTATCGATATCAAATGAAATTGATACTTTTAGCCTAGAATGGTCAGAGTCATTTTCATCACGAGGTTGTTGGTGCTTTGCGATGAAAATGATGCTGCTGTCCTGTATTGACATCGGTTCAGATCTGAAGGTTGATTTGTTCTGATAAATAAACTCTCTAGGTGGCCCAAAAGTTAGATTAGGGGAGTCTGATAGGTCGGATATCGAGTAGCCCAAGCTATACAACCCCTCTGTAGCTACTTTGAATGACCATTCATCTACGCGGTTTACATTATCCGTATTTATTCGGGGTGGAGACGATGTTAGGGGGAGTGAAAAAGAGAGGAGCCGATGCGTTCGTTTGTGCTGATCCTCTGCCGTTATTATCCCTGAGTGTCCGATCTCGGCAGCTAGTCCTGCGAGTGAAAAGGTATACTTTGTCCGTTTTTGATCGAGTGTCACTAGCAGTCGATTGCCTGCATAAATACTCCAAGTTTCAAAGCCCCCGCTTTCTAGCTGGATTGTTCGCTTGTCTGCTTTGTGGACGATAATGAGCGCGCCACTGTTTATAGACTCTTCACTGTGTCCAGGCTCTGCGACCAATGCTTGGACGCCGGGGCGTGGGATTTTTAGAGTTTGATCTGGTGCAGTTATCTTCAGTGAAATGAATGGTAGTAGATTGTTAGGTTGAAATTTAATTTGCCCGTTTTCAAAAAGCACACCTCTGCTAGTGCTGTAATCTAGATTCTGTGGCAAAGCCTCACATTCAAATCCGTTCAATTCATTAACATTTCGCAAGCCTTTCCATAGCCAGAAATCCTTTGAAATCGATTTGTTCGATTGGGTGAGGCTTAATTTTATTCGATGAACGCCGTAGGGAAGCTGATCCTTCAAACGATTTATCGAATCATCGATATTCTCTTTGTATTGTATGATTTCTGTAGAGAGGAGTGAGGTTGTATTCACTTCTTCACGTATTTGCGCTCCATTATCCGCGCATTTCAGATTAAGAATGACTCTTTCGTCCTCTGTAGGCTTCGGGAAATACCCGACGATTCCATAGCAATCTCCATAAAACAACTCTTCTTGGTTTTCTAGCTCGATGCGGTTCGACTCGTCCTGGTTTGTGTAGAATCCGTGCCGTAGTACTGAAGAAATACTCCATGTCTGATTGCCATGCTGTAATTTGAGTGGTTCTCCACCTGGGCGTAGAGGGAGTTCTAATAATTTGTGAGTATTTATGGTCTCAGTTAGGCACTCATCTTCTCCTGCCGAAACATCCTCACGCATGACGACCAAATATTCATCGGGCGAGATTTCAATGTATTTTGAATCTGGTAGCCGTTTTTCACGTCCATTTTTTAGGTTGAATACCTTGAATGGCTTGGAGTCGTCGTAGCTTACGGCGATGTTATATCTGCGATCACTGAAGTTTTGGTTCTGTCCGGTTAGTTCGATAGATGCTTCCGTTGAGTCGAAATGACTGACTGGTATGATGGTTTCGTAAAGAGCATCATAGCGAGACTCATTGAGTTCCCATTTTGTGTTGAAGGAAGCGACTTGACTGTTTTGAGCCGGTAGAACGAGTTCAGTTTCGTTAAAAGCTCGGTTATATCGAAGATAGGGCGTATGCAGGAACGCCAATTTGCCGACTTCTTTAAACGCGTTTTTTATAGGTGTGCGTAGGTGCGCTGGCAGGAGATCCCATTTTGAGTAATGATAGGCTCTCACTAAGCTACGAATTAATAGGGGGCCAACTTCGGATCTCAGTATGTGCTTAAGGTTCTCCATTCCATTCAGGTGAGAGTTGGCACAAAGTTTAGCAATGAAGCGCGTCATTTCTTTCTCTGAATCTAGGTTGGGAGCCTGAGCCTGTGACAGGACGACTCTGAGTCCGCTCGCTATGGTTTCAGTCCAACGATCAAGAATTCCAGCTTGAAAGAAAAAAGGAGCAGCATATGCCCAACTAGCTTCTTCAAGTGAGCCTGTTAGTAGATCAAGGTTTCTGCATACCTGATTAAATGTGCTCGCTAATTTTTGTCTAGTTGCGTTCTGCTGTAGGTCGAGTCCGGTGAAATCCATGAGTCTCGGCCAGAACTTTCGTCCCTCTTTAGTGCATCGTGAGGTGGACACGGCTAAGAAATATGCCACACAGGCGGGGTAGGTTCTTAATCTTCCATAGAGATTGAGGTTATTCAGGCTTTCCTTGGCTGTTTTTATTAGCTGATCCTCTTCTTCGATAGATAGGGCCAAGAAGCCGAGAATGGTTCGCTCGTCGCCGCATTCCGAAATCCTTCCCAATATAAGTTCATTTGCTTGCTCAAGATCCATTGTTTTTTCAGATTAAGCATGTTCCGTTAAGCCTTTTGCAATAGTTTGCATGTGTGTTTCTGGTAAGGCTGTAATAAGATGATTTGATATCATAATACTTACATAGCGAGGGGGGAGCCTTCTGGATCCGGAGAGAGGTCAATGAATTGTTGTTTTGCGGGGGCAGGCATTTATGATTGGAAATGAACAGGCATACTAGCTGATAGGGTCAGACATTTACAGTCCTTGAGGGAGGCTCTCTTCATAAAATAAAACGGTTTTTTAAATGATCGCCAAGCCAATACAGGCGAGGGTGGGCACTGGATGCAATAGACGAGGGCTCTTCTCTAGTTTACGGATTGATTCGGGGGTGATTTGAGCAGGCATGGAAAAGTGGGGGTTTTAGATCATTCTTGGGTAGCATTTAGTGAGCCGATCCCTGTCTTGTAAAGCGATTCATGCCGACACGCTGCGCGTGTAATCGCGGATGGCTAATGACTAATGGCTAATGGGAGGCAGCCTGCTGGCTGAGACAAAGCTAAAGCTGAAAGTCTGAAAAGCTGAAAAACGGGTGATGGAAATCCATAGCGGACTGTGAGGCGAGCTGTCACGCGCTCGGCGTAGACGGGATCAGCGTCGTCAATCGCACGATGCGCAGTTCGTGCTGGCTGGAGTCGTCGGGGATGGTAAATTCGGGGTCTTGCGGAAAGGGAGGGTATTCTGGGTTTATAATGAACCCAACCCTCAGGTAAATCACTCATACGCTCAAAGCCTCCTCAAACTCATTCGCGAGTGTTTCGCTGTGGATCGATGGAATCGGGAACTCTGATTGGAAGCTGCGGGTTGCTGCGCAACAGTGGGAAGTGGGAAGTGGGAAGTGGGAAGTGGGAAGTGGGAAGTGGGAAGTGGGACAGTTCGGCTTCGATGCTTGGGAGGCTGGAGGCGAGCTTGGAGGGCAAGGCTTGGGTTAGTTCGTAGTCGGCGAGGCCGATGGGTTTCTCGGTCTTTGAGCAGGCCTTGCGCAAGTGCGGCGTGCGCCTCTGATAGGGTGGATGAGATCGAGATGGTAGAGCTTGGTCGTCCGCTGGACCTTCCGTTTCACCTTCTTTCTTCATGGCTTTGGACGGAAAGCGGATAGCGCAGACCTTTGTCTGTTTAGAAACTGTGAGGCCCAATTCTTGGAGCGGGATGAGGTTGCCGTCTTGGTTGCATAAGAGCGAGTGAAGTCGGTCGGTTTGAGGCCAAAATGTTTCAGGGTTTTCGTGTCTTCCAAGTCGATAATCGCATGTAGACGCACTCTGGCATAGTAACCCATTTCGGTGAGCGGTTTGTTATAATAAGAATCGAATTCTGCCCGAGCCGTCTCAGGGCCTTCCCCGAAATATACACAAAAAACGCCTGCTGGATTGCAGCGATTCAGGTTGCCTGATGCGTAGAGGTAGGCGGGCGGGCTCGCTTTATCGAAGGCCTTTTTGGGCACATAGCGGGCCAGTAGAGTCGTCTTATCCTTCGACATGCGCTGATAGCTGCATGTGGGCGCTGTTTCGACGAGTTTTTTCCAGTTCTTTGGCATTCGTTACGGTCGCTTACGCAGGTGAGCCGGTGAGCATGTTCTCTGCAAAGCTGGCTAGTGGCTTACTGGCACCGTCTTTGAGGTAGTCGATGGGCGCTTCCTCATTTTCCAGCTGTTCGTTGGGCGTGTACAGCCAGATCTTAAAGTCTTTGTCGGAGAGAACGGTGCGCAGGCGTGCAATGCGCTCGTAGGGGCGCAGCAATGTCTGCAAGGCTTCGCTGTCGGGTGTTTTGCTGACGCGTTGCTTGGTGAGTTTCATCTGCCGTGCGAGTTCGGTGAGCGAGAGGCCAAACGCATCTGCCACTTTTTTCGCATCGAGACGGCCACTGTCCGCGCGCAGGCTCCGGCTAACTTTGGAAACGCTTTTGATATCAGTGAGTGGGTCGGACTGGCTGCGGGTGGCCAACACCTTGGTCCATGCTTCAATGAGCGCGTCGTGGAGGTCGCTGGTTTGGCGCACGAGTTCGATACGGCCCGTCAGGCCGGGGATCCGTCCGAGGAGTGGGGCCAGTTCATAGATTTCTTCAGGTTTGGCTTTGTTAAAGCCGAGAATGATTCTCGCCGACGCATCGGAGGTGCTGATGAGCACTTTGCAGAGGGTAGTGAAGAGTGCTTCGTCTTCAATGACACGTTTTGGGCGCGTTGATTGAATTACGGAAACATAAGGAAGTGTAGCTTTTTTGCAAAGCTCGGCGACTGTGGAGCGGTGGACATCAAAGGCGCTCGCCCACCGAGGGACGGTTCCTTTATCTTTGAAGCCCGCGAATGTAACTGGAATCTGTTCTGTCGTTATGCTCATGGAATGATGGTAAACCTTTTGTCAACCTAGTGTCAACTCATTAGTGCGCTTGTTTTGATCTGTTGAGCAATGAATTAGTTGAAGGAATCTGGGAACGGAGTGTGCGCACGCTCCAACGTTCGACGCGGCACATTTCTGCGTAAAACTCGCGTTGAAGGGGTTGGGCGAGGGGAATGAGTTCTTTGAAATGGGACCAGCCCAATTTTATTGTTGTTCATAGTTGTTCGCGGGGGCTGAAAATGGGGTCAGGCAAAAAAAGGGTCGGAATGGCACGAACTTAATCGAAGCGCAAGCCGTAGCGGTGCGCTTCAGCCACCGTCAGATTATGGCGACTGAAGTCGCCACTACGCTTAAGTTCGTGCCATTTGGGTCATGTCGTTATGTTTAATTGTGGGGGGCGGTTAGAGCAGGCATGAAAAAGTGGGGTTTTTATTTCACGTCTAGTTTGCATTTAGTGAGTCGATCCCTGTCTTGTGAAGGGATTCATAGCTGACGGTCGATGCCGAAGACGGCAGAATCGACCGTCGAGCCGACGGCTCCGTCCTTTAGTCAAAGCCCCATCCTCTTACCTGTATTTATGCAGTCGCTCTTCAGGGAGGTGGCAGGCGTCCTCGGGGCATCGAGTCAGTCGATCCTGGTGCGCCTCATCGCTCCGCACGTAATTGGTGAGTGGGCGCACCTCGACCACGACTTTGGCTGAGTCGGGTCTTTGCGCGATCCAGTCGGTCGCTTGCTTCAAATGGGTAGGGTTTAAGCTGTAAACGCCGGTGCGGTATTTCTCGCCGACATCATTGCCCTGCTGATTCAGGCTATAGGGATCGATGATCTCGAAATAGTAACCCATCAACTCCGCCACCGTCACTTGATTCGGGTCGAAGCGCGTTAGAACGCACTCGGCGTAGCCGTCGTAGTCGCCCTGAGTGTTCGTATGCGTGCCGTTGGCTCGACCCGCTTCGGTGTGGACGACGCCCGGCAAGTGCCGCACGAATTCCTGCACCCCCCAAAGGCATCCCCCCGCTAAATAGATTTCTTCCATAACCTAATCTGCTACCAAGCTTGTCTGAAAGCATTTCGTAAAGCGATTCATCTCTCGTAGATTAGTCTTCTTTCGATGTTTTTAAGTGGCGCAGAAAATCGGGCAGATTGATTGCGTGGATGTTCTTAGTGAGTGGGAAGCGCTCTCCCTGGGGGATGATGTAGTAGCCGCTGGTGGCTTGGAGTGTATTGAAGCTTTCGGTGAAGCCGCGGCTGATCTTGGGTGAGAGGGTGCGCTTGATTTCAATGGCAGTGATCTCACCATCTGGGGTCTCTAGCACAAGGTCGAGTTCGGCTCCGACTCGGGTGCGGTAGTGTGAGTAGGTGGTCTGTCTGGGGAGTGCATTGATGATTTGTTCGACGCAGTAGCCTTCCCATGATTGGCCGCAGAGGGGATGCCCTAAGACCTGATCGGGTTGGGTCAGTCCCGCAAGTGCGTGTAGTAGGCCGCTGTCCCGCCAGTAGGTCTTGGGAGACTTGATGAGTCGCTTGCCTGCATTGGTTGAATAGGCGGGAACCGACCGAATTAAGTAGAGGCCTTCCAATAGGTCGATGTAATGGCGCACTGTCTTGCCGTCGATGCCGAGGGAGTTTGAGAGGCTGCTGAGATTGAGTGTGCAGCCTTGTTGGTGGGCGAGCATGGAGCAAAGACGTCTGAGGAGGATCGGTGTCGCGGCCACTCCGAGGAGGGGCAGGGTGCGCTCGACATAGCTAATTATGAAGTCATCGCACCACTGCTGTGAGGCTTCGTCTGACTCTGCCAGATAGGCATCGGGATAGCCTCCGCGAAACCAGTGCTGATTCATCGACTCCAAGGGTGCCTCCAGCTCGGTGAGCTGGAAAGGTGTGAGTTCGAGATAGCTGATGCGCCCGGCTAGGGTCTCGGCTTCTTGTTGAAGAAGCTCAGGTGAGGCGGACCCCAAGAGAAGAAACTGTGCGGACCGTTCGCCAGCCTGACGGCGTTCGTCGATCAAGCTCCGTAGGATCGGGAATAAGTGGGGAACCCGCTGGATTTCATCGAGTATGACGAGTTGGCCAGCAAATTGACTGAGATACAGTTCTGGGTCGGTTAATTTCGCTACATCAGAGGGGCGCTCTAAATCCAGATAGTGAGTCGGTTTTTCGAGCTTTAGGCACTTGGCTAGAGTGGTTTTACCGACCTGCCGAGAGCCGAGTAGCGCGACGGCGGGGCTGTTTTCAAGGCATTTTTGCAAGAGTGACTGAAGTGGTCGCTCTATCATTAAACAAGGTTTTAGGGTATTAATTCCTAAAAAGCAAGTTTATTGATGTAGGAGGGGGGGGCTTGAGGGCTGAGGGCTGAGACTTGAGACCTGAGACCTGAGACCTGAGACTTGAGACCTGAGACCTGAGACTTGAGGGCTGAGACTTGAGGGCTGAGACTTGAGACTTGAGTTCAGGCGCTCTCCGCGGTTTAGAATCGGTGTGATTCTTTTGGTCGCGACTTGGCTCGAATGTGTTTTTTACTAGCTAGCGGATCTAAAATCAGAACTCACTAAATAGGCGGTTTTCGCTTAAATCGAGACGCAAGCAATTTTCCCGCAGATTTAGCTGAAAATCTTGCTTGGCGGGATCATTTTCTGTGAGCTGCTCGAATGTTATTATCCCTTCGTGAAGCTCAGTATGGCGAGCCCCTTCAACTCGTGCTTGGTGCTGATAAGCGCAACCCGCTGGTCAGTGTTTACCACTCACAGGACACTGGAACTCTCCACGTTTATTACGGCTTGGAGCTGATGGAGGTTATTCCCGATCAACGCGAGCACATGAGTTACAAGCTGCTGGTCGCGCGCCTGTATAATGCGGGGGTCAAAGCCCTGACTTTGCAGGAAGTCTTTCAGGCAGATCGCAAGACAATGAAAAGATGGGGCGAAGCCCTGCTGGAGGGCGAGCCTGAAAAACTGATCGCCGTGCTGGCCGGGCGTTCTCGGGGCAAAAAAATCACGCCCGAGATTGAAGGCTTTGTTCGCGCCCGTTTCGATTCGATCTATCAGGAGCACCCCCGCAGCTACAGCGTAGCCATTCGCAAGGAAATCAAACAGATATTTGCGGTCAGCCTTTCGGGTGAAGCGCTTCGTCCGCTGTTTGGGCAATTGCGCGGCAAATCGGGACATCGAACCGGCGAAACAGGCGACGCGAGACCCCGCGCCTCTGAGTCAAACCGGGAGACTACTTGCGATGGTGGCTCAGAGGATGTTTCGCCTGCAAACGAGGTTCCCGACGACTCACCAAGCGTAAAAGAGCAGGAATCTGGTGTTTTTTCTGCTGAAGCAGGCGAGGGATCTGCTGGGTTGATCCCGGCTGATCGCAAGCAGTCTCCCGATTTCAATCGAATCGCTCAGGGCGATTGCCAGTTTTGTCACCACGCCGGAGTGCTCATCTTTAGCCAAGCGCTGCGGGCACTGCGAGGAGACCTCCCGGCTGAAGACGCTCCGATTCTGCAGCAATGGCTGGCGGCAGTATTGCTTGGCGCGCTTAACATCGAGCAATCCAAGTTTTTGGACATCGACGATCTGGAGTTATTGCTTGGCTGCGTCATTCGTCAGCCGCACCCGCAGCGTCAGCGCCTGAGCGAGATCGCCCAAAGTGGCATGACCGAAAAACTTCTCGCCCTGAACTTCAGCCAATCTCGCTCTCCTACCAAGGCCAAAACGCAATGCGAAGAACGCAACGACTTTTACTACGATCCGCACACCAAGCATTACACCGGCGAGGCAAATATCTTGAAAGGCTGGTGCGCTAACCGGCGCATCGCAGACAAGGCCATGCACACGGACTTCCTCCACGCCACGGACGGCACGCCAGTTTACATGGAGTGGACTGACAACTACAATACTCTGCCCGAACGCTTTCTCCCTGTCATTGCCCGTTTTCGCTCAGTCACGGATCTGGCCGATAAAACTCCGATCACCATCACCATTGATCGCGGCATAAACAATATCGATTTGTTCGGACAGATCATCGCTCGAAAAGACCTCTACATTATCACTTGGGAGACTGGCTACAAGCCCGAGCCATGGCCTACGGATGCCTCCGTCCAAAGCATTAAGCTCCAACGCTCGCGCAACCGCGCAAACGATCTAAAATCCTATCACTTTGAATACATGGAGCAGCCCTGGAGACGCAACTCTGGCATGAGGCAAATCCTCGTCAAAGCGACCAACCCTTCGGGGCGCACCATTGAAGTGGCCATCCTCACCGATCACCCAGATCGCCCTGCCAGTCAGGCGATCCGGCTCATCTTCTGGCGTTGGCTCCAAGAGAACGACTTTAAATACCTGGACAAGCACTTTGGCATCAACCAAATCACCAGTTACGCCAGCATCGACTACAAGGCGTTAGCCGAAACTCTCGAAGACAAGCAAATGAGAAACGGCCATCACCAAGCCCTGGTCAAGCAAAGACTCGAACTTAAACGCGAACTCGGACGTTTATTGATCGCCCAGCGTCAATACAGCGCCAAGGCACGGCCAACAAACACCCCGCACAAACTTCCTGAATCCGCACATAAAACCGAGAGTAAGCGCCAGCAACGCATTGCGGAGATTGATCGACTCATTGGCCAATTAAATGCTCAAATCAAAGACACACAAAAAGAGGTCTCCCGCTTGGAGACTCTGTTGGAGCAAAAGAAAAAACGCCTCGACACCGCGAACAAATCGGTGATGGACGCGGTCAAAGTCCTCGCCCGCAACGCCTTTTACCGGACGCTATTGCCGTTTAAACACGCCTACGACAATTACCGAGACGATCACGACTACTTTCGCAAACTGACGCGCTCACATGGGATCCTGATTGGGCGAGCCGAGCACGTGGAAGTGCAACTGATCAGCCCGGTGAACTTCCCCCCGAAGATACGTCGCATCATCGAGCAGTTCCTGGAGCAATTAAACGCCACAGATCTGGAATTACCTGACGGCTCCGGTCGCAAAATACGGCTTCTTCTGGGCTCCAAAGCGGGAATTCAACTTGCCCGCGACTAACCGCAAAAAATGCCTATTTAGTGAGTTCTGAT
>Ga0222653_1000852_pt1 | contig 16634 bp, 18 predicted proteins | sample AntAcemetagen419_FD_179856 | JGI IMG/M metagenome (GOLD analysis project Ga0222653, IMG submission 179856) | Saline water microbial communities from Ace Lake, Antarctica - #419 | ecosystem: Environmental > Aquatic > Non-marine Saline and Alkaline > Saline | place: Antarctica: Ace Lake...
CTTTAAGCAATTCTGAACCAGGTAATTTTTGCTATTTCTTACAGGAGACCATATCAATAGTAACTCTCCTGCGTTTTCAGTTCTTTTTAGGCGAAAGCTGTCTGGAGAACCTAGTGTTGTAGGCTGATTATTGCGCGCCCGCAATTCGAATCCAGCCAACTCGACTTCTTCCTTGTTGCCATTGCTAAAGGATTCGACATAAGAGGCAGCTTTTCTCAATTTGGTTTCCAAGTTCGTCACGCATAGATTTCTCGCTGCGAGTGCCCTTCGATCTCCATACTCCGCCATGTTAATGGCTTTGTTGAGTGCGTTTCGTGCCGATGTCAATTCCTCTATCAACTTTTCGTTTTTGCTATAAATTTTGCTCTTCGTCATTCCGGACACCACACGTTGGGCTTTTTCTATTTTTTCTGAGGGGTTCAAGCCTCGGAGTCCGATTTTAACTTTTAGCATAATTCTAATAGGCAGATGTTGCACACATTTACGCCATTGCTCCTGTTAAGGTTTCAATTGGTTTGAGAAAAAATTCAATTTCAAGAAATAAAATTGCGCTTGAGGTGGCTCAGAAAGCACGTGAGTTTCTTCACTTTGCAAGTGAAACCTCTTTTTTTGCAAAAGAAAACACTATGTAAGTCAGATAGATAAGTTTTTTACAGCCGAGTGAGATACGCGCTCATCCAAGAGGAGAGCTTCCTGTAAATGAACTTTAGCCATCAGCAGATCAATGTCATTTACCGACTCAAAATTGACGCTATAGATTTGCTTCCGACCTCTTGCATCCAACCACTGGTCTGCATTGCTCAGCTCATTTCCACGGGTGAAGGCCCATTCTACATTTCCATTCTTTAGTATGTTGAAATAGCAGATCCAAGACTTGCGGTCATAGAAAGGAAGACTCCATCTCTGCTTTAAATCGATGCCTGGATTCTCAATAATTAAGTCGTGAAGGCATTGTACGATCGCTGCTTGTTTAGGCGTTAGACTATAGATGTACTCTTTTATTTGCATCTTGTGGTAGTCAAGATAGGTGATGAAAGTCATTTTAAAGGCTACCTCGATTGATTAAATTAGTAACGAAAAAGAAAATACAAGCCCCATGGACAAAACGATAGAACCGGTAAATTTTAGTGCCAGCAAAGAATTGATTGACAATATGGATCAGATGTTTGACAAGCTGGATCGTTACAATGATCAAATCGTAAAAGCAGATATATACTTAAAGTCACTGCGAGAGACACCCGAGAAAGCCAAGAAAGTTGAAGTGCGTATATTCCTTCCGGGAAAGGATGTATTTGTCGAGTACGAAGCCGAATCCTTCAAAACGGCCGCGCAGAAAAATATTGACAGACTAAAAGTGATTTTAGGAAAAGAGAAAGATAAATTGAAATCGCATCATTGATTTTTAACTATCATATAGATATACAAACCCTTGGCTCGCTGAGGGTTTTTTGTGGATTGCGGGTGACGTATAACCGAGGTTACCGTGTAACCTTAAAGCCGCAGAGAAGGCCGCCAAGAGATCCACACAATAGAACATGGTTTTACTTTAGAAAATGGAACGGCTTTCCACTGGGTCACTCACATTCATCACTCTCTGTGGAGCATCGCACATTGATCATTCACAATTGAACATTCAGAATTACGGTATCCACTTAATATCCTTAAAGTCGGGCTTCCGCTTTTCCAAAAAGGCATCTCGACCTTCCTTTGCCTCGTCGGTCATGTAGGCGAGGCGAGTCGCTTCTCCAGCAAAAACCTGTTGACCTACCATGCCATCGTCTGTTAGATTAAAAGCAAATTTGAGCATTTTGATGCTCGTAGGCGATTTCTGTAAAATCTCTTGAGCCCATTCATAGGCAGTTGCTTCCAACTCTGCGTGTGGAATAACGGCGTTCACCATTCCCATTTCGTAGGCTTCCCGTGCCGAGTAGTTTCTTCCGAGGAAGAAAATCTCTCTGGCGCGCTTCTGCCCAACCATCTTGGCTAGATATGCCGAGCCGTATCCACCGTCAAAGCTGCTGACATCGGCATCCGTCTGCTTGAAAATCGCGTGTTCCTTGCTGGCAAGGGTAAGATCGCAAACCACGTGCAGACTATGTCCGCCGCCAACGGCCCATCCAGGCACTACTGCTATAACGACTTTGGGCATGAACCGAATGAGTCGCTGCACTTCAAGGATATTGAGTCGAGGCATTCCGTCTTCATCTACGTAGCCTTGATGTCCCCGAGCATTTTGATCTCCGCCGCTGCAAAAAGCCCATCCGCCGTCTTTTGCTGAAGGGCCTTCACCCGAAAATAATACGACACCAATAGAGGTGTCTTCGCGGGCATCTAAAAATGCGCCGTAAAGTTCCTTCACCGTTTTGGGTCGGAAGGCATTTCTCACTTCGGGACGGTTAAAAGCTATTCGCGCCACACCGCCAGACTTGGCGTAAGTGATGTCTTCGTATTCTTTGACTGTTTTCCAATGGCTCATGTCCGTCTCTTAAAGTGTCTTTAAATATTCAGCAGTTCGGTTCTCAATTTCTTCTTTGCTTAAGCTTTCGGCGCTTCGGTCGAATGCTTCACCCGTAATCTTTTCGTAAAGTTCGCGGTATCGGCTAGCAATCATTTCCACTCGGTCAGGAGTCATTTCAGGTACCGACTGTCCTTCTTTTCCTTGGAATCCATTTTCGATCAGCCATTCCCTTACAAACTCTTTTGAAAGTTGCTTCTGCACTTCTCCGTTGGCTTGTCGTTCCTCATAACCATCTGAGTAGAAGTAGCGCGAAGAGTCAGGCGTATGAATTTCGTCCATCAGCATTACCGCGCCATCTTTTAAGCCGAACTCGTATTTCGTATCGACAAGGATCAAGCCCTTCTCGTCAGCCATCTCCGTTCCTCTTTGGAAAAGAGCCCTCGTATACTCCTCCATTTTTAGGTAATGAGCTGCCGGGACGATTCCCTGAGCGAGAATGTCCTCCCGTGAAATATCTTCATCATGGCCTTCTTCTGCTTTGGTAGCGGGAGTAATGATGGGCTCGGGAAAGCGGTCGTGTTCTTTCATGCCATCTGGCATCGAAACGCCGCAGAGCACCCTTTGACCAGATTTGTATTCGCGCCAAGCGTGCCCTGTAAGGTATCCACGAATGACCATTTCTACCATAAATGGCTCACATCTATGCCCAACAGCAACATTCGCCGCTGGAGTCGCCATAAGCCAATTTGGACAAATATCACTGGTCGCTTCAAGGAATTTACCGGCTATGAGATTGAGCATCGCACCTTTGCCAGGTATGCCTTTCGGCAAAATGACATCGAAGGCTGAGATGCGATCGCTGGCCACCATAATCAATAGGTCTTCACCAATTCCATAAACGTCTCTCACTTTTCCGTTGTAAACGGAACTCTGATTGGGAAACGAGTAATCAGTTTGAGCAGGTGCTTCCATTAATTCTCGGTGTTGTCGCTTTCAAAGGCGGTAATAATCCTCTTTACCAGCGGGTGCCGCATTACGTCTTGCTCGTCTAGGAAGATCAATTTGACACCTTCTACATCAGTGAGCTTCTCAATGCTATATTTCAATCCGCTGGTTTGTTTTTTCGGTAAATCCACTTGGGTCATATCTCCCGTAATGACGAATTTGGCGCTTCGCCCCATCCTCGTCAAAAACATCTTCAATTGGGAAATAGTTGCGTTTTGGGCTTCGTCCAAAATTACGAATGCCTTGTCCAGCGTTCTTCCGCGCATGTATGCCAATGGAGCGATCTGGATTGTTCCCGACTCCAAGTAATCGCGCAGTCTTTCGGCGGGAATCATATCTCGCAGTGCATCGTAAAGAGGTTGCAAGTAGGGGTCGAGCTTATCCTTCAAATCTCCTGGAAGGAATCCCAAATTTTCTCCTGCTTCAACCGCAGGACGCGTTAATATGATCTTGCGAATCTGTTTTTCCTTTAAGGCTCTTACCGCTAAGGCAACGGCCGTATAGGTTTTTCCAGTTCCCGCAGGCCCAATGGCAAAAACCAAGTCACTCTCATCGGCTGCCTCTACAATTCGACGCTGATTGGCCGTTTTGGCTTTTACTTTCAGTCCATTGTTTCCGTGAACCAATATGCTGTCGCCACCTGCGTTGGTCATCAGGCTAGGTGCATCCTCAGTCATGAGTCGTTCGATATTGCTTTCGGTCAGTCGATTGTATTTGTCCAAATGCTGCATAAACAGGATCATTTTCTGTTCGAAGTAATCGATCTCTTCTTCCTCGCCAATGGCCTTGATCATATTGCCACGCGCTATGATTTTTAGCTTCGGGAAATGTCGAGTAATGAATTGGAACTTTTTATTGTTTACCCCTAGAATCTCTACAGGGTCAACGTGTTCGATTGGAATTGTTCTTTCGCTCAATAGCTTTTTTATATGCTGTTTTTACTTTTTAAGGAAGGGAATCGCCCGCCGTAATTTTCTTACTTTTGGAAACCAAAAATAACGAATATTTCGGCGTAGAAAACAGCGCTTTTTCCTCATGCCTATTGTTACCCTCACTTCTGATTTAAACACGAAGGATTACTACTTGGCAGCGGTGAAAGCCGCCGCTTACAAGCAGATTCCTGATTTGCAGTGGGTGGATGTTTCCAATCATATTCCTCCTTTCGATATGGCCAAGGCCGCTTTTGTGCTGAAGAATGTTTGGAAAGAATTTCCCGAGGATACGATCCACATTATTGGTGTAGCTTGTGAATGGGCGAAGAATACGCCTTATGCTGTGGTGAAAATGAAGGGTCAGTATTTCATTGGAACGGACAATGGTTTCTTCTCTTTGCTCTTTGACGAAAGTCTGGAGCCTGATTGGATTCGTACGATAAAACTCAGGGGTGATGAAGATTTGAGCTTTCCTACTAAGTCGATTTTTGTTTCCATTGCTGCAAAGCTTGCGAAAGCTGAGGGACTAGAAGATTTCAGTACCCAAGTAGATAGCTTTCGTCGCCGACCTTTGCCCATTCCTGTAGTTGAATTTGACAACATCCGTGGCATGGCTATTTATATCGATTCCTACGGAAATGTGATCACGAATATCACCAGAGCGCTATTTGAAAAGGAAATTGGTTCCAAGCCGTTTAATATTGTAATTCGCAGAGGTGATAATGATTTGAACCGCATTTCTAGGACATACAATGAGGCGCCTCAAGGAGAGAAAGTGGCGCTTTTCACTTCGGAAGGATTCTTGGAAATTGCCATTAACCGAGGCGTGGAAGGCAGTGGTGGTGGAGCTACAGACTTGTTGGGTATTCGTGAAAACGACATCATTCGCATAGAAATTCTGGAAGACTAAAACATTCCTTGCGTTTCAACTCTTTAACTCCAGTGAGTCAAAAACTTCGTCAATTCAAAAAACTCAACTTAAGTGGGCGATACCGTCACCTTCGCGACCACGGAGAGTACATTGACTCCCGTTTTTTTGGCACTTACCAAGTTCATCTTTATGAGGTAGAAGGATTTTACGCGGAGGTATGGATGCGCCCAGATTTCGATCAAGTTTGCTGGATAGAAATTGCAGACACAGACAATGTAGCTGAAAACTACACTAAATCTATTGACATAAAGTCTGATTTAGGCCTCTAAATTCCAGATTTCCCAGCTCTTTTCCGCTTGAATCTTAAGCATGCTCAAACCATTTTGTATAGAGGCGCCTCTCTCTTTTCCTTCCGCTAAAAATTGGGTCTTGGCGGGATTGTAAATCAAATCGTACATGAGGTGGTTCTCCGTGATTCCTTCATAGGCTATTGCTGGAGATTCAGTGATGTTAGGTGAGGTCCCAACTGGAGTCGTGTTTACGATGAGGCGATGCCACTTCACCGCATTGGCATTGCAGTCTTCGTACGAAATTTGATTTTCACCGGATGGATTCCTACTCACGAAGAGGATGTCTAGACCGATTTTTCTCAGGACATATGCCACTGCTTTTGACGCTCCGCCAGTCCCAAGAATGAGCGCTCGATCCATTCCATGTTCTAGAAATGGTTTGAGGCTATTCTCAAATCCTGTAATGTCGGTGTTGTAGCCAACCGTTTGGCCATCTCTGAATGCGATGGTGTTCACTGAACTTATCGCCTTGGCAATTGGATCTAGTACGTCTAAAAAGGGAATGACGGCTTCTTTGTAAGGGATGGTGACATTGAGGCCACTAAGACTTTCGTCGGAAAGTAGCCTTTTGATTTCCTCAATACTACTGAGTTCAAAGTTTTCGTAGGTGTCTTGGATATGGAGTTCGGCAAACTTTTTTTGGAAGTAATCCTTGGAGAAAGAATGCGAGAGCGTTTTGCCCACCAATCCGAACCGTCTCATTTTAGGCTTTTTTTGGTGCAAAGCGATCCATTGCGAAAATGATGAGGATACCTGCCAAGGCTAGCGCAATTGCAATCATTAACTCTGAATCCAACCCTGTAAGAGCCTCATAGGTCGAGGGGAGGATATTCTCTTGTACCAATGCTACCTTTTCCTCGTTCGGCTCACCTTCGTGTTTTGTGAAATATTCGAGCGTATTTTTCCAAGGCCAGATTTTATTGAGCGAACCCAAAAGGAAACCACTAAGAATAGCGATGGTTACGTCGTGATATCGGGCAAACATCCATTTTAAGAATCGGCTAAAGGCCAATATTCCAACGATGCAACCTCCTCCGAAAATACCAATGGACAGGAAGTCCCGATCATTCAAAGCTTGCAGAACGGTAGAATAGGAGCCGAGCAAGAGCAATATGAAGCTCCCAGAGATTCCAGGGAGGATCATTGCACAAATGGCAATCATGCCACTTACGAAAAGATACCAGCTGGCTCCCGGATCTTCAACAGGTGGTAAATCAGTGATGAGGTAAGCGACGATGGCTCCTGCAATAAAGCCAAAGTATCTAGATCCTGACCAATTTCTCACGGACTTTGCTACGAGGGGAATACTTGCTAAAACCAGTCCAAAAAAGAATGACCAAATAGCGATGGGGTGTGTTTCGAGAAGATATGTAATCAGCCTAGCCAATGAGACAATGCTGATGAATATACCGGCAAAAAGACCCACTAGGAAATTTCCGTTTAAGGCTTTCCAAAATGGCTTGATGCCTTCTTTGAAAAGAACTTGGATAGTCACAAAGTTGACCCGATTGATAGTGTCAATCAGTTCCTCATAGATGCCTGTGATGAAAGCGATGGTACCTCCAGACACTCCCGGAACCACATCAGCTGCTCCCATGCCTATGCCCTTGAGGGCTAAGAAAAGATAATCCTTTGCAGATCTCATTAGTATACGATTACGGTTGGATCAATTTCACGCGCCCAAGCTTCAATTCCACCCTCTAACAAAACGACATTGTCTAAATCCTTTTCCGTTCGAAGAATATGCACCATAGCTGATGCTCTAGATCCGCTTTTGCAGTGAATCACAACTGGAATGTCTGTTCTGATTTCAGCTGATCGCTGAATGAGGCTTGCCATTGGTATGTGCGTGCCACCAATGGTGCCTGAATCGACCTCGTGAATTTCTCTGATATCAATGATTTGAACCTCTTCCCCTTTGTCCAAAAGGTGCTTAAGTTCTAGAACGCTGATTTGCGACATGACTTTGATTATGGCCGCATCTTGGCGGCAATTTCTTCGGGCAGAAATTCGAAAAAAGTGTCACCTCTCAAACCTATTCTAAGAGTTTCGAGTGGAATAACATCGTTTGGAGCGATATTTCCCAAGTTGACATTGTGCCCGACTAACTTGATAAACCATACTTGCTGGGCCTTCTGTGGCGCTTCCCAAAGAATGTCTTCGGCCTTAACTTTGGCCAAGATTTTATTCACTAGAACGACATGCGCCGTTCCATTGGGACGGTAAATACCTACGTTACCGCTTTCGCGGGCTTCGGCTATTACTTTCCATGATCCCGCTCTGAGTTCAGTATCCATCATTTTCACCCATTTTCCTGGGGAGATGAGGATTCCTTCTTCTTTTGAGCCGACCTCAGAGAGCACTGTGAAGTCTTTTGCAAGCTCAGATATGTATCCGAGCTTTTCATCGTGCGGCAGATCAATAGAGCCGTCTGAAACCTCAACGGTTCCTAGCTTCAAGTCCTGCAGAAGTTTTCGATACTCTTCAAACATGCCTCTCACGATGTATGCTTCGAAAAGTGTACCACCGAGGTAGACTTTCATATCTGCATCGTGGTAGAGCTTTATTTTCTCTTTGAGGTCTTTGGTAAGATAAGAGGTACCAAAGCCTAATTTGACGATATCGGTTAACGTTCCATTGGCATCAAGGAAATTGGCCGCACCTCTGAGGCTCAATCCTTTGTCCATCACCATAGTAAGACCATTGTCACGCGGTCTTTCGGTACGTTCGGGAATAAAGGGTAAATTAAAGTTCATTTTCCTTCTGCGCTTTATCTTGAATTTCGATTAAGCCTGCAATATTCGAAAATTGGATGGCTTCAGGGAAAATTGTTAAGAAGTATTTTAAACCCTCAGGATTATCGGTAGAGCAAACCAAGAACAATTCTAGGGCTTGTTGTTGTTTTTTACACTTAAGTAAGTGCTTAATTTTTTGCCATTTAAGGTCGTATTCACTGGGTAGTTTCTCAATTGCATCGTCTATTATTTCAAGAGCAATAGAAAAACCTTCTGCTGCGGATAAATCTGCTAAAGCGATCCAAGATTCGGCATCATCAGGAAATACTTTGATCATCTCCTCCAAATGACGCTTGGCTTCAGCTAATTTATCTGCCTTAATATATGTTTCCACTAAAATGTGCCTATTGTCTAGATGGAAGTCGTCTTTTTTAACTCCTTCTTCGTAGTAAGCAATGGCTTTTGCTAGTTCTCCTTCGTGCTCTCTAATTGCTCCCAAGCCCATCAAGGCTTCTACATATTCAGGATCAATAGCTAAAGCTTTTTTGTAGTTAAGTTCTGCCATGTTCCAGAGTTCCATTCTCTCTTGACATTCACCAATAGCCGTATAAACCAATGGGTTTTCGCTATCGTGTTCCAGAGAGTCTTTGTATGATTCGGCAGCCGCTATGTCCATATCCATGGATGTAAGAAGATTGCCTTTCAGGATGTATGCCGCTACAAAATCTTCTTGTATCGCAATACAGAAATCAGCAGATTCAACACCTTTTTCGAAAAGACCAATTTTATCGAAACACAGGGCCAGATTGTACCATCCCACAAAATTGTAAGGGAACTTATTCAAATACTTTTGGAAAAATTCGACCCCAAGATCTATTTGATCCGCCATCTCGTAGCAATAGCTCAATTCAAATAGGCTCGCTTCGTGATTGGGATTTATTTTTAACGATTCTTTCAAGCTATCTATTGCACCCTTGTAGTCATTGGCAATCTGTTGTTCGTAAGCTAGATCCATGAAAATCTCCTCCCTGTTTTCAGGGGCTATCTCCAAAGCTTTCAGCAGACACGACTTCGTGCCCTCATGGTCACTAAGATTTCGGTGGACCACAGCTTTGAACAAGAGCATATCAGTATTGGTAGGCTCAGCAGCCTCCAAAAACTCCAGTATCTCAAGGGCCTTGTTGGATTCTTTTGATGCGGCAAAAATTTGGGCCTTCTTTAATAGCAAAGTTGAAGAGTCAGTGAATATAGATAAACCATGATTCACCGCGAGCTTGGCCTTCCTGAGGTTGTTCTTCTCAAGATAGAAATCAGCCAAAGACTCTACTTCCTCTACATCGAAGAAGTACGCTTGCCTCAACTTAAGCATCTTCTCAAATTTCTCGATGAGACCAGAGTCAGACTGAGGGTAAAGGTTGTGCGAATATTCCGTCATAAGCCTTTATTAGGAGGTGAGTATTCTCAAATTTAGAAAACCACCTACCGTTTAATCCAAGAGGAGCAGTTTTGTTGTTAACAACGTTACTATGGAAAAATCCTTGTTTGACCTTTCCTCCTTTCTTAAAGCAGGTACAAAGTTACGCCTTTCTCCGGCGGAATAAAAGCTCAGCACGCGTTGAAAACTCCTATTTAGGAAAGGCTTGAAAACCAGTGTGAATAGTAACTTTACGAAAAAAAATAAGCTTTGACACTCATTAAATCCATTTCAGGTATTAGAGGTACCATTGGCGGAAAAGCCGGAGATAACTTCACGCCTGTTGACATTGTGAAATTCACTGCCGCTTACGGCCAAATACTGAAGAATTCAGCCGGCTCTGAAACCGTAAAAGTTGTGATCGGTCGTGACGCACGAAAAAGCGGCCCAATGGTGCGCAACTTTGTCTCTACTACACTCACGGGAATGGGTATTGATGTGATTGATCTCGGGCTGAGCACAACGCCAACCGTGGAAATTGCAGTGCCTGAAGAAAAAGCGCACGGTGGTATTATTATTACCGCCAGTCATAACCCCGCCCAATGGAATGCACTCAAACTATTAAATTCTTCGGGCGAGTTTATCTCAGCCGAAGCAGGAAAGCAAGTCATTGAGCTCGCGGAATCGCTTGATATAGATTTTGCTGATATAGATGGAATGGGCTCATACAGCGTCAATGAATCGTATTTGCTAAGACATATTGAGTTGGTGCTCAATCATCCATTGGTCGATAAAGAAGCGATTGCTGCTGCTGATTTTCATGTGGCTGTTGATGCCGTGAATTCCAGCGGAGGAATTTTCATCCCCGCTCTTTTAGAAGAACTAGGTGTAAAAAGAGTCGAAAAACTCTTCTGCACACCAAATGGTGACTTTCCACACAATCCTGAGCCGCTTCCAGAGCATTTGATTGAGCTGACGAAAACTGTGCGAGAAAAAGGATGCGACATTGGAATCACAGTTGACCCCGACGTCGACCGCTTGGCTTTTGTAAGTGAAAACGGTGATGTGTTTGGAGAAGAGTACACCTTAGTGGCTGTTGCTGATTATGTGCTTTCGCGGAGAAAAGGAAATACCGTCTCCAATCTCTCTTCCACAAGAGCTCTTCGGGATGTCACCGAAAAACACGGAGGAACCTATTACGCCTCTTCAGTAGGTGAAGTCAATGTTGTTGACAAGATGCGTGAAGTATCTGCCGTGATTGGTGGAGAAGGTAATGGAGGAATTATTGATCCAGAGTTGCACTACGGTCGCGATGCTTTGATAGGAGTGGGTTTGTTTTTAACTCATTTGGCGAAAAGCGGAATGAAAATGACCGAATTACGCGCGTCCTATCCGTCTTATTTCATGTCAAAAAATAAGATTCAACTCACACCCTCCATAGATGTGGACGATATTCTTTCAAGAATGGCGAAGAAGCATCAGAATGAAAATATCAATACGATTGACGGAGTGAAGATCGATTTTGCTGACGAATGGGTTCATTTGCGAAAATCGAATACCGAACCAATTATTCGAGTTTACACCGAAAGCAAAAGCATGGCGGGTGCACAGAGTTTGGCTGAACGAATCATAGGTGAAATCAAATCAATGATTTCGTAGTTTTGCAAAACATGAAAGTTTATTTTGATAATGCTGCAACTACACCATTGGCGCCCGAAGTGCTTGATGCAATGTTGCCCATGCTTCGTGATGACTTTGGCAATCCTTCCAGTACACATCAATTCGGGAGAAAGACGAAGTCGGCCATAGAAATGGCTAGAAAGTCCATCGCTAAGTTGTTACACTGCTCTCCAATGGAAATCTGCTTTACATCGGGCGGTACAGAGGCAGATAATATGGCTATTCATGGAGCAATAGAAGAGCTTGGCGTTACCAGAATTATTTCATCTCTCGCAGAGCACCATGCCGTGCTTCATACAGTAGAGCATTGTCATGCCAATTGCGATGTTGAGCTCGAAATGGTAAGGCTCACAGAACTAGGTCATGTGGATGTAGATCATCTTAAAGAGCTTTTAGCAAACAGCGATAAGAAGACTTTGGTAGCGCTCATGCACGCCAATAATGAGATTGGAACAATGATCGATATTGATAAAATCGGTCAAATATGTGCAGACAATGGCGCTCTTTTTCTTTCTGATACGGTTCAGACTATGGGGCATTACCCCATGGACTTGTCTAAAACGAAAGTGCATTTCATCACAGGAGCAGCGCATAAATTTCATGGGCCAAAAGGCGTAGGGTTTCTATACGTCAACAAAGACGTTCATGTGAACGCTATGATTCTGGGTGGATCGCAAGAAAGAAATATGCGGGCGGGCACCGAGAATATCTATGGAATAGTAGGAATGGCCAAGGCGCTGGATCTTGCCCTCGAGCATGTAGACGAACACCGCAAACACATCCAATCTATTAAGGACTACATGTGCCAAAAGCTGAAGGAAGAAATTCTTGGAACCGAATTTAATGGTTGCCTTGAGCACAGCTTGTATACCGTACTGAATGTTCGGCTTCCAAAGACGGATAAAGCACAAATGCTTCTTTTCTTGTTGGATATTGACGGTATAGCCTGCTCAGGTGGTAGCGCTTGTTCAAGTGGGAGCAATCAAGGAAGTCACGTGTTGCGCGCTATTCATGCAGATACTTCGGTGCCGAATATTCGATTTAGCTTTAGTCGATACAGCACAAAGGATGAAGTAGACTATGTGGTTGCTCAATTGGCCAAGCACTTGGCAACTGTGAGCTCACAAGTGGCTTCTTAACTTATTTCGATTCTGTAGTTTCCTTTTCGAACAACTCGGGGTCATATCCGAAAAGACGATTCTTCTTAATCATCACATCGACATAATTGGGAACCATTTTCTCCCAGCCATTTTCGCCTGCTCTGATTTTTTTCAATGCCATACGACTTTGTATCCAAAGAACATCGGGATCGTGTTCCTCAAGATCTGCAATGCGACCGTTATTAAGTAAGTAATTGTAGAGTGGTCGAAGTCTTGGATGAATATCAATATTGGTACTGGTCACCAATTCGTCTTTTCCATCGATTTTAGAAGGGTAGACGTATACTTTCAAATCGCGTGTAAAAAGCACTCCAAAAGCTTCGAGAATTCCACCATCCAAATCGCGGTAGTATTTCTCATCAAAGAGTGCGTCCAAATTATTGGTGCCCATGATGAGTCCCATTCGCTTCTTGGTCATCGTGGAGAAGTAGCGAATCAGCTTGTAGTATTCCTGGTAATTCGAGATCAATACCGTTTGCCCGAGTGAGCAAAGAATATCGGCTCTGTCGATGAAATCCTGCTCATCGATATCACCATCAGTTTTTAAATTACTGAGGGTAATCTCAAACAAAACCTGCAGATCGTCAGAGTCTACTCGCTTTTCTTTTGCAAAAGCATTGTATCCATTGATGATCATATCAATGTTCACCTTGGTTACTGGGCGGAAGCTTCCGCGAATGGTGAGGATATTCTTTTTGTAAAGAAGGTCTGAAGGCTGGAGGTTTTTTCCGTCGGGGCTAAATATGACTGCATCGGTAAAACCATTCTTTACCAGCTGCAAGCTGAGCAGTCGATTGTCTACACCGTCAAAATCTGGACCTTCCATTGAAATCATGTCAATTTCGATCTGATCTCTACTCAAGTTGTCGTAAAGCGATTTTAAATACTCCCTTGGGTTTTGGTAGTAGAAATAGCATCCATAAAGAATGTTTACTCCCAATACACCAATAGTCTCTTGCTGCAAAGAGGCTTCATTTTCGTGAAGCTTCACGTGCAAGACCACTTCGTTTGGCTCTTTTTCGGGGCTTGTTTGAAATTTAATTCCCATCCAACCGTGGCCCGGATATTTCTTTTTGAAATCTATCGTGGCAATGGTGTTCGCGTAGGAAAAGAATTTCTTAGAAGGATGTTTCTCCCGGCTCAGGCGCTCTTCGATCAGGCCATACTCGTGCTCGACCATTTTGCGTAAGCGCGGCTCACAGACATATCGATTCTTCGTTTCGGTTCCATAAATGGCATCGCTAAAGTCTTTGTCGTAAGCCGACATTGCTTTTGCAATAGTACCTGAAGCACCACCAGCACGGAAAAAGTGCCTCACCACTTCTTGTCCCGCTCCGATTTCCGAAAAGGTTCCGTAGATATCAGGATCGAGATTGATCCTTAGTGCTTTTTGCTTGGAGGTAAGAATTACCCTTTCCAATGTGTTTTTCGTCTTTTAGAGTGGTACCAAAATTACAGTCTTTAATAGAACTTCACCAACTATCTCTACCTTATTTTTACAACGCTTTGTTCAGTGTATTATTCTAATTTTGCAGCAATGCGTTTTACCTTTTTAGGAACGGGTACTTCTCAAGGAGTTCCGGTAATCGGTTGCACCTGTGATGTCTGTCTCTCAAGCGATGAGAGAGATAGCAGACTGCGCACTTCTGCGATGATTGAAGTGAATGGAAACACTTTTATTATAGACACTGGCCCCGATTTTCGTCAGCAAATGCTGCGAAACACGCCGGCCGATATGCCGAAAGTGCTTTTTACACATGAGCACAAAGATCATGTAGCAGGGCTCGACGACATCAGAGCATTCAACTTCAAGTACCGAAAGCCGATTGATATCTATGCTACTGATCAGGTGCAAGTGGCATTGAAAAGAGAATTTCATTACGTTTTCGCTGCTCAGAAATATCCAGGAGTTCCTCAAGTCAATCTGTTTGATATTTCAGATGGAAAAGAATTCACGGTCGATGGCACCAAGATTCTTCCCATCAAACTGCTTCACTATAAAATGCCTGTATTTGGTTTTCGCATTGAGAATGTAGCCTACATCACCGATGCCAATTACATTGCTCCTGAAGAGATGGAGAAGCTTTATGGACTGGATATTCTCGTCTTGAATGCGCTTCGAAAGAAAGAGCATATTTCTCATTTTAACTTGGAGGAGGCACTTGAGGTCATCGCCGAGCTAAAGCCAAAGAAGGCCTACCTCACTCATATTTCTCACCTTTTAGGAAAGCATGAGGACGTGAGTCGAGAACTACCCGAGAATGTATTTCTCGGTGAGGATGGTTTGGTCATCGATTTGTAATCAATTCTAGTATGGATTAACGAACGGAACTTCAGCCATTGCCCTAAAAGCGTCGAAATGGTCTGTCCATTTGACTCAGTTTTCTGTCCGCTTAAAAAGCATTGAACTTTGCCGACCAACATCGAGGTGCATGAGAACTTCAATAAATGAGCATTCAAGGGTGTCACTTCCCGATTTTAGCCAAATCTTGCAATTTCCATCAATACATTCCCATTCTGTAGGCCGGGAATAACCATCGTAAGATAGGCCTTTGGTATAGGAGCTGTCGAGAGTCATAACCATTTGATAGTTCTGATAGTCCAATTGGATTGAATCATTCTCAAGATATGTGGTTTTTTTCCAAAACATGCCGCCGCCTTGAAACCATTCACCAGAATGTTTGGAAGCCTTGTGTTCTCCACTCATCAATTTTTTCCAAACCAATTCTGATTCTCTGTGATTTGGTAAATGATCGACTAATGCGCTTTCGGATAATCATATGTGCGTTGTATGATCTTGTACTGCTCAAACTTCCCGTTCTCGATTTCGAAATCGGAGTAGAATCCCTTAATGGTATCTCTTTCAAGAATTAAATAGTGCTTGTCTGCAACGATGTCCTGAGCAATCGTCAGAATTGGCAGAAACAACATTGACAGTAACAGCGTTTTCACACCTTCAAAGTAGTATTCCCGAGTTCCATTTTCAAATCAATTGTGGGCTGTTCTTTACAAATCAGAATACATACCTTCGAAAATTATGGGAGAAAACACGCTTTCAGAAGATTTAGCCGAGGCTTATCAGGAAGTTTCTTTGATGAAAAGCTCCGGGGAGGTAGCCTCATACATTCCCGAGCTTCAAAAAGTAAAACCCGATAAGTTTGGCGCTTGCGTCACTTCCATTGATGATACCAGCTGTGGTCAAGGAGATTACGATGAACGGTTCTCTATACAGAGTATTGCCAAGGTGCTGTCGCTTACTTTGGCCTTCAAACACCACGGCGAAGCCTGCTGGAAAAGGGTAGATGTAGAACCTGCGGGAACTTCTTTTAGTTCGCTCGTGCAGCTCGAATACGAATCGGGTATTCCGCGAAACCCATTGATAAATTCGGGCGCCCTCGTTATTGCCGACATGTTAGTGAGTTTGCTCGACGATCCTAAGAAAGACTTCTTGAAGTTTGTTAGGCTTTTGGCCAAAGAGGACACGATTGATTACGACGAGAAAACGGCGGCCAGTGAATATTCTGAAGGCTACCGAAACTTTGCGGTAATCAACCTCCTGCGGTCTTTTGGAAATATTGAGAATGATGTGGAGGAGGTGCTCGACTTCTACCTTCACCTCTGTAGTATCACCATGAGTTGTACCGAGCTTTCGCGAACGTTTCTCTTTCTGGCGAATGGCGGAAAAGATCCCATTTCAGGCGAGCAAATCCTTACCCGAAGCCAGTCCAAAAGGGTGAACGCCATTATGATGACTTGCGGGTTTTACGATGAGGCAGGAGAATTTGCCTACGAAGTTGGCCTACCAGGCAAGAGTGGAGTAGGAGGCGGAATTGTAGCCGTCAACCCTGGTTCTTATGCCATCGCGGTTTGGAGTCCCAAGTTAAATCCACAGGGGAATTCATATAAGGGAATGAAGTTTTTAGAGAAATTTACCACGAAGACGGGGCATTCGATATTTTAGTTCTTAGTCGCTAGTCGCTAAAGTTGGGGAGTGATAATACCGTCATTTACAACCAAATTTTCTCGACT
>Ga0222653_1000854_pt1 | contig 16586 bp, 11 predicted proteins | sample AntAcemetagen419_FD_179856 | JGI IMG/M metagenome (GOLD analysis project Ga0222653, IMG submission 179856) | Saline water microbial communities from Ace Lake, Antarctica - #419 | ecosystem: Environmental > Aquatic > Non-marine Saline and Alkaline > Saline | place: Antarctica: Ace Lake...
AACAGACGCGGGAAATCAAGAAAAATTACTCAGCCGTATCAAGAAATACGAGAAAATTACCGATCGCATGGAGATAGAGATATCCCAATATTGCAGCCGGCTTGCTGCCACCGAACTCTCTCCTACCTCTACCGAAAAGGTCCGTGCCTTCTTAAGAATCAGCAGTGATCTGGAGCGTATCGGTGATGTTTTTTACCAAATGGCCAATACGATTGAGAGGAAAACAGCTTCAAAGATTTGGTTCAGTCCCGATCAGAGAGAGAAGTTGCTGCGCATGTTTGGCATCCTTGACTTGGCCATGGATTTAATGATGGAAAACCTCGAAAAAGAAGAAGGAAAAGAGATCAATTTGGAAAGAGCAAAGTCTTTGGAAAAAGAGATCAATGAACTTCGAAACAAGCTGAGGAGAGAATATATTTCGAGAATTGAATCTGGGAATTACAATCTCCGAAGCGGAACGATCTACAGCGATTTATTCTCTTCTCTCGAAAAAGTAGGAGATCATATCGAGAATGTTTCGGAAGCCTTAACGGGGAAAATCTAAGCGTGTGTGGCGGATATTCTATGCCTTCAACACCAAGGCTAATCTCTCAGGATATGTCCCTCAGAAACTACGGTATTACTGGAATTCAAGTCCCTGTCAACAAGTGTAACAACGAATTTCAGTGTATCTCCAAACTCCAACACATTCGCACTTACAAAGTCCTCTAAATCGATGAGGTTATACGTTGCCGTAACCTTCAATTGTTTGTTTTGACCTTGAGGCGTTAAAAAAGGAATTCGGAAATCGAATCCATACGGGTTTGGTGTTTCAAGCAACTCAAAAGTCCCCGATTCTTTCACAAAAACCTCAAGCCAGAGATTGTTGTGATTCTTATTGATAATTCCATTTACCGAATCCTCCCATGCCTGAAACGGAGGGTCTATGAAGTCTGCAGGCAAGCCGAAATTCCCGTCTCCATCGGTAAAGTTGATCACCAAATCTTTTTCGGCTTCTAAATATTCAACCGTGTTGATGAAGGGTTCATCTGGCAAATCATCTTCCCTATCGCAAGCTGCAAGAGCCAGAAATGTAAGGAAAAGAACAACTGATCTGAAATGAAAGAGGTTCATGAATGGAGACTATCTTTGTAAAATTACAATTATCAAAAGCCTTACCCTAATTTGACTATTCCTTCTGCACCGAAGATTTTCGAGATAAATTCTGACCAAGAGTTTAACGAAACATGTCTGGAAGTATTTCAATTTCAAGCACAGGAGAATGCCGTATACCGCGAATACCTCAAACATCTAAACGTAAATGCGGGAGATATAAATCGAATAGAAGATATCCCCTTCTTGCCGATCGAGCTTTTCAAATCACACAAAATCCTGAGTGGGAAGTCGGAAGCACAGGAAATTATTTTCTCCAGCAGCGGAACTACAGGAACCTCTACTTCAAAACATTACGTTTCACAGCTTGAAATTTATGAGCGAAGCTTTTTGGATGCGTTCAATAAATTCTACGGTTCGCCGAAAGAGTTTAGAATTCTCGCCCTTCTTCCTTCTTATCTGGAACGAACAGGCTCATCCCTCATTTACATGGTCGAGCGACTCATTAAGGATTCGGCTCACTCGGATAGTGGCTTCTTTTTAGACGACTTCGATCAGCTTCGCAATATCCTCTCTACGGAGAGTGATCGCAAAACCTTGCTCATCGGTGTGAGTTTTGCCTTGCTGGATTTTATCGAACAGGAAAGTATTGAGCTCAAAAATACCACCGTCATGGAAACAGGTGGGATGAAAGGGCGACGCAAAGAACTAACCCGTGAGGAGCTTCATAAAGAACTTCAGGAGGGCTTCGGAATCGATTCCATTCACAGCGAATACGGTATGACTGAACTACTGAGTCAAGCTTATTCGAAAGGAAACGGAATTTTTGAGTGCCCCGCTTGGATGAAAGTCTTAGTGAGAGATACCAATGATCCATTGACAATTTTTCCAGCGGGCAAATCAGGAGGAGTAAATGTGATCGACTTAGCCAACATCAACTCCTGCTCCTTCATCGCCACTTCAGACTTAGGGAAAACTTATGATGACGGAAGCTTTGAAATTCTAGGGCGCTTTGATTACAGCGATTTGCGTGGGTGCAATCTCATGGTAGCCATGTACTAAGTGTCTGTATAGAAACTCCCGACGAAATGGTCAAACTTGAAATAGAGCTTATCAATAAAGTCAAGTGTCTTGACCAGAGAGTCCAAGATCAAGGCTCGTGCAGCTATGAAAATAAGGAGTCCGCCTAGGGCAGATGACTGTTTTCAGGGCAAGTGTAACGCAGATACTCGACTCTATGGGCAGACTCTAAACTGCCTTTGCGATAAAGTACTTCTTCTTCCCCCTCTGAAGTAAGATGTAGCGATCCTGAATTAAATCCGATTCAGTAATCGAATAATCTTCCTGAACCTTTTCCTTGTTAATGCTGATCGAGTTTTCCTTCAAAGCCCTTCTAGCTTCTCCTTTTGAACTCAAAAAAGCTGTGGCCTCAGATAAAAAGTCAACGATATTGGTGCCCTCTGAAACAAGACTTCGGCTTACCTCGGCTTGCTCAACCCCAGAGAAGACATCGAGAAAATCTTTTTCAGAAAGGGCTTGCAGATTCTTGGCCGTACTTTTTCCAAAAAGAATATTGCTCGCTTCGATCGCGCCTTCAAGTGCTTGTTCGCCATGAATTCGTTCTGTCAATTCAGCTGCCAAGTCCTTTTGCAAAATGCGCAAGTGAGGTTCTTCGCGATGAGAAGCAATGAGGCTTTCAACTTCGTTTCTAGACTTGAGTGAAAATATCTTGATGAAGTTTTCAATGTCCTCATCTGAGGCATTGAACCAAAACTGGTAGAACTGGTAAGGGCTAGTCTTTTCGGCATCCAGCCAAATGTTGCCCCCTTCCGATTTCCCAAACTTCGATCCATCGGCTTTCTTGACCAAAGGAGCGGTAAGCGCGTACGCATCACTTCCTCCCATTCTTCGGGTCAATTCCGTTCCCGTAGTGATGTTTCCCCACTGATCGCTACCTCCCATTTGAAGCTTGACTCCCATCTCTTTGTTGAGGTGGTAAAAGTCGTAGCCTTGAATAAGCTGGTAGGAAAACTCAGTGAACGACATTCCGCTTTCGAGCCTCGTCTTCACCGAGTCTTTAGCAAGCATGTAGTTGATGGAAATATGCTTTCCCGCGTCTCGAATGAAATCGAGAAAAGTAAAATCTTTAAACCAATCGTAATTATTGACCGTGATCGCATCGGTAGGCCCATCTCCAAAATCAAGGAAACTCTCCAATTGCGCCTTCACAGCGGCAAGGTTGTTCTCGATATCTTCCACGCTGAGAAGTTGTCTTTCTTGCGTTTTCCCGGAAGGGTCACCAACACGCCCTGTGGCACCGCCTACCAAAACGACCGGTTTATGCCCTGATCTTTGCAAGTGAGTAAGCAGCATGATGGGCACCAAGTTTCCGATATGAAGAGAATCGGCCGTAGGGTCGAAACCCACATAGCCTTTGGTGATTTCCTTATCTAGTTGTTCCTCGGTTCCTGGAGTCACATCGTGGATGAGTCCTCTCCACTTTAGCTCTTCGATCAATGCAGACATGGGTGTAAATTTTGGCGCAAAGATAATATTGTTGTCGTGCTCAACCTCAAAAGCTTAGTCATTATAGGATAGAGATTACTCTCGAGATGCTGATAGAGCCTTCATTATGAATCATGAACAATAAAAAATCTTTTAAAAACTCATTCCAAATCAAATACATCAAGTACTTTCGCGCCGAATTTGAAAAGATTTGCGAGAAAAAGATCTCGGGAAATTGAGGAATAGATGGGGGAAATCGGAATCAGATGCAGGAAAACGCTGATTTAAAGATAAGTTAACATAGTGTTATAGTGACACTGTGAAATATTTTCATTTACCTTTGTACCATAATTAGTTATATCAATACATAAGTCATGATTAAAAAGCAGTTTCTAAAATCGAAACCTGTTTGCAAGGTTACATTCAGCTTTCCTGCAGAAGCAGCGGTTGAAGCAAAAGAAGTGAAATTAGTCGGTGAATTTAGTGATTGGACTAAGTCTCCGATTGAAATGAAAAAGCTAAAAGACGGCTCTTTCAAAACGGTTGTTAGTTTGGAAACCGGTAAGGAATATGAATTCCGTTACGTTATCGATGGCGATCGCTGGGAAAATGATTGGGAAGCTGATGCTTACCGTTCAAACGCGGTTACTTTCGAAGAAAACTCAGTAGTGAGTCTATAACCTCACTGAGGTTGAGAACTAAAGGAGGGCTTTCTGCCCTCCTTTTTTTATGCCTTAACTTTTTTGAATTGTTCCGTTTCGATATTGATGTGCTCGGCAAATTTGAAGAGCTCAACCTTAACTTCCCGACCGATATCACTTGAGAAATACTGCAAATAATGGAATACCACATCCTGAATTTGATTCAACTCAGGATAGATTCCAATGGTTGCCAATACTTCCAACGCTTCTCGCATATTAGAGACCAAATCACCAAAGTGCTCAGAGCTAGTTTTACTGGGCTCTCCGTGTGTTTCAAGCATCGAATTAAGCTGGTTGGCACAGATGAAGTCCAACTCGGCATGGTCAATACTAAACCCCCACTTTTTAATTTCTCCAACTACCCGTTTCAAATCTCCGATTGAAATCCGCAATTCGCCATTGGAAAATAATTGCCGCAACTCATGGTTGAGCACCATCTCCAAATTGCGCACGAGCATTCGAGGCGGATTCAAATGAGTATTGTGCATCACGTTGATCACATTGTAATTCCGGTTATTGATCTTTCGATACGAGCTTGCCGCCAAAGACAAGCCCTCTTCGAGAACTTCGTTGATCATCTTGAGCTGTTCATCCTTGAACATATCGAAGAAAGAAAAGCTGCGCTGCTTGGGATAAGTCCGCAAGACTTCAATTACTTCCGCTAGATTGGATTCTTGGAAAGCCTTTGTCACCTTATCGGCAAAGACTTGGAACTCCTTTTCAGGAATATTCTCAAAAGCCTTTCCTATCAAATGGTGCTGACCGAGGTAGAGAACTACGAAACTGAAGCTCTTTTCACTCAATGTTACCTTGGAGTGAACGTGAGTTCGGCCTAGGGACAACCGTTGTGAACCTTGAACAATTCGCTGAAAATCGGTTGATGTGCAATCGTAGTTAAAGACAGTAATGTTATTCGGGTCTTCCGCAAACAAGGAAGAAACTGCATACTGCATCCCTATTTGTGTAAGCGTAAGTTGAGACGGTTCTACGAACTTCTTGTAAACGGTAGCCCCGTTTCCATATTCACTGAGGTTTGACTCCGCCTTTGCGATCCGCTTCTTAAATTCTTCATCCAGCTTCACGTCAGATTCACTCTCGGCCAGTTGAATCGCTCGACACGCGTACTGCAATACTTGTATTGTCTCCAGACCTGAAATCTCATCAAAGAACCACGCGCAACTAGTAAACATTAGCAACTCGTGTCTTTGCATCTCCAGCAAACGCATCACGTGCGTGTGCTGCTCAGGAGTTTTCTTTCCGAAATGCTTGCGAAGGAAATTATCAACCTTATCGCGCTTCCTTTCCAGCAAGATGTCGATGTATTCATTCCTCAATGTCCACGGGTCGCTGTGAAGCTTGCCCATGCTCTTTTCATAAATCTTTTCCAGTTCATCGCGCAACCAGTCGAGGCTTTCCCTCAGAGGCTTGCGCCACTCCTGATTCCAGTCACCTCGACCACCTGTATTGCACCCGCAGTTTGATCTCCATCTCTCTACTCCATGCACGCAACTCCAAGAGGAATTGTCGTGAATCTCCACTTCGTGCTCTGGCGGACTGAGTTCCAAATACTGACCGTAGTTGGTGATCTGAGCCAAGTTGTTGTCCTCGATGTGACGAAGACAATAAGCCAATGCCATATCACCGTATCGGTGGTGGTGCCCATAGCTTTCGCCATCGGTAGCAATGTGCAGCAATTGATTCTCTTTGCGATTATCATAGGCTCCAGTGAGGTATTCGGCAAAGCCTTTACCATCGGCCAAAAGACCTTTAAAAGCAACCGCTTGAGAGCGATCTCCATCGTAGAAGAAAAGGCAAATCTTTTTGCCCGAAGGCAAATTACAGACATACGGAATCTTAGAATCTACCCCATCGTTCCAAGTTGAGTCCCCGAATTTTCGGTACCTCTTTCCTTGGCGCGGAGCCAATACGGTATATTTAATTCCTTGCTCGGCAAGAACTTCTAGCGTCTCAGTATCAACGGCAGTTTCTGCCAGCCACATTCCTTCGGGCTTTCGCTTAAAGCGGTGCTCAAAATCTTTGATCCCCCAAATAACTTGGGTCTCCTTGTCCTTGCGATTTGCGAGGGGCATGATGATGTGGTTGTAAACTTGCGCCAGCGCCGATCCGTGTCCATCGAAATCTTCCATGCTCTGCTCATCGGCCTTGAGAATCTGCATGTAGATTTGAGGTCGGTGAATCTCGAGCCAACTCAATAAGGTGGGCCCAAAATTGAAGCTGATCTTGGCGTAATTGTTTACGATATCAACGATCCTGTGCTCGTCACTTAATATCCTAGACGATCCGTTAGGACCGTAGCATTCTTGTGATATCCGCTCATTCCAATCGTGAAAAGGTTCGGCAGAGTCTTGATATTCCACCTTTTCCAACCACGCATTTTCTCTCGGGGGCTGATAAAAATGCCCGTGTACACAAATGAATTTTTTCTGACTCATTACTCTTTTATTTTGTTGGCTTCAGGACAGAGAAGCCCATTGGAGGAATACGCAACGTTACGCTGTTTTCGCGTCCGTGCAGCGATTCCTTCTTTGTTTTGATAACTCCCTTGTTGAGGAAATCACTTCCGCCAAATTGGGCACTGTCCGAATTAAATATTTCTTTGAAAGAGCCTTTTTCATCGACTCCAATTTTGTACTCATCGTGTGCATTTGGAGTGAAATTACCCACTACCAAAAGCTTTTGCTTGGCACCTTTTGACTTTCTGTAAAAAGCAAGAACACAGTTTTTGCTGTCGCTGTAATCGATCCACTCGAATCCATCTTCGTCAAAATCCAATTCATGCATCGCCTTCTCCTCCGTGTACAGCTTGTTCATGGCTTTCACCATTTCTGAAATTCCCTTGTGGAGATCAAATTTAAGCAAGTTCCAAAGGAGAGTCTCGTCGTGTTTCCACTCAGAAAACTGTCCGAACTCACAACCCATAAAGAGCAATTTCGCCCCGGGATGCGTAAACATCCAAGCGTAAAGAGCCCTTAGGTTGGCAAAGCGCTGCCACTCATCGCCAGGCATTCTGCTGAGCAAAGATCCTTTTCCATGTACCACCTCATCGTGAGATAGCGGCAACATGAAGTTCTCTGTGAATGCATATACCAAACTGAACGTAACTTGATTCTGGTGGTAGCTGCGGTACAGTGGGTTTTTCTTGATGTACTCCAACATGTCGTTCATCCATCCCATCATCCATTTCATTCCAAAACCGAGTCCGTCGGCGCTAACTGGTCTGGAAACACTAGGCCAGTTGGTGCTCTCTTCGGCAATGGTTTGTACATCGGGGAAGTTCGCGTAAACGGCTTCATTCATGTCTTTCAATAAAGAAATCGCCTCGAGATTCTCTCTGCCGCCAAACTTATTTGGAATCCACTCGCCTTCATTTCGACTGTAGTCGAGGTAAAGCATAGATGCCACGGCGTCTACACGAATTCCATCAATGTGGTATTTATCGAGCCAGTAGAGGGCATTACTAATCAAGAACGAACGCACCTCGTGGCGACCATAATTGAAGATGTAGCTCTTCCAATCTGGGTGATATCCCAGACGTGGATCTTCGTGCTCGTAAAGCGATGTGCCATCAAACTGGTACAATCCGTGGGCGTCATTCGGGAAGTGACTAGGCACCCAATCCAAGATAACGCCGATTCCAGCTTTGTGAAATTGATTCACCAAGAAGGCAAAATCTTCAGGAGTTCCAAAACGCGATGAGGTTGCGAAATAACCCGTGATTTGATATCCCCAAGAGCCAAAGAATGGGTGCTCCATAACTGGCATCATCTCTATGTGGGTAAAGCCCATTTCCTTCACGTAAGGAACCAATTCATCGGCCATTTCACGGTAAGTGAGACTTCTGTTTTGATCGTCAAATTTCCTTTTCCAAGAACCCAAGTGTACCTCGTAAACGGACATCGGAGCATCGAGGGCGTTTTTCTTTTTGCGGTTCTTCATCCACGTTCCGTCTGACCACTTCGGGTCAAAAGAGCGGGTGATCGATGCGGTAGAAGGCGGCACTTCCCACATCTCAGCAAAGGGATCTCCTTTTTCTATCATTCCACCACCGTTCACTTTGATGGCGTATTTGTACAATTCGTTTGCTCCCACTCCAGGCACAAAACCTTCCCAGATTCCGCTGCTATCCCAGCGCGCATTGAGCGGGTGAGACTCGGTATCCCATTCATTGAAATTTCCAATCACCGAAAGAGCTTCGGCATTGGGAGCCCAAACGGCAAAGTAAGTTCCTGCCACTCCTTCGACTTCCATTGGGGTGCTTCCCAGCTTTTCGTAAAGTTTGAAGTGTTTTCCTTCTGCGAAAAGTGAAATATCAAATTCGGTCAGTAAGCTGTGCGCGATGACATTCGACGTTTTTTCCATGGTTAATCGTTCTTGAGGATTTGGATAATGCCTTTGAGTGGGATAATAACCCAATCGGGGCGAGAGTTTAATTCGTAGCCAATTTCGTAAATGGCTTTTTCGAAAATATGGTAGCGCAATAAAAAGTCAATTTCTTTGGCATAGCCTATGTTCAAGCCATTGTCCATGGCTGTTTCCACGTAGCGCTCTAAGCTTAGCCCCGTAATAATTCGGTAGAGCCTCCCTCCCAATTCGGTGGCGGTCTCTCGGTCTATATTCTCGGGCAAAGAATTGAAAACGGTAGCAAAAACAGCGTAGTGGTAGGATCGGCATAATCCCGCCAAGTCTTTCACTGGTGGCTGTTTTACTTTACGATCTCGAATGGTGCTTTCTGGCTCTCCTTCAAAATCGAGGATACAAAAATCATCTCCAGTAATTAAGATCTGGCCGAGGTGGTAATCGCCGTGGATACGGATGCGAGACGAGTTCAAATTCTCCTCATCAAACTTGAGGATGTGGTTCTTGATATCCTCCTTATTCGCCAGCACATACTCCGCATACTCGCGGGCCGTGCCTTTTAGTTGATCTACTTTTTGCTCGAGCAAATTAAAGCGCCCGTCCAACATGTACATCAGTCGATTCAATAACCAGACGGTATAATCTCCGCTGAAAGGCTCAGGAGTGAAGTATCGATCCGTCTTATCCGAAAACAAAGCGATGTGCATTTCTGCCGTGCGGACTGCCAACTTCTGAACTCTCGTTAAGAATTTTTTCCCGATCAAGTTCTGAATATTTTCAGGAAGATCATCAAGATCGAGCGGCTTGTAGAGATCCACTTTGGGGAAATCATCCAAACTCAAGTCGCTATCAGCAAACCGTTGGAAAAACCCTTCCATCTCGCTGAGGGTATAGTTCCAAGCTTCTCCTTGGTTTTCTACCCGCTCTTGCATCAAGCCTATCGAGACTCGGTAATATCCTTTGCGCACCCATTCGATGCCACCAGCAAAGTTTGGCGAATGATCAAAGTCGCCTGTGTCTGACAAGAATTGAGTCAACTCCAAATCGGGATTGTTGTCTCGGAAGAGTTTGCGGTAAATCTTTAAAAAGTACTCGCCATTGTAGATAATGGTGGAATTGCTCTGCTCCAGCTTCAAAAGCTCCGAGCTGAGATTCGATTCGTTCAAGGATGCATCGAGCACATTTCCTTTGGAAAATATAAACTCACCGATGGAAAGCTCTAGTTGCTTATCGGATTGAATATTGAAGAAAAGATCGTTTCGAAAACCAGCGTCGTAGAGGGCATCGACCAAATAACCTTGGCGATCTCCCGATCCGTTTTGAATTTCGCAAATCACGTCGGCTCCAGCTTCTGGCTCATTCACGGAAGTGACTGGCAAAAGGTAGCTCTCGGTGTTTGACGTTTGAAATACGATCTCTACGAATAGAATATAGGCCAATCGACCGTTTTGCATTTCGTAGGTCAGCGCATTCTCAATCGTGTACTGTTTGATGTTTCCCGTCTTCGCGCCAAACCATCTCATTTGCTGCAAATAATCGGGAAGGATTTTCTCAAATGCTGCCGATGCTTTGCCGTCGGCGAAAAGCTCTTTCCAAGACTGCCTTATAGCTAAGGTATGATCGCTCATCCTTTTATGATCTTAAAGAAATGGAACGGCAATCCGTGTGGATTCAGCTCGACAAAGTTCGACCCTCCGCGCCATGTGTAAGACACCTCTGTGATGAGATCTTGCACGATGAATGCCTCTCCATCGGCAATGCCTAAATCTGCGAGTGGAATTTGCACCCAGCCAGCTTGCGTGTAGTAGGCATCCATATTCACGATGCAAAGCAAGTGATCGTTTGCAGTCTCATCGCCTTTGTAATAGGCCATGATGCGGTCATTGTCCACCGCGCACTTCTTATAATTGAAGGTGTCTTGCAAGGCGGGATGTGACTTCCGCGCTGCGTTCACCATCTTAATGACTTGTTTCAGTTTGCCCTTGGTATCCCAAACGTAATTTTTGATCTCGTACTTCTCAGAATCAGCATATTCTTCCTTTCCAGGAACGCCTCGGTGGAACATGTTTTCGTAGGCAGGGCCGTACATTCCATAATTGCTACTGAGGGTGGCGGCCAAGAAAAAACGCTGTAGAAAAGCGGCGTCGTTTGGTTGCTGAAGTTCGCTGGGTAAAATATCTGGCGTGTTGGGCCAGAAGTTTGGACGGAAGTACTCACGGGACTTGGTATTGACCAGCTCCTCCATGTATTCTTCCAGTTCATATTTGTCGTTCCTCCAAGTGAAGTACGTGTAGCTGTGGGTAAATCCAACTTTGGCCAATCGATGCATCACCTTCGGGCGGGTAAATGCTTCGGCCAGAAACATCACCTCTGGGTACTTTTCGTGGACATTGGCAATAAGCCACTGCCAAAAGCGGTAAGGCTTGGTGTGTGGATTGTCTACACGAAAGATCTTCACTCCCGCGTCGATCCAATGAAATACGATGCTTTGCAATTCTTCCCAAAGGTTCTCCCAATCTTCACACTCGAAGTTGATGGGGATAATGTCTTGGTATTTCTTCGGTGGGTTCTCGGCGTATTGCACCGTTCCGTCCGGTCGCCACTTAAACCACTGTGGATTCTCTTTTACGTAAGGATGATCGGGAGCGCACTGGAGTGCAAAGTCCAAAGCGATTTCAATACCTAGACCTCCCGCAGCTTTTACTACCGCCTTGAAATCCTTCATCGTTCCCAATTCGGGATGAATGTCCTTGTGGCCACCCAGCTTTGAGCCAATGGCCCACGGCGAACCGACATCTCCTTTCTCCGCCTCGGTAGCGTTATTTTTTCCTTTTCTATTCTTCTCGCCAATCGGGTGGATAGGCGGGAAATACAAAACGTCAAAACCCATTTGAGCCACGTGCGGCAAACGCTTTATAGCATCTTGAAACGTTCCGTGTTTCTCATTCGATTCCCCTGCACTTCGCGGAAAGAACTCGTACCATGTGCTGAAACCAGCTCGATCGCGATCTACCTTAACACGGTAATCTATCGAGGTAGTCACAAATGTTTGGTAAGGATCTTCTTCGAAAATTTTCTTGAGCTCGGCTGACTCGGCAATCTCAATCGCCTTTTTATAAGATCTCTTCGTCTCAAAAAGCTTTTTGGCATCAGCCAAAACCTTCTGGTGCTTCTTGGCCATAATCGCTTGGAGGTATTTCACACCGTCTAGCAGTTCTGAATCGACGTGTTGATCGTCTTGAATCTTGCGCTTGATTTCGTGCTGCCAATTGAGGGCATAATCCACCCAAGCCTCTAGCCTGTAGGTATAAAAGCCCTGCTTCTTTACCTCAAACTCCACTTCCCAAAGGTCGTTGACGATTGCTGTCATCGGCACCTTTTTCCAGACCTTCTCTGCATCGTGCTTGTAAACCAAATGGGCGTTGACGATGTCGTGTCCATCTCCGAATACATCGGCTGTGAGCTTTACCTTTTCGCCGACCACTCTCTTTATTGCAAACTCACCATTATTTATTGATGGCTTAACATCTTCTATTACTGCACGATACCTCAATTCCTCCATAGTAATTGTAAAAGTTACACTTAGGTTGAGCAAAAATAGCAAAAAGGCTGACTTTGAACCCGTCAAAGCTTAAGTAGACGAAGGAACAAACTGACGATTTAGAATCCTAAATTCGCAGAATGAATTTGGTCACTGGTGCCACTGGAATTGTGGGTCTTCGAATAGTCTACGATCTGCTGAAGCGAAATGAACGGGTGAAAGCTCTCAAGCGCTCCAGTAGTGATATGGCCTTCGCCGAAAAGGTGCTTCGCTTCTATGGAGCCACGGATGCTGATCTGACCAAAATCGACTGGACCGAAGGCGATTTGCTCGACCTCTTTTCATTAGAGAAAGCCCTTGAAGAAGTAAAGACAGTCTACCACTGCGCGGCGCTGGTTTCTTACGACCGGAAAGACGAGAAGAAGCTCTTTCAAATCAATGAGGGCGGAACCAAGAACCTGGTCAACGTCTGCCTCACCTCAGGAGTGGAGACTATTTGCCACATCAGTTCGGTAGCCGCTCTAGGTGTGGAAAAAGAAGGCCCTACTACGGAAGAATCACATTGGCAAAGAGATGAAAATAGATCGGTGTATGGCTTGACCAAGTTCATAGCCGAGCGAGAAGTGTGGCGCGCTGGTGCTGAAGGATTGAACATCGTGGCGGTAAATCCCTCGATCATCCTAGGCCCTTCCAAACCCGATCAGAGCAGTGGTATGTTGCACAGCATTTTGCGAAAAGGCTCTTCCTACTATCCTTCGGGTGCTGTGGGATTGGTAGACGTGCGCACCGTTTCGGAATGCTGCATCACAGCGGTAGAGCGAAAGAAATTCGGTGAGCGGTATTTGCTCAACTCGGAGAATCTTTCTTTTCAAGATTTGCTCACCATGGCCGCGGAGACCTTTGGCAATGAGCCACCAAAAAACAAACTCCCCAACATTCTGCTGGAATTGGCTTGGCGATTTGGCTTGATCGCCCGATTGTTTGGCATCAAAACCATCTCGAAAGAAACTGCTCAAAGCGCTCAGCGGCGAACGAATTACGACAGCTCCAAAGCCAAAGAAGATTTGGGAGTAGAGTTTATTCCTGTTGGTGAATCGTTGGGGTGGATGAAGGCGTTTTCGTAAAAAAACTGAATAGAATGTTTAAAACTTGGTCCATCTCTAGAAATCACTTCAACGGCTGAAACTTCCTCTTCGCCGCGGATGTAGTAATCGAATCGATATTCAACGAGTCGGTCAAATTCTTCGGTGTATTGTAGATTTTCTTCACTTGGACATCGAGCTTGGACAGACTGTCGAGCACTTGCTCGTAGATCAATTCCATTTCTTTAGGTCGGGCTTTGTAATAGTCGTAAGTCGCTTCAAATTCTTCTTGATTTATTCCATGTCCTTCAAATATATTGGCATACATCGCCTCCATATCGGGACTTTTCTCCCGCATAGGGCCAAGCTTGTGCACCTTCATACCCTCAACGAGTTGCACATCTACCATGACCGTTGTAAAGACGTCCTTGTCCAAGAGACCCTTGGGAGAAATTTCTACCACTGGTTCATCGCAACTCGCTAGAAGCAATAGGATTGCAAGAAAATGTAGCGACTTCGGCAGCATCATTTGAACCGCATTTTGACTACTCCGAAAAATGCTTCGGTGAAAATATTCATGCTCATCTTGCTCTGTCCTATTTGCCTATCGATAAAGGTGATGGGCACCTCAACGATCTTAAAACCCCTTCTAATCGCGGCATACTTCATTTCGATTTGGAAGGCGTAACCGACAAATTCGATGTGATCGAGATTGATGGTGGCAAGCACGGCATTGCGGTAACAACAAAATCCTGCCGTAGCGTCCTTTACGCTGATCCACAAGATCATTCGCACATAAAGCGAGGCGAAATAAGAAATGAAAATTCGGAAGAGCGGCCAATTGTCCACCTTTCCACCTTTGGTATAGCGCGAGCCTACGCTCATATCGGCGCCATCTACGCAGGCTTGATGAAGCCTTATCAAATCCTTGGGGTTGTGAGAAAAATCGGCGTCCATCTCACAGATGTACTCGTAACTCTCCTTCAGCGCCCAGCGGAAGCCAGCGATGTAAGCCGTTCCCAATCCCGTTTTTTCTTTTCGCTCCAGCAAATGCACTACGTTGGGGTATTGCTCTTGCTTTTTTCGCACCAGATCGGCAGTGCCATCGGGGCTGCTGTCATCTACCACCAAAACGTGAAAGCCCGCATTGAGATTCATCACCGCATCCAGGATGTTCTCAATATTGCCGCACTCATTGTACGTAGGTATGATGACCAGCTTTTGGCTCACAAGGAGATTTTCGCGCTAAGATAAATTAAGTTTGGTATTGGGTACAGTCAATTGGCAGATGGCTCTTAGCTTTTAGCCATTAGCTGGGCAAAAAGCTGTTAAAAGTTGAAAAAACATTGACCTCTGAAGATCATCTGATCACGGTGACTCTACCCGTGTAAAAACGCTCTTCTAAGTTGAAATCAGGCTTTGCCGAAAGGTGCCACTGGTAAAGGTCAGAGCGGCCATAGTAACCCGAATTGTTCTCGGAGCCATTCCATTTTTCTTCGGGATTGTTCGTTTCAAAAATCACACGCCCATCACGATTCGTGATCCAAAAGCGGTATTCCGCGATGTCTATTTTCGAGAGTTGTGGATAGAAGAGATCGTTCAATCCATCGCCATCGGGCGTGAAAGCCGTGGGAATGTAAACGAAGAAATCATCGGCCAACTTGACGCTTTGGCAAATACTATCGATACAGCCTTCCAGCGAAATAACGTCGAGGCATACTTCGTAGGTTTCACCAATGTCAGAGGGGAATTCATACGTGAAGAATTCTCCTGATCCCAAGCCGAGGGTATCAATTTTCCAAAAGTTGAACTCCGCATTTTGAGTCAGGCTCGTGAAAGTCACCTTCGGGCTAGTGATGGATGGCTCTTCGGGAAAGAAAGAAAAATCAGCTTCAATGGTGTATACCGAAATACCCTCAGACAATTGAGCGGTTGCGCTGCACCCCGCAGCCGAGATTACTTGCACAACCACTGCGTATTGGCCAGACGAAAACTGCTGAGAAACAGTTGGCGAAGACTCACCAGCGGGCTGCGAGTTGAAGCTCCACTGATACGATGCCCCTGCGGTGGTATCGGCAAGGATGAAATCTACCAGCAGCGGATCGCAACCCGAGACTGCCGAGGCCACGATTTCCGCGTCGGGAATGGACGCCACTTCGATGTTCCAAAAAACTTCTGAAACACAGCCCGCCACGCTTGTGCCAATCAAGCTGATCTCGGTATTGGCTGGCGTGAAAAAGACCGTTTGAAAGGAGTCAGGGTTTGAAAACAATTGAGCGGGCGACCAAAGGAAGTCCACTGCTCCGTAGCCAATCACCTGCACCGAGTCGCCTTGGCAAACCGTGCTCGGAGCGAAAATCTGCACTTCGGGCTTGCTGTAAACCACGATCAAAGCAGTGTCTCGATTGCTGCATTTCAAGTCGGTAGCCGTTACTATCAATTCATTTTCCTGCGGGAAAAACCCTTCGTTCAAGGCAGCAAATGGAGTCAAGGAAAGCGATTGATCTACAATGGCAGCATTGAAAGCCCAGAAGTAAGACAATCCTGAAATGGGCGCGGCGCCAATCAAAATGGTATCTCCCGTGCAAATAATGGCATCGACACCTGCATCCACTGGCGGCAGCGGGAACTCTGTCAATTCAATCAAAAAAGTATCGAGCGAGGGACACAGTTGATCGGCGTAGTTCGTGATGCTATAGCTTCCGCCAATGGTCAAAGCCAAAGCAGTATCGCCAGAAATAAGGTAGGGCTGTGCGCTCAATCCGTCATTCAACTCAAACTGAAATGGAGCAACTCCCAAAGGATTGATTTCAAGAAGAGAAGTATCCCCCGTACAAATTTCTTGATCCCAAGAATAAATCAACTCGGGTTCGGGGTGGTATTCGATCAAGCCAGTCCCAATACCATTGCCCACGCAATAAGCAGATGAAGTGAGCAAGGGCTGCACCAATCCCGAATCGGTGAATGCCAACTCCAGCGAAGGCGCATCCACTTGAATGGTGGTTTCTGTTCCATTGAAGGAATAGGTAAATGTTTGGGGAAGGTTTCCCTCAAATTCGAAAAGAACAATGGCCGTTTCAGTCGGGCAAATTATTTCAGCATAATTCACAGAAACAGTGGGTTGTGGTAAGAAAATAACCGGTTGACCTGCGGCAACGGAAACTTGCGGATGATCCAAATCGATCTCATCTCCCAGCGGATTTCCCACTACTGCAGAACCATAATAAGTTGTATTGACCTGCATGGCCTCATTGATGGTAAATTCAGGGACATCAGACCAAGCAAAGA
>Ga0222653_1000855_pt1 | contig 16586 bp, 15 predicted proteins | sample AntAcemetagen419_FD_179856 | JGI IMG/M metagenome (GOLD analysis project Ga0222653, IMG submission 179856) | Saline water microbial communities from Ace Lake, Antarctica - #419 | ecosystem: Environmental > Aquatic > Non-marine Saline and Alkaline > Saline | place: Antarctica: Ace Lake...
AAAAGCGAGTGATCTAAGATCAACTCGCTTTTTCTTGCTCTGCTCAAAGCAACCATCAGAAGATTTTAACTGCTACCAATGTAAGAGCCAACATCTGAATGTTAAAGGGGTTTTTCACCAAAGAGCTTTCTCAACTCTTTTTCGGTCGAAAGTGGAAATAAGCGGATTTATGGTTTTGGGATAATCTGATATTCGAACACCACTCGGTCATCATAGCCCAGAGGATATGCGTGAAATTTTCTGGAGCTGCGTATGGTGATGTTAATCTGGGCCTGCTTTTGGACGTGCTTATCGGCTACCTCAAAAAACAAGATATTGCCAGTCTCCCATTTCTGTCCGTGGATTTTGAATTCAAGGGGCTTCTCTTCGGGATCGCTAGCCTGGACGATAAACTCTAAGGTTGTGCCGGGATGAATGGTCAAGTTGGTTTTGAGTCGGCGCGGTTTGCCTGGCACCCAAATATTTCCGAGACTGTCCTTGATATATTCTATTCTGGGATAACCTTCTTTCCCAACTTCTAGAAGACTTCTATAAGCGGTGATTTTAGCGCGGATCTCTCCTGTTATTCCAAGTACCAAATGCTTCTGGTAAACGAATAATTCTCTCCTGTGGATTTGAGGATCTCGATACTCTTCAAGAATTTTGATGAATGTAATCAGACGATCTCTTTCTGTAAAAGCGCTTTGAAAATCGCCAATCCAGTTCTCTGAAATCAAGTCGGACAAATCCTCAAATGGAGCATAGTAGACCAGTCTTTCTTCTCCTTTATTGGGAACTGAATCTACTTCTCCTTGAGCTTTTCGTTCTCTCCAAAGATCAATGCGAGCTGAGGGAACGCCACATTTTGACATCCAATCTGCTCCGAGATTTTTCTCGAGAGAGTATTCAATGAAATCTCTCAGTGCATTCTCTGCGTCTTTTATGGATCGGGCTAATTCCATGACCCGCAAGATGGTGAAAATTGACTTCTCTATCCAAAAAATGGACAGGCGATTCCGTAACTTGGACAAATGAAATTTTTGAAGACTTATCTATTGGCCATTTTTGCATTTGCTTCAGTTTCGCTTATTGCTCAAGAGGCGCGCTACATAGAATTCTGGGCCAAGACCGACGCTGAGTATGCCGACCCTGAGACATCACCACTCAAAAAGGAATATGTGGCTGAATTCGATAGTATCGCACGCTACTCTTATAATCCTGACTTTGCGATTATGGCAGAGTTTAAGAACCTTGAGCGTCAGAAGCCCATCACATTTCAAACGACGGGATCAAAAAAGCAGCGCTATCAAAAAGCTGGAACGATTCATTTTCAAATCGACTCGACGGAATTGGTTTTGGCAGCATACAGAAATTTGGAATCGATGCGGATGCCTGGTTACGAAAATCAGCTTTTCGTCCCTTTCACAGATGCTTCTAACGGTTTTGGAACTTATGAAGGCGGCAGATATTTGGAGATGGAATTGCCCGAAACAGATTCTGTCCTTGTTGATTTTAATATAGTGTACAATCCTTATTGTGCGTATTCAGATCGCTATTCGTGCCCTGTGCCTCCGCGAGAGAATGACCTCGAGGTAAGGATATTGGCAGGGGCGAAGTCGCCGAAATAGTGTCTGTCCATAGCGTCCAATGTCTGCGTTATGCTTGCCCAGCTTTGATCTTGAACTCTCTGGCCAAGACACTCGACTCTGGACAAGGTCTAAATAGGGTACTTTACTTTTCTGAGACAGTTTCTAGATTCCAAACCCGTTCTGTTACGGCATCGCCGTTTTTAAAGAAGAAAACACCTCCCCAGTTGTGGACGACTTTCTTGTACTCATCCCCTTTTCCTTCATGCACCACTACACGTTTGGTGATGACCTTGTTTCCTTCTTCTGATACGGTTTCGGTGATTCCACTTGGAAATGTTTCGGCCAATTCCTCTCGGTAATCCTCTATAGACATGGTCTGAACATCACCTGATTTTGTTTGATTGGGTTGAGGTTGCTCGTTTTTGGCTTTCTCTTTTTCACGCTGAGCCTCCATTCTCTGTCTTTCTTTTTCCTCCCACTTGTCTAAACGAGCTATCGTTTCTTTTTGAGTCTCAGGAAGTTTTTGCTCAGCTTCAGCTACTTCAGGCTCCTTTGGCTTTGGTTTTTCTTGTTTGATTTCTTCTTTCTCTGCTGCTCTAAGCATCTCCAAGGTGTCTTTCATAGAGAGTTCAATGTCCGTTATTTTCACTTTTGGGTAAACATTGTAAGGACGAACTTCTGCTGCTTTTTCATAGCTGCGAATGGCTTTGAGGTAGTGCCTGTCAGAAAACATGTCATGACCTGTGCTCATGTACTGCTGAAAATCAACATCGGTTGCTGCTTCTATTTTCTCGTTTTCAGCAATGCGAATGCGCTCTTTTCCCGAAAGGTTTTTTAAATCTTTTTGAGCATTGGCAATCCCAAAAATGAATAAGCTCGAGAGGATGAGAAGGAGTAATTTCATATCAATTTTTTGACTGTATCGTCTTCTTGTCTTTGACCGATGGGTTCTCTTGCAATGATAAACACATAAATCAGGGCACCTAGTGTATAGGCCAGAATATCAAACGGATCGCTGACAAAGTTCGTGCCTTCATTTGGCAGTAGCCATTCAAACACGATGGATGAGTATACAACGGCAATGGCAACTTCTTTCTTGTTTATAGCAAAGGAAAAATTGAAAAGCGATTTCACGATTTTGACAGAAGTCATGAGGATGGGAATAAACAGAATGTCCCCACCATAGAAATGTAAAGCTTCTGGGCCAAATTCACTTTCCCTAATGCAGCGAATAGCCAGGTAGAGAAAAATCATGAGTAGGAAAAACCTCCTCTCCCTTATCCCGATATCAGAGCGATGAGCCATATAAAAAATGAGAGAGTACCCATGTAAATGGTGAATGCGATATTCAACACGCGGAAGGACACTTTATGAATAGGTTTTTCAGACTCCTGAAGTCGGCGAAGGTATTTTTCAAATTTTGTTTCGGAGAGGATTTTCTGTTCTCTTTCTATGCGCTCCCTTTCAACCTTTTCTTCTTTTGACCTAAGCAAGGGGTCGAGGGTAGCGTCACAAAAAACACAGTACTTTTCGCTAGAGTCAGTCCACTTTCCGCAATCATGGCATTTCCTTTGATTTGTCACTTTAGCCTGCTAACTTTTTGTCAGCCTTAGGGCTAACCACTGATTCTTCTTGTGGCGACAAGAGCTTTTGAGGCACTTGTCCTTGGATCTCCTCCGCGAGTATGTCGATGATGCTAATTTTCAGTTGAACTTTGCTGTAGATCATGCTTATTTCTCGGGTCGGTTGAGGGTGCTCTATAGGTTTGATGAATTGCTTTTCTTCTTCTCCTAAATCAAGCGCCATTAAGTAAGGCAATAACGTCATACCGAATCCATTGTTGGCGAGTCGGATGAGCGTTTCGAAATTGCCACTTTGAAATTCGAGTGTTTTGTGTGCGCTGTTGTCATCAGGAAAAGCCGATGCGCAAAGATTGATCACGCTGTCTCTGAAGCAGTGTCCGTTTTTAAGAAGGAGCATGTCGTTTAACCTCAATTCTGAATGAAGTACAAAATCCTCATTTTCCAGACGGTGCCCTTTTGGCACATAGGCCATGAATGGTTCGTAATAAAGAGGTTTTTCGATTATTCCCGATTTGACCAATGGAGTGGCAAGAATGCCTGCATCAATTTGGTCGCGATCCAGTTTTTCTAAGATCTGATCGGTCTGTAGTTCTTCGATTTTCAGCTCAATTTCGGGATACTTATCCATAACTACACGAAGAAAACGAGGAAGCAAATTGGTGCTAACTGTTGGTATGATTCCCAGTCTGAATTCTCCTGAAACCTGCCCCTTGCTTCCCTTCACCAATTCTTCAATGCGCTTTGCTTCTTGCATTGTAGTGCGCGCTTGCTTAATAATTTGCGCTCCAATTATTGTCGGTTCTACTGGGTGCTTGCTTCGATCGAATATCAATATATCGAGCTCCTTCTCTAGCTTATTGATCTGCATGCTCAGCGTAGGCTGAGTCACGAAGCAACTTTCTGCGGCAGCAGCAAAATGGCGATAGGTATCTACGGCAAGAACATATTTGAGCTGAGTAAGGGTCATTGGAGTTATCTATAAAGAGTGAATTCTTATCGACAAAGCTATAACATCCAAAACACCTGTGAAACCAAATTGAATCAAATTAGTATAACAAGTTGAATCGCAAAAGACCATTTACAATGCAGTTAAAATTTTACGTACCGATTTTCGCTATTCTGTTACTGACTTCATGCAACAAAGACCCTAAACAAGAAGGATGTACTGACCCAATTGCAGTAAATTACGACCCAAGTGCTTTGAAAGAAGATGGCAGTTGTCAATTCAATCAAGCAGAACAAATCATCTGGCAGGCTGGGCTTTTCGGCGGTTGGAATGGAGATTTGATTGAGGGCGCATACAGCTTGAACGTTTGCGAAGGTGTGATCGAAGTGATGGAAGAAGCTAGAGATTCTGCTAGCGTATTGGAAACATTGTACCTAGGCACTGGCGCGGAGTTCACTCACCGCTCCTATTTTACGCTTATCAATGAGCAAGATGCCCGCGACTTTGTAGAAGGCAGTTTGCGATTTGACGCTCGTGTAACCGATACGGAAGAAGGGTCACCCGATTTTATCAAACTTTTTATCAGCGGTAAAATTGCTGATGATGGAAGTTGTCAGCCCTACCGAAGAAGCGAATATGTAGAAATTTCTACTCAGTCATTCAATGATTCCACATTCACTCCTGTGCAGGTAACAATAAGAGAGTTCGAGCAAATAATGATGGCTCGTGTTCAAGTCGTTTGCGGTATGGAATTCGAAGGCGAGCGAAGTACAGGTATCGAAATTGATAATCTTCGTTGGGTGGCTAATGACGTGAATTAATCCGTCACTGAGCTTTTAAACTCTTCTTGCTGTTTAGCTAGTTTTTCTACGAGCTTTTCTTGCATGACTACTCTTTGATCCTCGTTAAGGACACTTAAAATTTGCTTGTCCGTTGATACATCTATATGGTCAAGTTGCCTTTTTAGTGATTCAATCTCAGTTAGAACTATTTCGTTCTTTTTAATTTTTTCTCCCAGCAGTTGGGTGATTTGAAAAAGTTGTTCACCAGAAAGACTTAGCTCTTTGTGGTATATTTTCATTTCTTCTTGCACGGCTGCGTTGGCTCGATTATCGGCTTCTTGAGAAAATCCAATTACCGAAAGGCAAAGAGTTAAGAGGGTAAGGCCAATTTTGATTTTCATAATCAGTTTTGTTTATAGAGCAATCTGTTCGTCTTCTTTTTGATAAGGCATGTAATTTATGAAAAACTGAAACATCTCGTCCGTTGTCTTCATGTTTTCTCCCGCTTCACGCAAAGTTTTAGGAGGTGAATTGGGATTAAAGGGATTTTCAATGGTATTGTCAAAAACAGCAATTACTTCAATCGTATAACCTTTCGGAATGACCAATACTTTCTCGTAAGTATAAAAGTACTGCCACCTAAAGTCCCATTCGGGAATCCGAATCAACGGAATCGTATCATCCTTATTCTCTGAATAGGCATAGGCCGTAAATTCTCTTCCGAGTAAATGCATGTGTGGATTAACCGTTAAAACCGACATGGTGTCAGGTATTCTATACTTCGTTTTAAAGGTGCTGACTTTGCCTGCTGGCAAAATGAACTCGGGCTCAATCTTTGTGATTCCCTGCGTGCCCATGTGCAGCTCTGATACAGGTCTTTCAGGTCGCTTCTCAGCGAAATAGATTTCGATTTGACTATAGTCGAAAGTGTCTAAAGCCGAAGGGCCATAGTGCAATGTATTCAGCAAAAACGCCGCATTCTCATTTATAAATAGACCTCCAATGCCGTCTGGGTATTGCAAGGCTTCGACTCCTGGCAAATAGTTGAATGCCGAAACCCTCATGGCTGGATAGGAGCCATCATCATTGGCAATTTCCATTAGCCGATAAGCTTCCAATGAATTCACTTTTTCGGCATCAATAATCCACTCGCCTTGACTCGGATTCTTCTTTAGTTCATTGTCATAATTGATGAGGTGACCATTGACGTGATGCACCAATTGCTTGTTTCCCGGTTTAAAATGAATGGCTTTGATGACAGTATCTCGCGGGAGCTTGATTGGGATTTTAGCTATCCTGAAAATGTCTAGATTTTCCCCAGGTATCCATACCGTATCAGCATACGAAAAGACCAAGTCGGGCTTCATCGGATTTTCAATAGTAAAGATTTGTGGTTCAGGGATAGATTCAGTTTTAACTCCTTCAGTTGCGCCTTGATCAATCCAGGTGATCAGTGTCAACTTCTCTTTAGCAGAAAGGATTTTTTCGCCTTTGAAACGGCTGAACTCTGGGTCTGCTGGCCATGGCGGCATGTAACCGTCAGCGACAACTTGGCGAATGGTTTTGGTTCTCTTTTTAACATCCGAAAAATCAGTTAATGAGAATGGTCCAGCACCCTCGTGGTGGTGGCAAGGCGTGCAGTTATTGAATATGATCGGTGCGGCATTTTTCCAGAAGGTCAATTCTTCAGTTATCTCAGTCGTATGAGCTGGAGCATCAGAGGGAGTGGGTTCCGTTTTTTCAGGAGCCGAGCTGCAAGAAGCCAATCCAACCAAAATCAGAAGAACTGCTATTCTATAAAACATCCTACTGCTTTTGTTTTTTTTGGGTTGATTTCTTCTCCGTCCAAATGGGCGGAAAGCGCATTTTCGAGGTAACGTTCAGTAATTTTCAGTCGTTTTTTCCCCAAGGAAATAGCCCAATTGTCGATGGCTCCCTGATACAATGCCTCGCTATTCCTGTTAATCACTAAAACCTCCGGTGTTGTCGTCGCTTCATAATGATTGGCGAGCGAAAACTCGGGATCGAGTATAACGGGTAAATCCAAATCATACTTGATTAAAAAGCCCTCTATTTCGGAATCAGAGTAATACAGCCCACTTACGACGCCATAAAAAGCAACATCCTTCTTTTCGAAGTCCTCTTGAATTCGGTCAATAGTAACGCTGTAATTTTGGCATAGTGGGCATTCGGGCGATAGAAAGAAGAGCACGTTAGAGAAGTGATTCACCAATACGGTGTCTAACCTTACTTCCGTTTTGTCAAGCATTGCGAATTTCTGACCAAGGGGAGATTTCTTCCCACAGGAACCTAAGATTAGAATTGTCAAAATTATTGCTGCCTGACGCATGGTGTAAAATTAACAATCGTCAATCGGTTCTCGAACGATCGTAAAATTTCTATTTTGCGCTTTCATGACTGTTTGGATAAAATCACTTCTTTTCTCGGCCATTGCTATTTTTTTCTCTCAGGTTGTCTCTGCTCAGGACGAGAGCATCTTTACTAAGGATGATTTTTCAGTCGAACTTCCTCATTTAATTGTTGATGGTTTAGAGTCTTCGGGAACGCTTATTTGCAATGACCTTGACAAACTCTATCTCCTTGGGAATAGTGCGCAGGTATTAATCAATGGAGAAAGGACAACCTTAAGTTTTCAAGACGGCAAGGCCGAATTTATAATGTCCTTTGATCGAAACGAGCCGATGTCGATTAAGGTCGGTGGCTTTACTTCAGTAAAAGAAATAACACCGATGCCCTTGTGGTTATCCGTTATTCCGCCATTACTGGTAATTGCTTTGGCGCTCGTCTTCAAGGAAGTAGTGAGTAGTTTGATAGCAGGCATATTCACTGGAGCAATCATCGTAGCTCATTTTTCCACCGACTCAGACGGATTTTTAACAGGACTTCTCTCGGCCATTGACACTTATATGGTACAGGCAATGGTCGATTCAGGTCATGTATCCGTAATTCTTTTCTCAACGATAATTGGCGGGATAGTCGCCGTTATTTCCAAAAATGGCGGGATGCAAGCGGTCGTCGATAAAATTTCCCAAAAGGCAAATAGCCCCAAGTCAGGGCAGCTCGCTACTTGGTTTTTAGGAATAGGAATTTTCTTCGATGATTACGCGAATACTTTAGTGGTTGGAAATACCATGCGGCCCTTAACCGATCGATTAAAAATCTCTCGTGAGAAGCTAAGCTATATCGTAGACTCCACCGCCGCGCCCATCGCGGCAATTGCGCTTATCACGACTTGGATTGGCGCCGAATTGGGCTATATCCAATCGGCTCTCGATCAGATCAACTCGGGCTCAGTGATGATTGAAGCAAGTCCTTACATCATTTTTCTCGGCTCGTTGAAGTATTCGTTCTACCCAATTTTCGCGCTGGTTTTTATGTTGATCCTCATTCTGAGAAACAGAGATTTTGGACCGATGTACAAAGCAGAGGTGAAGGCCAGAGAATTTGGAGTTAACTCAGCTGCACCTGGTGAATCAGCCGTTGATTTGGAGGAATTTGCACCCCAAGAAGGGATCAAGTTAAATATGTGGAATGCCATTATTCCGATTTTGGTGGTGATCTTAGGAACAGTTGGAGGGCTTATTTATACTGGTATTGATGCTGATCCGTCAGCTTGGAGTTCAAGTGAGCTGCCGTTTGGCAGAAAGCTCTCTACTATAATTGGAAACTCTGATAGTTACAAGGCTTTGCTTTGGTCGTCCACTTTCGGGTTGATCGTCGCCATTCTTCTTTCAACTTTGAGAAGGACTCTTACGTTTAGTGATTCGATTTTGGCATCAATAGAAGGATTTAAGACCATGGTTCCCGCCATTGTAATCTTGATTTTAGCCTGGAGTTTGGCTGCTTTGACTGATCAAATGCACACCGCTGATTATCTCGCAGGCTTGGCCGAGGGCCGATTGGCCATTTGGGCATTGCCCGCAGTTACTTTTTTGCTTTCGGCAGTGGTAGCGTTTTCTACGGGTTCCTCTTGGGGTACCATGGCGATTATTTATCCCATTATGCTGCCGCTGGCTTGGGCGCTCTCCCTTGAGAGTGGAATGGAAGCAGCCTTGGCAATGGAGATTTTCTTAAACACGACTTCTTGTGTGCTAGCAGGCGCTGTTCTGGGAGACCATTGCTCGCCCATTAGCGATACTACCATTTTGAGTTCTCTCGCGACTCGATGTGATCACTTGCAGCATGTCAAGACACAAATGCCTTACGCTTTGACGGTCGGATTGGTGGCCGTAATATTTACCACATTGTCCGCCTTGTTTTCTATTCCGTGGTTGCTCAATTATTTAATCGGTATTGCTTTGTTGTACCTCGTCGTTTCCCTTTTGGGAAAGAAGGTGACGGCAGACTAGTCTTCTTTTTCCTTTTTGGAAATAACCAATGGAGGAAGCAATGTAAAATCGAATAGCAATGCGAAGCCCAAGGTGAGCGTCACAAATAGCCCGATGAAAAAAGTGCTCTGGAATGAGCTGAAGCAAAGCCCAATAAATCCTCCGAAAAGAATGATGCTGGTAATAATAAGTGCCTTTCCAGTGTGCAAGTAGGCATTCCTCATTGCATCGTATTGACTCTTTCCTTTCATCAATTCGAGCTTGTACCTGCTCAAAAGGTGAATCGTGTCATCCACGGCTATTCCGAATGCGATGGTAAAGATGATGCTCGTGCTCATATTGAGGTTGATTCCCGCGAGAGCCATTACGGCTCCTACTGCCAAAAGAGGCAGCAGATTTGGCACCAAGGCAATTAATACCATTCGGAAAGAGCGGAACATGAGACCCATCAAAATGGAGATCAGAATAAATGCTGCGCCCAATCCTTTTGATAGGCTTTCGACCAATGTCTGGTTCGTTCTATCAATCAAGGTACCCGTTCCCGTAATCGTCACAGTGGCATTTTTCGCAATTCCTTCTCTTTCGAGGAAATCGTTTAACTCTTCGTTTTTAGAAGCGAAATGCTGGGCACCCAAATCTCCAACCCTTCCTAAAACCCGAATATAACCACCGTCTTCGGTGGTGAGGTTGGATATTTTTCCTGTGGACAGGATCTTTTTATAGTCCTTCAATAAGCGTTTTAATTCGCCCTCTTTTTCTGGAAGGCGATAGAATTCATTTCTTCCACCATGGCTGCTGCGGTTGAGTTCTTTCAAAACAGAAAGTGGCGACATAACCGCACCAACTCCGTAATTGGCTTCTAAGAAATGGTGAATCTTATCGAGTGATTGAAAATATTCGGGATCACTCAAATCAACTTCGTTATCCCATTCTAATCCCATGTCAAATGGCCTAACGCCCGAAAAGTACTGATCGAAAAAAGTAAAGTCTTGCCTCAGTTTTTCACTCTTTTTCAGGTCCTCTAGTAGGTAGTTGTTCAAATCAATGGTAGTAATTCCAGCTATCATTGCCACGCTTAGGAGACCAGTTGTGATGAATATCTTCTTTCGATTCTTGGTGACGAAATCGAACATAGAGAGTAAAAAACCATCCCATTTCTGAGTGCTGTTTGATTCCAAATATCTCTTTGGTTCTGAAAACAGCGTGAGGCAAGCAGGCATCATAATGATGGCAATGACAAAAGCGGCCATTACTCCTACAGCAGTTAGCACACCGAATTCTTGAAGAGATGGAATTCCCGTAAACCAGAGGCTGGCAAAACCAATAGACGTTGTGATACTAGTGAGAAGTGTTGCCAAACCTGTGTCAGTAGTCATCAACTTGATCGACTCTTTTTTCGATAGCCCTTTTTTCAATTCCTCGAGATACCGAGAATACAGATGAACGGCATCGCTCATGCCCACGACAAAAATCACTGGCGGTAGCATGTTAAGCAATATGCTGATTCCTTTTCCCGCAAGGTTGAGTATTCCAACGCTCCAGATTACTGCCAATAAGACTGTGAAAATTGGCAGAATAACTCCTCGAAAGCTCCGAAACATGATGAACAATAGAACAACCACAAACCCCATGGCGATGCTCATGAACATGACAAATTCGGACTGTATCTTTTTAATAAATACAACTTGCCCTATCGCTCTTCCCGATAAATGGACCCCGTCAAAATCATAATTGGAAAGGATTGCATTTAGTGATTCCGCTAGTTCATCGCTCTCATCCTTGTTCAGGAACTCCTTGGTCATGGCCACTATCGATATGGCTGTAGTATCTCTGGAAAAAAGATTGCCCAAAACAGATGGATCAGAAAATACCCGATTCGAATCTAGGTCTCTTTTTCCCGAAAGGAGGGGACGCTGAAAGACCGAGCCTGTGAGGGGCTCTCTCACTCTTACTTTTGCATTGGTAGGAGACAGCACCGAAGTGATATGGGGCATCTCCTTAAGGGCGGCTGTCAGTTCTTCGACTTCTGTCAAAAAATCCGTTTCAAAGACTCCATCTTCGTTTACTAAACCGACCAGAATAAAATCGTTGTCAGTACTAAAGGTGTCGCGGTGAATTTGAAAATACTTCGTGGCTTGATCATCGGGTTTGAAAAACTTATCGAAGTTGTAATCAAAGCCAGTATTCGGAAGAGTCGAAGCGAAGAAGGCCGAGATAGCCAGAAGCAGAATTAGGGCGAATACAGAATTTTGTTTGTTGATCATTAGCTCCTCAAAGAACGCCTCTATTTACGGTTTGTTCCAAATAAAAAACGCCCTCTCGAAACCGAGAGGGCGCTTAACTTTTATCTGTTCAGATCAGAATTACTTCTTCTCTTCTGTTACTTCTTCGAAGTCTACATCAGTCACTTCTTCGTCGCCTTCAGAAGAACTTGCTTCAGCATTTTCAGCTCCGTTGCTTTGAGGCTCTTGCTGCGCGCTGTACATCTCTTGCGAAGCGGCTTGGAAAACAGTGTTTAGTTTTTCCATTCCAGAATTCATCGCGTCAATGTCCTTCGCTTCATGCGCTTGCTTCAACTCTGCCAAAGCATCTTCAATAGGCTGCTTTTTGTCGGCTGGAATCTTCTCTCCGAATTCGCTAAGCTGCTTCTCTGTTTGGAAAATAAGGGAGTCAGCTTTGTTGATGGTTTCAACTTCTTCCTTTACTTTTTGATCAGACTCGGCGTTGGCTTCAGCTTCTTTCTTCATTTTGTCGATTTCCTCGTCGGAAAGTCCACTTGAAGCTTCGATTCTGATGCTTTGTTCCTTGCCAGTCGCTTTGTCCTTCGCTGAAACATTCAAGATACCGTTGGCATCAATATCAAATGTTACCTCGATTTGAGGAACACCTCTTGGCGATGGTGGGATGTCTGACATTTGGAAACGACCAATCGATCTATTTCCTGACGCAATCGGTCGCTCACCCTGTAACACGTGAATGTCTACTGAAGGCTGATTATCCGATGCGGTGGAGAATGTTTCCGATTTCTTGGTAGGGATTGTTGTGTTTGCTTCGATCAATTTGGTGAAAACTCCACCCATCGTTTCGATACCCAAAGAAAGAGGAGTAACATCTAACAATAAAACGTCTTTCACTTCTCCCGTGAGCACACCACCTTGAATGGCTGCTCCGATTGAAACTACTTCATCTGGATTTACTCCTTTTGAAGGTTCCTTTCCGAAGAATTTCTTCACATTATCTACTACTGCTGGGATACGCGTTGATCCTCCAACCAAAATAACTTCGTCAATGTCCGACATGCTTAAGCCAGCACTTTTCATAGCTTTCTCGCAAGGCTTAATAGTTCGTTTAATTAGCTCATCAGCCAATTGCTCAAATTTCGCACGGGTCAAAGTTTTTACTAAGTGACGTGGCACACCATCTACAGGCATGATGTATGGCAAGTTGATTTCAGTAGAAGTCGCACTTGACAACTCAATTTTAGCTTTCTCTGCAGCTTCTTTCAAACGCTGCAACGCCATTGGGTCTTTCGTAAGATCCGTGCTGTATTCGCCTTTGAACTCTCCAGCCAACCAATCAATGATTACTTGGTCAAAGTCATCTCCACCAAGGTGAGTGTCACCATCGGTAGACAACACCTCAAATACTCCGTCTCCTAATTCTAGGATCGAAACATCGTGGGTTCCTCCTCCAAGGTCAAAAACTACGACTTTAACATCTTCACTCTTTTTATCAAGACCGTATGCCAATGCTGCTGCTGTCGGTTCGTTGATAATTCTTCGAACTTTCAAACCTGCAATCTCACCAGCTTCTTTGGTAGCTTGGCGCTGTGAATCGTTGAAGTAGGCAGGAACAGTGATGACCGCTTCTGTTACAGTAGTTCCCAAATAGTCTTCTGCTGTTTTCTTCATCTTTTGCAAAATGATGGCAGAAATCTCTTGTGGAGTATATTTTCTATCGTCAATCTCAACACGTGGCGTGTTGTTGTCGCCTTTTACAACTTTGTAAGGCACTCTTCCCGCTTCCACTGTCACTTCGTCAAAAGAGTTACCCATAAATCGCTTGATCGATGAGATTGTCTTTGTAGGGTTGGTGATGGCTTGTCTTTTTGCTGGATCACCTACTTTTCTCTCGCCTCCTTCTGTGAAGGCTACAATTGAAGGAGTAGTTCGTTTACCCTCGCTATTCGCGATAACTACAGGTTCGTTACCCTCCATTACCGATACACACGAGTTGGTGGTACCGAGATCTATTCCTATTATTTTACTCATTGCTTTCAATATTGTTTGATCAGCAATTAGCAATAGGTGTACCGGACGTTATTATTGTGGTTTTCGTGCAGAATTGACATAAATCATGTCAAGAGAGGTGACAAAAAGACAGAATGTTTTTAAGGATTACACAAGTAATTACTTCCACTCCACCCTTGAACACAGTAATTGTAAGAGTTGGTCAGTGGACTCTCGTTGAGTTTCTGTAACGATGGTTCTGAGAGATAAGCATCTCTCGATCTGGTTGCTACCGAACTGAAAATTCCAATAGCACCGTTCGTTATGTTTGTGAATGAGCTTAAAACAGGAGTAAATTGACTCACAGGCTGAGCCACTTCAAGGTAAGTGTTCAATTCAGGCGTCGCCCCTGTCACTCTGAATTCAAGAACTTCAATTTGAACTTCAGCCAAATCGGGAATCAGATCCAATTGATTGCCCCAAAAGGTATAGAGGTTTTCACCGAAAAGAGAAATGGTGATATCTTGATTTGAACCCAGCTCCTCATTTCCAAAATCTCCTAAGTCGTAATCGATGAAAGCTCCTTCGACCACCGTTCCATCATTTAATACATAGTCAAAATTCATCCGGAATGCAGCAGAATAGGATGCCGTAAACTCGTCAGTGGTGAACCTGAATGTTTCCGAAGAAAAATTCATGTTTACACCATTCAGAACAAAGAACATACGTTGTGGATCACCTGCTGTTAAGAAAGGTAGCTCGATAGTGCTTACAGACAGGCCAGGGAATCTAGTCTCCGCAGAATAAACTTCTTCTTTAATAGTTGCGTTCAACTCAAAAATATACTCTTCCTGATTGAGTTGTTGTTCTGCAGTAAGAAGCTGCTGGGAAGTATGATAAAACCGGACGTCTTCGGAGTAAAAGATGCCAGGTTCTCTGCTGGGTATATCAATGGGTTCAAGTGTGATGGTGCTCAAAAAGTCACCCTCATCGTTGTATTTATTAATTATAGCGACTACATCTGCAGGGTCGTATTCCACTGAGTCTTTAATGCCTGTATATTGGCTTGGGTCGCCAGGACCGAGAAAGGTCTTATTGATGCGAACGAATTGTGTATCGGCGGTATAGTCCAAAATACCATAAATGACAGGTGTTTCGTCGTATGGTGCCAAAAGTTCTACTTCTGTTTCGCAAGAAGAGAAGAGAATAACAACCAGAATGGAAAGGAGTAAAAGTAGGTCGGATGATCTGTTAAACATGTGCATCTGAAATTATCACACAAATGTAGCGCTTATCCATGTATCTGGTCACATTCGTTTGATAATCGGTATCGAATTGGTGAGTAGAAGGGAATCCAATCTTGACTTACATTTTTTCAGCACTGAGAAAAACAGTAGGTTTGACTGATAAATTAAGTTTAATATGTCTTTACACTCAAAAGTAAAACGTGTAACCACGCGCACCCTGCAAGAGATGAAAAGCAAAGGTGAGAAAATTGCCATGCTGACGTCTTACGATTATTCAATGGCGAAAATTGTTGATGAAGCGGGTGTAGACGTGATTTTGGTGGGTGATTCAGCCTCCAATGTAATGGCTGGGCACGAAACAACTTTACCCATTACGTTAGATCAGATGATCTACCATGCGGCCTCAGTTGTAAGAGCTGTAAATCGGGCATTGGTAATCGTTGATTTACCCTTTGGAACTTACCAAGGGAATAGCAAAGAAGCGCTGACTTCGTCCATCAGAATTATGAAGGAGAGTGGCGCCCATGGCGTTAAGCTTGAGGGTGGTTTAGAAATTAAGGAAAGTGTTCTGCGGATTCTTTCTGCAGGTATTCCTGTAATGGGGCATTTGGGGCTTACCCCTCAGAGTATTTACAAATTTGGTACCTACACTGTTCGCGCTAAAGAAGAGGAAGAGGCTGAGACACTCCTGCGAGATGCGCTTATGCTTGAAGAGTCGGGTTGTTTTGGTGTTGTCTTGGAAAAGATTCCTGCAAAATTAACCGCGAAGGTTTCTGAGCAGCTCAAGATACCTACCATAGGAATAGGGGCTGGGGGAGAGGCAGACGGTCAAGTGCTAGTGGTTCATGATATGCTCGGTATTACACATGAGTTTAATCCTCGATTCCTCAGGCGGTACGCTAATTTATATGAGGATATTAAGAGTGCTGTGGGTAATTATGTCACTGATGTTCGATCCCGCGATTTTCCAAACGACTCAGAGCAATACTAGGTGCATTCGACCGTCAAAAACCTCGAAGTGTTGTATGAGGATAATCACATCATCGCTATTAATAAGCGAAGCGGTGATTTAGTGCAGGGAGATCACACGGGAGACGCTCCACTCAGTGAGATTGTGAAAGAGTGGATTCGCATCAAATACCAAAAGCCCGGTAATGTATTCACGGGTGTGGCTCATAGAATTGATCGCCCCGTTAGTGGGGTTGTGATTTTTGCAAAAACGGGTAAGGCCTTGTCTCGACTCAATGAGATGTTCAAGACTAAGGAGGTCGACAAGACTTACTATGCCGCAGTATGCTCTATGCCCAAAAGTCCATCAGATACATTGACCAGTTATTTGATAAAAGATAGTTCGAAGAATAAATCTCGGGCGTCCAAAACTCCGAAGACAGGGGCTAAAGAAGCCATTCTTGATTACGAGCATATTTATTCTTCCGATCGGTACTTCTTTTTGAAAGTGAAACCAAAAACAGGGAGACATCACCAAATTAGGGTGCAACTTTCTGAAATTGGTTGCCAGATAAAGGGAGACGTAAAGTATGGAGCTCCTAGAACCAATAAAGATGCTTCAATTCATTTGCATGCGCGATCTATTGCGTTCATCCATCCAGTGAAAAAGGAACCTCTTATTATTTCAGCACCCTTTCCAAACGATCCAGTTTGGAATTCCCTTCCAGACAAGTTAGCATAGTTTTTCCTAGTTAGCTGCCAATATGGCATCGTTATCATGGTTATTGCGCCATAATGGCAGCGAAATCGACTTGATTTTCACTTGGTACTCCATTTGACAAAGAGAAATCGAATTTGAAATCGAACAAAAAACTTAAAACTATGTCACACATTAAATTTAAACAACAAACACCTAGAAGGAATAATTTTGACA
>Ga0222653_1000856_pt1 | contig 16584 bp, 10 predicted proteins | sample AntAcemetagen419_FD_179856 | JGI IMG/M metagenome (GOLD analysis project Ga0222653, IMG submission 179856) | Saline water microbial communities from Ace Lake, Antarctica - #419 | ecosystem: Environmental > Aquatic > Non-marine Saline and Alkaline > Saline | place: Antarctica: Ace Lake...
CTCAGAGACCTGGGAAACCGGAAAAGCCTACCTGAAACTCTCCTAACAAACCAAAATACAAACACACTAAAACCAGCTCTCAGCAGAAGTCAGAAACAACTTTTACAGAAAAAAATTTGCGCGGCCTTCCAGGTCGCCAACCTCGCAGTGGGTGGCAGTTACACAGGGCCTGGCACAGTCCACTTCGAGCATTACGGCCCCAATAACGAATACGCGACGGTCAGCTTTGACCTCGACGACGGCAACGCCAAGCCGGTGGCCGACGTGCAATCCATCAATGCGACCATCAATACTCCTTCGGCCATCACCCTCAGCGGTAGCGACAGTGACACCGGCCCTCCCGACACCCTTACCTACACGGTAGTGACCAATCCGACCAACGGCGACCTGAGCGGAGTCGCCCCCAACCTGACTTACACCCCCGATAGCAGTTATCTAGGTTCCGACAGTTTCGTTTTCAAGGTCGATGACGGCCAAATCAGTTCCTTCGCGACCATCAGCATCAACGTCGGTGCGGTCAACTCGCCTCCGGTGGCCAACAATCAGTCGGTCAGCGTATTCCTTAATGCACCCGAATCCATCACCCTGACAGCAACCGATGCGAACCACCACCCACTGACCTACGAAGTCTTGTCCGGACCAAGCAAAGGTTTACTCAGTGGCACTCCCCCCAACCTGACCTACACACCCGACAACAACACCAGCGGCGGTGACAGCTTCATTTTCAAGGCCAACGACGGGCAAGCCGATTCCAACACTGCCACCGTCTCCATCACGGTCTCACCAACACCGAACACGCCTCCCACCGTCACCATCAACACGTCGGATCAGACGATCTCACTCATTGAAGGGTTCGGAGGCGGATCACCCGTCGCAGGCTCTCACTACGAATGGGATGCCTCCCAGGATATTGACGGAAACGACACCTGGACCAGCATCAGCGGGAACACCTACAACTGGACTTTCGACACCGGCAACCAGACTCCCGGACCCGTTTCTGATGGCCGCTTCGACCAATTGACTCATGCTTATACTTTCCCCGCCGCCCGTGACGAATCTAACACATCACTTGACTCTCAAGGATCGGACCAACCGGCCACCTTCGAGTTCGTGATTGATGTCGATGGCAACGATGGGAGTATTTTCGAAACTGGTGGTAACGCCGACGGCTTACAAGTCGACATAGTTGCTGGTGTCCTTCGAGGCACATGCCAAGAAGGCACGCCGGCTCGAGCGAGCTACACACTGAGCCTAGAAGATATGGGGCGCTTTATTCACGTGATTTTCGTCGCTGACCACGTCAATGATGTAGTTCAACTCTACGTTGATGGAGCACTCAAGGACTCAGTAGCCTGGACAGGTCCAGATTGGTCAGGTGGTGGTTCAGCCTCCCTTGGAGAACAGGCAGGCACAATGCCTACAGACGGATCGACCGCTGCGTTCATCGGTAGGATGGCCCTATTTCGCTTTTACAAGGACAAGGCCTTCACCCCGGCAGAAGTGAGCACCAACTTCAACAGCCTATCCACTGGAAGCCAAGATCAGATAGCCCTCGATGCCACGGTGATCGATCCGGAACACACTCCCACCTACCTGTGGACCGATACCGGCACTGGCACCTCAAGCGGCACGGCCAACTTCTCAGATTCCACATCCCTGACACCCACTGCAAGCTTCACCGAAGCCGGCTCCTACATACTACGCCTGACTGCTGACGATGGTTATGACCAAAGCTACGATGAAATCACCATCACCGTAAACCCTTCCCTCCCAGCCACCTACTTCACTTGGACAGGCGACACCTTCAGCAATCCTTTCACCGACATTGACCCAGACGCCAACCCGGACGGCGACAGTAGTAACAATCTAATGGAATTCGCCTTTGGAACCGACCCCACGCTCAGTGACGGCGGGCCATTGACTGTCGATGGAAATACAAATGGTCAACCCATTCCACTAGCGGCTGGCGCAAACAGCTTCGAATTCTACTTCATCCGAAGGGATGATCACGGAACTCCCGGGAGCGTCACTTACACCCCTCAATTCAGCACCGACCTGACGGGCTTCACCGACAGCACCGACCCCATCACTTTCGTCACGGATTCGACTGCTGATATCGACTACGAGGTCGTCAAGGTCCCCTTCCCTACTGGAGCCAGGTTTGGGCGCATCCAGATCGAAGCCGCCCCCTAGGCTTTCTTCTGCCGTTCTGCCGGCGCATAGACTGCGGTCCAAGAAGTGGCACTGAAGACATTCTCCCGATATTCTAAGTGTTCATCAAGCTCCCAATGCGCCTCACCGCCGTCGATGACGGGCCGGAATTCTAGAAATAGGAAATCCTCCGATCGCGCTGAAAACGGCAGAACCCATTGAAAGGTTCCGATAGGATAGGTACCTTTCGCGACTATTTGCCGCCCCGGCGTCGCCCGCAAGCGAAGGCGACGGATGCCAGTGCAATCAGGGCAGCTGAGCTGGGCTCTGGAACACCAGTCACTTGAGCAAAGGCATCTGCATCATCGCTAAGGCGTACGTTATCGACCAAGGGTCTCAAGCCGTTGTAGCTGAATACACTAACCGAAGTGATTCCGGAGGCGCCGAGCCAGTTTTCCGAGGAAACTGTGGCTGCTGTTCCAAGGTTATTCACATCTGGATCAACCCAAAGGCTCAGCGTGTCGTTTCCGGCCGCCGAGAAGTCGATTCAAAAAAGTACTAGTGACGTGGCAGAGGCTGTCATCGCAGTTGCTGCGGTAACTTCAGCTCCGGTGCTCCCATCGAGCCAACCCTGAACACTGGTACCTAGGGCGAAAATGCGAGGGTCTTGCGCGCTGGTGTCTGAAAGCGCGGACGTATTGAACTGAATTCCTCCACGCCCGCTGGTATTATTATTTAGATTCACCAGGTATGATCCCCAAATGGTGGTTCCAGTAAGCGCTGTTGAAAGCGCGATATTCGCTTTTCGAGAATTACTTCCAGATGGGCCTTGAATCGACTGTGCCGTGCCGCTCTGAGTGATTGCATAATTGGTTGACCCGGGCGCGACGAGATCACCCGCTACAACATCAATGTCATTTGAGCCTCCCCAGTTTCCTGTGGTTCCAGAACCAGAGGATTGTCCGGGCAGATCCCCCAAAGTAGCGTCATTAAAATCAACAATGAACGTGGCGGATTGAACGGACAGGGGAATGGCTGTCGTAAGGATGGTGAGTGCGATGGATCTAGATACTTTGGTTTTCATATTATTGGTAGGAATTTGCTTCTTGGGTGAGGTGATCGGAGAGGCTTTCATGGGGTGATAAGGGGGTTGCGGTGGAAAAGAGCGGCTGGATGTCGATGAATTGGACGCAATACGGGTTGGTTGAAACGAGGAGTCCGGGCACAAACTCTCTCGGAGACTTAAAAACGTCGTATTTGCTTGGGTTCAACACGCTTGGGTTCACGTTAAATTTGAATGTAATATTCCCTTCCCGCCGTGCCAAGAAAAATTTTAGCAAAAATTTTAGCAACTGTCGGGGTTATGTGGGATCGAAAACCAGGGTGCGGCCATCGCCGAGCGGGATTTCGGTTGGTCGCCAAGCAGGACTATGGTCATACTGTCTGGAATCATCCCATACAGGCTTCCTTTCCTGATCGAACCAAGTAAGATTAGGTTCGTCATCGGGAATCCCTTCCTTGATGGCTTGCCAAGGAGGCTCCATGGTTTCGTTATTGAAGGGGGGCTGCGGTGGACGGGGAAGGTGGATGACTCCTTCCCAAAGACCGTGGAGACGGAGGTTACACTTCGACGGAAATTTTTCAGTTTTCTAGTCCGTCCATCTCCGCTTCGATAACGATGCAGCTACAAACATGATCGATTCCCACCACCATCTCTGGCACTACTCCAAGGAAGATTATCCATGGATTCCCGAAGGTTCTCCGCTCGCGCAGGACCAACTCGTTAACGAACTGGAATCCGTCACTTCCGAATCCGGAGTCACCGGGACCGTCGTCGTCCAAGCCCGCCAAGTCATCGAGGAATCCGACTTCCTTCTATCCCTCGCCGATCAAACAGATCGCATCAAAGCTGTTGTCGGCTGGGTTCCACTTATCGATGAAAACGTCAGCGCGGACCTCGAACGCCTCGCCGCACATCCGAAGTTCAAAGGCGTCCGCCACGTTCTCCAGGACGAACCCGACGAATATTTTCTCCGCGAAGATTTCAATCGCGGCCTTTCGAAAATCGCCGACCACGACCTCACCTACGACCTCCTGATTTTCCAGCGCCAGTTTCCGGTCGCCCTGCAACTCATCGACCGCCACCCGACGCTCCCCATCATCCTTGACCACATCGCAAAACCCGAAGCTCGCAACGGTCGTATCGACCCGACATGGCGCTCCGGCATGAGAGAACTCGCCAAACGCGATAATGTCATCGGGGTGAAATTCTCCGGCCTCCTCACCGAGTTCCCTGACGGGGAAGGCGATTTTGAAACCATCGCCGCATACTTCAACGAAACCTTGGAAATCTTTGGAACCGGCAACGTCATGTTCGGCACCGACTGGCCAGTCTGCCTACTTCGGACAGCATATTCCGAGTGGACGGAAACCATTCACTCCCTGACCCGCGAGTTCTCGACAGACGAACGCGATGCAATCCACGGGCTCAACGCCTCGATTTGCTACCGTCTCTGAGTCGACGAACAAGTTTTCTCATCGGAATATATTTGACTGATAGAATCACGCTCAGTAAACGGTAAACACTTTTAAGAAAACGGTATTTCCGTTGATTGACTGATGAAAATTTGGCGAGAATTACTGAAGCGAAGCAAAGCACTTGGATTGTGCCTCATCTTCGTAACGTGGATTATCCTCCCCACCTGCCCGTGCTTATGGGGCATGTATTTCCCATCGGCGCAGACACCAGCTGCGCAAATCGAGTCGATCTCGCCTGCTGATTCAGGCTCGCTGGCATGGATTATCAAAAGTGAATCCGTCAACGATAGCTGCTGTAACCACGACGCACATCCTACCTTCGACAACTGCTCACTGGATGTGCCCACGCAGCCAACTCCGGTGTTCCTCGCGGAAAATCCGGATTCGCATGCGGTGGCATCCCCCACGGGAAGGCCATACCGACTTTCCTTTTCGGGATCTGACCCGCCCGATTGGGGCGGTATGCGATTGCACCTGCGTTGGCAGGTCATACTGATTTGATAAAGGGCAGGGCGACTACGCCGTCGGCTTCGTGCCGCGGTGTCTATGGTCGCCCATTTTTTAGGCCCGCCTTCCACTGATCTTTGAGTGGCCGGGCTTTCCTTGAGCCATTTACCGGCGGCATTACGTCCCGTCCTTTATATCAAATTATTACCATCACCATGAATCTATACAAACTCCCATCATCCTGGCTTCTTATCCTAATGCTTCCGGCCTGCCAGGGGCCGGGAATCGAACCTTCAATCGAATCCATTCCGACATCTCAATCCACCTCCGGGGGAGGCGGCGCCCCGGCGAAAGTGCCCTCCGAGGTATCGCTCGAAGACGTCTGCGCACTTGCACTTGAACATCACCCCGATCTGCGCCGATTTTCATACGACGATCGGGCAGCAGACGCACGGCTATTAATCGCAAAAAGCCCCCCGAACCCCTCAGTCTTTTTAGACGTCGAGGATTTCGCCGGCAGCGGTCCCTATTCCGGTACCCGTTCCGCTATGTACACCGCCTCACTCGTGCAAATCTTGGAAACCGGTGGCAAACGCAGCGCACGATCTGCGAAGGCCGCCGCGGACAAGGCGCAGGTGCGAGCCGAGTATGAAGTGCAACGCCGCGATATACTCGCGCTGGCTTCACAGGACTTCGTAGATGCCCTCGCCGCAAAGGAAATGGTCGCACTTGCCGAGCGCGAACTTGCGCTGGCCGAGCGAGGCTTGGAAAGTGTGAATACTCAAGTTTCTGCGGGTCGTGCTACCGAGTCCCAGCGCAAGCTGGCTGCGATGGCAGTGACTGAGGCCAGGCTTGAACAACGGCGGGCGAAACGCGGACTCGATCACTCACTCGCTCAACTCGCCAACCTATGGGGAGGTAAGAAACCCTCGGCTGTTCGTGGCTTGCTGACCCCACCACCGACATCACTTCCATCGCGTGGACACCTCGTAAACACACTCGCCAAGCATCCGGAAATCGCCAGCGCACGACGCCGCCAGGAAAAGGCAGCTGCACAGCTCCGAATGGCACGCGCGGAACGCTACCCGGACGTCGAGCTCGGTGTCGGTACTCGCCACTACAACGACAGCTCGGATGAGGCATTGGTGGTTGGTGCAAGTATACCATTACCCGTTTTCAGGACTGGCGGTAACGCGGTGAAGACTGCCCAGGCTGAGACCTCCGCGGCAGAGCTGCAGACCGAATCCACACGGCTCGGGCTACAGCGACGATTCGAATCGGCCTGGACTGCTTTTTCCAATGGTCACGATGCCGCCGTCACCGTGGAAAACGAACTCTTGCCCGGCGCCCGCGAGGTCTTCCGGACAGTTGACGAATCATACACCCTCGGCCGAGCCGAATTCCTCGAATGGCTTGAAGCTCGCCGCCAACTCGCCGCTGCCAACCGCCGCTGGCTGGAGGCACGGCGCGATTACCAAAGTGCCGCCGCAACTCTACAGGCCCTCACAGGCCAATCACTCTGAACCCCTTAAACCTATTTCTTATGAAAACATTATCACTCAACTTTTCGATTCTCTCCCTCATCATACCATCTCTCGCAAGTGCTGCGCTGGAACCGGTGCAGCTTCCCGAAGGTTCCGCCGCGAACCTCGGGATCGGCATCGAGAACCTCGAAATCACATCAGTTTCCGATCCAGTGCGGGCGACCGGGCGACTTACCCTGGACCCGCTGGCAACTGCCGTGGTGGCCACTCCGGTGAGCGGTCGGATTAGCACCGACACCCTACGCCGAGGCGCGAAGGTGAAGGCCGGCGATCTCCTTCTGACACTGCGCAGCGCCGAACGTGCGGCCGCGATCACCACCTACCTCGATGCTGAGCAGCGCCTCCGTTTCGCCCGCGCCGCCTACAAACGTGAGAGTGAGCTGGAGGCTCGCAAGCTAACCACCACCGAAGCGCTCCGTGAACGCGAACTGGAACTGGCCCGCGCCCGAACTGCCCACCTTTCCGGAATTCAGGAAATGTATCTACTAGGACTATCGGAGAAACATCTTCACGAGATGATCGACGACGAACTCGTGCGCGGAGATCTCAGCGAGCAGCAGCTAACCGCACCCATCGACGGCGTGATCATCGATAAAATGACCACCCCCGGAGCACCGGTGGAGCGCAACGAGCGATTGTTCAAGATTGCCTCACTCAGTCAACTACTGGTCGAATTCCGCGTACCGCTGCGCGGCGTTGGGCGGGTGCGAGAGGGTGCGAAGGTGCACTTCCGTGCGATTGTCGGCGATGCTGGCGAGGGCATCGCTACCGTCATCGGGGTAGTACCTTCGGCGGATGCCAACACGCTCTCGGTCACGACCGTCGCACGACTCGATAATCCAGATGGACTCTGGATCGATGGAACTCCGGTAGAGATTCTGCTCGATGACCCCAACGCCGCGAAAATGCCATCTGTGCCAGTCGGCGCGGTAGTGGAAATCGAAGGTCGCACCTGCGTATTTGTCGCGGAGACTGGCTCGAAGTTCCGTCCTCAGCCAATCGAAGTGGCTGTTAAAAGCGGCAATCGCCTCGGCCTTAAAGGCATCAACGCTGACGGGACTCGTGTCGTGACCCGCGGCGCAGCGCTGCTGCTTGCCGCATGGGAAGAAGCCCAGTCCGCCGAATAACCATCCAACCAAAACTCTCAGAACCATGCTTTCCAAATTTGTTCAGGCCGCACTGTCCAGCCGGCTGCTCGTCATTATTCTCACGCTGATCCTGGCCGGCCTTGGCTGGCACGCTTTTCGAAACCTCCCAATCGACGCCTTTCCCGACATCACCACCACCCAGGTGCAGGTGATTGTGAAAGCCCCGGGAATGACGCCCGAGGAGGTCGAGCAGCGCATCACCCACCCGCTCGAAACCCAGATACGCGGGATACCGAACCAGACCGTGCTGCGCTCAACAACCAAGTATGCACTGGCAGCTATCACCATAGATTTCACTGACGAGACCGATGTCTATTGGGCACGCAACCAAGTCACCGAGCGTATCTCACAAGTGCTCGCAGGACTGCCAGATCAGGTCGAAGGCGGCCTCGCTCCGATCACCACGCCACTGAGCGAGGCCTATATGTTCACCGTCACGAGCGATCAACGCGACAACCGTGAGCTGCGAGGTCTGTTGGACTGGTCGATCCGCCCCCGGCTATTATCTATCCCCGGTGTTGCCGATGTCAACGCGCTCGGTGGTGAGGTGCGCACCATCCTCGTCGAGCCGCGCCCTGAGGCATTGGCGTCCTACGACCTCACACACGCGGACATCGCGCGCGTGCTTTCAGAGAATAACGCTAACGCAGGCGGCGGAAATGTCATCCGCAACGGTAGCGTTTACCTGCTAACCACCGACGGACGACTACACGGTGAAGTCGATATTTCCGGCCTCACACTGGCCAGTCGCGATGGACAACCAATCCACCTCCACGACGTTGCCGAAGTAGCAATCTCACGACTCACCCGCTTCGGTGCCGTTACTGCGAACGGCGAGGGCGAGACGGTCGAAGGCATCGTGCTCACTCGACGTGGTGCCAACACCCGAGAAACGGTGAATTCCGTCAAGGAGCGCATCGAGGTAATTAAGGCCAGTCTACCCAAGGACGTGAGCATTACGCCCTTCTACGACCGCTCCGAACTCATCGAAACTGCGACCTCTGGTGTAACCATCGCTCTGCTGCAAGGGGTTGTTCTGGTGCTGATCGTGCTTGGCCTGTTTCTATTCAACCTGCGTAGCGCGCTGACCGCCGGGGTAATCCTGCCGCTGACCGTGCTTGGCGCGTTCTTCGTGATGCAGCGCATCGATCTAACCGCAAATCTGATGTCACTCGGCGGCATCGCTGTTGCCATCGGCATCCTCGTCGATTCGGCAGTCGTGATGGTGGAAAACATCGATACAGCTCTAAAATCCTCCACCAACGCAAACCGCGTCACCGTCCTTCGGAAGGCGGCTGGGGAAATGGCCGGGCCAATCCTTTCCGGCGTCGTCATCATCATCGTTTCCCTTGCTCCTGTTCTGAGCCTGACTGGGATGGAGGGAAAACTTTTCCGACCTCTGGCTCTAACGGTCGGCATTTCCTTGATCGTCTCCCTACTACTCAGCCTCACCACCATCCCGGTGCTCGCCAGCCTCCTGATGAAGGGCGGTGCAGGCCGCAGCCCTGTCGTAGAGGTGTTGATGAAAGTCTATCGCCCCACCCTTGGCCTCTTCCTGCGGTTCCGCTGGTTCGCCGCAACCGCAGCTGTCCTGCTACTCGCGATCAGCCTGTTCGTAGCATCGCGCACTGGCCGGGAATTCCTGCCACGACTTGAGGAAGGCACGATCGTTTTACAGTTCGAAAAAATCCCATCGATCCCCCTCCAGGAATCACTGGAGATCGACGACCGTATCGCCGCAGACCTGATGAAGTTCCCGGAAATCACCGGAGTGGTCTCACGTGTCGGGTCCGACGAACTACGGCTCGATCCGATGGGCCTCAACGAGACTGACTGCTTCCTCGTAACCAAGCCCATATCCGATTGGCCCGAGCCAGACAGGGCGGTACTCGAAAAGAAAATACGCGGAGTGCTGGCCAAGTATCCCGGCGTAGTCAGCGGCTTCACTCAACCGATCGACATGCGCGTTTCGGAAATGATCTCCGGGGTTTCCTCGGCGGTGGCGATCCGGCTGAGTGGCACCGAACTCAGCATGCTGGAAAAACTTTCCTCAAGCATTGAGGATGTCGTGCGGCAGACACCCGGTGCGCTCGACGTGGCAAGGACGCCACTGAGCGGCCAGCGATATCTTAAAGTGATGATGCGTCATGACGCGTTGGCGCGGGCCGGGATCCAACCGGCCGAGGTAAACAACCTGATCTCGAGCGCCATCGGCGGCGTGGTGGTGACCGAAATTATCCAGGGCATCAGGCGTGTTCCGGTAATGATGCGCTTCCCCGAATCCAGCCGCACCGACCCGGCAGCGCTCGGTGCGCTGACAGTGCGCAACGCCGCCGGCCATCCGGTACCGCTGGCGGACCTTGCCGATATCATCGAGGAGGACGGCCCTAGCCAGATCGGTCGCGAAGACGCCGAGAGAATGATCGTGATCGAATCGAACGTAGAGGGCCGGGACGTGGTCGGCTTCGTCAACGACCTGCGCGAGCGTATCGCAAAGGCAGTGCCGCTGCCCGAGGGCTACCGGCTCGAGTTCGGCGGCCAGTTTGAGAACGAGGCACGAGCTGGCGCACGGCTCATTCTCGTGGTGCCGGCAGCGCTGTTTGCTATCTTCCTCATCCTCTTCTCGACCTTCGGCAACATCCGCCAAGCCTTGCTGATTCTACTCAACGTGCCTTTCGCACTAATCGGTGGAATTCTCGCCCTGGCACTGGCCGGCTACTACCTGTCAGTGCCCGCCTCGCTCGGCTTCGTCGCCCTGCTCGGGACAGCAGTAATGAACGGCGTGGTGCTGGTAAGCTATCTCAACCAGCTCCGCGAAGAGGAAGGCATGGGAATCGAAGAGGCAGCTCGCGCCGGAGCGGAGCGGCGTTTCCGGCCGGTGATGATGACCGCACTGCTCACGGTGATCGGCCTGGTGCCACTGCTGATAGCAAGCGGCCCGGGATCGGAAATTCAGAAGCCGCTGGCAGTGGTGGTCATCGGTGGCACCGCCACCTCAACCGCTCTCACGCTACTCTTGCTACCAGCCATCTACGCCAGTGTCGAAGGACGCTTCGCCGCATGGCGTGGGAAGAAAGCTGGGGCAAATAGCGCGGCCTAAACGAAAGCCAACCTATTCGTCTCGTGTAATCACATGCCATCTCCAACGAGGATAAGGAATGAAAGTTCCTTATCCTTGTCTGCCGCAAGGTTGATTGGTTTCAAGAGCCGTTACCTATGCCACCGGACTCAAGTTCAGCACCACCTTCCCAAAGCTCGATAAGATAGTTGGTGATTGTCATCAAATCAGGAGCCGTAAACTCTCCTGAAGAAACCAGTGGGTAAGGTTGTGATCCGGGTCTGGAGACGAATACCCCCCGCATTCCGGCACGCAATGCTCCGGCTATATCCCAACCATGTGCGGCGATCATCATGCAATCTGCAGGCGTCGCGCCCATTTGTTTGCCCGCCCACTGATACGTCGCCACGTGGGGCTTGAAAGTCTCAATAGCACTAACACTCAACTGCTTCGTGAAATACCCGGAAAGCCCGGCATTTGCCAGCTGCTCTTCCATGATTTTCTGAGGTGAGTTGGTCAGTGTCGCTAGCCTGAACCCAGCCTCCTTCAGCTTGGCCAAAGCAGGTTCCGCATCGGGATGAGCTGGCAGAGACTGCAGCGGCTCGATCGCCTTCTTCGCACCCTCGGGATCCAGATCGATCCCATGGTTTCCCGCCACCATCACAAGGCAGGCCGTGGCGATCTCATCGAGATCCCGATACGACCGCGTGACCGTCTCCACCAGCGAGTATTGCAGAACCGTCGTAAACCAAAGCGGAAGCAAGTCTCCACGACCTTCCATGACTTGGGCAAAACTTTCCTTGAGTGGAGACAAATCGAGAAGCGTCTCATTCACATCGAAGAAGACAATCGCCGGACGTTTGGGGTCATCAATCATACGCTGTTGAGAAACGAAATATCAGCAAAACCCCTTGGATTCCATGTATAATTGCCAAATCTTTCAGCATCCAAACCTCCAAGCGACCGATGCCGAGCTTTGCTGCCTGAACTAGTCCTTAATCCCTCTATATCGCCAGCCTTCGTATCCCTCACGCTGAAGTTTTTCTACAGGGATCTCTGCGGCGTTCACACGCCAGACGGGATACGGACCGGCTTCATAAACGAGCATGGATTTTCCGCTCCGACTCCACTGTTTAAAGATCAGGACATGCTGCCCGTTCAGGAGGATGTCACCTGGTTTCAGGTGTATCCACGATTTTAGTTTTCTGGAAATCGATGGCAGCTCTTTCGTTGAGTAAGGCCGGTCGAGCCTCCAGCAGCGGGAGACAAATCCCGAGCAATCGATGCCGCAGGCGTTCTTACTCGTTCCACCATCGCCCAGTTCCCTCTTACTCCTTGTGGAGATGTCTCCCGCGAATTCCCCGCGCTCCAACGAACTGAGAAATCCTCTAGGCGTATCGAATCCGCCCCACTGGTAGGGCATCCCCTTCATCGTTTTTCCAGGCTCCCACCAACCGTTCGAAAACCCCCGACGATTGAGTGAAACGTCCGGTGTATGCACGGTGATGCCGTCTTCATCGTCACCGTGTTTCACGTGTCTTTCCTCGGCTGCCCAACTCACCTGTGTATAAAGGTAAGCCGTTGAAATCACTTCGTCCCTTGTGACGGAGTCTGCCGGTTCAGGGATTTTCAGGCGATCTGTTGGAGCGCAGGAAACAACCAACAAAGCAAAAATAAGCAGGAGATATTTCTTTGATCGCGTCATTTTCAGAATCCCACGAATTCCATATACGCCTGCCAGATTTTCCACCCCCCGAACATCCAAGCAACGGCTCCCATCGCGATAAACGGGCCGAACGGCAATTGTTTCCCGAAACCGATCCTGCCGATCACCGCAGCGACAATCGCGAACAATGATGCGGAAAAGAGCGAGAAAAACACTCCGGTCCAGCCGAAGAATGCGCCGACCATTCCGAGCAAATGGATATCACCCATTCCCATCGCTTCGCGCGGAATGACAGCACCTCTCGCTCGCCCGCTTAGCGAAACCATTTTCTCCAACTCAAAAACGCGACCGTCGGCCAACTCAATCCCCGTTTCTTTAATGACCAATTTCCCTTCCCCCGTCTCCTCCCCATCCACAACCACCTCGGTCGCATCCACGATCAGGCGATCGGTCTTCCTCGAAAAAATATCCCACCATGGCACCGCTTCGCCATCGATCACGAAACACATCGGATCGTCCTCACCCTCGGGTTCCTTGAGAAACCATTCGACTTCCTTGTCAAACTTCATCGCCTTCTTCCCAAATGCCTTCTTTCCCAGCTCCACAACCGCCCACAACCCGAAGAACCCGGCCACCCAACCAACCGCCCCGTCGATCAAGCCCTCAGACCAGGTGAAATTGTAGCCAGCCATCGCCGAAAGTCTCGGCCACACCGCACAAGCTATCAGCCCGACCACCGAACCCGCCCATGTCAGACTCGTGGGAATGATCAGGTGTTCCGCATCGATCCACGTGATCGCCACCAACAGAGCCATCAACACCCAGAGGAAAACAGCCACCTCTGGGAGGAAAATCCACCAAACCAGCCCGAACAAGGTCGCAGTGACAACCTCGACCACGATGTAGCGAAACGGAATCGGCGCAGCACAATGCCCGCATTTCCCTCGCAACAAAAGCCAACTCACAACCGGCATATTCTGCCACATCGAAAGCTGGTTTTTACAAAGCGGACAAAACGAACGCTTCGGCTTGTTCACCGACATACCGAGCGGCACTCGATAGATCACCACATTCAAAAACGACCCGATGCAGGCGCCGATCATCACCGCCGGAGTGATCCATATCCAATGGTCAAGCGGCGGATACATAAGCTGGTCGTTGTCTCACGGGAAAACCCTACTGAAAACAGCCAGCCAATCAAGCGGGCTTTCCTAGGGTTTGAATCACACGCCATACATCGTCGGCCACCCGAACGCATTCACTGGGGAAATACCTGTGGTTGAAAACGATCCCTATGGAGCGCGACCTACACTTCGCTTGGGAGGAAATGCCATAACAGATCCTCGACGGCCGGCGGCGGAGATCCGCGAATCCCTTCTGCCGCACAGCTCGACGCGTGGCTGAGATATGGAGCTGCGGCATCTATCGATGGGATTTGTGATCGGAGGTGATGTTCGCCGTCTTCGTAATTTCCCGATGTCAAACCGATCCCTCACGGCAGCGATATTCCAGGAATCTTTGGCATACTTTTATCGCTCTGACAAACGAGTCGATGTCGTTCTGATCAAATCCCCACTTCGTGCGGAATTCTCCCCCGGACGATTGAATCACGGTTGCAGCCCCGGCCCGCTGATCGAATAAGTCCAAGGGACAGGCGATTTGGTGAGCGGTCACTTGATGGAGTTGCTTGTCAACCTGAGCACTCTGCTGGCGATGCTGGAAAATTCCTTGATGGCAGATTATCCGGTTTTCGGAGTAGGCCGCACACAACAGTCCCTGACCGAAAGGCTGAAAGACCACCCCTTCGATGCTTGTTCCTTTACTTCCCACATTGACCGCGATCATGAGACCGTCTTTGCCGTCGCGATGATCGGGAACCCACATCGCGGCAGCATCTCCGCCGATCCGTTTCATCTCAAAAAGGAGATGCTCGCGGATGAATTCATCTGCCAAACTTTGCAGGGTCTTCCAGTCGTAGGGGAACGGATGAGTGGAATCGGATTTCAAATCGCGATTCGCTGACACCGACAAGCAATCGTCATTTGCATTCGATTCCATTTGATGCAGGATTAGACGTCGCGACCGTCTTGCCAAGATTTAATTTGTTCGGTTCTCGTGAAACAGTGAAGTTCTATTGGTAAAATTTCTTGGCAACCCAAATTGAGACGCTATTCCTCGCGTGAATGAAAAAAAATATCCACGTCCTATGCATAGGCCAAATGGTGAAAGAGCCTGCCTCCGTTAGAAGCAAATCACTGATGATATTGAGCGGTTTCTTATCCTCGGTCCTAGTGCTTTTAACCGCCGCTTGTGCTGAGAATGAATCCGAAGACGAAGTGAAGATCAGTCCGGAATATCTCCACGGAGACTGGTGCCAGCGATTTACTCCACCGCCGGATGAGGAAGAGGCCGCTCCCAAAGAAGATGTGCTCAATTTGACCTTTCAACCGGGAGGAGTATTTTTGGTTGGGCGCGTCGGGAGTCCGCTTAAAGAAATGGGTCGATGGACGCTGAAAGATGGGAAACTTCAGATGCATGGTAACCCGGTCGGTGGTAAGCCCGTCTGGGTCTCCGCAGATGAATTTCGCTTTACGGCATGGACCATTGTTGAGGTCAAACTGAAACGGGGACACTGCAAGGAAGAGTGATCCGCTCATGATCGCCCAGCCTTTGTTAGCACGAACCTGCGGGTTGGTAGGAGACGGCTTTCGGGTTAAATCCCGTCGAAACAGCCAGTGTCCGAAACCGAGGGCAGGAAAATGGGTGGGTGAAACGGAGTCGAAGCTGTGAGCAGGGTGATATGGGTTCGGTTAACTAATCACTCCCAGAAATACGATTTACCATTCAGCGACGGGACTTCCTGATGACAAGAATTGAGATAGCTCTGCGGATGCTCCAGCACCCGCAAAAAAGTAAGCGGATCCACCTTGTGGAGTTGGGTTCGAGGTTCGTCGAGTCCAGTTTGATCCAGTAACTTGCGACCAGCCACTGATCTCACCGGAGACGAGCGGGAGATCATTACCTAGATTAGCGATAAGAGCAGCATTTGCTCCCCCCTAAGAGCGATAAGTATGTGATTAGAGTGGCTGCAAGGATAGTCACTTTGCGTTTTTGGCCGATTTCCTTACAAGCATTTGCGCCACCGTTCAACCTCCCGCTTGACGTTCTCTATCGAGGGCGCGCCAATGTTGGTCCGTGCTTTAAGGGCCGTTTCCAAAGAGAACACGGATTTCATTTCATCCGTATAAGCCTCGTCGATCTGCTTGAGGTCCAACTCATCCAAGGGCACCCCGCTTCTCACGGATTCGCCGACTGCTTTACCAACCAATTCATGAGCGGAACGAAAAGGCACTCCGGCCTTCACCAAAGCATCCGCCAGATCGGTCGCCAGCAACATCGGATCACTCGCGGCAGCAAGACACTTGTCCTCCCGCATCTCCATCGCGGCGATCATTTCCGTATTCACCGCAAGTACGAGAAGTATCGTATCAACCGAATCAAACAACGGCGGCTTATCCTCCTGAAGATCGCGGTTGTAAGTGATCGGCAGGCCTTTCATCGCCACCATGAGATTCATCAAATTGCCAACCAGCCGCCCGGTCTTGCCGCGCGTGATTTCACAAACATCCGGGTTCTTCTTCTGCGGCATCAGCGACGAACCCGTCGTATGCGCATCCGAAAGCGTCACGAATCCGAACTCACTGCTGCACCACAAAATCAAATCCTCGCTCAACCGCGATAGGTGCACCCCGCACATCGAAATCGTGAAAACCAGTTCCGCGATGTAATCCCTGTCCGCAATCGCATCCATGGAGTTGCGTGTCACACCATCGAAACCGAGTTCATCGGCGATTGCCTCGCGATCCAGGTTGATGGTTGAGCCTGCCAAGGCCCCTGAGCCCAGCGGTGAAATATTCAGCCGCCTCCTGCAATCATTCAGCCGCCCTTTATCGCGCTGCAACATCTCAACATACGCGAGCAAATGATGACCCACCGTAACCGGCTGCCCACGCTGAAGGTGCGTGTAGCCCG
>Ga0222653_1000861_pt1 | contig 16517 bp, 10 predicted proteins | sample AntAcemetagen419_FD_179856 | JGI IMG/M metagenome (GOLD analysis project Ga0222653, IMG submission 179856) | Saline water microbial communities from Ace Lake, Antarctica - #419 | ecosystem: Environmental > Aquatic > Non-marine Saline and Alkaline > Saline | place: Antarctica: Ace Lake...
GCTCTCTCACATCTGTTTGGCAGATGTTTTTCAAGACTCCACCACGGTTAATGCAAAAGACACGACCGATGTAAAAATCGCTGCCGATGATCCCATACTCCTTGCCATGGATCAATCTTGGATGAATGTCGGAAAAGATTGGTTGGATTTTAATACCGATAGCGTTGCCTTGAATATCCATGGGTTTGCACCCGATTCCATTCCCGTATATGCCGATAGCATCTACGCAAAAAGAATAGCAGCATTGAATGACGTTACTCCGATGGAGCTGGATTACAACAAATACGTGCAATCGTACATTAACGTTTACGCCATCCGAAGACGCAACCTCACCAGCAAGGTCCTAGGCCTTGCCGCACTTTACTACCCTCTTTTTGAGGAGCAGCTTGATCGATTTGATATGCCGCTTGAACTGAAACACCTCGCGGTAGTAGAATCGGCGCTTAATGCTTCGGCAAAATCGCCTATGGGGGCTACTGGTTTATGGCAGTTCATGTACACCACAGGAAAGATTTACAATCTGGAAGTAAATTCATTCGTCGACGAACGCCGCGATCCTTATGAGAGCACCATTGCCGCTTGCCAATACATGGAGTATCTGTACGGTAGATATAAGGATTGGAACTTGGTTCTAGCGGCCTACAACTCAGGGCCGGGTAATGTGAACAAGGCCATTCGAAGATCAGGTGGAAAGAGAACTTACTGGGAAATTCGCCGCTATCTCCCTCGGGAGACAAGAGGTTATGTACCCGCGTTTATCGCAGTAAATTACATAATGAATCACGCCGCAGATCACAACATCTATCCTATTGAACCGCCAATACAGTATCCAGAAGTTGACACTTTGCAGGTTTGCAGAAGAACCACATTCGACCAGATTTCGAAATTCACCAGTGTCTCCTTAGAAGATTTGGAAATGCTCAACCCTTCCATGAAAAGAAACATTGTCCCGAAAACTGAAAAGTGTTTAACTGTTTATTTACCTGTTGCAGCGGTAGGGCTCTTTTTAGCTAATCAAGATGAGCTCTACAATTTTAATCCTGACGCACCTCAAGCCATAGACGGTTTCATTGTAGAAGATGTTATAGAAACCCACGTAGTTCGGAGCGGAGATGTGCTGGGCAAAATCGCCGAGCGATACGGGGTAGGAGTCAGCAGCATACGAGAATGGAACAATATTCGCGGTAATAATATCTATCCTGGACAAAAATTGGAGATCCATAAAACCGTTCGCACCAAGGTTGGTGAAACGACGGCTCAAAAAACAGAGCCTAAAAAAGAAGCGGCCAAAACAGTCGAAACGAAGCAAGCTGAAAAGACAGCAAGTTCTGACGACTTAAAAGTACATATCGTACAAAGCGGAGATACCCTCTGGGATATCGCTAAGCTTTATCCAGGTGTGAGTATCAATGACATTAAATCCGCTAATTCGGGGCTGGATTCCCACAGACTAAAACCTGGTCAGAAAATAAAAATTCCCCGTTCATCATGACAAAAATCCTTCATCCCATAAGCCTTCTCCTTTTCGGAATCCTCTTCTTTTCCTCTTGCGATGAAACAAATACGCGCACGCTTCCCAGGCATTCTGGTGAATCTGGTGAGATTTTATTGGTAATGAATGAGAGCAAATGGCTTGGTGCTGAAGGAGACAGTCTTCGTGTTGTCTTGGAGCAATTTGTTAATCAATTGCCGCAAGCTGAATTGATGTTCAGTCTTTTACAATTCTCCCCCCGTGAAATGAGCAGCCTCTTGGAACAGCATCGAAATATAATCGAGATAAAGATTGGACCCGATGCTGAGGGAAAGAATACCGTAACACTGAGTAAAGATAAATGGAGCAGCGGGCAGCTCGTTTTCAGGGCTTACGCCAATAACAGAGCAGAGTGGAATCAACTCTTAAAAAAAGAATTTCCCCGAGTCGTAGAAATGATCAACGACAAAGAAATTGACCGCCTCCAAAAGAACTTGCTTCGGAATGGAAACAAAGAACTTTCCGCAAAAGTCAAGAAAAAGTTCGGAGTAGAAATACTACTTCCTCAAGACACGGAAGTGGCGGTAGAAGGAAAGAACTTCATGTGGATCAAACGCGAGCGTGTAAAGTATTTAGGAAATACTGGCCATGAAATCACACAGGGCTTTATGGTCTATCGATATCCTTACACTGGCGAGACGAATTTTGCGCACGACACACTAATGGCCATTCGCGATTCTATTCTTAAAAAATACGTTCCAGGACCACAGGATGGAACCTACATGAGTACGGAATACAGATACCCTCCTGAATCCAGAGAAATATCTATTGGCAACCAATATGCTGTTTATACACAAGGACTCTGGAGGACTGAGAACTATTTTATGGGGGGACCATTTCGCAGGATAGCAACAACTTCTAAAAATGGGAATGAAATGATCGTCGTATCGGGTTTTGTTTTTGCTCCAAAGTTTGATAAGCGAGAATACGTGCGGGAATTGGATGCTGTAATATCCAGCATGAAATTATCAGACCCCACTACTCCCTAAATTCTCCTAGGCAGAAAATACTTCGATTAATATGGGTAATGACTTCACCTCTCCAAACCCTTCCAAGTGAAGTCTATAATATTCTACAATAGACGTAAGAAGCCTTCTTCTCATATCGGGATGAATTCTTAATGAGGAGCTGTAATCTGCTCGCGTCAAGGTTGAAAATTCAAAGCTCTCATCGCGATCCAGCGTATGCAGGGAACTGTTTCTATTCGAAGTAAAAATTCCGTTTTGCAGGTCAAAATAGCACGCACTTTCATCAAAGTCCCCTTTTGGGAAAAACCCAAAAAACTTAGTGAGCCTAGTCAGGAAGATGAGGTGAAAATAGATGTGGTCGGTTCCTGAATCAAAATACTGCAATGACGAAGTGATGTAATCAAAAAGATCTTCGTCGGGCGCCTCCTCACGAAGAGATTTGTAGAGCATTTCGGATAAAAAGAGCTGTATACTTCCCTTTATCGGATCAAAAAATAGCCTGCCTGAATTAGATTTAACAGTAATTTCCTTCGCTGTTTGGACGTCGTATTTCTCTCTAAAGTGAAATGAAATATCGACCATTGATAGTGGTTCCAAGGCAGCCAGTTTATTGCCCCGTTTTTTTCCGAGCCCTCTCACCATAAAAGACATAATACCGAACTGGCGTGTGTATCCTGAGGCAATCATGGATGATCCTGAATAAGGGACTTTTCTAAGAATCAGAGCCGCGGTAGTTGTCTCCACCCTTATTTGATCATTAGTATTTTACTCACGCATTGAGAGTCGGCACTTTCACTGGAGACCAAAGCAAAATAGACGCCAGTCGCAACGCGCTCGCCATTCAGATTCTTCCCATTCCAAATTGCTCTGCCTCCGTTCGATACCAGAGATGCCACTAGATTTCCTCTCATGTCGGTTATCCTAATGTCGCTATTTCGCATAATCCCCTCAATGGTAACGGGCCCTGAATAGGTTTCGCGCACAGGGTTGGGGTATACGGTTAAGCATTCATTGGATGCCTCGCCACCAGTGGCATCACCTTGATAGGAGAGAATTCCTTCTACCGTGGCTATGAAAACCTCTCCCGTCTCATTATCTACAACAATGTCGTTGATCACATCAGAAAAAAGCGGGCTTTGATCGGCCGTAAATCGAAGAATTTGTTCTGTGCCGTCCTCCGAAAGCAGAAATACTCCCGAGCCAAATGTTCCAATCCACTTCCGATTTGCACCGTCTATTGCAATGGCACTGATACTCTGAGCTTCGAGTAAAAACTGAAAAATACCGTCCTGCTCGACCAGAATTTGACGGGCGTCACTGGGATCGTTAGAAAAAGCATCAAAGGGCGAATAAAAGACCGCTACTCCGTCTGACGTACCAACCCAAATTTCACCATCTAGATCTTCAGCAATGCTAAATACCTCATCGACTGGGAGTCCTCCGTTTCCATTTCCTGACTTAAAAAGTTGGGGATTGTGCGATCCTTCTTCTCGAGTAGGGGAAAATGCCACGACTCCACCCCTGTTGTCGAGCATCCACAAATCGCCTTCCTGGCTAACGATCATCCGTGTAAGAATGTCTCCAGCGTCGAAATTTCCTTCGAGGCTGAACGATTCCCACGATCCATCTGGCCTCAAAACGGCAAGCGGCTCATCGGCATATCCATTTGTCATCCAGAGATTGTTGTCATCGTCTTTTACGATATCTGCTACACCAACAAACCCTTCTCCCTCAGGACGCACAAATTCCTCACGTATTTCCAGGCTGCTGTTGTTTTCGTCATACACCGTGAGAATTTGACCGTCTTGGGCGGTAAGCATTCCCCCGATCCAACTTCCGACATATGCCAAATCGGGATTATCAGGGTCAGGGTAAGCTACTGTGACGTCGCTAATTGTTTGTTCTGAAAATACTGGATAGTCCGCCGGCATATAATTCTCCCATTCCCCATTGTAAAATTTGTAAAACCCCGTTTGTAAAAAGGAATTATTCCAGTTTCCGGGATGTTGAGGAAACCCGCTTGCCACCCATAGCCGCCCGTCATTTATTTCGAGCTTAAACGCATTGTTCGTTCCAGGCCCGGAGACTTCAATAAATTCAAACCCCTCTTCCTCATTGTATTTTATCAACCCCGACTCTTTATCAGCGATCCAAAGATTCCCAGAGGCGTCAAAAATGGCTTGGGATGTCCTCATTGGTGTATCGTCCCCGTAATCGCTTATTCGAAATGACAAAGAGCCATCGAGATTCTTTACATCTATAAAATAACTTGCGTTTAAAGTTAATCCCGACGGAGACTCAGTAAGCTCGATGATATCTGAGCTTGTATTGTTAATAGTCCAATCCTCTGATTGTCTCAAGTAAGTACCTGGTTCATCCCCTTCTCGAATGTTGATGTACAATAAGCCAGCAACGGCAGAAACATTCTTTATGGGCCCAAATGGAGACGGTGTTAAAAGGTCTTGTGTCCAATTGGCAAATACGGTAAGATCAGAATTTAAAGAAGCCCTGAAAAGGCCGTCATCCGTAGCCGAAAACATAGTGTCGTTGAGCACGGTCACCTCATTTATAGAGGGCGATCCTGTTGCGAGCAGCTGGTACGTATCGCTAACCTCAAGGCGATCCAAGTTAAAGGAAATGATTCCCACCCCTGTAGAAATGTAAGCTTGAGTGCCGAAAAAGTAGATGTGCCGGATTGACTTGTCGCCTATTACAGAGCTATTCTTTATTGCTGGGAAATTTGTGATAGACTTGTTTTGAATGATGTCCAAATTGCCATTTTCATAACCGACTATTACCAAGCCCCTCTCTTTATTGGCTTTTATAGCCGTGATACCAATGTCTGATAAGCCATTGACTTTACTGAGCCGAGAAATATCATTATTTACTTTGTTGAACACAAAAAGCCCATTGTCAGAAGCCACAAATACTTCGTCACCCAAAAGGTCAAGGTGGAGGGCATTGTTGTAGTTCAAGTGATCTCTCCAAGTGCCCAGTTGGGCCGCAGAAGTGAGAGAAATAATTGAAACCAAAAGGGATAATCCTAATCGGTAAAACATCCATCTAAAATTCATCAAAAAACTGGTTGGGTCAACTAAACGTGAAAATTATCAAAATCATACACAGAAAAGGCCTGCCATCTGTTATTTGTTGCATAGAAGATGCTTGAAGTTCACCAAAGCCATTAAATTTGCACCACGGCCCGGTAGTTCAACTGGATAGAATATCAGATTTCGGCTCTGATGGTTGGGGGTTCGAACCCCTCCCGGGTCACCATAAAAAAACCTCGACAGTAGTCGGGGTTTTTTTATGCTCTATAATCTTCAGCGCATTGCGCAGAAATACCGATTATCACAATTGTCTTAACGATTCAAAGACTCTTGTTTATTTTGGAGCGTAAAACCAAATAAAATGATCGATCAACCAGAAAAATTACAAGAAACTCAGTCAGTTACCGATTGGGTGATAACCCTTCTCATTACTTACATTCCATTGGTCAATATAATCATGCTTCTCATTTGGGCTTTTGATTCTGAGACTGCATTGAGCAAGAAAAATTGGGCAAAAGCCCGATTGATTTGGATCCTTATTGGGTTTGCTGTCTCTGCTATTTTCTTTGCCCTCTTTGGCGCAGCCATGATTGCTTCGGGTATTTTTGACGGGGCTAATTTCTAAGCAGTAAATGACTCAATTGGTTCGAGCGACTCTCATCTGTTTGCTCTGATTTTCCTTGATGGAGAATAGAATTTAAAAGGAAAAACCCCGCAGCAGTTGCTGTGGGGTTCTTGAGGTCGCGAACGGATTACTCCTAATTTTATTGTTTTCAGAGGAAGTCGTGAGCTCCTTCCTGCGGTCGTCAGTTCGAACCGGTTCTCATCCGTTAGCTTAAATTATCTTAATTGAGAAACTCATCTAAAATGAAAAACCCTGTTGATTTCTCAACAGGGTCTCTGAGGTCGCGAACGGATTACTCCAATAATATTTTGCTTTCAGCGGAAGTCGTGAGCTCCTTCCTGCGGTCGTCGGTTCGAACCAATTCTCATCCGTTAGCTTAAATTATCTTAATTGAGAAACTCATCTAAAATGAAAAACCCTGTTGATTTCTCAACAGGGTCTCTGAGGTCGCGAACGGATTCGAACCGCCGTACGAGGTTTTGCAGACCTCTGCCTAACCGCTCGGCCACGCGACCATTTTTTCAATGGGCAGCCAAAAGTATGCATTTCATACGCCAATAACCAACAAGAGGTTGCTCTTTTCCTTATCCTTCTAATCGGAAGGTGACTTCTGCCACATCTCCGTTGATAGGTGGAGAAATTTTGCGCACGCAAACCCCCGCTTTTTTTATTCGGGAATCTGATTTCTTTATTCTGGTGTGAATCCGGTGCGCCACTTGCTCGATCAACTTTGAGCGCACTGCCATCTCTTCTTTCACAATTCTATTCAATAGAACATAATCTACCGTATCTACTAAATGATCGGTTTCAAAAGAAGTTGATACATCCGCATCTACAAAGAGGTCGACGATGTAGTTCCCTCCTATTCTTTCCTCCTCGGCCAAGCAGCCGTGGTAACCGTAAACCTTTATTTCACGAACTTCAATTCGCTGCAGATCCCAACTCACTTATTCCTTTTTTCATTCGGTTTAAACACTCTTCTTTTCCCAATAAAGCCATAATGTCAAACATCGATGGGCCCATTCCCTGACCCGTGATCAACAAACGTAAGTTTGGTAAAACACGACCCATTCCCAATTCTGTTTTTTCCAAATAGTCCTTAAATGCAGCTTCGCAATTGGCTGCATTCCAATCTGCCAAACCTTCGAAATCGCCCATCAGATTCTCCATCACTTCAGGAGTATCCTCCTTCCACTTTTTACGGACAGTCTTTTCGTCATATTCTTGAGGCATCTCAAAAAGGTAAGCTCCGCTTTCGACGATCTCAGGTAAAAATGAAGCTCTTTCCTTCATCAATCGACTCACTTCCGTTAAGTATTCTGGGCTCACATTATAACCCTTTTCTTTTACCAAAGGAGCTATGAGTTCACCGAGTTCACTATCACTCTTAGCACGCAAGTACTGTTGATTGAACCACTTGGTTTTATTCGGATCAAATTTGGCTCCCGCCTTTCCTACTCTCTCCAAGCTAAAAGCTTCGATGAGTTCATCCATAGAGAAAATCTCCTGCGGAGTACCTGGGTTCCATCCCAGCATGGCCAACATATTGATGAATGACTCCGCAAAATATCCGTTTTGCTTGTATCCGCTTGACTGCTCTCCCGTTTTCGGGTCTTTCCATGCCAATGGGAATACTGGGAAACCGAGTCGATCTCCGTCTCGCTTGCTTAGTTTTCCATTTCCGTCGGGACGCAAAAGCAAGGGTAAGTGCGCAAATTGTGGCGTCTCCCATCCAAAAGCATCGTAAAGCAAAACGTGAAGTGGCGCTGATGGAAGCCATTCCTCCCCTCGAATCACATGTGTGATTTTCATCTTGTGGTCATCCACTATATTGGCAAGATGGTATGTAGGCATTCCATCGCTCTTGAAAAGCACTTTGTCATCTAGTTGAGTCGTATTGACTACTACCCATCCGCGAATCAGGTCATTCACACGTACATCCTCTTTTCGAGGCATTTTGAAGCGAATTACATATGGGTGTCCTTCCTCCAAAAGCTTAGCCACATCTTCCTCATTCATTGTGAGTGAGTTACGCATAGATTCCCGCGTGATGGCATTGTATTGTGGAGAAGCAACCTTCGCTTTCTTAAGCCTTTCACGCATCTCATTCAAATCATCTGGCGTGTCGAATGCGTAATAAGCATTGCCAGATTCTATAAGTCGATCTGCGTATTCTCGGTACATTTCCTTTCGATCGCTCTGCCGATATGGGCCGTAATCACCACCGTATCCCAGGCCTTCATCGGGAGTCATCCCGCACCAAGCAAGAGCTTCTTTGATGTAATCTTCAGCACCTTCAACAAATCGGTTTTGGTCTGTATCTTCGATTCGAAGAATAAAATCTCCGCCATTTTTCTTGGCGAAAAGGTAATTGTATAAGGCCGTGCGAACACCTCCCATATGTAATGGACCGGTGGGGCTGGGCGCAAATCGAACGCGAACTTTCATGCGTAGTTTCTTAATTTGGCCGCAAAGATAGGCCAATTGACTGGATTGAATTTGAAACTACCTTTGTCGACTTGATGAATACAGACTATGAATTAATCGACTTTGGAAACGGCCGCAAGCTGGAACGCTTCGGGACTGTCATATTAGATAGACCTGAGGTTCAAGCGGTAGGTTCGTCGAGTCTCCGGATGGTTCGGTGGCAGGAATTGGCTTCCGCCAAATTTGTCGAGACCACGAAGTCGAAAGGCAAATGGATACAAATCGGCGTAGTACCAGATTCTTGGGAGTTCTCATTTGAAAATGGGAATAAGTCCTGGAAGACCGTTTTGGGACTGAGCCCTTTCAAACACATCGGCCTATTTCCCGAACAGGCAGAGCATTGGAAATACCTGATGGAGAAAGTCAAAAAAGGCGATCGTGTTCTTAATCTATTCGGCTATACAGGTGCAGCAAGTCTCAGCGCTGCTGCTGCTGGTGGCGATGTGTTTCACGTAGATTCATCCAAATCGATCGTTAATAAAGCGGCTGATAACGCAAGTAAAAGCCGGATCAATGGCATTCACTGGGTGGTGGAAGATGCGCTGGCTTTCGCCAAAAAAGAGGTCAAACGCGGAAACAAATACCACTTCATCATAATGGATCCTCCTATTTATGGAAGAGGAAAGAAAGGCGAACATTGGAAGCTGGAAGATCTATTGCCTGATTTAGTGAAAACCGCTGCAGCACTGCTTGAACGAAAAGGTGTTTTGATTTTGAACACCTATTCTCCCAAAATTGAAATCGACGATATGCTTCAGTTGGTAGAAGCCTCAAAACTTCTAGTTAGCAAGAAGGGGTGGCTCTCCGTCTCAGCGGGCAAACGAAAGCTCAACCTGAGCCGTTTTGTGGTATGTGCTTCTGCTTAACAATCCTTAACTTGTTCCCATATTACTTTGAGTAGCCCAAAGCGTTTACAGTAACATGGCAGATTCATACAAGAGTTTGATAGAGAAGTTGGACGCATTCATCCGCAGGTATTACCTGAATGAGATGATCCGCGGGGGACTGTACTTTTTGGGAATTGGCATCAGTGCACTTCTTATTGCCTCTGCACTCGAGTATTTCGGTCGTTTTTCGGGAACTGTCCGTGCAGTACTTTTCTTTACACTTCTATCTGGGTTTCTGATTTTACTCATTCGCAACCTGATTATTCCAGGATTAAAGCGCTATCGCCTAGGTTCGATTATTTCACACGAGCAGGCTTCATCGATTATCGGCAAGCACTTTCCAGAAGTCAAAGACAAATTGCTCAATACGCTGCAACTTCATCAACAAGCTGAAAAATCAGGGATAGATAATTCATTGCTTATAGCCAGTATTGAACAAAAGACCACCGAGTTAAAGCCTGTTTCTTTTCAATCAGCCATTAACTTTTCAGACAATAAAAGATATCTGAAATATGTCCTTCCACCTGTTGGATTGGCCATCATTCTCTTGGCAATAGCACCAGCAATATTAACAGAAGGAACCCAAAGAATAGTTGCTTACAATCAAGACTATACTCCAAAGGCGCCCTTTGAGTTTAACGTGGTGAACGAGTCGCTTTCCGTACCTGGAAATAAGGATTTCACGCTGGAAGCCAACGTGGACGGGGACTATATTCCTCAGACTGTAAAAATCGAGTTGGGTGGAAAAGCCTTCCGCTTGAATCATGAAGGGAGCGGCCGTTTTACTTACACATTTAGAAATGTGCGCAACGATGTGCCCTTTCGGTTTTTTGCCGATGGCTTTTATTCTGCGGACTATTTGATCTCTGTGCTTCCGCCTCCCGTGGTTCGTCAGATGAAGATAGAGGTTAACTATCCCGATTATCTCAAAAAAGACGACGAGACTTTCACTAACCGTGGCAACATTCAGATACCTGAAGGAAGCCAAGTGGCATGGAAGTTCAATACAGAAAACACGGAAAAACTTTACTTCTCAATTGCTGATTCTGCCATGATTCCCCAAGTGAGTGATGAAGGTATTTTTGTCTTCACTCAGAGGATGTTTAATTCAGCTCCTTATGCTCTAAGTGCATTCAACGAGAAAGCAGGATCAGGAGATACGGTAACTTATCGCTTGGATGTAGTAAAAGATGCCTTCCCTAAAATCAATGTTGATGAAACGGCCGACTCTACGGATGAGCGAAGAATCTTCTTTGGAGGATCTGTTTCAGATGATCATGGTCTCAAGAGATTGTTATTCCATTGCGATGTGATTTCAACTGAAGGAGAACGCAACAGCTACCAAGAAGCAATGCAAATCAATGCATCAGAAACACAAGAATTCTTTTATTACAAGGACTTTAGCGAGTCCATTACGGCTGCAGGAGAGTCCGTTGAGTACTATTTCGAAGTTTGGGACAATGACGGTGTGAACGGCAGCAAATCAAGCCGAACGGCCAAAAAGACTTACCAGGCACCTACAGAAAGTGAGCTTGATGATGCCCGAAAGAAAAGTTCCGAAAACATCAAGGATCAGCTGGAAAAAAATATCGAAATGGCTTCTGAACTTCAGGAAGAATTGGAGGAGTTGAACAAAGAATTGCTCAAGGACAAAGAACTCGATTGGCAAGACAAGAAGCGTATAGAAGATTTGCTGGAAAAGCAGAAAAAGCTCGAAAACAACATTGAATCTATGCGCAATGAGCGCAAGCAAATGCAAAAGAAGCAGGAAAACTACCTGGAATCAAATGAAAAAATTCTAGAGAAACAGCGCCAGCTGGAGAAAATGTTTGACGAACTCATGAGCGATGAGATGAAGGAGATGTACCGCAAAATGGAGGAGATGATGCAAGAACTCGATCAAGAAAAACTGATGGAGCAGCTTGAAAATATGGAGATGAGTGCGGAAGAATTGGAGAAAGAGCTCGATAGAAATCTGGAGATTTTCAAGCAACTCGAAGTCGAACAAGAGTTTGAACGTTCCATGGAAAAACTCAAGGAGTTAGCTGAAAAGCAAAAAGAATTGAGTGAAAAATCCAAAGAAAAGGACGAGGATAGCGAAAAACTTAAGGAAGAACAGGAGAAGCTGAATGAGGAATTTGAAGAGCTTCAAAAAGACTTAGAAGAGCTAAAAGAAAACAACGAAGAACTCGAACAGCCTTTAGAGCTTCCCGATACTGAAGAAGAGGAAAAAAGCATCGAGGAAAAAATGGAGGATTCTTCTGAAAAGCTAGATCAGGGAAAAAAGAGTAAGGCTTCCGAATCCCAAGAAGGGGCTTCCGAGGAGATGGATGAATTGGCGAAAAAAATGGAAAGTGCCATGGAATCTGCGCAGGCTCAATCAGCCCAAGAAAATATGGAAGATCTTCGTGCCTTATTGGAGAATGTAATCCAATTGAGCTTCGATCAAGAAAGGGTAATGGAGAACCTCAAAGTGCTGGAGCGAGATGATCCTGCGTATGTAGATGCAGGAAGAAAACAGCGCAAGATTAAAGACGATAGCCAGATGGTGGAGGACTCTCTTTTTGCCCTGAGCAAAAGAGTACCGCAAATAGAGTCCCTCGTAAACGAGGAGATCTCATCGATCAATCAAAATATTGGCAAAGCCCTTGAAGACATTGGCGAAAGGCGAACAGCCAATGCTACAAGTCGACAACAGTACGTAATGACATCTTACAATAACTTAGCGCTATTGCTCGACGAAGCATTGAAACAAATGCAGATGGCCATGGCCAATCAGATGCCTGGCAAAGGTAATTGTGAGAATCCTGGGGGCAAAGGCAAGAGTCCTTCTCCTGGAAAGATGGGGAAGATGCAAGATGCGATGGGGAAGAAGATGGAAGAAATGATGAAGCAAATGGAGCAGGGCCAGCAGAAAGGTGGTCAAAAGCCAGGCTTCAAACCAGGAATGGGAAACCAAGGAATGAGTAAAGAAATTGCGAAAATGGCTGCCGAGCAATCAGCTATTCGAAGAGAAGTAGAGCGAATGGCCCAAGAGCTAAACCAAAAAGGAAAGGGTGAAGGAAAAGGCCTACAAGACATTGCTCAGGAAATGGAAGAAATGGAGAAAGACTTGGTGAATCAAGAGCTTACCAGAGAGTCCTTGATGCGCCAACAAGATATAATGACTCGCCTTTTAGAATCTGAAAAAGCCATGAGGGAGCGCGAATACGATGATAAGCGTGAGAGTAATACTCCTGGAGGATACGAACCTAGTAACCCAGAGAAGTATTTAGAGTATAAGATGCAGAAATCACGTGAGGTTGAATTACTGCGAACGGTCCCTGCAGATTTGAAGCCATACTACCGCGACAAGGTGAATGATTATTTTCTTAATTTTGAGATCAACAATTGATGACTATTACTGAATCAGCTAAAATGGAAACCATAGAGTTTGCTTCAAAAGGTGAGAATATCACCGTAATCGAGTGCCTAGTTGACGACTTGTGTGAAAAACACCGTATTCAAGAAGAGCACTATGGGAATATATTAATAGCGCTCACAGAGGCTGTTAATAATGCCATTTACCATGGAAACAAACAAGACCCTGAAAAAAAGGTGATCGTAAAGTACCATGCTGATGAGGATGAATTCCGCTTTATTATCGAAGATGAAGGACCTGGATTTGACTTTGAGAATGTTCCAGACCCTACTTCACCTGAAAATATCGAAAAACCAAATGGCCGTGGAGTATTCCTCATGCGCCACTTGTCCGATGAAATTGGTTTCGATGATGACGGTCGCATTGTCCAATTGGCGTTTAAGTCTTTGTCGAAACCCGTTTCGGTAAATGCCTAATGGCTCCCGTCCATTTCCACTCTGAACACCCTAATTTTCAGTTTGATCGTCAAGACGAGATAAGCGATTGGATTCGCCTGACTTGCCGTGAAGAAAAGGTAAAAATCGAACAGCTTGATTTTATTTTTTGCACTGACAATGATCTTCTAGAGATAAACATAAAGCACCTGAATCACAGTTATTTAACAGATGTTATCACCTTTCCATATTCAGAAGGGGAGATAATTGCAGGTGACATATTTATCAGTATTGATAGAGTAAAAGACAACGCCAAAGATTTGAATGCCGAGTGGTTCGACGAATTCTGCAGGGTCATGGTTCACGGCGTTCTCCATCTATGCGGATACGCTGATAAGAATGCCGAACAGCAAGCCGAAATGCGCAGTAAAGAGGATTATTACTTATCTTTACGCTCCTTTTAATTTTTTGATTTCTACCAACTTATGCTTCAGAAATACGATGTAATCGTAGTGGGCGGAGGGCATGCTGGAAACGAAGCCGCCGCAGCCGCAGCAAACTTAGGATCCAAAGTCCTAATGGTGACCATGAATATGAACACCATTGGCCAGATGAGTTGCAACCCAGCTATGGGTGGAATCGCAAAAGGCCAAATTATACGAGAGATCGATGCCCTAGGTGGTTATTCAGGTATTGTCAGCGATAAAAGTGCTATTCAATTTCGAATGCTCAACCTATCTAAAGGGCCTGCAATGTGGAGCCCTAGGACACAGAATGATCGAATGCTATTTGCGACAGAATGGCGCCTCATGCTCGAACAAACACCCAATGTAGATTTCTTTCAAGACATGGTTCAAGACGTCTTATTAGATGCTGAAGGGCGTGTGAAGGGTGTAAGAACAGGTTTGGGTATTGAAATTAAAGGGAAATCTGTCATTCTCACGAGTGGAACATTCTTGAATGGATTGATTCATATTGGCGACAAAAATTTTGGCGGTGGTAGAGCAGGAGAAAAGGCTTCCTTCGGAATCACGGAACAGTTGGACAAGCTGGGTTTTGAGCATGGTAGAATGAAAACAGGCACACCTCCTCGACTGGATGGCAGAAGCTTGGATTATTCTAAAATGGAAGTACAACCAGGTGATGAAATTCCAGGTAAATTCTCTTTTAGTGACACCAAGGCAATGACCACTCAACGTCCATGTCACATTACATATACAAATACTGAAGTTCATGACATTTTGCGGTCAGGCTTTGACAGGTCCCCCATGTTTAATGGGCGCATTCAAGGAGTCGGACCTCGCTATTGTCCTTCTATCGAAGATAAGATTGATCGCTTTGCCGATCGCGACAGACACCAATTATTCGTTGAGCCAGAAGGCTGGGATACAGTAGAAATATATCTCAATGGATTTAGCTCAAGCCTGCCCGAGGATATTCAATTGGCCGCTCTAAATAAGATTCAGGGAATGGAAAACGCTAAAATGTTTCGTCCTGGATATGCAATAGAGTACGACTACTTTCCTCCAACACAGCTCAAACATACGTTGGAAACCAAATTGGTGAAAAACTTGTTTTTTGCTGGACAAATAAATGGAACTACTGGCTACGAGGAAGCCGCTTGCCAAGGTCTAATGGCGGGAATAAACGCGCATCAAAACATACATGAAAAGGCTCCTTTCATTCTAAGTAGGAGTGAAGCGTATATTGGTGTGCTTATCGATGACTTGATTACGAAGGGAACGAAAGAGCCGTATCGGATGTTCACTAGCCGTGCGGAATACAGAATTCTTTTGCGGCAGGATAATGCTGACGTGCGCTTAACTCCAAAATCCCACGAACTTGGACTAGCTTCTGAAGAACGTATGAAACAGGTTGAAAAGAAACAAGCTGAGTATCATTCATTCTCAAAGTTGATGGAAAAAACCAGTGTTTCTCCAGAAGAGGCAAATGATGTCCTGGTGGAAAACAACTCTGCGGGACTCAAGCAAAAGGTGAAAATTAAATCTCTTCTGACCCGACCAAACATTACCCTACCCCATCTTTTAAGCATGTCAGGAGAACTGAGACATCACGAAAGCAATAGGGTAGATGCAGTGGGATTATCCATCTGGAATGAAGTTAAAGAAAGTCTGGAAATAGCCGTGAAGTACGAAGGATACATTGCGAAAGAAGAAGAAATGGCTAATCGCATGAATCGTCTCGAAGATATTCATCTTTATGCCGACTTTGACTATTTATCGATTAACTCACTCTCTTCAGAAGCCAAAGAAAAACTCACTAAAATAAAGCCTGAGACGATCGGTCAAGCCTCTCGAATTAGCGGTGTATCACCCAGTGATATTTCCGTAATCATGATTCATTTGGGGCGATAGTTCCACGTGGAACAAAATACTTCACTAAACAAATGTCTCAAGTCACCCTTAACAATTGCCCCATTTGCGAAAGCAATAAGATTTTTCCTGAAATCACGGTCAAGGATCAATCAATATCACAAGAGGTGTTTCATCTTACTAAATGTGGAGATTGCGGATTCCTATTTACAAATCCACAGCCAGACTCTAAAAGCCTTTGGAAGTATTATGAGAGCGAGAATTATGTTTCCCACAGCAAGACAACTAAAGGGTTTATAAATTTCTGGTATCGCCAAGTTCAACACCTCAATCTTCGTCTCAAACTTAAGGCTATTCGGCGCCACGTTCCACGTGGAACATGGTTAGACTATGGTGCAGGCGCAGGTGATTTTGTCAAGTTTATTGAAAACAAAGGAATCACAATAAATGGATTTGAACCTAGCGCGACCGCTCGCAAGACGGCTCTTTCACGTGGAGTTGATCTCCATGATTCCGTGAACATTCAAAAGATCCCAACTGAAACAATCGCATGCATAACCTTATGGCATGTTCTGGAGCATGTACCAGATTTCATTGATACCTTAAAAAGCCTATCAGACCGTCTTATAGAAAGAGGCATACTTGTTCTTGCTCTACCAAACTACAAATCCCTCGATGCAAAAACCTACGGCGTGAATTGGGCTGCATACGATGTGCCGCGACATCTGTGGCATTTCACAGAAAATGACATAACTGCTCTCGCCACTTTTCTCAATATGGACCTCATAGACACTAGAGGAATGATCTTCGATAGTTTCTATGTCTCTTTATTAAGCGAAAA
>Ga0222653_1000867_pt1 | contig 16456 bp, 8 predicted proteins | sample AntAcemetagen419_FD_179856 | JGI IMG/M metagenome (GOLD analysis project Ga0222653, IMG submission 179856) | Saline water microbial communities from Ace Lake, Antarctica - #419 | ecosystem: Environmental > Aquatic > Non-marine Saline and Alkaline > Saline | place: Antarctica: Ace Lake | collected...
CGATTTGACTTGAATCAAAGTCGAAATATCCAGTTCAACTCCATAAAGGGGCACACGCGCACGATCTTTAATCCCGAGTGCATCCAGACCAATTCGGCCAAGCGCACCGATGCGTTGATCGCCGTGTTTGATGACCGCGAATTCTTCGTCGCGATAACCTTTGGCAGCCGAATCTCTTTCAAAACTGATTTGATCAACGCTGATGTGAGCCAGCAGATTTTGAACAAGCCCCTTGGCACGCAGAAAATCGATTTCCTTCTCTGATGCAATCCAGGCTGAGTCGTTGACGACCCCTCCCATCACGCCGCCGATCATCCAGCGTTCGTCGATCACATCATCATTCTGTCGAAATGTGCGGTCAATCTCAAAAAACCGGAAGCTGCTGGCGCCACGTCGTGCGTTGCGCTCTACGACTTCAATCAAGCTTCCCACCAGACTCTGACGAAGTGTGGTCATCTCTTTTGAAATCGGGTTCTGAACCTGAATCGGATCTCCGGGCCATTGACTGAATGACAAGGCAATTTGTTCTGTTGTGAGTGGAGGCGTGCGACATTCCAGAAAACCATTGCTCGTCAGGAACGCGCTAATTTTCGTTCTCAGTCCATCAGTTTCTGAGACACGACCTTTCGTTGTCGTCGCCACCATCGGTTTCATATCGATGCTGTCATACCGCAACAAACGCGCGACATCTTCCGCCAGCACGACTTCGTTATTTACATCCACGCGCCAAGTCGGAACGGAAATCGTAAGATTGTCATCATGAGTCATTTCCAGTTTGGAAAGACACTCTTCAATCTGCACCTTGCTAATTTCCGTTCCCAGTAATTTCGAGAACCGGCCGGAATCCAAAGCGAACGTGGTCCGCTGCCGAACATTCGGATAATTGTCTGTCACACCGGAAGCCGGTTTGGCCTGCGATAGCTCTGGATCCTGCAGTAACTGGCACGCGCGATTGAATGCGCCGCTCAACATGTCATTCGGGTCAGTTCCACGTTCGAACCGGTACGATGAGTCAGTACTGATGCGAAGTTTCCGGGAGGAAGTCCGAATACAGACCGGATCAAAACATGCTGCTTCCAGAAGAATTCGTTTCGAACCGGCTGTCGTTTGTGAATTCCAGCCCCCCATAATTCCCGCCAGCGCGATGGGTTTTTCGGCGTCTGCAATAATCAACGGTTTCTGTGCGCCATCGATTTCAGACTCGTCCAACAGTTTGAGCTTTTCCGCTTCCTGCATGCGACGGACTTCAATCCGGTTTCCCTTCAATGTATCAAAATCGAAGGCGTGCAGCGGCTGTCCCCATTCCAGCATCACAAAATTGGTGATATCTACCACGTTATTAATCGGACGTAAGCCCGCTGTTTGCAGACGGCTCTGAAGCCAATGTGGTGAACTGCGAACCTGCACGTCATCAAAAACCTGACAGGCATACCGCGAACAAAGGGAATCATCATCGATTTCGACTGCGACATTTGCTGGCTGTTTTGCGGACGAACTGATTACACGGTCGGCGGGATATTTCATTTTCATATCGAGCACAGCCGCCACTTCACGGGCAATCCCGATCATCCCCAGACAGTCGGGCCGATTCGGCAGGACGGAAACTTCGACCAGTGATTCACGAGTTGGCGAAACAGAAGGCAGACTCGTCCCCAAAGTTGCTTCATCCTCAAAGATCTGTAATCCGGTTGATTTAGCAAGCAGTCCCAGTTCGCCATCCAGACAAATCATGCCTTGAGAACGAATGCCTTTGAAGTTTCCTTCAGCAATGAATGCGCCGGTAGGCAGTTTCGTGCCGGCAACCGCCACGGGAACTCCCCAGCCAATTTCAACCGGATGCGCCGTAGCACACACAATCGTAATCAGCTTGCCTTTTTCAATTTCAACCTGACATTCAAATAAATTGCCCGCGTCACCTAATAACTTCTTTTCCCGGATGAAACCAATTTTGATCGGCTCCAGTGCATGCGCCAGGTCATGTTCTACTTCGACTTCGAGTCCAACCGTCATGAATGCATCGAGCAGTTCACTCTCTTTGCAATCTTCTGCCAGATAATCGCGCAACCAACCAGTATTTATTCGCATCTTTCTCTCTCTATGCCAGAAATATCGTGTCTGCTTTCATTGGGAAAAGATCATTAAAACTGACGCAAAAACGCTTCTTCATTTTCGTACATCAGTCTGATATCACTGATTCCATGTCGAATCATGGCCATGCGATCTACACCCAGGCCGAAAGCAAAGCCCTGCCATTTTTCCGAGTCCACACCTCCGGCCTGCAGTACTTCAGGTCGAATCATCCCCGCTCCCAGAATTTCCAGCCATTTGCCATTAAACATGACATCAACTTCAGCACTGGGAGTTGTGAAAGGGAAATAACTGGGACGAAACCGGAGTTGAACATCTTCACCAAACAACGCGCTGGCTAATTGATACAAAACCCATTTCAAATCAGCAAAGCTGATGTTCTCATCAATGGCAATCACATCCAGTTGATGAAAAATTGGAAAATGCGAGGCGTCGATCTCATCCCGTCGATAGCAGCGCCCGGATGTCATCGCCCTTAAAGGAGGCGGCCCGAAATTTTTCATCGCCCGTGTTTGAAATGCGGAAGTATGCGTGCGTAACACATTTCCTTTTGTAGTGTAAAACGAATCGTGCATATCACGGGCTGGATGCCAGTCCGGTGTGTTCAATGCGTCGAAGTTATAAAATTCGGATTCAACTTCGGGATAATCATCGTAGCGAAATCCCAAGCCAATCAGAATTGATTTCACTTCATCCATTGTAGCGGAAAGCGGATGGCGGTGGCCCGGCAGTGCACGCACGCCGGGCAGTGTGACATCAATGGCCTCGATATCCGGACCCGACTTTTCACTTGCTTCAAGCTGCGTTTTCTTTTCAGCCAGCGCGGTCTGAATGCCCTGCTTAATGCTGTTGAGCGTTTTCCCAAACTCGCGTTTTTCTTCGGGCGACAATGACTTTAACTGTGTTTGCAGGGCTTTTAGCTTTCCCTTTTTTCCCAGATATTGGACGCGTACTTCATCCAATTCCGAAAGAGATTCTGCTGCCGTGATGCTTACCATCGCGGCGTCTACCAGCGCGTCATTGTTGTCAGACATTGTAATTCTTCAGGTTCTTGAATTTCTCTGTTAGTCGATTCAGTGCTTTACGGAACAGTAACTCGCACATATCTCATGAATAGATAACGAGTTGCGCGCAAAGACTACCCTAAGCTCGGGATTGTAACTATTCCGATGAAATTCTGCAACCACCCTAAAAATGGGTCGAACGGCTTTGATCAGAAGCCCTGAATATCGCAGTGCTTAACGATCCCGAGACACACTCTGCGAAAAACCGGACTGATCACCAAAGCAGGACACAACAGCGCGAATTGGGTTCTGCCCTGGAATTCAGGAAATCACCGTCGACTTTCAACTGGCGATAATATCATGAACCACTTCGCCATATACATCAGTCAAACGGAAATCGCGGCCGGCATAACGATACGTCAACTTCTTATGATCCATGCCCATCAAATGCAGCAGCGTGGCGTGCAGATCGTGGATGTGGACCTTATCGCGTGTGGCATAATAACCGTATTCGTCGGTAGCACCATGCACGTGACCGCGTTTGACTCCCGCCCCCGCAAGCCACATGGAATAGCCCTGTGGATTATGATCGCGACCATTTTTCCCTTGCGCAATCGGCGTGCGCCCGAATTCGCCTCCCCATACAACCAGTGTGTCTTCCAGCAATCCCCGCTGTTTCAAGTCGGCGAGCAAGCCGGCAATCGGTTTGTCGACCATCTGTGAGTTGCGTTCGTGACCGCTCTTCAAGCCGCTATGCTGATCCCATCTGTTATTTCCTAACGCCACTTCGATATAACGCACACCCGCTTCCGCAAATCGACGAGCCATCAGACATTGGCGTCCAAAGTTTTCTGTAGATTTCTCATTGATGCCATAGAGCTCCTGCGTTTCTTTGGTTTCCGAATTCAAATCCATCAGCGTGGGAACTTCAGATTGCATGCGAAAGGCCAACTCATACGAATTGATCACGCCTTCGATCTCCTGATCGACTTTGACCTGTTTCAGATGCCGTTGATTCATCGCCTGTAACAAGCCGAGTTGTTTTCGTTGCTGTTCGTCTGAAGAAGCATTATTCGCCAGAAATCGAATTCGGGCTTCTTTGGCGGCAGTGTCGGCATCACCAATGGCCGTCCCCTGATACACGGCTGGCAAAAACGCACTTCCAAAATTTCTAACTCCTCCATGCCCGCGCGAAGGACAGATCGAAATGAAGCCGGGCAAATTATTATTTTCCGTTCCCAGGCCATACACCATCCAGGAGCCCAACGAAGGCCGAACCAGACTGTCCGAACCGGTATGCAGCTTCATCACCGCCTGACCGTGCGACTGACCGTTCGTGTGCATGGAATTAATCACGCACAAATCATCGGCATGATCGGCCACTTTATCAAACAGTTCCGAAATCCAAATCCCGCTCTCCCCGCGCTGCTTGAATTTCCAGGGGGATTTCATCAGACGCAAGTTTTCCTGCGAAGATTTTTCAATGTTCTTAGCTGGTTTGAAAGGCAGCCGCTTTCCGTCTTCTTTTGCCAGGCGAGGCTTGTAGTCGAATGTATCTACCTGGCTTGGACCACCATGCATAAACAGAAAAATCACGCGTTTGGCACGTGGCGCGAAGTGCGGCGTTTTTGACAGCAAAGGAGACTGCGACTTCAAAGCCGCCTCAGAGCTTAAGCCCGCCATCGCCAGATAACCGAATCCGCAAGCCGATGACTTCAACATTTGCCGACGCGAGAAATTGAGTGGTTCCATAGCTGATCAATCTTATTCCAAGTAGAGCACAAACTAATATTCAAAATCGAAGTTCAATTTAAAAATCGAAATTCGGTGGAGGCAAACAATATCTGACAATAAGAGGCCCAAGCCTGAAGTCGTACTTCCGTCTTGTTAGAACTTGCATTCGAATTCGCACGCACCAGGGAGTCGATGTACTTGAGGGCTTCCGCCTGCTCTGCTGCTTTCGCTTCACGTCCCAGGCAGGCCAGATATAACTGGGAAACTTTTTCACGATCATTCTGCCTGGTTTCCTTTAAGATGCGCTCTGCTGTGGCTTGCGCCTGTGCGACTACAAACGGACTATTCATCATGAACAGCGCCTGAGCAGGCACCGTCGTCACCGGGCGATTGCCGACCAGCATCTCGGGAGCAGGAAAATCAAAGACCGTCAATGCGGCAGGCACATTCCCCCGCACAATGGGTAAATACACACTGCGACGAAACTCAGAATTGTTCTGCGCAAGTTTCTTGTTCTTATTCGGGCTGATCGCCTGCTCTGGATAATGCGCGACCGAGGAACCTCCCTGTTCCAAATCAAGCTTGCCAGAGATTGACAAAACCGCATCCCGGATACTTTCCGCTGACAAGCGTCTGCGATTCATCCGCCAGAGAAGATGGTTCTCGGGGTCCTGCTCATATTGAGCGGAACGGAATTCGGAACTCAAACGATACGTCTTGCTCAACATGATCTCATGAATCAACGTCTTAATCGACCAGCCTTCTTTCACGAATTGCTGAGCCAGATAATCCAAAAGCTCCGGATTTGTCGGCTGCTCTCCCAGGTGACCAAAGTTATCGACGCTGCGCACCAACCCGTTTCCGAACAGATGCTTCCAGACCCGATTCACAATCACGCGGCTGGTCAACGGGTTATGGGGGCGACTGAGCCAGTTGGCCAGTTCCAAACGACCACTCTGTCGAGGACTGACAGCCGGCGGTTCAGGAATGGAAGCGATCGTCAAAAAACCGCGATCCACTTTGTCACCCAACTGATGAATATTTCCCCGACGGGCAATCCGATAGTCAGACGGATCAGGCTGCTCGCCCACGGCTAACGCCATCGGCGCCGCGGGGGGAGCATTCGCTTTTAATGTTTTGATCTGTGCGGTTAGCGTTTTAATACTCGTTTCCAGCACTTTGATCTTTGCCACGTGGGTCTCTTGTTTCGAACTGGCAGCCGGTTTTTTCGCGACCAGCACTGCATCCTGTTTCGGCAATTTGAATTGCGGAATGAATTGCATCACGTCGACGACCACGTATCCGGAAGTCCCTTTGTTCGAAACTTCAACGGCCCCCGCTTTGCCTGCGGCGAATTCAAAACTGCCTAACGAAGTGAAGACACCATCAATCGGTCCCGGCTTCGTCTGATCAACGTAGATCGTTTTCGTTCCCTGCAGCGAATGGATCGTCACCAGCACCCGATCTGCACGGCCTTTGCTGCCCGGAAACGCAAAACGGACTTCATACTTGCCGGCTGCGGGCAGATCCGGGATAAAGCGAATCGTCTTTTTTCCCTGCTGCTCGTTCATATCGTGCACGTAACCCACACCCAGATAGTTTTTAGAGAAGACCGACTCTTTCCACGCGCCTGTCTTCACTGCCTGGGCATCATCGACCACAATCCCGGCCAGTTTTTTCAATTGTTTCTGCTGGCTGGTATCCCCATTCAGTTGCTTCAACTGATCCGAGTCGGTTTTCAACTGATCTTCCAGTATTTTCAAGTCGGCTGCATGTTTTTTTAACGCCGCGGCATGTTCTGGTTTGATCGGTAAGGGACGTGTCATCCAGCCGGAGACAAACTGATTATTCAAACGATTTCCGTGAACCGTTTCCGTACTGCGAAAGATCCCGGCCAGTGCGTAATAGTCGGTCATCGGAATTGGATCGAATTTGTGATCATGACAGCGGGCACATCCCAGCGTCATGCCCATAAACGCACGGCCTGTGACGTCGATCTGCTCGTCAACCACATCCATTCGCAACTTTTCTTTATCCCGTTCGCTGAGCATTTTGGCGCCCATCACCAGAAAACCGGTGGCGACGATATTCCGCGTCTGCTCCTCATCGTTTTTATAAGGCAGTAAATCGCCAGCAATTTGCTCGCGAATAAATTGATCGTATGGCTTATCTTCATTGAAGGCCTGAATGACATAATCCCGATAGCGCCAGGCATTGTAAAACGTCAGGTTAATATCGAGGCCATTCGAATCGGCGTAGCGGGCCAGATCGAGCCAGTGACGTCCCCAGGTTTCACCAAATTGCGGCGATGCCAGCAGCCGATCAATGAGATGTGCATAGGCCTGGGGAGATTGATCGTCCAGAAACTTCTGAAGCGTTTCTGCAGAAGGGGGTAAACCTGTCAGATCAAAATAAACGCGGCGAGCCAAAGTCCGTCGGTCGGCCTGCGGAACCGCTGTCAAACCAGCCTGCTCCTGCTTCGCAAGAATAAATCGATCGATGGCGTGGTTAGACCAGGTTTTATTTTGGACCTCAGGAACCTGCGGATTTTTCAAAGGCCGAAACGACCAGAACTCTCGCTCTTTATCAAAATCAATCGCCAGCTCTGACGTTTTCTGCTGATGACTGCGATTCGCTTTTCCCTTGCGTGGATCTGGCGCGCCCATTTGAATCCACTTACGAAAATCGGCAATCACCGGTACGGGCAGTTTCTCATCCGGAGGCATCGCATAAAATTCGGGATCGTGCTCCATCGCCTGCAGAATCAAACTCTGTTTGAGATTTCCGGGCACGACCGCTTTTCCCGAATCGCCGCCCAGTTGAATCCCTTCACGCGTATCAAGCACAAACGAAGCCATCTCCGGATCGGGTTCCCCCGAATGACAGTCGTAACAATGTTCGACCAAGACCGGGCGAATTTTATTCTCAAAGAATTCTATTCCTGCCTGCTTGTTCTGAGGAGCCGTCTGTGGAACTTGCGCATTCGCCGCCTGATCACCAACAGCTAATATCAACAAGATCCGAAACGAATAATAAAGGAAAGGACGCAATGCAGTTCTCCTTCTCGAAGCTTTTCAATGATGAACGCAATCAATACGCTTACGGAAAGCTAACTCTTAAGGTTTGAAGTTCAGGCCAGGCGGGAATCGTGAGACCGCAAATAGTGCCTGAAGTTCAATGATCGACTATTATAAGCATAAAATGACAGACTATGAACTAAATAAAGTTATATTTTGCGTATTTCAGATAGTTCTGACTTAGAACTTACCAGATCCATCATCAATTTAACCGGCTGTTTAATCATAAACAGAACTCCCCTGCTAACCGGATCCAAAACGAAATGAAACCGCATCCCTTTTGTTAATGAAATAAATTAAATCACCTCTCCCCATTGTGTTCTGGTTGTGACACCGAAAATCCGGAACATCAATTCTGCTTGACAATCTCGTTGCTCCTTCAACAGCCGTTTTTTCTACTGAAAAATCAAAGCTTGACACCGCTGCGCCTTTCTCGATATTTAAATATGCGTCGCGCGCGTGGGAATTTTTTTTTCGCATAGGTAAAGACAACATCACCTGAGGATACTCTCATTATAAAACCCCCTCGGTTTTCGTAATTTTGCAAATGCCTCTCTGAATGACTTCGCAATGAACACTATGATTTTGTCCTAAAATGGTCCGCTCTGAGCTAAAAACAGAACTCATGTCAGCCCCTTTGGTCACTTCTGCGACAGTAACGCACTCAAACTTCAATTGACCGCCTCACGCCATTCAGAAAAATGTCTCTTAGTGAAAAACAAAACGGCATCCCATCATAAGCCTCAACCAGAACCACAGTCTCACTAGCGCGCTCTTGTCATTGGAAAATGAACCATGCTTGTGTGATAATGTCGCTGCACTAGAGCGTCACAGAAACCCGGCACATCCCACACTCAGTCTGAATGGTATTCGGACTCACACATATTAATGGATCTTCACTCAATACCTGAGATGAAAATCCAGCACTAGTCTCTCAGCAAACAAGCCTGATCTAATTCTCCCCAACAGAATATTTCGTGATTTCCGTGCCTTTTCGTGGTAGGAAAATAATATCATCCGAAGTGAGATTCCCCTTGTTCCCTGTTCTCAACCAAACGCTACCCCTGACGTACGCTATGAACGTATTGCCGATCTTATCGTCAGCAATTATACTCGCCTGCAATTATCGACTGCGCCGGCAAGTCTGTTTTCCCACAGCCTCGGAGTGCCCGTTAGATGAACTCAGTTCCCGCTTCCACCGACGACAGTTCAAACAGCTCATTGGATCTGGAACATGCTGCTTTGGATTCCGTCTTACAACAGCTTGAGACTTCAGCCTCTGGTCTGACGTCAACCGAGGCCGCCAGCCGCCTGGAACAGTATGGGCGCAACGATCTGGCCGACGAAGAAGTCAACAGCCTGATGAAATTCCTGCGTTACTTCTGGGGACCGATTCCCTGGATGATCGAGGCGGCCGCGTTTCTCTCGGCACTCATCGGTCACTGGCCTGACTTCGGTATCATCATGGGATTGCTCGTTTACAACGCGGCATCCGGTTTCTGGCAGGAGCGGAAGGCGTCCAGTGCGCTGGCCGCCCTGAAAGCGGGAATGGCTCCCAAAGCCAGAGCATTGCGTGACGGAAAGTTCTCCGCGATCGATGCGGCTGAAGTCGTGCCCGGCGATGTCGTGCGGATCAAACTCGGCGAAGTTCTGCCAGCCGACGTCCGGTTCATCGACGGCGATTACATCAGCATCGATCAGGCCGCTTTGACGGGCGAATCATTGCCGGTGAGCAAGAAAGTGGGCGACAGCGGGTATTCCGGCAGCATCGCCAAAAAGGGAGAAATGACGGCCGTCGTCATCGGCACCGGGAAAAACACCTTCTTCGGTCGTACCGCCAGCCTCGTCGCGGCAGCAGGAACTGCAGCCTCTCACTCCCAGAAAGCGGTCGGGCAAATCGGGGACTTCCTGATCTTCCTGTCGATGGTGCTGGCCTTCATTCTGTTTAGTGTGGAATTCTACCGGGATGTCATTGTGAAAGATGACTGGCATTGGACCGAACTGGTTGACATCCTGAGACTGATCCTGGTCTTGTTAATCGCTTCGATTCCCGTCGCTATGCCGACGGTGATCACCGTCACCAATGCCCTGGGTGCGCTGGCGTTGTCGCGTAAGAAAGCCATCGTCTCGCGGCTCGAAGCCATCGAAGAACTGGCGGGCGTCGATATCCTCTGCTCAGACAAAACCGGCACACTGACCAAAAACCAGTTGAGTCTGGGTGAGCCGATTCTATTTGACACAGACAAATCCGAAACCATCACCCTCGCCGGTTCCCTCGCCTCACAACGCGACGACGACGATCCCATCGACCTGGCCGTCATCGCCGGGCTCAAAGAACCGGACGTGTTCGACAACTACCAGTTCAAAAAATTCGTCCCCTTCGATCCGGTCAGTAAGCGCACTGAATCGACCGTCGTCGACCCGGATGGTAAAACCTGGAGATATACTAAAGGGGCCCCGCAGGTGATCATCGATCTCTGCCAGCTTGATGCCGAGACAAAAACGAAAGGCGAACACGCTGTGCTCGATCTGGCAGCGCGAGGCATGCGCGCTCTTGCCGTCGCAGAATCAGCAGACGACGGTGCGAGCTGGAAGTTTCTGGGCATCCTCTCCCTGCTCGATCCGCCTCGGGATGATTCGAAAGAGACCATCCGGCAAGCACAGGAGCATGGGATCGAAGTCAAAATGATTACCGGCGATGATGTGGCGATCGGCAATGAAATCTCCACCCAGTTAGGCATCGGCAATCATCTGCAGGCAGCCGCCGACCTGTTTACGAAAGAGATGGACATGAGCCATCTGCCTGAACCGATCACGGCCTGCGTGGAAAAAGCCGACGGATTCGGCCGTGTCTTTCCCGAACACAAGTACGGCATCGTCAAAGCACTGCAGGATCGCGGGCATGTCGTTGCGATGACCGGCGACGGTGTGAACGACGCCCCTGCTCTCAAACAGGCCGACTGTGGTATCGCAGTCAGCGGTGCGACAGACGCCGCGCGGGCTGCCGCCGACTTGATTCTTACCGAGCCTGGCCTCTCGACCATCGTCGATGCCATCGATGAAGCGCGGAAGATCTTCGAACGCATCATCAACTACGTTTTATTCCGCGTCAGCATGACCCTCGATATCATGTTCGTCGTTGTACTCTCAACCTGCTTCTTCGGTTTCTCCCCATTGACGCCGGTGATGATCGTTTTTCTGGCACTGCTGGATGACGTTCCCATTATGACGATCGCCTACGATAATACGCTACTCCCTGAAAAGCCGGTGCGGTGGAATATGCGTCACCTGTTAATGATTTCCAGCTTAATGGGACTGCTGTCGGTCTTGCAGACATTCAGCCTGCTGTTGATCGGCATGGAATGGATGAGTAATCACGACTGGCTCGCCTGGATTCATCTCACGCACGATCAACTACAGACCGTGATCTTTCTGCAGATCGTAGCGGGCGGGCATCTGCTACTGTTTGTGATGCGTTCCCGCAGCCTGTTCTTTATGCCCCCCTGGCCGGCAAGGCCACTGTTTCTGGCGATCACAGGCACACAACTTCTCGCTGTTTTGATGTGCGGACGGGGCTGGTTCGTCTCTCCCATCCCATGGACAATCATCGGTCTGGTCTGGCTCTATATGCTCGTCTGGATGGTCATTCTCGATCTGGTAAAGCTGGCGATCTATCATAAAATTAAGCAAGGCGAAAACTATGGTCCCGCCTGGTACAAGCAATTTCTCAAAAGCCGGTTGAACCGGAAGTAATACACAGCAACGAAACGATTTGACCTGTCTCTCACAATAAAACAGAAGAGTGTTGACCATGGACTACACTAAACAATTCCGCGTGACACCCGGCAGCAAGGTCGATTTGTCTTCAATCGACGCCAGCTTCAAAGATGGGCAGAAATCCCGTGCAACTGCTTTGACTGAAATCAAAGCATATCAGCAGAAGATGCAGGAACTGCAATACCTGATGTACGCCGAAGGAAAACGTTCGTTGCTGATCTGCCTGCAGGGGGGCGACGCTGCAGGAAAGGATGGGACCATTAAACATGTTCTCGGCGCCATGAACCCGCAAGGCTGCAGGGTCACCGGCTTCAAGGTCCCTTCACATACAGAAGCGGCCCACGATTTCCTCTGGCGTTACCATCGTGCCACGCCTGAAAGAGGCCAGGTAGCAATTTTCAACCGCTCGCACTATGAAGACGTGCTGGTGGTCCGCGTGCACAATCTGGTCTCCGAAGAGGTCTGGTCAAAGCGTTACGAGCACATCAATCACTTCGAACAATTGCTGCATGACAACGACACTCACATCTTGAAATTCTATCTACACATCGACGCGGAAGAACAACTCAAACGCTTTAAAAAACGTATCGACGACCCGAAACGACACTGGAAAATCAGTGACAGCGACTACGCGGAACGCCCTTTATGGAACAAATACACCCAAGCCTTCGAAGCCGCGTTAAGCAACTGCAGCACGGAACACGCCCCCTGGTTCATTATCCCGTCCAACCACAAATGGTTCCGAAATTTAGCCATTTCCCACATCGTCGCCGAAACATTAGAGTCCCTCAACATGCAGTTCCCTAAACCCACCGTCGACATCAACGAAATCAAACAGAAATACCACCAGATGGCAGAAGAGCAAGAAAAAAGTTAAGCCCCAAAACGAATCAATAACTTACGTCCCACCCGAATTCCTTTCACGCCATAAAATTTTTCGTATCTTTTCGTGTCTTTTCGTGTCTTTCGCGGTAGCAAAAACCCAGAGACTTCTTCAAGTTTTCTTTTGCCCCGCATCTATGAGGAAAGCCCGGTAGTCGCTTTAATTCTCAATTCAGGGATGAAATACAGCAGAGGTACAGTTACAATCTGAAACAATTCAAAACAACAGGAATTTCAGCTCGTCATTCTTTCTCAAGTGAGGCGGATGTGATCCGGTCTGTCTGAGCCGTTCCGCTTTCTAGTGAATTGGTAAGAATGTACTCGCTGCTTTTGACGTTACTTTTTTATTCTCTCGCAGGCTTGATCGTGCTTTGGCGCGTTCCGAAACCGGCGCGATTATTGGCCTGGGGAAGCCTGCCGATTGTCTGGGTGTCTGTCCTGGCACTGGCAGGGCTGCTGGAAACACTGCTGTTACTTCCACCAATCATCACCCTGCTCATCCTGTTCTCTGGTCTGATCTGGTTTGTACTTCAAAAACATCGCAGCGATTTCAGAGCGATCTCGTTTAAGCGTCCGTCCGTCACGTTCTGGATTCTGTTCGCATTTTTGCTGGGTGAATTCCTGATCGCGGCTCTGGTACACACGCGCGTCCCGTGGGGAAGCTGGGACCCGATGTTTACCTGGATCATGCGTGCCCGCTTTCTGGTAGACGGAGGCGATTTATGGAAGCAGGGCTTCAGCACTGATCTCGCGGTACTACACCCCGATTACCCGCCTCTATTCTCGTGGGCGCTGGTTCCATTCTGGAGTCTGGACGGCAGCCGGTCTTCGCTGGCGGTTGCCAGCTTGACAATCCCGTTCTTCAGCGGAGCAACGTTGATACTTGCCGGATGGTGGTGCCTCGTTAAAAATCGTAATTCATTGTGGGGGTTCTTTACGATTGCCATCGTCCTGGGAACGCCGTTTCTCATTTACCTGCACGCCGTCAAGTCGCTCGACTTCATGCTGTCGTTTGCGATACTCACGTCTCTAGCCTGGTATCAATTTGCGTTGAGAGAACAAAGCAGAAGCGGCTGGACAATTTGTGCCTTCGTCGTAACCTGGGCCGCTTTGGTCAAGAACGAAGGACAACTCTGGATCGTCTCGTTCCTGGGAGCTTTACTGTTACTGCAGTTTCTCAAGCAATTCAAGCACACACCGGAAATGGAAAAAACGTACCATCTTTCCAGCGGCTCCCTTCTCCAGGCAATAGCTCAGGGCGCTTTGCTTCCTGTTTGTTTTTTGATCTGGTTCAAAGTCAGCCTGGCGCCGCCCAACGATTTGATCGAGCCGCTACGGGCTTTTGAAATCAGCCAGGTCATTCAACCTGATGTGTTTTTCAATCCTTACGGTCTCCTGGTTCGGCTCGATCAGGCGGAAGACTGGCAAAGACATCAGTTAATCTGGGACCAACTCTGGAATGTTCTGCGCGATTGGAAAATGGAGGCAATTTTGCTTTGGGCAAGCCTTATTCTGCTTGCGATCACGCTGTTGCGCAGCAGACATCGCTTCCCGCGGATGCTGTTGGCGATTGGCATTCAACTCACGGGATATTACTGCGTCTATTTGCTGACACCTTACAATCCGTATTGGCATGTTTCGACTTCAATGAACCGGCTGTTAATCCACATAGCACCGGCGGCCCTTTGCCTGCTCGGATTTGCCTTGGCTAATTCATCCGTTCTTGCAAAGAAATCTCTGACAGAGGTTTCGGAATCTCCCAGTTTTCTGCGAAATGCAGTATTGAGCCTGTCTCTGCTTTCGCCGCTGTCCTGTTATTACCAAATTCGCACCAACGCGTTCCCCTGGAATTTTCCGAGCGAGTCGTTGGCCAAAGAAGAAGGACAATTGTCTGAACTTGACTTCCCGAAAGTTTCCGAGGCAACATTTGTCACAGATCAATTTGAGCCGGCAGGACTCTACCGCATGCAGTTTGCTACCCTGCCCACTGTACTGGTTGTTGATCGACGCGAGAAATTTTTATTAGCCAGTTTTCCCAGCGAACAGGAACTCAAAGCATACTGTGAGCAGAATGGTTGGGACCTCAAACAACATCGCGCAGGCTTCGGCTGGGCCGAATCAACCAATCCGGATGGGCCTTTGCCACACATGGACCGGATCCGGGAACAAAACCGATAAACGCGCATCTCCCAGAAGCCTCCGCTCAGCCTGCGTTACTGTTGCTGCATCTTCAGCGGGTTGGTCTCCAGAATGATGTCATTGATGCCGGACTGATTGAAGCCTTTGAAGCCTTCTTCACGCTGCAATATTTCCAGGTGCGATCCGATTGCCCCATTACTGCGGAATTTGTCTGCTGCTTCAGCGGTAATCAATCCTTCATTCAGCAGTGATTGAATTCGGTCCTCTTTCACAGGCCAGATTTCCCCTGCCGTAAAGGCCTGCTTGAGGTGCGGCAGATCGGTAAAGGGTTTCATCGTTTTCACTGCGTTTTCTTCTGCCAGTTGTTCCCGTGCCGCATCGAAGTCGAACAGACATTCCAGGTGATGCATGCCCGCTTGCAGAAACGCCTCGCCATGTAGGCGGCACCAGAGCCCCACTGTTCCCAGTTCGGAAATATGCGGTAGCGGCTCGTGGGCAAAATCCTGAGCGACTTCTTCAGGTGACAGATCCACATCAGCGAAGATGACAACTCCCGTTGTTCGATGCTCCAGCACCTGCGCCCCCCATCCTGCTTCTTTGCCAGCGTAAAAACGTTCGCGCAGGTCAAAGCCCAGTAATTCAAAGATTGAAATCAAGCGCCAGAAATGGTTGCGGCTCGATCGATAGGTATGGTGATCGTGGTTTGCCCAGCCCAGGCCCATGGAATCCTGACGTGCTTTTTGAATCCGCGCGACTTCATTTCGCTCTTGCCAATAAGCCCGTTCTGCGGCGAAGAACAAGTCGCAGGTTCGATCAACTCCCAAGTCCTCAATTGCAGCCTTGATCAGGGTCTCGGCATATTCAAAACCAGCCACCTCATCGGAAAAATCGCGATTCCGCAAACGAAAGGCTTCGGTATGAAAAAGCAGATCTTTCAGGTCGGCCTGTGGTAAGGCGGCAGACGCATCAATGCGAACGCCGTGTCTTTCGATAACATGCAGTTCGAAGTCATTCTCCTGAAACGCCAATCTGTGTCGAACCGCAGCACCAACCTCCCCTTCAATCGGAAGCAGCAGCGAATATTGATGAACGGCTAAAAATTCAACCACAGATTCCACACGCAGAAAAAGACACTCTGCTGTCGAGGAACTCGATTGAATCGCAGGAAAATGCGCCGCCGGATGCTGGAACAGTTTAACTTTCGAACCAACGGACTCCTCATATCCCAAACGGTTCAAGTTGCTCTCCAACTCATCCGACCAATGCAATTCAAAATGATCCACCCAATCCAGTAACCGGGTTCCTGTCTTGCTTTTCAGATGATTCGCAAATTCCCTGAGCATCGGCGATTGTGTACAAAACGCCTCAATCCGCTGATTTAGAAACTCGGCGGCCTCTGGATATCGTTTCCAATCATAAACTGCAAGTTGTTCGCCAGGCATATCTTAGCTCCTTATACTTTTATTATTTCGTCTCGCAGTCGAGAGTCAAGATCCGTTCTATTCATTAATACGCTCATTGCTGATAAAACAGCAACTCAATCAAAACCGATGATTCCAGCGTATATAATTAAGTAGAGGTCTATTATATCACATCTAGGATTCTAGTCTGGAGGGCCCGAAATGTCTCAAACAATATTACTGATTGGCGCGGGAAAGATCGGGCGGATGATCGCCGCCATGCTGGAGGGATCTGGCGATTATCAACTGCGAATTGCAGACTGCGTTCCCGCTGCCTTAACAAGAATACAAAAAC
>Ga0222653_1000874_pt1 | contig 16330 bp, 13 predicted proteins | sample AntAcemetagen419_FD_179856 | JGI IMG/M metagenome (GOLD analysis project Ga0222653, IMG submission 179856) | Saline water microbial communities from Ace Lake, Antarctica - #419 | ecosystem: Environmental > Aquatic > Non-marine Saline and Alkaline > Saline | place: Antarctica: Ace Lake...
ATGCAGTAAAATGCACCTCCTGGTTTCGGGCAGGTCACACCTGGAATGTCGTTCATACCTGCGACCAAGATATCACGGCGCTTTTGGTATTCCTTGATCACGTCGTCAAAATAAGACTGAGGAGTTTCCAAAGCTGCCTCGGCAGCAATTTGGCCAAGGGTGGGTGGGCTAAGTCTTGCTTGCGCAAACTTCATTGCCGTTTTTCTCACTGCCACATTTCGAGTAATCATCGCTCCGATTCGAGCGCCACACATCGAGTAGCGTTTCGACACACTGTCGATTAAGATGACGTGTTCATCCATTCCGTCGAGATTATAAACGCTGAATGGCGTTGCACCTTCGTAGCAAAACTCTCTGTAGACTTCATCGGCGATGAGGTAGAGGTCGTGTTTCTTTGCCAAATCGGCAATGGCCTGAATGTCTGCGCGGCTATAAACAGCTCCAGTTGGATTTCCAGGATTGCAAAGCACAATTCCTTTCGTCTTTTCGTTGATTTGCTTTTCAAACTCCGCAACGGGAGGTGGAGCAAAATTGTCTTCTATTTTAGCCGTAATTGGTTTCACATGAACACTTGCCATGGTCGCAAAACCGCTGTAGTTGGCGTAGTAAGGTTCAGGAATGATCACTTCATCTCCAGGGTCAAAGCAGGTCATCATAGTAAATACCAATGCTTCGGATCCTCCTGTAGTGATCAGAATATCTTCGGTTTTCACCGGGATGCCTTGGCCTTGGTAATACGCTGCCAGCTTTTCACGGTAACCAGCAAAACCTTCTGAGCTAGAATACTCAATGACATCTCTCTCCAAGTTGCGAAGTCGATCCATAACTACCTCGGGTGTCTTGATATCGGGCTGGCCGATATTGAGGTGTATGACTCTCTTTCCTTCTGCTTTTGCCTTTTCGGCAAAGGGCATTAGCTTCCGAATGGGTGATTCGGGCATCTCAAAAGCTTTACGCGATAACTTGGGCATCTTCTAATGATTTAGGGAGACAAAAATCCGAAAAATTCGGGCATAAAAAAACCTCCTGGAACAATCTGTCCGAGGAGGTTAAAGTAAGTTTTGTAATTGTCTAGTCTAGAAAGTTCGTTAACAAGGCTCGCGCAATTTTAAAAATCAAGGAGCTGACTAGTGTTAGTGACTGTTTTTAAAATAAGTGCAACAACGTTAACGGGCTTAAATAGACGGACAATTTAGTTGGCCATTGGGGCGCCTTCCTGTTTCTTCACAGGCATACTGTCCGTGTTTTCAGAGGCCAATACTTTACCTTTAATACGAACAACCATAGTTGGGTTAGTCACGGCATTAGAAGTAATCGTAACTGATTTGTTGATCGCTCCAACACGCTTGGTGTCATAACGTACAGTCATTACCGAAGACTCACCTGGCATGATTGGCTCTTTTGGCCACTCAGGTACAGTGCATCCACAAGATCCTTTAGCACGAGAGATAATCAAAGGCTCGCTACCGTTATTGGTAAGGGCAAATTCGCAACTTCCGTTGGCACCTTGCTTAATTGTTCCGTAGTCATGAACTTCTTTGTCTACTGTCATTTCAGGACCACCTGTTACTGCTGTCGCGTCTTGCGCGTATCCACCCATTACTGTAAAAGCAACAACGGCGAGGGATAGTAAGAACTTTTTCATTTTCTAGATTTTTTTGATTGAAGAATAAATGTAGATCAAGAACTCTCATTTGTTATTGAGCTTAACAAAACATTAACAAGATTTCTTTGAGTCAGGTTTGGCTTGACTATGCACCATCCATTTTTCTAACTTTGCCGACTTATTATTTGAGATCTATAACTCATGGAAATTAGCAAGCTGTACGACCCAGCCAGTGTAGAATCCAAGTGGTATTCTTACTGGTTAGAAAACCGCTTTTTCAAATCAACCCCCGACGATCGCGAGCCTTACACCGTGGTGATTCCACCGCCAAATGTGACGGGAGTCCTCCATATGGGACATATGCTTAACAATACTCTTCAAGATGTTTTAGTAAGAAAAGCCAGAATGGAAGGCAAGAATGCCTGTTGGGTTCCTGGGGTCGATCACGCGTCTATTGCCACTGAGGCAAAAGTGGTGCAACGATTGCGCGCCAAAGGAATCAAAAAGAGTGACCTAAGTCGAGAGGACTTTTTGAAGCACGCCTGGGAATGGAAGAACGAGCACGGAGGAATTATCCTCGAGCAGCTCAAGAAGCTTGGTGCCAGTTGCGATTGGGATCGAGAGTCCTTCACCATGGATCCCGATTACTCCAAAAGTGTAATCGATACTTTCATTGATCTTCACAACAAAGGATATATCTATCGCGGAAAGCGAATGATCAACTGGGATCCTGCCGCCAAAACCGCATTGAGCGATGAAGAGGTGATCCACAAAGAAGTCAACTCAAAACTATACCATGTTCGCTACCAAATCATAGGGACAGAGGAATATTTAACCATTGCGACCACTCGCCCTGAAACGATTTTGGGTGACTCCGCCATTTGTGTTCATCCCGATGATGAGCGTTACAAGCACTTGCACGGAAAAAAGGCTTTGGTGCCAATGGTAAACCGTGAAGTTCCCATCATTACCGATGAGTATGTGGACATGGAATTCGGAACGGGGTGTTTGAAAATTACTCCCGCTCATGATGTGAATGACTACGAGCTGGGCGGAAAGCACAATTTAGAAACCATCGATATTCTGAACGATGATGGAACCTTAAGCGAGGCTGCTGGCTTCTACATAGGTGAAGATCGTTTTGATGTTCGAAAGAAAATAGCCGCTGACCTGAAGGAGCAAGGTTTCTTAGTAAAAGAAGAAGCCTACCAAAATAAAGTGGGTTACTCCGAAAGAACCGATGTTCCGATCGAGCCGAGAATCTCATTGCAGTGGTTCGTGAGCATGAAGGAGTTGAGCAAGCCTGGACTCGAACATGTCATGAACGATGACGTGAAGTTTTGGCCACCGAAATTCAAGAATTCTTACCGTCACTGGATGGAGAATGTGAAGGACTGGTGCATTTCCCGTCAATTGTGGTGGGGGCATCAAATCCCAGCATATTATTACGGTAGTGGCGAAAACGATTTTGTGATCGCTAAGACATTGGATGAGGCTGCTGCCAAAGCATCTGAAAAGTCGGGGATGCCCATTACAAAAGAACATTTGAGTCAAGACGAAGATGTTCTAGATACTTGGTTCTCTTCTTGGCTATGGCCAATTTCCGTGTTTGATGGATTCTATTCTAAAGAAGAAATAGACTATTACTATCCGACCAATGATTTGGTCACAGCCCCTGAAATTATGTTTTTCTGGGTGGCTAGAATGATCATTGCGGGATACGAATACAGAGGGGAAATGCCGTTTAAGAACGTATACTACACAGGTATCGTTCGCGACCAGCAAGGGCGAAAAATGAGTAAGTCATTGGGGAACTCTCCCGATCCGATTGAGCTGATGAAGCAATACGGAGCTGATGGAGTTCGTACAGGAATGCTCTTTTCTTCTCCTGCTGGAAATGACCTTCTGTTCGAAGAATCGCTTTGCGAACAAGGACGAAACTTCTCCAATAAGATTTGGAATGCCCTGCGACTGGTTAAGAGCTGGGAGCCCGAACAACGAGAACAACCAGAAGCGGCTAAGATGGCCCTGAAATGGATGGACGAACGCATCGCTGAGGTAATGAATGAAATCAACGATCACTATTCGAAATTCCGAATTTCGGATGTGTTGATGACGGCTTACAAGTTTACTTGGAATGACTTCTGTAGCTGGTATCTCGAAGCGGTAAAGCCCGTTTACGGAGAGCAGATTGATGTGGTAACTCACGCTGCCGTCATCAATCATTTCGAAACGGTTGTAAAAATTCTTCATCCTTTAATGCCCTTTATATCTGAAGAGATTTGGCATTTACTCAAGGATAGAGCTACTCCCGAAGAGAGCTTAGTGGTGGCGTCTTGGCCCGAGGCTGGTACTCCTGACGAGGCTTTTCTTAAAGCCTTCTCTCGCAGTGCTGAGGTGATTACGTCGGTTAGAAATATTCGAAAGCAAAACAACATACCCAATAAAGAAAAGCTCAAGCTGGAAGTTCGCGGCGAGGAGGAGCGCGAAAAAGAATTTCACTGCTTGATCGAGAAGCTGTGCAATCTGGAAAGTATCGAAAAAGTATCTGAGCTTCCTGCTCAGGCTTTCACTTTCGTAATGGGTGGCGCTGAGTATGGCGTTCCATTTGAAGGAACCGTCGATGCAGCTGAACAAGCAGAGAAAATCAAAGAAGAGCTCAATTACACCAAGGGCTTTTTGAAAACGGTGCAGAAGAAGCTATCGAATGAGCGATTTGTTAGCGGCGCTCCTGAACAAGTAGTGGCCAATGAGCGCAAGAAAGAAGCGGATGCGGCGGCTAAAATTGCTGTACTAGAAGATCAATTAAAAGGGATGGAATCGTGAGGTTCGGAGCGATTGACATAGGATCGAATGCCGTGCGTCTTTTGATAGCCGACGTGATTGAGACAGAGGATGATTTGATCATCAAAAAACTATCGCTGACTCGAGTCCCCATTCGATTGGGATCCTCCGTTTTTGAGACGGGATCTATCAGCTCAAGTAAAGCCAAGCGATTGGTGAAGACCATGAAGGCGTTCCGTTACCTTTTGGATGTTTATGACGTCAAAGGATTCAGGGCCTGCGCGACTTCTGCCATGCGCGAAGCATCCAACTCTGATGAGGTGAGAGCGAAGGTGAAAGAATACGCTAATGTGGACATTGAAGTCATTGATGGCCGCACCGAAGCTGATTTGATTTTTTCTACTTTCAAAACTCAAAAGTTGGATCCGTCAGGCACTTACCTCTATATCGATGTGGGTGGAGGAAGCACGGAGATCACCTTACTGAAAAATGGCAAAAGGGTTCATGCACGTTCCTTTAAAATAGGCACTGTTCGGATTCTGAAGAGCAATATCAAGCCAGAAATCTGGACGGATATGGAAGAATGGCTTGCCGATATTACCAAAGATGAGAAGGACATGGTCGCCATCGGAACGGGAGGTAACATCAACCGACTATTCAAAATGAGTAAGCTCAACTACGGTGAATTGATGGGGCTGGATGAGCTGAAAGAGATGCACGCATATATTCAAACACTTTCGTTTAACGAACGGATTACGCAACTCAACTTTAGGCCCGACCGTGCTGACGTAATTGTGCCTGCTGGCGAAATTTTTTGCCGCGTAATGGGAGTGGCGAAAATCAAGCACATCAGCGTGCCCAAAATTGGGCTTTCGGATGGTATCGTGTTGTACTTGTACCGCCAGCATATGAAGGAACTCGTCTAGCCGATTATCCAGTACACTTTCCTTTCGAGTAGATTGTTTTGATAGATGGTGACTATTTGTGCACCTTGTTTTCTAAATCGATCGATCATGAAAAAAGTCACGTCTATCCTTCTCATATGAATAGTTGCTTTCATCTCTTCTTGTAATTTAAAAACCTACAAAGGAGACCCAACCACTGAAAAGCGATCCGTAGAAAAATACAGCAAAATAAAAATCAAAGGGCCTTTTGACGTGAGGATTGATCCAAATAAGAGTGCTGGCCTCACGATAACGGCTCCTGCTGATGCTTTCGCTGATATTGAAACCAGTGTAGAGAATGGGGAGCTGATTATCGACATCAACAGTTCGGAATTCATGAGTCCAGACATCGAAGTTGTGATAGCCAATAGTCAACTTGAAGCCATATCTATTGCAAGTTCGGGAAGTTTTAGCGGAGCTGTTGAAACCAGACGAGATTTGAGATTAACAATCGACGGTTCGGGAAATATTGACATTAAGTCAAACGTGGATAAGGTCTACGCGAAAATATCGGGCTCGGGCATTATTGTCTACTTCGGAAATCCCGCGACTGTGGACAAGACTGTTTCTGGCTCGGGTAGCATTAGCAAAAACTAAGCACTTACTCTTTGAAATGCATCTGGCTGTTCATTAGGCGGCCGTTAATATAATCGTACTCTTTGGCTAGTTTTCCGCTCTCGTCCCACACCAGCACTTTGCCGTTGAGATCATCGTTTTCGAAGTGCCTTTCGGTATATCGAATACCGTCTTCGTACCAACTTTTCCATACGCCTACTTTCGTTCCCAAGTCATAATGGTATTCGTATTTCAGCTCGCTGTTGGCATGCCATTCACGGTATAGTCCATCGTCATTTCCTTGGCGGGTAAATCCCGATTTTTCTCTTTTGCCATCGGCAAAGAAGATTTCCCACAATCCGTCTTTTGAACCCTCTCGGTAAGATGTCAGGGTGTGGACTTCACCGTTGGAGTGAAGAGAGCAAACCTCACCGGTAAATAGCTGGTCATTCTGATAAGCCATCCCATTGGCATAGCTGATTTCCTGCATCGGGGTGCAATCTCTTTCTTGCTCTTCTTCTGGCTGTTCTTTTTGAACTTCCTCTGCCGGGGCATTTATCACAGAGCACGAAATAAAAAAGGCGAAAATCAAGATTGGAAGAAATACTCGGGCACTCATTTTTAAAGTTTTCCGCAAGGTAAGCGCATGATTTTAATCGAAAAAATCTAATTACTGTCTGTCCATACAGTCGGTTATCGGCGTTGCACTTGTTTTAAAAGCAGTCATTGACAAGGGTCAACTCCTTGGTTTTTAAACCTACGCGCGCCTTTATGACGAGCTATCTAGCTCAGCAACAAGGGTGTATGGACAGACTCTAATTGGAATGTTGCCGAATAATAAGTACATAAGGTTGTGACAGTATTTTAATTGCAATAGCAGCTTGGATATGAACAAGATTTACCGCTAACTTTGAGATTGCTCCAAGAGCTATGAACAATTCATCGCAAAATATCTCAATCCAGAACAGCACACTGTTTGCAACCATCATGTATATGATGTGTTGTATGCCCCTCTGTATGTGCTAAGCGAAGACTGATCTACCAAACGTATTTTATCTCTTAACCCGCGAAGCACAAGTTTCAGCCGGGTTTTCTTCATTTATACCTACTTTTTTTTCAAATCCAATTCATAAACAACTAAAAATGAGCAAATCAAAACAAGAATTTAAATTTGAGACCCTTCAGGTTCACGCTGGCCAAGAGATCGATCCCACAACAGGGTCAAGGGCAGTTCCAATTTACCAAACCACTTCATACGGTTTTAAGGATAGTGCACACGCTGCCAATCTTTTTGGATTGAAAGAATTTGGGAATATCTACACGCGAATTATGAATCCGACTACCGACGTGTTCGAGAAGCGTATAGCTGCCCTTGAGGGTGGAACCAATGCGGTTGCAACTGCTTCGGGTCAAGCTGCTCAGTTTTTGGGATTGAACAATATCGTGGCTGCAGGAGACAGCATCGTGAGTTCTTCATCTCTCTATGGCGGAACCCATAGTCAGTTCAAAAATAACTTTAATCGATTGGGAATCGATGTGCGCTTTGCCAACGTAAATGATCCCTCATCTTTTGAGCAACACATTGGCGAGAACACCAAGGCGATTTATATCGAGAGCATCGGCAATCCTGGCTTTGACGTGCCTGATTTTGAGGCTTTCGCCAAATTGGCTCAACGATATGATATACCGCTAGTTGTCGATAACACGTTCGGGGCTGCTGGGTTTTTGGTGAGACCAATTTCCTACGGAGCCAATGTGGTGGTGGCTTCTGCTACAAAATGGATTGGCGGCCACGGCACGAGCATCGGAGGAGTAGTAGTAGACGGTGGGAACTTCAATTGGGGCAATGGGAAGTTCCCTCAATTTTCCGAACCATCAAAAGGCTATCACGGTTTGAAATTTTGGGACACTTTCGGTGAAGGAAATCCACTTGGCCTGCCAAATGTTGCTTTCGGAATACGAGCACGGGTCGAGAGTCTCAGAGATTTCGGTGCTGCCCAATCTCCTTTCAATTCCTTCCTCTTGTTGCAAGGTGTTGAGACACTTTCATTGCGCGTAGAACGAACGGTTGAGAATGCCTTGAAACTGGCACAGTGGCTTGAATCTCACCCCGAAGTTGAGCATGTAAACTACCTTGGATTGAAGTCGAGCGCACACCACGAGTTGGCTAAAAAGTACTTAACAAATGGTTTCGGAGGTGTCTTGAGCTTCAAGGTTAAGGGAGGAAAAGAACGGGCCGATTCCCTCGTCGACAATGTCCAGCTAATCAGTCACGTGGCCAATGTTGGTGATTCTAAAACGCTTATTATCCATCCTTCTTCAACTACGCACGATCAACTGAGCGAAACCGAGCAATTGGCTGCGGGAGTCACTCCTGGATTATTGCGGGTTTCGGTAGGAATTGAAAACATAGACGATATCAAGCGAGACCTCGAAAATGCCTTATCTCTTTCTAGTTCCATTAAAAAAGAAGCGGCAGAAGGATGAGGAAAGCAAGTATTCGAATTGCTCCAAATTGGAAAGCCGAGACTGGTCGAGTCCTGCATGATCCGATGCTCTCTTATCGAATTTACGGCGATTTGCAAGACGATTCCAAGCCCGTAGTTTGGGTATGTCACGCCCTTACGGCAAACGATGATCCCTTCGAATGGTGGGCAGGACTCTTTGGGGAAAATGATCTCTTCAACCAGATAGATTTCACCATCATATGTGTGAATATGATTGGCAGCTGCTATGGCTCCATTGGGCCGCTTTCGGAAAATCCTAAAACGCTGCAGCCCTACCTACATGACTTTCCCTTGACAACGATTCGGGACAACTCCAATGCTTTTTCACGACTAGCCGACTCGCTTGGGCTGAAAAAAATCGATTTGCTGATTGGAGGGTCAATGGGTGGCCAAGTGGCTTTGCAATGGGCAGTGGAAGAACCCAATAGATTCGGGCGACTTGCATTGTTGGCAACCAATGCAAGGCATTCGCCTTGGGGTATTGCTTTCAATCAATCCCAGAGAATGGCCATAGAAATAGATTTTACGTGGGGTGAAAGCACCATGGATTCAGGCAAAAAAGGAATGCAAGTGGCGCGGAGTCTAGCGCTCCTTTCTTATCGAAATCATGCCTGTTACGGCGAGACGCAACCTAGAGATGCAAAGGATGATTTGTTCGCTTATCAGGTTCAATCCTATCAAACATATCAGGGAGAAAAGCTAGCGAAGAGATTTAACGCCATCAGTTATCACCGCCTAAGTCACACCATGGATAGCCATGATATCTCGAAAGGTTTCGGAAGCATTCCAGCTGCATTAGAGCGCTTGGAGATGCCTGTTCTCTCCATTTCGATGGAAGGAGATATTCTGTTTCCACCTTCGGAACAAATCGAGATCGCAGAAGGCGCTCCTTTCGGAAAGCATATTTCGGTTCCCACCACAAAAGGACACGACGGGTTTCTTATTGAGACTGAAAGGTTGAGTGCAGTTCTTAAAGAGTTTGTGAAAGAGCATTTGATTGAAAACGCAAAGAGTTAATACGAGACGGAATGAAACAAAAAGTAGGGATTATAGGAAGAGGGGTAGTTGGTCGGGCATTGATTGATCAAATCGAAAAACTCAATGGTTTTGAGGTCCATGGCGTCGCTGTAAAGAATGAAGCGAAGCACAGGGACTTGCCCAAAAAGTGGCGGGTGAAAGATCCTTTCGAACTTATAGATGCTGATGAAGTGGATACCATTCTAGAAGCGATCAATAACGGCGAGGACAGTTTGAGTTATGCCGTGAACTCTCTAGAAAAAGGGAAAACGTATATCACTGCATCCAAAAAAATGGTAGCGGAAAACCTTACAATATTGCAACGAGCTGAAGAGAAAGGAGGAGGTAAACTATTTTACGAAGCAGCGGTCGGAGGAGCCATTCCTATCATTCGCACTCTAAAAGAGCACTTCAGAGGAGAGCCCGTTTCAGAAGTGCGCGGAATATTAAATGGCTCATGTAATTACATCCTTTCGAGAATGTATGAAGAGAATCTCGATTTTGACAAAGCACTAAAAGAAGCTCAAAAAAAAGGCTTTGCCGAGATCGATCCAACTACTGATGTTGAAGGCCTCGACACGATGCACAAGGCTATTCTCATTGCTTTCACGCTGAACGGCACGAAGCCTGAATTCAGTAGAATCAAAGTCGAGGGAATCCGTTCAGTCACTTTGCATGATGTTCGTGAGGCCAAAAAGCGGAAAGAGAAAATTAAGCTGATTGCCTCAATTAAGGGTGGCAAAGGCAAATTTAGTATCGATATACGTCCTACTTTGGTTTCAGAAGAAGATGATTTGTACTCAGTGGATCGTGAAATGAATGCAGCGGTTGTGTTGGGTTTATATTCAGGGTCAATTCTCTTGAAGGGTGCGGGAGCTGGAGGAAAGCCTACTGCTTCGGCAATGATCGGCGACTTGCTGAATGCCAGGAATCGCGATTCAGAGTTGATTCAGCGACTGCTCAAGGCTATTTAATTCTCACCCGCTTTTGAATAGATGATTTACGACTTAGACAAGATTCTAATTTTCCATTCTGGGCTCTTTTTAGTTCTTCCTTTTTCTCAGTGAAGAGTTCTTGCTTGAGCCTGCTCAGCTTAATTGGTAGTATTAATTTAAAGAGGATATCAAATTCTCTTTGTCATGATCGAATTCATTTTACATATTTATTGGTGGAAGTAAAACAATAGCGTTGGTTTAGGCGTATTATTGACTCGAAACTCTTGTATGTGGAAATCAATCCGACGATATCACTTTTTTTATTACAGAAAGGGCTTTTACAAGTTTTTGAGGTCTCTTTCGGTAAAATTTGGAGTGATCATGGCGGTAGTTCTTGCGGCCCTTTATGCTTTTGAGCACTTCACTCCTGGTGTCTCGCACTATTTTGGGGTTTATTCCACTGCTTTTTCTAAGGAGTTGGTGCTCACCTTTTTTTTTATCAGCGAGACCCTTCTCGGGTTAATTCCTCCAGATTTGTTTATTGTTTGGGCTAAGCAGTTTGCTTCTCCCTATGCGGTTGTTACCGTTCTAGCCGTGCTGAGTTATTTGGCGGGATTGCTAGCTTACTATCTAGGGGTAAAATTGATTGCAATTGAAAAAATGAGGGAATACATTTATGTCAAATTCGAGAAACAATTTGCCATGCTTCGCTCTTGGGGAGGTCTTATCATTGTGATTGCTGCTCTTCTTCCACTTCCTTTCAGTACCATGTGTTTAGGGGCGGGAATGTTAAAGTTTTCATTCAGAACCTTGGCCATTTTAGGCGTTTTTAGAATTGCCAGATTCTTCGCCTACGCGGCAGTGCTGTACCAAGTGGTGTAAGCATCACTATTTTTAGGTTTTCCATCTATTCTTCACAGATTTACGTTTTATTTGCGGCCGCCAAAGGTCCTTGTAGGGGTTGCCATTTTAATTCTCCTAGAGGGCTTATTGTCACTTTAACACTTATATTTACCGCGAATAATTAATCTGAATTTAAATGTCTCAATCAAAGCCAAAAATCGCCTATTTCTGTATGGAATATGGCCTCGACGATAAATTGAAAACATACGCTGGTGGTCTCGGAATACTAGCAGGAGATTACATGAAAGGTGCCAAGGACCATGATTTTCCTATCGTGGGTTTGGGTCTCAAATGGAAGCAAGGTTATACCGATCAATACATTGATAAAGATGGTCAACCTTACGATAGTTACAAGAACCAAAATTATGACTTCCTAGAAGATACGGGAGTTACGGTTTCGGTGACTATCCGCCAGCGCGAAGTTCACGTGAAGGTTTGGAAATGCGATTCATTTGGAAATGCCCCGTTGTATCTTTTGGATACTGACATCCCTGAAAATGAAGATGCGTGGATTACTGGTCAACTATACGGTTGGTTTGGTGAAGAGCGAATCGCTCAAGAAATGGTTCTAGGTGTAGGAGGTGTCAGAGCTTTGCGTGCCTTAGGTATCGATGTTGACCTTTATCATTTTAATGAAGGCCATGCGCTCTTTGCAGGTTTTGAACTCGTTCGCGAAAAGCGAGAAACAGGGAAGTCTTTTGAAGATGCACTTGATACGAGCCGCGAAGAAATCGTTTTTACCACTCACACTCCTGTAGTTCAGGGAAATGAATCACATACCATCGATCGCCTTATGTATATGGGGGCGAATATGGGAATGACCGTAGAGCAAATGGTCAGCCTCGGTGGAGCTCCCTTCAACATGACTGTTGGAGCACTTAGAATGTCAAAGAAGGCAAACGCAGTGGCACAGCTTCATGGAGAAACGGCTCAAAAAATGTGGGCTCACGTTGAAGATGGAGCTGAGATCGTTCCAATTACCAATGCCATCCACAAGCCTACATGGGTTGATTCAGCTATGACTGACGCAGCTGAAGGTAAAGGTGACATTTGGGAAAGTCACACAAAGAATAAGCGGGCCTTGTTGAAGTTTGTAAAAGAACGAACAGGTGCAGAGTTGAAGGAAGATGTTCTTACGTTGGGATTCTCGCGAAGAGCAGTAGCTTATAAGAGGGCTAACCTATTATTTCGTGATCCAGATGTGATAGATCCGCTCTTGAAAGAAGGGAAATTACAGATCGTTTATTCTGGAAAAGCACATCCGCTCGATGATGGCGGAAAACAACTAATCGCTGAGATCGTTGGCTTTTCGAAGAAATACCCAAACGCTGTAGTCTACATACCAAATTACGACATGGCCACAGGAGCTGCTCTTACAAGAGGGTCCGATGTTTGGCTGAACAATCCGCGTCGTCCCAAAGAGGCGAGTGGTACTTCGGGAATGAAAGCTGCTATTAATGGTGTTTTGAACTGTAGTATTCTAGATGGCTGGTGGCCTGAAGCATGCGATCACGGAGAAAATGGGTGGCAATTCGGAGATGCCTTTGTAGGTGAGACCGAAGCTGAGCATGACAAGCACGACGGAGACGCTCTTTACAAGATCCTTTTGGAGGAAGTGATACCGACGTATTATGACAACCGCGACAAATGGGTCAGCATGATGAAAAAGAGTATTCTTGATTGCAAGGATCAATTTGCAGTGAAGCGCATGTTAGAGGAGTATTATGAGCTTCTATATGTTTAAGTAGAAAATAACTTTTTAAGTTAATGGTGCCGCCCCCTTTTGTGGGCGGCATTTTTTTGTCTAGAGTTCTAGTGAAGCGAACAGTTTCAATTTTGTTGTCAGGAGCCGAGGGAATCAATAAGAATTCGCGTAAAATTTTGAATTTAAACGTAAAGCCCAACGAGTAATGAACCAGCTTTAATTTCTAGAAGTGTCCAAGTTGAATTGATGCACGTGTATTTTTCAAACATGACTAAGACAGCAAAAGGAATCAAGCCCTTGTTTTCTTCGGATTATTTAATTGACTTCAGCTCAATTGAAAAGGTTGAGTTCATGCCGTTTTGACTAAAAAGAGGTGCTTTCGATGAATTTGTCCTTTTACCGATGAATGCCTAAACTGCTAATTACCGATCTAATAATCACCCAGATTGGGACAATCATTTTGCCTTTAAAAATAGTCATAGCGAGTATTTTATTGTAAATTACAGTATATGATATAAATAATATTCTTTCAAATACACTTTCGATAAAGCGCAAAAAAATCCCGACGAAGGCGGTAGTATTCCTTGAAAAAGCTAAATTTGACTTAGTAAATGAATGAAAAGGTATGAACATCCTGGGGAGCTGAGGTGTTTTTTGAAATCGAAATAACGGAGTAACCAAATAATAAATCTAAATTTTAACCAAATGAAAATTGATGCTACGCTTAAGCCAAATTCGCTTACTAAAGTGGTGAATCAAGCAGTTTCTTGCACTCGTTTTTTTACCAGAGGAGTTCTCATTGCATTGACCTTGCTTTTCTCATCCACCTTTGTTTTGGCACAGACTGGATCTAATGGTAATGAACTATTAGTCATTGTTAAAAAGGGATTCTATCCAGGTGACGGAATAATCCCAGAAGAGGTTCAATCAATGCTCTCAGAGTATGCTTTGCAGCAATCAATAGGAGCTCTTGGAGATGCCGAGCCGTCTGGAAATCCACCTACTATTGAGAATTGTCCAGCCAACCAAACAGTTGAGTGTTTTGGTAATGTTGGCCATACTGCTTCAGAATTGGAGTACACCATTAATTGCGGTGGCAATGGAATCATAATTATTTATGAGCCACCTGGAATTCTGGAAACAGGATCTTGCCCTGGGACAGAATACGTCGTGACATACGATGTTTGGGATCAATGCGGTAACAACCAAGCCTGTGATCAAATTTTCACCATCGATAATCCAGGTCCTTCAATCACTTTCTGCCCAGAAGGCGGCATTATTGAATCTCCTGATCAAGCAGTTTCTGATGTGGACGCGCTTATTTTTACATTCTCATGTCCAGATGATCCTCTTTGCTCAGAAATTACTGTTGATGTTGAATACAGCGAAGTGAACGATCCATGCATAGGAGATATGTTTGTTTACACTTACATCATTACCGATGGTTGCGGAAGAAGTGACGAATGCCAGCAAGTTTTCACTATAACCCCTCCAGAATTGGAGATTGTTTGTCCTTTAGATTCAGAAATAGTTGAATGTGCGGCCGATATAAGTCCAACTGAAGCTGACGTTGACTTAATCGGATTAATTGAAGGAGTTCAATACGACGTGATGATCGGAATGCCCGCTTTGATTAGTGGTGATGCGAATTGTCTAGGAGCTGTTTACGAAGTAGTATATGTGGTAACCGATGATTGCGATCGCCAAGCGTCATGTACTAGCTCTTTTACAATTGCTAATGACGGACCTACTATTTCAGCTCCTGACGACGTTATGATCACGTGCGCTTCTGATGCTGCCGCTGATATTGACGGGGCTTCATTCACCACCTCATGCGAGTTGGGAGGAGTAGTTTCTGCAGAAGGTCCTACCCTTCTGGAAGGCAACGGACTTTGCAATAGTTCAGTTTGGAAGTTTGTCTACACAGTGACGGATGACTGCGGAAGAACAGCGAGTGCCGATCAGTTGGTTACCATTTCCAATGACGGTCCTTCTATCAATTTACCTAATGCCGCAAATATAGAGTGTGGCGATTCAACTGAGCCATCTGCAACAGGCATGGCTTCGGCCATTGACCCTTGTGAGGGAGTATTAGAAGTCTCTTTTGAAGATGAGGTAATTTCTGAGTCTTGTCCTCAAATTATTGAGAGAACATGGTCGGCGATGAACGAATGCGGAGATATGGTGAGTGGTGTTCAAACCATTACCCTAATCGATGAAGAAGCGCCTATTTTTGATTTAAGTTGTCAGTTGGATTTCGAGATATTTACGAGTCAAGGCTCAGATTGTCCCTCGGAAGCTGGCTTCAGTTTTGAAGAAGGCGATGAGTTCCCTGTAACTCAAGTATACGCAATAGCAGGAATCGAGATTCCTTCATTGTCAGGATGCGTAGAAGACAACTGCACTGCAGCTGATGATTTGATCATCCGAGTTGCATCGATCACTGAAGTAGGTGACGGTTGTGTTAAAACCTTCACAGTAGCCTTTGAAGCACTCGACGAGTGCGTTAATGTAGGCAGCGGCTTTAGCTGCAACTACACTGTGATCGACGATGTGGCTCCCGAATTGATTATGCCTGCAGTATTGGAAGTTGACATTACATGCAGCGAAATAAGCCTGACAGATGCTGAGGCTTTTGCCAATGGCACAATGACCGAAGGAGAAAGCGAAGCATTTTTGGCTACCGCGCGTTCTTTATTCATGAGCAACGGATTAATTCCTTTGGGAACGGAGGATGAATGCAACGACAGCGATTGGAATGAGATTTCAATCAACATAGCGCTTAGCGAAGATTGTGCAGCACTTGCAACCTTGACTTGTGTATTTGTAGCGGAAGATGTTTGTGGCAATGTATCAGAGTCAGCTTCGGCAAGCTTGATCATTATTGACAATACTGCACCCGTAATCACTTGTCCTATTGATATTGAAGTTTCATGCGAGGATGGCTATTCAACAGATGTTACTGGAATGGCAACTGCCACAGACGACTGCGGAGATGCAACAGTTTCATTTGACGATGTAGTCGTATCTGAAGGTTGCCCAATGATCATAGAGCGCACATTCACAGCAACTGATGGCTGTGAACTTACATCATCTTGCACTCAAGTGATCACTGTTACTTACGTTGACCCTACAATTGTTGCGCCTGAAGCAGTTATTTTCGAGTGTGTAGCTGATGTCGTTTCTGATGTAGAAGGAGTTGTATTTACCACTGCATGCGATCTCGTAGGAGATGTTAGTGTAGAAGGTCCTATTCTTTTAGAAGGAGATGGAGCCTGCGATGGATCTATTTGGGAGTTTGTTTACACAGTAACCGATGCGTGCGGTAGAACAGCTACCGACGAGCAAATGGTTACGATTGAAAATGATGGTCC
>Ga0222653_1000877_pt1 | contig 16328 bp, 18 predicted proteins | sample AntAcemetagen419_FD_179856 | JGI IMG/M metagenome (GOLD analysis project Ga0222653, IMG submission 179856) | Saline water microbial communities from Ace Lake, Antarctica - #419 | ecosystem: Environmental > Aquatic > Non-marine Saline and Alkaline > Saline | place: Antarctica: Ace Lake...
CGAGGGTACACTACAGCCGTGCCGCGACGTAATGAAAGATGCTGGATTAAAAGCTAGCGAAATCGACGAAGTTATTCTTGTCGGCGGTTCGACTCGTGTTCCTTTGGTGCAAGCTAAAGTTAAGGCATTGTTTGGCAAAGAGCCGAACAAATCCGTTAACCCTGATGAAGTTGTTTCTTTGGGTGCTGCGGTTCAAGCAGGTATCTTAGGCGGAGATGTTAAAGATGTACTGTTACTAGATGTAACACCTCTTTCTTTGGGTATCGAAACCTTGGGCGGCGTTTGTACAAATCTCATTGAACGTAATACAACAATACCTACAAAAAAGAGCCAAACGTTCTCTACAGCTTCTGACAACCAGCCTTCGGTACAAATTAACGTTCTTCAAGGTGAGCGAGAGCTTGCAAAAGACAACCGTCAGCTTTCAATGTTTAGTTTGGATGAAATACCACCAGCACCTCGCGGTGTTCCGCAAATCGAAGTTACTTTCGATATTGATGCCAACGGTATTGTGAATGTTTCAGCAAAAGACTTGGGTACTGGCAAAGAACAAAAAGTTACTATCCAAGCTTCTACGAAACTTTCTGACGAAGACATAGACAAGATGGTTAAAGATGCTGAGCTCAATGCAGAAGCTGACAAAAAGGCTCGTGCAACTGTTGAAGCCAAAAACAATTTGGATTCATTGATCTTCCAAGCGGAGAAAATGGTCAAAGACAATGGCGACAAGATTCCTGAAGAAGGTAAAAAGGACATCGAAGCCGCTGTAGTAGAAGCTAAGACACACCTGGAAAGCACTGATGTAGAAGTTCTGAATAAAGCTAAAGACGACTTGGAGAAAAAATTCCATAAACTAGCTGAAGAACTTTACAAAACAGCGCCACAAGGAGCTGAAGCGGGAGCACAGCAAGCTAATGCAGGCTCTACCGATAACGGTGGAACCGATGCGAATGCAGACGATGTAGTAGATGCTGAATACGAAGAAGGCAACCCTACATAATACCTTTTAAATAGAGAAAACTAGTAAAGGCCATCTGTTAAATCAGATGGCCTTTACTTTTTTTATATTTTTATAAAAGTTCAGCAAAATCTGTTTACCTGAAGGTTTTAGAGCTGCCGACATTCCTAGCAGTGAAGCAAGTATGGAAGCTCGCTTGAAGTGACATGGACAGATCGGCTGCAGAGGTCTTTTGAGCGGTTTTCGCTTATAGTCTAGCAAGAGCTGAGAGCTTGGTATAACAAATCGAAGATTGCTCATTTCATTTCCTCAGCTAAACAAAATATCCCGAATTTCTTGAGACAAACCAACCCTCCTCAATTAACAGGTAGGAATATGAGAACTTATCACAGCGACAAATTTGCGGTTCTCCAATGATCTAGTAGACGGACCCTACCAAACCTGCAACAATTTCATGGCCGTTGCATGAATGCCAAAAGGAAATTGGTTCGATCATGAAATTCTAGGCGTCAACTTCTCTGAAACAGGGGGCTTGTGACGATGGTGGGTCTATTCGCAAGTATCGCAAAAAATATGCGACCTCCTGTTCAATAGATGCCAGCGTCAAAGACAGTGCTATGACCGCAAAACGACCGACGACTTCCCCCCCCCCAGAAACAGGATGATCGGGTAAGTAGAAGTTCAATCCATTTTCTGTAGGTTTGCGAAGATACTTTAAGACGCGCTCACTAATTTTGTTATTACTCGCTGATTTGGCCTTGACTATATTAGGACGGCATCCTAATATAGTCAACAATTTGGTATAAAAGAGATTTTAAAGACTATATTCCAAAAACGCTGCTGCCAGTCAAGGTGCTCAAAGGGCCAAGGCAGGTAGGTAAGACTTCTTTTCTAGAGAAACTCGGTCTCCAAAACATCGTTTACCTTGACGACCCCGTACTAAGGCGCCTTGCCAATCAAGACCCAAGGTCTTTTCTTGACCAGTACCCCTCCACCTTAGTCTTAGACGAAGCTGCCAAGGCTCCAGAACTGTTCAGCGAAATCAAACGCCGGGTGGACGAAGAACGCCGAAACGCTGGTTCAGTCATCAACTATTGGATCACTGGCTCCAATCAGACCTTGCTGAGAAAATCAGTCAGTGAATCTTTGGCTGGTCGAGCTAGCTACTTTGATTTGAACACTCTTTCTGTCCATGAACTCGGAGAATTTCACTTACGGGACCAAGTCATGCGGGGAGGATGGCCAGAGCTAAGAAGTAGACCTGCCCTCGGGTCTTCTCGGTACTTAAACGATTTGATCACCTCTTTTATTGAGCGCGATATTGTCGCTGCAGCCGGTATCACCAAGACAGCCGCCTTTTCTACGGTCCTTGCTCTTGATGCTGGTAGAGTCGGTCAGCTCTTTGAAGCTTCCGAGGTAGCTCAATTGGCTTCGGTAGATTTGACCACTGTGCAAGCTTGGAACAATTTACTGTCTCTCAATGGAGTCATCGAGCTCGTAAAACCTTATTTCAGCAACCTAAATAAGCGGCTCACCAAGACCCCTAAGATTTATTTCCATGACGTGTCTTTGGCTGTGCGTTTGCAAGGCTGGTCTGACTTTTTACCACTCTTTCAAAGTCCGCAGATTGGCCATGTCTTTGAGAACATCGTGTTCTCTGAAATCCATAGATACTTTATCAACCGAGGAGAGACTCCTAGGGTTTTTCACCTAAGATCTAAAGAGAAAGTCGAGATCGATTTTCTCGTCGAACTGAGCAATCAACGTTTCGTGGCTATTGAAGCCAAGATGACTCCCGGTGAATTTTCGTTAAAGCAGGTGAACCTACTCGAGTCTTTAAAATTAAATATCGTCAATCGTTTTTGCGTTTCTGCAACCCAGGTGGCTCCTCTGAACTCTTGTCAATCTATTTTGGTTTCGAACATTTGGGATCGCCTTGCAGAATTTGATTCTAAGCAGTACGAGTAGTGTCCGTAAACTCACCAGCCAGTAGAGTAAGTAGTTCAACTTTTATGAAGTAGGTATTCTCTTTGACATGCCGGGATTTCAGGCTCAACGCAGCCTTTACATCATAACCACATCAAAGGTGAGGGTAATCTTACTCTAGAACCTATCGTTTTAGTTTCTGAAATAACTGGCGTTGTGTCGAAACTTACATTCAAGAAAAAGAAAAGCGCTTAAACTTCTGATCTTCCTAAGGCGCGAAAGCCAGAGACTAACTGCTAGGCAAAGCAGGCTCTATAACGCTTTCGCTATCTAAGTATTGAGTGTCGATAGTCTTTGTTGTTTTAGCTCCGAGTTTTTTAAGTTTCTCGACAGATGTAACGAGGTTTCCGCGGCCCGTACTTAGTTTGGACATAGCACCGTGATAATCTTTTTGAGCTAGGTCTAGTCCTTTGCCAATCTTTTCCATATCCGCTATAAATCCGACGAACTTATCGTAGACAGCTCCGCCTTTGCGTGCGATTTCAAGGGCATTTTTGTTCTGGCGTTCGGTTTTCCAAATACTAGAAATCGTGCGGAGGGTTGCCAAAAGATTGGTCGGACTAACTATGATGATGCGTTTTTCCCAAGCATAGGTAAACATATCCCCTTGGTTGTGCATTAAAGCCGAAAATGCTGCCTCTAATGGGCAGAACATCAACACAAAATCTGGTGAATTTAGATTTTTAATATGATCGTAGTGCTTACCAGCTAAGCCATCTACATGCCGCTTGGTATTTTTACAAAACTCTTTTAAAAATTGATCTTTGTCGGTAGTTGTAGCCGCATAATCTGTATATGACTTCATAGATACTTTGGAATCTAAGATAATGTGCTTTTCATCGGGTAGGTTTATGATGACGTCTGGCCGTAGATTATTGCCCTGCTCATCTTTTAGATTCATGCCTTTAGCTTCTCGCGTATACTCTTCGCCCTCAATAAGTCCAGATCCCTCAAGAATTCTTTCGAGCTGAATTTCTCCCCAATTACCTTGAACTTTAATGTCGCCCTTTAATGCATCAGTCAAATTCTGTGCATCAAGGCTAATCTGCTGGTTGGCAGAAAGCATTTTATGCAGCTCTTCTTTTAAGGCAAATCTTTCACGGGCCTCATTTGAGTAAGCTGTTTCAACTCTCAGTTCAAACTCTTTAAGCTTAGAAGCTAGGGGAGTGAGCAAATGGTCAATACTTTTAAGTGATTGGCTCTCAAATTTCTCAGCATTCTTATCCATAATTTTGTTTGCTAGAAGTTCAAATTGGTTCTTGTTTTCTGCTTGCTGCCTTTGAAAGTCACGATCGCGATCAAAAAGACGCTGCTCTGCAGCCTTAGCCTCTGTTAGAGCAGCAATAGCCTCTTTTTCAAGCTCAGAGATATGAGAATGCATCTTAGCTATGATTTCTTTGCAAGAACTTAGCTCGCTATCCAATTCTAGTACACGTGATTTACTTGATCTAATGAGAACAATACTAAATCCAATAACGACTAAAATGGCTACCAGTGATGCAATTTGAACTTCTAACATTAATTATTCACCCTTTTTGCCAACGACGTTTCCTAGAGTCTCTAAAATATTCATTGGTAGGGGGAATACTATAGTGTGAGAACTCTCTGATGAGATATCATTTAAGGTTTGCAGGTATCTAAGTTGGATTGTAACCGGGTTTCCAGACATGGTGTCGGCAGCAAAGCGAAGCTTCTCAGCTGCTTCGGCTTCACCAGCTGCGGCAATAATCTTCGCGCGTCTTTCACGCTCGGACTCGGCTTCTTTAGCCATGGCGCGCTGCATATTTACCGGTAAATCAACGTGCTTGATTTCTACGGCCTCAACCTTGATGCCCCAGTTATCAGTATTTTCATCTAGGATAGACTGAATATGCGTGTTGATTTTTTCACGCTGCGAAAGCAATTCATCAAGCGTGTGCTCACCCAGTATCGAGCGCAAATGAGTTTGTGCTAGTTGGCTAGTTGCGTACAAATAGTTCTCAACATTGATCACTGACTTAATGGGCGCAACGACTCTAAAGTAAAGGACAGCGTTAACTTTTAAAGAAACGTTATCTTTGGTGATGACATCCTGAGGGTCAATGTCCATAGTGATAGTTCTAACGGAAATGCGCACCATTTTGTCGACCAAAGGAATTAGGATAAAGATACCGGGTCCTTTTTCAGCACCTAAAACACGGCCGAGGCGAAAAACTACAGCTCGTTCGTATTCTGGAATGATACGCACTATCATGCTGGCAAATGTAAGTATGAAAATAACTGCGACTATTGCTGGGATTAACATGGGGAACTCCTTGAATTAAGTGTTTTTAGTTATTGTTAATGTGAGTCCATCAATTGATTGGACTGTAACAAGATCACCTGATTGGACTGTAACAAGATCACTTGATTGGACATGTGTTGTCTCAGCTATTTTTGCGCTCCAGATCGCCCCGGCTACTCTAATTTGACCAGAATTGTCTGTGAAATCCTGCAAGGCTTTGCCAGTTTTGCCTATCATCGCTTCTCCTCCAGAATGAATCGGCTCGTTCGTAGACCTAACAATAAGAATTCCTAATGCTAGAAATGCTAACCCAACAATCACGGATCCTGGGGCGATGGTCCAAAGAGAGATTCGCAAACCTTGTTCGTTGTTGGGGTCGACAAGAAAAATCGACCCAAGAACAAAGGAAATAAATCCACTAATACCAAGTATGCCAAAACTTGTTACAAAAGCCTCTGCCACGAGCAGAGCAACTCCCAGTAATATTAAAGCTGCCGCACCAATACTCACAGGAAGTATCGCCATAGCGATGAAAGCCAGAATTATACAAATACCGCCAACGATACCAGGAAACATAGCTCCGGGATGAGTTAGCTCATAACCAATTCCTACTAGTCCCGCCATAAACAGTAGGTAAAAGAGGTTTGGATTTGACAAGATCTCTAAAGCTTTTTGGCGAAGACTTGTCTCGAACTCAATGAAAGTAACAGGGGAGGAAGAAATGGTGCGCTTTAGACCGTTTTGCAAAGTGATTTCCCGGGTGTGAATTGACTTCATGAGGGAGTCAATGTTTGGCTCAATAAAGTCAATAATATTATGTTTGAGTGCTTCACTTGCAGTGATTGAAGTGGAGGTCGCTACAAACGATCTCGCCATTTCGATATTGCGTCCGCGTGTTTCAGCAATGGATTCAATGAAAGCAATGGTGTCATTCATCATTTTTCTTTGAGCCTCGCCTTCTTCTACATCTTGGCCACTAGCTTGGATGGGATGTGCGGCTCCAATGTTAGTGCCTGATGCCATAGATGCGACATGAGCAGCCAGAGTAATAAATGCTCCCGCACTCCCGGCATGCGCACCCGAAGGGCCAACCCATACGACAACTGGCAGCGGTGCGGACATGATATTCTGCACCATTTTGCGCGTATGGTCTAATGCTCCCCCAGGAGTATCGAGCTCTATTAGGAGCCCGTCGAGTTCTTGTTCTATTGCGCGGTCAAGAGCAGCATTGAGAATATCATCAGAGGCAGCTCCAATAAGCCCTATTTTAACGTGAAGCCATTTTGCTTGTTGGCTATTGCTGGCCGCCAAATTACTAATCTGTAAACAAAACAAAAGAATTATTGAGATTCCAGTATATTTAAAAAAATTCATCTATTTGCTATCCATTTCTAAATTTAACCTAGATTTGATACTTTGGAGGTCTTCCCATGCGGGGATTTTGCTTTCAGGCCGCTTTATCATATCCCGTGGGTGAAAAGTGGCGATACAATCTAAGGGACGAGAATTTGTGGTTTCAAGCCATTGACTCTTAAGAGGCTTGAGGTCTTTTTCTATTCCATAAAGAACCCTAGCCCCCCCCACTCCCAAGCTAACGATGCACTGCAATGCCGGGGTGTTGTCAATATAGTTAAAAAGGTCAATGTGTGCCGATTTAAATTGATTGTCTGATGGCCAGCCATTTATTCCATCAAAGAAGTCTGAAACAAATGTGTCAGAAAAGGGATTCAAATTGATAGCCTTTATCATTTTGATCATCATATTTGATTCTTCTGTTTGCATAGGAGCATCACCGACGAATAATACCGCGGGGCATTCTGAACCAAAACCTGAGAGTTTGGGAGCTGCCAGTAAATGAGAGCCAATGAAACTGTGCGTGTCGGCGTGGTCGCTTATTGGTGTAATTTGTTGTTCATGAAATTCGGCGCTGCCGGGAGGCATCGCAACGACGGGTCTTTCTGCCAAAAACTGAGGCAGCACTTGTCCTCGTTCATTCAGCCATAACCAGTAATTTTGCCATTGATGATTCGTTTCCATACTGAGATTTATAGCAAAAATACGACTATAAGAATCAATTTTTTACAAAAATACTGAATTATAAACGGCTGAAATTAAAGCACTTTAATTTTTGATTAACTGGCGATAGGTGAGCTAGAAATTACCACTCTTCTTTGTTTGATAAAACCTAAACAGTTCTTAGCATTTGCCATGCATTTCTCAGGATTGCCGCCTTTAGCCAAACTGGCGCGAAACATTAAGTGGGCTTTTCCAAATTGGTCTATTGCTCTAAAGCATTTGCCCAGCAAAAAGAAAGCGTGTGGACTCTTATTGTTGAAGCAAACTGATTTATGCAGCTCAGAAATTGCGAGATCAAATTTTTCATGACCTAAGTATGCCTCACCAAGTGATAGGTGATTTTCAGCATTGGGGTTGAATTTTACTGCAAAGACCAAAGCTGTGACAGCTTCCGGGAATTTCTGAATACGTATGTTTATAATTCCTGAGAGTCGATATGCTTGATGATTTTCAGGCTGCCTGAGAATGAGTTCATGGAGAATTTTTATGGCATCTTCGTTACGATCGTCATGTACGTATACCTTGGCAAGGGCAAGGTAGGTATCCGCTCTATCGGGATGTCCACGTTTTTCATCAATAAGAAAAAGTTCGGCTTTTTTGTTCGCTTGCGCTGCAAAACAACAGCGGACTGCGGCATCTAAGGCTTTAGTATGATCCGGATGATACCTGCGCACTCTTCTAAAGTAATAAAGTGCTTTCTCCAGATTATCTATATCGGCAAATGCCTGCCCAATTCCCATGAGAGCACTTCTATGCTTCGGAAGCTCCTTTAAAGCAGCGCGAAAATGTTCAATCGCCTTGGCTGGGCTATTATCTTTTATCAGAAGTTTTGCTAATTTAATTTGGCGGTCAACTTGTTTAGTATTAATGGCAAGCTCTCTGTCCATGCATTCGATGGCTAGAGTGTTGTTTTTTAATTTGAGATGAATATCGGCCATAGCCCGAAAATTTTTATGATAGCTAGGATTTTTTGTAGCATTGTCCCGCAGTAAATCTAAAGCAGTTTGTTGGTTGCCCATAGCATCATAGGTCAGTGCTTTACCTAATCCTGCTCGCTGACTTTCAGGCTGCAGTCTTAATGCTTCATCAAAATAAGCGAGGGCTTTTTTGTATTTCCCCTCTAAAACGAGACCTTCTGCTCGCCGAAGTGCTTCCATCAATTCAGAAGGCTCATAAAATTTATTCAAAACAGATGTGACTTTTTCTTCAAGATCAGAAACTTGGAATGGCTTTAAAACATAGTCGTCTGCACCCAAATCAGCGGCTTTGACAATATCCTCTTTGCTTGCTTCTCCGGTGACAATGATAAAAGGAATGTCGGCACTAAAATTGCGATTTCGTACAGCGTTCAGCACCTCAAAACCGTCAACTTTGCGCATGTACAAATCACAAATTACAATATCGAATTTCTTTTCATTGAGTAAGGTGATCGCTTCAGAGCCGTCATAGGTTTCGGTAATATCGGCAAATTTCATAGATTGCAGAACTCTTTTAATAGCTTTTCTTATGGGATCGTGATCATCAACAATCAGTACCCTTAAAGATTCTGCATTGAATTTATTTGCGTTAGGCATTGTGCGTATCTCCTCTTAGATAATATCGGAATATCAGGGAAATAATTGAGGGGGATTGGGAGGGAAAGGCTATTTAATTAATTCTGCGGGCCAATCTCTTGAAATACGCATAAATGCTCGTGCAGAATGGTCTTGAGGGTTGGCCTGTTGCGCCTGTTCCCATTGACGTTTTGCTTGATCTTTGCGCCCATTTTTAAAGTACAAAATTCCAAGCCATGAGTGCGCTTCACCAAGTTCAGGGTATAAGCTAGTGATATTCTCAAACTCATCCATGGCTTTTTTGGTTTGTCCAACAGTGATGTATAGTTTTGCCAAAGAAAGCTGAACATCCGGAAGGCTGGAGAACAAATTTAGTGCTTTTTTGTATTCTTGTATTGCTTCGGTATGCATCCCAGATTCTTCATAGGCTTTGCCATTTTTGGCATGGCGGTCGGCTAGGCGGCCGAGTACTAAGCTAGGTTGTTTTTTGCGAGGGTTAACTTGGGAATTTAATTTTTCAAACACTTTTCGCGCTTCATCATATTTGCTTAAATCACAGAGTGTGGCAGACAGGTTGAGTGCAGCTTCGATAAAGTCAGGGTTGGTTCTGAGCGCAGCGTTAAATTCCAAGATGGCATCAGGAAATTTAGATTGTTTGTGATAAGTAACGCCGAGCATGTTATGAACATTTGCTAGCGGGCCAAAGTCAGCAAGCGTTGATTTTAGAAGTTTTTCGGCCGCATCAAAACGATTCACAGTCAGGTATAGAGTTACCTTTGAGAATATTTCGCTAAGTTCGTGACGCCCAGGCTTCATCAAATGTCCTATGCTACTGAAGTTGCTTCTAAGATACGAGAGATCTGAATCTTGATTTCACCAGGAAATGCTACTTCTTCAGATACTTTCTGTGCCATATCTTTTGCCAAAGATTTCATATCTTCGTCTTTTACAACTTTGTGATTGACCTCAACATGGACTTCTTTTGCACCATTCATAATGGCGACATCTATCACACCCTTAAAGGATCTGATTGCTGTATCAATCCCAGAAAGCCTCATTTGATAGCCTTCTTCCAGGTTGACTCGCGCACCGGGACGGGCTCCAGAGAAGGTATCGGCTGCTTTAAGAACGTATGAGAGAGCCGTTTCCATTGCTAAGTCATTGTGATGAGAAAGAACTGTATCGCAAATAAGTCTTTTTTCGCCGTACCTATCAGCATAATCAGCAGAGATAACAGCATGACTGCCTTCGATTTTATAGTCGATGGCTTTGCCGATATCGTGAAGCAGGCCAACTCTTTTTGACTCGTCTGGATCAAGTCCTAGTTCAGTACCAAGAATTCCAGACAGTGTTGCTACCTCAACAGTATGATGCCATTGGTTTTGTCTATAGCTCGTTCGCCAGTTTAAATAGCCAATTAGTTTTTGTACTTCAGGGTGTATGCCGCTTAGTTCCAGCTTGTTGACTGCTTTGCGGCCGAGTAGGATGGCTTCTTGCTCTAAAGTTGCGCGGTGCTTATCGTAAACTGGTTTAAAATTACCCCAAGTGTTGGGGTGTTTTTTGATAATTTCATTGAAGGTTTGCCTAACTGCTTCGCGGTTTATACCAGCCCCACCAGCCAATTTAATTATGGGATAGGCGTTATCAGCAAGTAAGTCGATCTCTATGCCGGCAGTTTCTTTGAGAGCGTTCATAAGTGGCTCGCCTTGGGCTGCAACTGTATCCACGAGTCCTTGATGAGGAAGCTCTACAAAGTTTACAGATTTGGGCCAATAAAATTCAGGGGCATAGCGCGCCAATGTCCTAGAAAGCATTCGTGAAGATATTCGCCTAGAGTTTGATTCCAGTTCTTCGTTGAGAAACTTCAAAGTTTTCTGGGATTGGATCTGATATATTTCAGTAATATTTTTTGTCAAATTTGATTTGAGTTTTTCCGCATCAGCGCCTGCTTTAACGCCAAGCTGGCTTTGAATTTCTTCCTGTTTTGCTTCGAATTTTTGCAAGCATTCCAAGTATTCAGCTCGTCGCTGATCGAGCTTTTCAGTTCTTTTGTCTGAGATGGCGTCTAATTTTGAAACTCTTGATTCTTCCATTTGCCACGTACGGTGGCGAATCTCAAGATCCTCTTCGCTTTCTTTAAGCTCTCTTTTGCGGTCCTCAATATCGGACTCCAACTCATCAAGTTGAATAGTGATACGGGTTTGCTCCCGAGAGGCATCAGATTTGGTGCGGTCGGTAATATTAGTTTTTGCATCAGCAAGAATCTCTTGGCGTTGTTTTTCAGTACTTGATTTTAAACGAGCAGGTAACATTTTATAAAATATGTAAAACATTAACCAGCCTGCTACAGTAGAAGCAAGTCCCAGATAAATATAAGATGTATCCATCACAGTTTTCCTCGTGTTAAGTCAGAAGGCCCTTTACCATGTATAGTACATCAAATAGAATTTTTCAGGTGTTAAAAAAGATATATAAACTCAGGTAATCTTTGGAAAAATGGGCCTATGAGCATTATGCAGCAACAAACTACTTCCCGTTTTATCTCCGAAACGCTGATTTTGGCATCAAACGAGCTCCTATCCCGCTTCGGGAGCCCATTACACAAGACTACCAAAGCAGATTCGAGTTTTGTCACCGATGCCGATTTGGCAAGTGAGCGGGTAATTCTGGAAAGGATCAGACAGTATTTTCCCGATGACATCATCATGTCCGAAGAAGCGGGGACCTCGAGCCTCGAAAGAAAACCTGGCCAGTATATTTGGATTGTTGATCCCTTGGATGGTACGACAAATTTTGCTAACCGCTATCATTTCTACAGCATCTCTATCGGACGAGGGCAGTTTCTAGCAGATGGCCACATTGAAATTCTAAATGGTGGAATTATGGCGCCGGCTACTAATGACATCTACTTGGCAGAAAAGGGCAAAGGGGCAACTTGCAACGGAGTGCCGATGCAGATCGCCGAAGAACGAGCCCTCGAAGAAAGCTTCCTTTGTACGGGGTTTTACTACGACAAATCCGAAACGCTCTCAATTGCCATTCAGCGATTTGAGAATGTTGCGCAAAGGTGCCAGGCTGTAAGGCGGGATGGGTCTGCAGCCTTAGATATGGCACTAACTGCAAATGGCGTGTTCGATGGTTTTTGGGAGTTTGGATTACAGCCATGGGATTTGGCGGCAGGTAGTCTGATGATTCGAGAAGCTGGCGGTATCGTTAGTAACTATCCGAATTATCAACGAAATTCTTATAGCATTGAAGGGGTCGGGTTGGTTTGTGGCAATCAAACAGCTACTTCAGAAATCTTGAAACTTTTGTAGAGTGCTATCGAAAAAAGAGTTAGTACGTTAAAATAAATTGTTCTCAATATCATGACATCTCAAGGAATTCTGTAATGACAAAAGGCTTGTTTCTAACAATCATCAGTTTATCACTTCTCATTCTTGATTTGAGAGCGGCTCAAGCATCCCAAATGATTGAAAAAATTGATCGTCTGGAGATCAATTGGAGTACAATGCGTGTGCGTTTCTATGGCGAAGCAAAAATGGAAGCAGGTAGCGACGAGTCATATAAGGAAGTAGAGAAGAGGGCTTGGAATGATGGGCTAAAGTATATAAGTGGAGCTGTCCGGGATATTTATATTAACAAAAATGAAGCGCTGTTTGAAGACGCGCAGACTTTATCAGAGTCTGCGGCAAAAGCTGCTGAAAAAGTAGCTACTTCGACCTTCTCGTATGACACGACATACTACGGTGATGGAGCAATTAGGGTGCACTTAGAGAATACCCTGCCCAGGGCGCTAGCCTCAGAGGCTATTCGGTTTCGTCTAAAGGTGGCTTTGGAGCCAGGGCTCATACAGCATTCTGGAATTCTCTTTCAATTGAACAAAGAGGCAAAGCCTTTAGCTGTATATCGCATAGTCAATAACAACGGCCAAGTTTTGTTTGATGCGACGGAAATGGCAGAATCGTCTTTCAAGAAGAATTTGATGGGCAGATGGTTTAAGGCCCCCAAAAGCCACGAACTGACGACAGCTGTTGGGGCGGCGCCCGTAAAAATCCCTTTAACCATTCTTAATGACGGTGTTTTTGAAGTGGACGCCAAGACCTGGGAGAAGGCTTTGGAGGGGCATAAGTCGTTGTTGAGGTCTGGTAGGATCGCATTAACAGTTCCTTAAGACCAGTGCATCAAAAGCAATGGTTAGAACCTCCAGGTGAGCGAACGTGGAGGTTTTGCCATTTTCTGAATCACTCTATCAGAAGGTAATCTTGGAGCTTTTTATTTTCAGAAAAGTTATGCTTATTTTTTCTTGCTCCGTCCGTTTTAAAGTGTTACCTAATCACACTCTCGGAACGGGGAATATCACTGTATACGAGGCTAATGATTGTAAATAGCCTGAAATTTGAGGCGGTTGAAATGGCAAAATTTAAGATTAAGACAAAAAAATCAGCAGCTAAACGCTTTAAAATTAAAGCTAGCGGCAAAATCAAACGAGCTAAGCGCAACAAGCAGCACATTCTGACAAAGAAGGCTAAGAGTCGCAAAAACAAGCTTAAGAAACCAGCTTACGTACACTCGGCGGACCGTAAATTAGTATTACGCTGCCTGCCAAACGGATAATTAAAGGAATAGCACATGCCACGCGTAAAACGAGGCTTTAAAGCCCGCAGAAGACGTAAAAAAGTATTAGACAGAGCCAAGGGTTTCCGTGGTTCACGTAACAGTAGATTTAAAACTGCTATCCACGTTGTAAGACGTGCACTAGCATTTGCATACCGTGATCGCCGTGTAAAGAAGCGTGAATTCCGTAAACTATGGATTGCACGTATCAACGCAGCTACAAGAGCAGGTGGACTTCGTTATTCTGAGTTCATCAATGGCTTGACTAAACGCGGAATTATTCTTGATCGTTCTGTTCTTGCAGAATTAGCGATCAATGATACAGCAGCTTTTGATCAATTAATGACAGAAGCAAAATCTGGATTAGCAGGATAAACCTGTAAAATTTAGTTCACGTTATCCACAACTTCGAAAGAGGTTGTGTTTTTGTGTTTCTGTAGAATTTGCAAGGATTTGCCACTGCGTAAATCACCTCACCCAAAAGTTATCCCCACAAGCCTGTGGATAAAAAATTTGCTTCGATGCTAAATATCAGTGCTTTAAATTCAATGATAAATTGGCTTGGTGCCAAGCAATAAATTTTAGATCAACTAAAGCAAATTCATTTTGAACATCCAATATCTATACCTACAATTTATAATTTTTTTGGTATTTCTATTCAGGAATATTGTGGTTGTTGAGTATCGCTGATCCAATTACCTACTTTATGAGAAGCCCCCCTTATTCGATCACGCGTAGAAGGAATTTGTTGTTTGCTTGCAATCCTCATCGGTAGCCGTGCATAAGCTATAGGGAATAAATTCCAAAATGAAGTTCCGCTAAATTCATGCATTATTCTTACCTTCGACAAAATACGCCTCAAGCCTCTATTTGTTGACAATACATTGACAATACATTGACTAGTTAATGACTAGGTAATAGACTCAGGATGTGCGTTCCAGCAAAGCTGACGTTTACTTGCTGGTGTATAAGGGTAATTCCCGCGAGGTTCCACCGGAATAAACTGAGATCAGCACTCCTTATCGAGTCTTGAGCATGCTATACATGTGAAGCGTAGACATGGAGTTGGCGTGTGGTAGGGTAAAGTCCTCTTTAAGTGACAGTGATCAGAGATATATTTGGGATGCGGGAATGGCGAGAAGGTAGAATCAAGTTTTGGACAGATTTAGACTGATTCAAATTTTGAAGAGTTCCGTGGGGGGGGGATTAGCATGCAGAGATCTGTGAGGGCTTTGCCTTTCAATAACATCTTTGATGCTTGTGAGGGATGATTCTACTCGATGGAAATTAAATATAGCAAACATGCCGTCGAACGAATGCTGCAACGAAAAATCTCGACACAAGATGTTGATCTTATTTTAGCAGAACCTGATGGTGAAATACGGCAATCAAAAGACAAGTTTATTTTCTACAAGAGCATAAAAGGACGCAAAGACAATGCCGTCGCTGCTGTCACAGTATTAAAAAAAAAGAGGGAATTCGAAATCATAACGGTTTTAATTAACTTTAAGGTAAAGTCATGAAAATACATCATAATATGGAAATAGACTATTTATCGATAGATTTTACGGACGAGATTGAGAGCAAATCTGAGTATAAAGATGGGATCATTGTCCGTTACAATAAAGAAGGAAATGTAATTGGAGTGGATATTACAGATTCTTTAAAGCTTTTCACAAATTCCGACCTTCTCACTCTTCGAGAAGCCTGCGATATGCTAAAAATTTCTGAATCTACTATTCGTAGAAAAATTAAAAATGGTAAAATCATCTACACTAAAGAGGGTAATAGTTATCGCTTCAAGAAAAAAGATCTAATTAAAATGGTTTCTTAAAGCTTAAAAATCACAGAATTCTCTGTTCAATTTACCCGCAGACCGTCTGAGGGCAGGACCAGCAGGTAAAAGAACATCAACTAAATCAGTTGTTGAAGTTGATCTGCCGAGATGAGAGCGTAGATTTTATATACTTTAGTTGGTCATTTCTGCAGACTTGGTGCCACTGTAATAATTATATGAAATGCTACCGCCAACTTCGGTTGCTTCTGTAAGATCTCTTTTGTCTGAATAGCGTACTAATTGAATTTCAACAGGACCAATAGGCGCCTTACTAAGGTCGTCGGCAGTCAAAAGAAAAGGAGTTGCGATGCTAGAAAAAATGACTATCTTCAAAATCAATGACGTTGACAATCACCCTATGAAAATCAAGAAGACCGGAGAAGCACTTGGAGTAGCAAAGATGCTTTCTAAGGCATCTGGAATCGAAGGTATGTTGATTTGGCAGGAAACACTTGCTCCCGGTCGTCGGTCTAGCTCGCCTCATTCTCACTCGAAGAAAGAAGAGATGATAATCGTTCAGCAAGGCACTTTAGGAGTAAAGTATGGCGATAAAACTTTCTCTGTTTCAAAAGGCTCGGCTGTAACCTTTCTGCCAGACGACAAACCCCACGTTACATTTAACGATACCGGCCTAGATGTTGTTTATTTTGTGGTTGCGACGAATCCTGCTGATGATGAAGTCAAGTATTCGACTTAGTCAGTCATGTCATCACACCTTTGATTGCGCTGTAATAATTGTAGGAGATTTTCCCAGCGACTTCTTTGCCCTCGCTTAGGTCTTTTTTATCGAAATACCGCATGAGATGAATTTCAGCGGCCCCAGCAGGAACACCTGATAAGTCGTCAGCAGTCAAAGTGATTTCCGATTTGGATAAAAGCGGACTGATCCCTAAATCTTTACCGTTATTAGAAGAAATACCAGTGTTCCCCCACATCTAAATTCAAAGATAAATATTCGCAACCCCTTGTCCCACATAGGATTAAGGAGATTGCTTCACTATCAATAAAATAATTTAACTTACAATAAAGTCATAAAAT
>Ga0222653_1000879_pt1 | contig 16289 bp, 9 predicted proteins | sample AntAcemetagen419_FD_179856 | JGI IMG/M metagenome (GOLD analysis project Ga0222653, IMG submission 179856) | Saline water microbial communities from Ace Lake, Antarctica - #419 | ecosystem: Environmental > Aquatic > Non-marine Saline and Alkaline > Saline | place: Antarctica: Ace Lake | collected...
AAAGGTCCTGTCCGCGCTAAGAAAGCTAGTGCCGACGGGATCCAATTCCGATCAGGTCTTGAGAAGCATACGTATTTAGCATTAAAAAGTGCTGGCTTATTTGAGCTGTATGAAGATGAAGTATTTAAAACCTTAGAAGGCTTTACATTTCCTAATGAATCTATTGAAAAGCAATCTAATGGTAAGGGGGAGTTTAAAAACCGAGGTGCTAAAAAAATACTAGGCATTAAGTATACTCCAGACTTTACAGGATTTGATTATATAATCGAATGCAAAGGAAGAGCTAATGAGCAATTCCCTTTACGATGGAAGCTATTTAAAAGATGGTGTGTAAACAACGGGGAAACAAGAACACTGTATAAACCTCAAAACCAAACAGATGTAGCGGCAATGATAAAACTTATATTAGATGGAAGAAAATAAATATAATAAATACTTAGCTAAGAAAGCTTATGGAGAAAGACAAATAGACAAGTGGATAAAATGGTCCTGGGAAAATACCAGTCGTATATCCTGGAGGGAGTTGGTAAAAAAACAAAATGAGTTTAACATGAAAATATATTAAAAATGGGATTATTTGATGAAAGAATAGCGTATAAACCTTTTGAGTATCCAGAGTACTACACAGAGGGCTGGCTAAAACAGGCACAAGCTTTTTGGTTACACACTGAAATATCAATGCAAAGCGATATTAAAGACTGGAATGAGAAGCTAACCGATAAAGAAAAACATTTGGTAGGTAATATCTTATTAGGCTTTGCTCAAACAGAATGTGCCGTGTCAGATTACTGGACGCAGAAAGTAGTAGGATGGTTTCCAAAGCATGAGATACAACAAATGGCTATGATGTTTGGATCGCAAGAGACAATACATGCAGTAGCTTACAGTTACTTAAACGAAACCTTAAAACTAGAAGACTATGAAGCCTTTTTACACGAGCCTGCTACGGCAGATAGATTTGATAACTTGGTGGCATACAGCGGCAATTCTACTATTGGTATTGCGAAGTCGCTGGCAGTATTTAGTGCCTTCGCGGAAGGTGTCAGTTTGTATTCTGCTTTTGCTGTCTTGTATTCTTTTCAGCTACGGAATTTACTTAAAGGCATAGGGCAACAAATGAAGTGGTCAGTAAGAGACGAATCATTGCATAGTAAAATGGGTTGTAGATTATTTCAGCACATGTGCGAAGAGGACAATCAATTACTAGACTTATGTAGAGAAGATATAATAACTGCTGCCGAAACAATGGTTAAGCTAGAAGTAAAGTATATAGACAAAATGTTTGAGATGGGAGATATAGAAGGTATATCATCAAATGATCTTAAGCACTTTATTAAAAAGAGAACAAATGAAAAACTTGTGGAACTCGGTTATGTTGACCTGGGAAACTATTTTGCGTATGACAAACAAGCAGCGGGTAATTTGGATTGGTTTTATCATCTTACCGGGGGGGTTACTCACACTGACTTTTTTGCAACTAGGCCGACTGATTACTCGAAAGCGGGCGAAGGAGAAGACTTTGAAGACATTTGGTAGTAATAATAAATAAATAAATAAAAAATATGTGGAATGAAAATTGGATTAAAGGCGAGGATTTTCCTGAGTGGGGTGACAACGACGTGTACAAGAAGACTATATCCGGGGGATATTTATTCGACGGAGAAACGCCACGAGAGGCTTACTTACGGGTTGCTAAAACAGTTGCTCGTAGATTATATAAGCCGGAAATGGCACAAACGTTCTTCGAATACATTTGGAGTGGGTGGCTTTGCCTCGCCTCGCCAGTATTATCTAATACAGGTACTGATCGTGGGTTGCCTATTAGCTGCTTCGGTATTGACGTTGCTGATAGCATACAGGACATAGGTCAAAAGAATTTAGAGATGATGTTGCTCGCTAAGCATGGCGGTGGAGTTGGCATTGGAATTAATATGATAAGACCCGCTGGCGCTAAAATTACAGGTAATGGAACATCAGATGGAGTCGTACCCTTCGCTAAAATTTATGACTCAACAATTCTCGCAACTAACCAAGGATCTGTCCGAAGAGGAGCTGCTTCCGTTAACATTAACATTGAGCACGATGATTTTGAAGACTGGCTTGAGATTAGAGAACCAAAAGGCGACGTCAATAGACAATCACTTAACTTACATCAGTGCGCAATTGTTGGTGATAAATTTATGCGTAAGCTTGAACAAGGAGATGCTGAAGCTAGGAATCGATGGAGTAAACTTCTTAGAAAACGAAAAGCAACTGGAGAACCGTATATCATGTTTAAAGGGAATGTTAACAAGTCAAACCCTAAAGCATACAAGGACAACGGACTGAAAGTTCACATGACTAATATATGTAGTGAAATAACATTACACACCGATGAAAGCCACAGTTTTGTTTGTTGCTTATCATCATTAAATTTAGCAAAATATGAAGAATGGAAGGACACTAACCTTATCTATGACGCTACGATGTTTCTTGATGGAGTTATGGAAGAATTTATTCAAAAAGCCAAGGGATTACGAGGATTCGAAAACTCTGTTCGATCTGCGCAGAAGGGGAGAGCATTGGGCTTGGGAGTCCTCGGATGGCATACATATCTCCAAGAGAAAGGAATACCTTTCGAAGGTTTATTATCTCAGTTTGAAACTAGGAAAATCTTTTCGCAGATTAAAATTGAAAGCGAAAGAGCGTCTATGGATCTTGCAGAAATTTATGGGGAACCATTATGGTGTGCTGGAACTGGTATGCGTAATACTCATCTCCGTGCTGTTGCTCCTACCGTTTCTAATAGTAAACTATCTGGCAATGTATCTCCCGGTATAGAGCCTTGGGCTGCTAATGTATTTACAGAGCAAAGTGCTAAAGGTACTTTTATTAGAAAGAATCCTACGCTTGTTAAACTATTAACTAAACACAATTTGAATAATGAAGAAACGTGGAATAAAATACTGGCTGACTATGGTTCAGTTCAGGATATTGACGGGTTGGATAATATTACCGTGGGTGATCATGGCATACCTGCCAAAGAAGTTTTTAAAACATTTAAAGAGATCAATCAGTTGGAACTCGTTACCCAGGCAGGAATAAGACAGCAGTATATAGATCAGTCTGTTAGCTTAAACTTAGCTTTTCCTGCGGTAGCAACACCTAAATGGATTAACAAAGTGCACATGGAAGCGTGGAAGAAAGGTATTAAAACCTTATATTATACGCGGACAGAATCTGTATTGCGTGGTGATATTGCTGCAAAAGCAATGGACGAAGACTGCTTAGCTTGCGATGGATAAGTAGTATATTAAAATAAAAAAACGCCAGTAATTAATTTTACTGGCGTTTTTTTTATTTCTTTTTCTTTTTAAACATTAAGTAATATAGGAATGAGTTCCATTCGTGTTTTAGTTTTTCAATAAAGTTTTTCATTTTTTGTTTTTGTTTTTAGTTAGTAACCACCATTTATGAGCGGTATATCCAATACTCGTAACTAAAAGGGTTACTTTAAGTATCATATCTACTTGCGACATAGAGATCGCAAACGTGCTTAGGTTTAATAGGTAAATTTTCAAATCTGATATAGTCATTTTAGGGGTTTATTTTAAAGAATCTTTTCTTGTTTTCTTAGGTCTTTCAACTTTAGGCATTTCTCCTATGTCTTCTCCTCTGCTAAGGGCTTCCATGTCTTTTTCAAATTGCTTTTTATTTTGAAGTCCCATAATTTTATCTACTCTATTTGCTTCTGTTTTAAGGTTTCTAATTTGTTTTCTAGTCAAAACACCTGAGTTCCATAATATTTCTTCCTGTTCTTTTTTGCTCAGCTTTTTTATTACAGCTCTCCGCTGATTAGTAGGGTCTAGCTCTTGAAACTCTTTGTCAGCTTCTAATTCCTTAAACCTTTCTTTTTTATCTTCCCTTTCCTTTTTAGTATCTTCTTCTGACATCAATTGCCACTTAGGCCAACCTAATGCAATTAAAGGTTTCATCCACGTTTCCGTTTCGTCGCTTGCTATATCCGCTGCATCTATTGCCATACCCTGAGCCCTATCTAAAGGCAGCCCGGTAGCAGCAGCAACTGTATTAGTAGCCGCTGTAACATAAGGGTGCTTTAAAGACATTTCGTCAAACTCTATTTCTTTTTTACCCCATTCAAAAGCATTACCAACTTTCCCCATCTTACTTAGCTTACTTGATATAGGAGGAGATATTTTCATTACCTCATCTTTTATAGTCGCTGCTAAGTTTTGGTTTCTAGTTTTTTGACTTCTTTCGTAAAGTTTTATAGCTAAATTTTTAGTTACAGAAACAACAGCTCCCGCTACACCAATACCTCTTAGTATACCATCAGTCATGGAGTTAGCAACCTTTAACCCCTTTTTAGTCATACCTGCTTCCTTAGCCGCGGCAAGCTCCTCATTATCTTCATCATCATCCCCCATCATTGCCGCAAACATTGCTTGTTGTAGAAAGTTAAATATAACATTTTGAAGAACACCATAGTAAACTATTCTAGATAAATGTGTTTTAGCATCCCCTCGGCCATTCTTGAGATCCTGAGCAGCTCTTTTTATAATCCTAGCATATTGCGATGGCGTGTTAGCAAAGGCTAATATGATACGCCCTATGGGCTCCGCTTGTTGTTTAGATATCTTACTCGGATCACTTGATTGCTGTGATACTTCTGCGGTAGCAATAAACTCTTCCATGGCTTGTTTTTCAGCAGCAGCTTTATTCATGCCTCCTTTAATAAGGGCATTGACTTTATTTCGGTAGAAGGAAGCACCCCCTGTTGCAATAGCCGCACTATCCGCCATTTTTGTTGGTATGAATCCTACTTGCAAAATCTTTGCTAATACACCTTGAAAACCACCCTCTTTTGCGGTTGTTGCAATGTCCGCTTCGTTCACGTTAATTTTTAATCCATCTCGCCTATCAACTAAATAATCGGAGTTCATAAGGTATACCCAATCTTTCCAGTACTGTGGTTGATTAGCAAATGCCTTACCTGCTTGGTAAAGATTATTACCTTCAAAGTTTATAAAGTTAGTAAAAGATATCAACTGTAATACAGCAGATCTTCTGTTAAGGAACATGATATTACCCACCGCAGCGTTTAGCCATCTTACAATACCGTCAGTAACACTGTTATTAGTTGGAGTGGAGTTCTTACCTGTTTTCATTCTTCTTAAAGCATCTTTCAAAGCTTTAACATAGGGTGCACCGTAAGCTGCTTCTAACTTATTAAAGTTTGTTGCAGTAAATATAGCGTCAACATTTTGTTGCCATACCTCTAGCAATTGCTTTCTACCTTCCGTGTTTAGGGTATTAAGTAAATCCGATGTTATAGTACCTGCCAGCCAGCTTTCCGTAGGAGCTTTGGGCTCAGTATTCTTGTTCAATCCTAGTAGCTTGTCCGCAAACGCTTTTAAATCAGGGTTAGCGTTTACATAGTTAACTAATATTGGAAGATCCACATTAGATAAACCAGGAACCTCTAGCCCCTGCGCATCCCAAGTGTAAACTCTGATCGCATCTTCTTTAGAAAAAAGACTTTCCTTCGTATTACCATTTTCATCCTGGTATTTAAAAGTTTTCTTTAATGCCGAAGGCACTATACCCAACTCTTTCTTCAGCGCTTTGTAGTTTTTACCAATAGTTATTCTACCCGTTCTTAACCCGCTTACTGCTTTACCGTAAGGATCTAATAAGTGCTCTTTGTAAAAAGCCATTGCTGATTCACCTTTCTTACCTTTAGGTAGAGTTGTATATAATAAACCTAAAAAGTCTTCCGCAGAAGGAGGAACAAAAAACTTAAACTTTCCTTTACTCCTGCCTTTTAGCTTAGCCTTAACAGACTGATATTCTTTGAATGATTCTATGCCAGACTCTTCTTCAATTATTTCATTGAATCTTTTGCTAAGTTGTAGGCTATTTTTAACTCTAGCTTGCTGCACTTTACTTTTAACGTCAAGTACAGAAAGTACGTCTTTAACAGCTTTAACATTGCCTATGTGATCATCCGCAAAATAAAAATCATTATAACCTTCCGCAAACTTACTCATTACCCAATTAGCTTTTGCTTGCGGGTCTGAATTAGCAAGACCGGTAATATTAGCAAGTGGAATATCAAGACCAATGCCTTTTAAAAACTCGTGTATAGCAAGTGCACTATTAGCCGGCCTAGCGGTTAATATAAATACATTTTCATTGCCAAATTTTTTGTTTCGGGCCATAGCCTTCTCAAAGAATGGGCCTTTAGCGCCTTTAACAACTTTGCTAAATTCACTGAAATCAAATTCAGCACCTTGAGCTAGCATAGCGTCGCCTTCTTTAGCAAACTCAGCCGCATTAATTTTACCAGTGGTACCGTCAGGCATTGTGTATAATACACTGCTTTTAGTTGTAGCCAGGGTATCATCAAAATCCCATACGCTAATACCTTTAGTTTCTTGGTCTAGGCTATTACCTAGGGTTATTGCTTTATCAAAGTTCTCCGCGTTTTTTACAGCCTGATTATTTGTAATGCCTTCCTGCCTTAGGTTTTTAGGAAGTAATTTTGTGTTATCATTTATAAGCTTTTTACTACTTTTTACGGAATTAAAATGTTCTTGTAATCCTTCTTTATTTATAGGAACCACATTCATTGGTGTCATTCCGTTTTTTAATATAATAGAAGTAAACGCTTGGTCTGTGTATCTAACTGGTATACCGTCTTTTGATTTAATAAGAGGTTTTGCATAATTAGCCTTACTATCCCCTTCTCTAGGCCCATTTGCTTTAAACACAGTATTAAGAGCGTTGTCATAGGATTTTGGTATTATAGACACCACAAAGTCTTCCATTATGCTATTAAATTCTTTGTCAAAATCAACTTTACTATCTGTGCTAAATATTAATTGGGAAAGCTCGACCAATGTATCAGAAGCTGTTTTTGAATGCTCGTAAACATAATCAGTTTCATTTGTTTCTAAAAACATAAACGTGGGGATAGCAGCTGTGCGTATTAGTGCGTCAACGTTAGAATTCATGGTTTGTAAAACGGCTGCTACTGCGTCCTTGTTACCTTCAAAATCCTCTTCTAGCTTAGATTTTAATATTTTAGCTATTTTATTAAGGCCTTTACGCTGGTTTTTAGCAAATTCTTGTCTTTCTGTTATTTGATCTGCAAATTTACTAAGGTTTTTAGCATTCTGATCAAAGTTTATTTTTAAAGTAACATCCGCATCGTTTATAACTACTTTGCGATCGCCTGATTTAAAGTCTTTGAAATTATCAATATCAATACTATTAAAAAAGTCTTCTCTGTTTTTAAAAACACTAAATCTGCCGGGCTCAAAAAATACTTCCCCCTTTTTGGTGTAAAAAGTACCATAGCCCCTTGATATTAAAGGCACAAGGTATTCCACTGTATCTTGCGCGCCTAGCTCCTCTGAAATATCTTTAAATAAGTTTCTGGTATTATTTAGGTTGCCTTCGGAAAGGTCGGTATTTACTTCTATTCCAAGCTTCTGCTTTAAGCCTCTTTGTATTTTTAAGCTGAACATGTTGCGGTTTTTACCCGCAGCTAAATCCATTTTAGTCATAGGATCAAGATCCGTTTCAGTCCTACTGATCTCGTTGGTTACCATCCTACCAAGTAGCTTTATTAAGCCGAGCATTGTTTGACCTTCTTTGTTTTTCCCGCTAAGACCCATTTTTTGGGTTACATTCCCATCCGAATCTATAGCTGCACCAATAGCATCATATATTTCTTCAATAGTAAGTTTTTGAGCTGTTCTTTCTACGTTCCCAATACCAGTTGTTTTTCTGCTTTCTATATTATAAGCTAAGCCCATTAGGTTTTTAGGTAAGCCTGTTGATTTACCTGAGAATCTACCTTTACGCCCGCTTGCATAAGTGTAATCGTCTGCACTGGTTTGTGGCAAAAATCTAAGTAATGCTTCTGCTATAGATTCATTAGCTTCTCTTTTATAGCTAAAATCTTTATTTTCTGCTTTATTTTCGTTTAGCCCATCTTGAAAAGCGCTAACTTCAGATATTGGAACCCTAACTTCTTTCTTAGTATCACCTTCTTTTACCGTAAACACGGCTTGCTTTTCAGTAAATGCTTTTATAGCATTAGCGTAGTCTGCTCTGTTAAGGTTACCTGACCTTGCGGTTAAAGTACCTTCAGTAACATTAAACATTTCTGCTAAAATATTGTTAATAAGATTAGGAAGCTTTTTAAAGTTTTCTACTTTAGTATTACCCTCGTTATCTTTCCAGAAGTCTACGACTTGTTCTCTAGCTTGGTTGTATCTTACACCACTAGCTAAAAGAGCAGAAACCTTACGCTTCTCTTCGCTACGTACGGAATCTTTATCATTCTCATCAAAGTTGATGTCTGAGGAAGAATCTGCCATTTTAATTAGAGCTTCAGCTCCTCTGGCAATACCTTGATCTCTTCCAACAACACCTAATCTTTCTGCTAAGTTTCGTAAACGTAATCCACCTCTTTGGAATATAATATCCTCGATGTCATTAACAACGTTTTCGCCTTGTCTGTTGATTGTTTCAGATTTGAACTCATTAATCGTGAGGCTTGTAATTTCAGCTCTTGCAGACTCTTTAAATTCATCCCTGGTTACAGCTGTTTTAGCATTATCTGATATTTTATCATAGTAAAGCTTTGTGAACAAATTAACAGCCTTATCTATAGGTGTTTTTAATTCCTGGGCTATTTCTCTTTCTAGCTTGTTAAGCTCGTTAGATTTTTTAACTCTTAATGGATTGTTCTTAAGCTCCGCTATTCTTTTGTCTTTTTCTGTTCTTTTTACTTCTTTATCAGGAATTGCCTCGATGTCGGCTATAGCTTTTTTGTTTAGTTCCTTTTCTTCAGCAATTAACTTCTTGTTTAAAGCTTGGGCTTCCGCTATTTTAGGCTCCAATTCTTTTTTTACATCGGTATCTAAGGAGTATCTTCTTTTTGTCTTATCAGCTTTAGGCCTAACTATTTTTTCTTTAGTTGCCTCGTCTACTTCTGCTGTGGCATCCTCCACTGCATCTTCTTCGGCATTTTGCTCTTCAATTAAGGCTTGGTCATAAGCAGCCTCCGCTTTTTCAACATTTTGCTGCAAAGTAGGATTGTCAAAATCTTCGTCTCTTAAAGCCTCCGCCTCTTCTAATACTATCAAAGCTGCGTCAACTTTATTTGCAGTTAAAGATGGTTTTGCGGATTGTTTTTTCTTCTGCTTCGCTGTTTTAGTTTCCGCTTTAGTTAAATCTCCTTTTATCCCTTGTTTTAAGGATTTTTTTAATCCTTTAGAAAGCTTGCCTCCTTTTTCTATAGATTTATTGTAATCTCTTATGAAATTAAATACATCTTGCCCGGTATTAAATTTTGCTTTATAACCTAAGGCGCTAGCTAGTCTTCGCCCAAAATCCATAAGCTTTGTGCCTATAGTTTCCGTGTATTTTACTTGGCCGTTAAGCATTGCCTCACTTAATACTGTGATCGCCTCTTCGGCTAAATCACCTCTTTTTATTTCGCCTTTTTTGAAAGCATCTATGTAATCCAAAAATCTATTCTCAAAAGCTCCTAAATTAGTATCTTTTTCTATAGTTTCTAAAAAATCTATTAACGCATCTCCTACTTTTATTTGAGTATCCTCGGTCAAAGATGACTTTAATGTATTTTGTAAAGCAAAATGCAATACTTCGTGGGCTGCAGTATTAATTATGCCGTCTTTAAATGTTTCTTCCTGGTTTATTATTATTTCCGTTTTGCCGTTAGCCCTTTCTATTATAAGACCATATTGATTGTCGTATTTTATGTCAGGAGCGTCTGCGTCTTCTTTATTTATTTCGTCTAGTCTAGCGTCTATTTCCGCCCTGTTTTTGGCTTCGGTAAATTCAGCAGTTCCTAATTGCTCTATTACTTTTTTAGCAGCTTCTGTTGAAATTGAAGCTTTTTCCCCTGTTCCTTTCTTAACAATTTTACCCAATAATTCGTTGACAGTATTAAGCCTTAGCTCCTGAGGGCCTGCTAGCGTTTTATCGCCTATGGCATCTATTTCTCTTTTGAGATTGTTTCTTTCTGTTAGCAACTCTACAGCTTCTGATCTATCAGTTTCCGAAACGTTCGATCTTTCTACTGAAGCCGCAGCTCCTTGAATTACAGCAGCATTCTTCTTTACAGCATTTGCTTGATCCTGTGTTATATTACCGTTTATTACTTCTTTGTCTGCTTTTTTATTTATAGCTTCTAAAGACCCATTTACTTGACTTATATTTATTACAGAAGAATTTATTTCACCCCCAGGCGTAAAAGCCTCAATAACATTATTAAAGTCGGAGTCATTTAATTGTTTTTTTATTTTAAAGTCAGTAATTCCTTGATCTAATGCTCCTTTTAGCTTAGCTGCGTTTATAGGGGCACCAAAAGCAAAACCACCTCCAATACCCTGTATAAAAGAGTCGGTTACATTTTCAAACGGATTTTTTCCGTTAATCATGTTTTGGGTTATAGTAGTAGCTACTTCCTCAACGCCTTCCCCCACCATTGATATAGGTGCGCCGTATTTAGTTAAAGCGGTTTGATACATTTTAACAAGCCCTTCCTTGAATATAACACTACCTTTTCTTGTGCCCTCTTTTAATATTATATCTTTATATACTTTACCAATAGTACCAGTACCTACAGAGCTAAACACGCTTTCGGCAGCGGCTAACCCTAAAGATTTTGCCACTGTAACCAATTCCGACTGTTCAGGGTTTTCCTCTCTTTGCTTACGTAGTTCCGGCCCAGTAAAAGCAAGTGTACTACCAGCCACTAATTGACCTGTTGTAGCCACGGCTCCCCCCGCCATCATTGCTAAACTAACAGGCGCACTTTCTATTAATCCACTAGCTAATTGCTTAAAGCCATCTTCATATTGGCCTTTGCTAAAATTATCGGAAATACCCAAGGTGTTGTAATTGGCCTCGTTATAAGCCTCTTGTACTTTGCCTAGCTTTTCTTGTTCTTTTATGTAATAATTTAAAACAGAATTTTCTACATTAAAAGTTTCTTTAAAGGTACCAGGGGTTGCCCTTAAAGATGGGACATCAAAAGTATCCGCTATAAAGTTTTGCGGTTGCGCTGCTAAAGTATAAAGTGTTTCCGGAATAGAGGAAAGCATTTCGCCTAAAGTCAGATTACCTTTGTACCAATCTACCTTGAGTTTGTCTGAAAACTCCATTTCGGCGGCTTGCTGCATTAAAAGAGCCTTTTCTTGCTTCTTAAAATATTCGTCATTCGCCTTAACTTCTTCTGCGCTCAGGGCAAGCTCTAAGGGTTTATCAGCTTTGACCTCGGCATCATAAATTTCATACTCTTCTTTAGTGACTGGTTTCCCGTCTATGTTATAGTTTTCTCCCGACGGTAATTCCGTAGAACCATCGTCCAAAATTAATTCCGTATCGTCTTGTGCTACAGTTTCCGACGCCGCATCCGCACTCTCTGCAGGGTCTTGTAGAAAATCCTCAGGTGATTCACCCTCCATTATTTGGCTGAAGGTGCTATCCGGAGCTTTACTAGTATCCGGTCCTTCCTGAGCATCGTCAAGTTCTAGTCGCTCTATGCTGTAGCCATTAGCTGTAGCATCTTTAAGCCCCGCTGCTCTTTCTTCTGCGGAGTTGAAAATAATTACTTCGTCGTTTATAAGGTATTTAAACATACTATATTTTTTAAAATTTTATTCTGTAATTGCTGCTTGTAAAGCCGCTACTAATTTATCTAATTGACCTTGATCTTCAATACCTGTTTTATTTCTAAGAAAATTTTCCGCCCCAGAAAGTGTTTTAAGATTATAGCCGGCTCTTTTGCCCTTTGTTGTTTCCTCCCCAAATTGGACTACGTAGTCATCGGTTAAATTCAGGTCGCCCACATATCTTCTGGAAGATCCTCTAGCTATCGAAGCCCCCTCTCCTAAGGAAGCTAGCTTGATTATTGCTTGCACTTTTTCCGTTTTGCCAGTAATATCTTTTATAGCTGAAAGTCCTTCGGAATATTTCTTATACACTTCATTAAATTTTGTTTCTTTTTCTGAAACAGTTGTATCTACTTTTTTACCGTTGGACTCCTGGAAGTATTCTCCTTCTCTTTCTTTAAGGTTATACGTTTTAACAAAAATGTCCTTCACACCATCAAATACTAATGCTTTTTTCTTGGCAGCATCTCCATTTTCATATTCTTCAGAAGAAATGTTTATATCCATAAGGAAATTTTTTCTTTTGCTATTAGTTTCAAAAGATTGAATTGCCGAAAGAGTTTTATCTTGCTGCCCAAGAAGTTGCGCATTAACTAAATTAGTGTCTAACCGGGATTCGTTTATAATGTAGCCAGCATCATTTACTCTACCCGTTGGCTGATTCTCCATAATAGACTCTTGAGGCATAACTCCATTTTGATTTTTGATACCTCCCTCTATGTCCTTTGTAGCCAGCATGGTGGTATTTAAAGTTTGTTTGCCATTTACTGTCATGGTCATAGCGTTCTTGCTACCGTCTTGTATGTCCTGCACCAAGCTGTGCTTTTTTAGCTCCCATAAAGCTCCTGAGCTTTGTATTGTCGCATGATCAAATCTTGTTTCTTTTATAGACCCCCCTTTTTCCGTAGGGCCCATGATAACTAATTCATCTCCTCCGGAGGCCCCTGTGCCAGCAGAAAGCCTGTATCCCCAGCCATTAGCTGCTTTCATGCCTTTCATTATAAGGCGCGAATTTTCCCCATCATCTCCATTAATAGAGGTATATATAACATTTCCATTAAGGGTGGCCTCTCCTAATTTTTGATGCTCAACAGCCTGTTTTTGCATCGCTCCGGTATTAACTATAAGGGTATTAAAATTAGCTACTTTTTTATTAGCATCTATCAATGCTTTCCTGTTTTCCGGAGTAGGATTAAGCCTGTTCTCGTTCTTAAGTACATCAACCTCTTTGGCTACTTCTGTGTAGTACTGCGTGGCGCTCACATCCACGTTCTGAGCGTATTTAGCTATATTCGCGGCTTGAGCTTGCTGATTCTTATTAGCTTCGTCCGCGTCCGCTATTATTTCTGCGTTTAGCTTTGATGCAGCCACTTTATCTTTTTCCAGCTGGATTCTTGCTCTTTCTTTAGCAACTTGATTTGCCTTTTCCATTCCAATAATCCCCTTAGCTAGGTTTTGTGCGCCTTGCGCTATTGCTTGGCCTAATACGGACCCGGAAGTATCATTTACTATTGTTGGATTTCTATAACTCATGTTTTATTTTTTTTATTAATTACTTAAACCCCCAACCAGAACCACCTTTTCCGTATGTTCCTCCATCTGCAAATGCTCCTGACTCAAGTAACCCGCCTACTGAAGACGTTACGCCGCTTATCATACCCGCGGTTGCTTGAGCCCCAGCCATGTTAGCGTTAGCTATATCTTGTCTAGCTTGAGACTGTTGGCCTGACATTCTATCTAAAGTAGCCATATCCCTGTTTTCTTGGGTATTAAACACAAACGCAGCTCCTTGCGCCTCTGCATTTTGTACTCTAGCTTCCTCACTCATTTCCATTTGTGTAAGCTGCAGTTCTTTTGCTTGCAAGGATTCTTCTCCTTGAGCCCTTAGCTTTTCATTTTGAGCCTCTTGCTGCTGTATATTTGCCGCAACATCCTTCTTGCTTTGCTTAGCTGCTTGAGCCAAAGCCGTAGCTCCTCCTGCACTTGCCCCTGTAGCTTGTAGCGTATCTAGGGTATTTGCTAATGCTATATCTGTTTGCTCCATCTGGATCTCCGCAGCGCCTGTAGCAACTCCTAGATTAGCGTATGGGTTGCTTAGTTCTCCCCTAAGATCTTCGATCATTTCAGAATTAGAGGTTACATTGGCATAAGGATTTGTAACAGCCTGCCTATTGGCTTCAAACGCTGCCATCTGCCTATCTAATCTGGCTTTTTCTGCTTTAGCCGCGTTAGCCTGGTCTCTTGCGTTTTTACCTCCAATGAGTCCCCCTACCACGCTGCCTACCGCTCCAATTCCGGCTGCTATTAATATTCCTGCCATAATTTTTCTTTTTTATTGTATTCCTCAAGTGTCATTGAGAAAAAATTATTTTCTACTTGTTCCATATCTCTTGTGTCGGTAGGATTAGCTATTATATTAATCCATATACAATCCTCAACACATCTAATAAGTCTTTTTGTTCCTTTAATAGAATAAGACCAACAAGGAGCGATGTGCTCCACAACTTCGTTATCTGACTCCACTATAACTTTACCTGAAAGCAAGAGCCAAAAATGATTTGTGCGGTGTATTGCGCTTATAACGATAGTGTCAGCCTTCATCTTCATCTGGCGCATATATAGGCCGTCTGTAAAGCTATTTGTTATAGGAAACTCTTGATTGTTTACCAATGATTTTCCGTCTCCATATACCCCTTCTATGTCATTATTTTCTATGAAAATATTTTGCAGCGTTTCTAGCTGTTCTATAAAGTTAGTTGATAATTCTGTACTCATTTAATTTAATTAAGATGATTGCACAAACCCTGTGCTTACCGCGAATAATTCTTTTTTACCCGCAGAGTTATTTACTGTCATGGTTACTTCTCCGAAAAATCCTTTTACTCCTGAAGATGATCTTCCGAATACAACCTCCCCGTTTTGTGACGATGTATTATTTGTAATATCCGCGTAATACTTGTCCTCTTTTAATTTAAAGTTATTAACCAACAGTGAGTTTTGCATTTGCTCTAAAGTAGTAACAAATGTTGCCTGTGATATAGATAGCGCATTGTCGGTATTTGTCTTAAACTCAGTCATTCCCCACCCTGTATCTCCTTCGTAGTTTATAGTCTGAAAGTTTTTAACCATAGAAGGTGCTCCGTTAAACACGAATGTTACGCTTGATTCCGATTGTGTTCCGTAAAACACTGCCCTAGCTTGCGTGTTTGGTGCTAATGTGTAATGCTTATAAAGCTTACCCTCGTTAGCCGTGAAGTAATTGTTATTTAGACTTATCATCTGATTAGGCTTGTAATCAAATCTACTAACCCACCCTTTTGACGTTTCGTCAAATGCTAGTGTATCATATTCGTTGTTGCTTTGGGATATTGACAATACATATTGTTTGTTATGCGCATCCCAGCCGCCTATTAGATTATCCGATGCAACAGAAAGTTTGTCCCTAAAAAAGTCTGTCATACCGTAACTAGATATCACGGTTATTCCGTCCATCGATAATCTACATACAACATTCTGATCTCTGTCTGTAAAATACTTTCTATATCCGTTAACAGCAAAAGATTCTGGATCTGTGCTTATACCGTATTCTCCAGCGTAAGCTACATTCTGCCCTATAACTACATTGCGACTAGTAACACTCGCATTTCCTTCCGCAGAGTATATTGCATCCTTATCAATCAAAGACTTACTTACTTTATTTTCTTGGAAAATAATTAAGTTCGTGTCTTCTGAATACAATTTTTGTATTGAGCCGTTAGCCGGATCTATTGTCCTAGTTATATCTTCTGCAACAGAAAACTGATTTGTTTGGTTGACACCGGTTCTTGAGTTAAATATACCTGAGTGTATTAGAGAACTGAATCTATTAGACTGATTCGGCTCGTCCTCTACTAAGTAGGCTTTTACACCGTAATCTACCGATGTATTGTTGTACCCTCCTCTAATTCTAGATTCTTCCACAAACCAATCGTCCTCCGCGCTATCGGGATAAGTTGATGCTTGCGGGATATTATCAAAATTAATTATTTTTCCAAATGTAATGACAACTTCCGTTTCACCCGCTAGTGGGCTAACGGTACCTATAGGCGCATCCGCGGCGGTAAACCTGGTTGTGCTATCCCTACTAATTATATAGCTAGAAAAAACTCTTTCCACCCCAACGCCTGAGGTGTCCAAGTAAGGCATTGTAACTTGCTGTCCGGCATTCATTTCGTAATCAGGTAAAAGTAATAAGCCAGTAAACGCAGCTCCAGTGTTGCTGTCGTAATTTCTAGTAATTCCTGGAACAACATCTGCTACTGACTTAATTCTTTTAAGCCAAAACGTATTAAAATATTTTAATTCTATTAGTGCTGACATTTGTTATACTTTTTTTGTTATTCTTAATGTTCCTTTTGTCTGGTTAGACGTATCACTACTAAAAACGCGCACTGCACTAACATTTTGCCAAGTACTTGAACTTATTATCTTCGATCCTGTGCCGTTAAATCCTACTGAAAACTGTAAATTTAATGGAACTGCATTTGGAATTGGATCGTATTCTGGATCAGGAGAGGTGGTATAGCTTGTCCA
>Ga0222653_1000880_pt1 | contig 16278 bp, 15 predicted proteins | sample AntAcemetagen419_FD_179856 | JGI IMG/M metagenome (GOLD analysis project Ga0222653, IMG submission 179856) | Saline water microbial communities from Ace Lake, Antarctica - #419 | ecosystem: Environmental > Aquatic > Non-marine Saline and Alkaline > Saline | place: Antarctica: Ace Lake...
CTTATGGGAGCGCCAATATAATTGTTGCCAATTAAGTTCCTAGGGCCTCTAGAGATACCAGCTCCACCCATGATATCCATCGCGTCATTGATATTTCTTCGAGCAGCCTCTGTTTGAAAATACTTTGCCATTGCCGATACAACTGCTGGTTTATTGCCTGAATCAACTGCACCAACAGTAAAACGGCGAGCCGCTTCCATCCAATATGTGTTTCCAGTCATTCTTGCTAATGGCTCTTCAATGCCCTCGAATTTACCGATGTTGAGTCCGAATTGTCTTCTTACAACAGCGTAGCTACTTGCTACAGCTAGAATAGCTTTTGAGCCACCAGCACATTGTGACGGAAGTGAAATCGCCCGCCCTGCAGCTAGGGATTCCATAAGCATTAGCCAACCATTTCCAGCCCCTTCTAGGCCTCCGATGATTTGCTCTGAATCTATGACAACGTCTTTACCAGTTGTGGGGCAGTTATAAAAAGGCACGCCTAGGGGATTGTGGCGCTTGCCTAAGGCAACTCCCTCAGCATCTGCTGGGACTAAGACACATGTAATACCTAAGTCTTCGCCTTTGCCAAGAATGTTCTCGGGATCTTTTAGCTTTACTGCCAGACCTAGGACGTTACAAACAGCTGCTAATGTAATGTAGCGTTTGTCCCAGTTGAGTTTAATTTTAGTAGAACCACTGCTATCTTTAAAAAGCACTCCCGTAGAAAGAATTGACCCTGCATCTGACCCTGCAGTAGGCTCCGTCAATGCAAAACATGGCATATCAGTACCGCTTGCAAGCCTAGGGAGGTAATAGTCTTTTTGTTTTTGCGTGCCATAATGCATGATTAGTTCGCCTGGCCCCAAGGAGTTAGGAACCATCACTGTTACACATAGCGGAATTGATCTACCACTGAGCTTGGCAATAACTTCTGAGTGAGCCAACGCTGAGAAACCCAGTCCACCAAATTCTTTTGAAATTATCATTCCAAAGAATTTTTCTTTCTTTAAATACTCCCAAACTCTTTCGGGAAGGTCACCTAACTGGCTGATTTCCCAATCGGTCGCCATGTTACAAACCGTAGTGACTGGCCCGTCCAAGAATGCTTGCTCTTCTGCAGTCAACTTTGGAAAAGCTTCTTTTTGAATCTTTTTGAAGTTTGGTCTACCCGAGAATAACTCCGCATCTATCCACGTTGTACCTGCTTCAAGAGCAACTCTTTCAGTTTCGGAAATAACTGGCATGAGCCCTAATTTGTCCATTATTGTCATTATGTGTTTCGAAATTAGAATCTGACGTATTGGCTTTATAACAAATACCAATAAAACGATGCCAAGCAAGACGCAAATTACTACAGGAACACCTAAAAGGTAGAACATGATAGCTGTGAAAATTGTGAAAAATAAAAGCTTTGCACCTAAAAAACCAATTATCAAGGCGCCAATGGCAAATAACAACCAGCCGCATATTAGGCCAATACTTTCTAAAGATCCGTACATGTGAGTTCCTTAGCAATTCGAGGGTAGAATAACACCCCTAATTATACCTTATTATCAATTTGAATTACATGGGTAACTTAGGAATATATCAAAGTTCGAATTGGCCGGGACGATTATTGCCTTACTCAGCAGCAACACTCACGTTAGCTACACGTTGCATTTGGCGCACAATCTCTAGATAAGAGGATTGGCTTCCCATAAACGCACTGATCAAAGAAGTTGTTGTAAAGCTGTTTGCTCTTTCATAACGAGGGTGGCTTGTAGAGATAAGATCAAAATATTTCGTTGACGATTCTTCAGAGCTGACCGACTTATGAGCAACCTGTAAGGAGTAATCAAAGTAGGCAAAATTATCTTGGCCGTTGATTTGAAATACCTGATATTTTTTGATTTCGTACTCACCTAGTTTAGCAAGATACCTGGTTGTAGTACCGATTGGGTGTTGACCAGAATAACTTATAACATCAGATGTTTTGGTGAAGGACCTATAGATTTTTTCATATTTAACTTGTAAGTCATTCAAAGAATCGATCAGTAACAATTGCAAATTTAACCTTCTACCATTAGGCAATTGAAAAACGGCAACAATGTGTCTTTGATTCGGGAGAAGAGATTCACTTGGCTTCCTATCAATTGAAATCTTCTTAGGTTCACCATAGGTCGATACCGTCCAGTCAAAAACCTCTTTCATTAATTTGAATCCTTTGTCCTTTTCTCCCTCGGGTGAAAAGTCACTCTCGAAAATAGCTGACACCCCAATTTCCTTGTCTTTCCAGATTTCTGAATAGTTCGGATAGACTAGCGACAGCTCTTTATATCTTTCTATTAAAGTGAGGTCGGTTTTGAAAACAATGTTCTTATCGACTTCGGGTCCTGAGAGTTTACAGCCATTGGTTTCTAGATTTATCTTAAAATAAAAGTTTTTGCTGGTAGTACTTTTTATACTTTCAGTACATTCACTGGAGTATCTCGCAAAGAATTTTTCCTTACCTTCTGTGTCACCCGATTTCGGTAGTGCTACGGAGTAATAGATGGGCCAATCTTTGTCTCTAGGCCAAACAACAGGAATCTGCGCTGCATAACTATATAGAAAAGTTCCATATTCAGTTTCGACCCCTGAATTGAGGTCCAAAGAAACTCTCAATTGGTACATATTCACATTAATCGCAGCATTCTCTAGCTGTCCGACCAAAAATTTAATTTGTTCTCGTATTTCATAATTCACAACATTTGTGTTTTTGCTTCGACTCTCGATCATGCCATCTGTTATCACGGCATAAAGCTGATTATTTGACAAGGCTACAGCAGGTTTACTTAGGCCTGAAAATAATCGACATGACGACAAATTCAAGAATAAAAAAACTAGAGATAGGTATGTTAGGAAGTTCGATTTCAAAATCATCAAGCCTTTCCGCTGTCCATCTCAGGTATCGGGAGGCCGCATGATATAATTAGAAAATTCGATAATTATTATAGTTATTTTAATAAAAACAGCCCGTTGGCTAAAGAGTTTCGGCTGCTTTTTTGAAAACAACTGAAAAGTTGTTGGCTGGCATCGTTATAATTCCATGAAGTAAGAACCCATTTGCTTCGGCGAGCTCAACGACATCTTCCAACAATCTAATACCCCATTCTTGGTTATTAGATTTGAGCTGTTGGTCAAAGTCGGAGTTTGACTGAGCTGTTTGTTTGCCAGCAATAATGTAGGGACCATATAGATAAAGAAATTCATCTGCATCGAGCAGCTTGGAGCCCATTTCGAACAACCCCACACAGGCTGCCCATGGTGCAATGTGAATCATATTGATAGAGATAATTGCATTTATTTTTGTTTCAGACTCTCCAGCATTGCAGCGGGTAATTTTTTGCTGCCAATCATTCTGCGTGGCATCTAAAATCAAAGCCGGCTTAAGGTTAGTTAAACCGGATTCTTTGGCATATTCATTTATACTGTCGACATTTTCTTGACTCAAGTCGCTTGGTAGCCAATTTAGCCCTAAGAAGGATTCTGCGAAAAACACTGTATGTTGTCCAGAACCGCTGGCAACCTCCAATACATTGCCTTTTGATGGCAGAATGCGCTCTAGTACCTCTAGAATAAACGATTTGTTTCTATCTGCTGCTGGCGCAAATCTTTTCAAAAGTAATTCCGATTTCTGTCTATCTATAACGGTGTTTCAGTCACGACAGCCGTGTTGATCATTATATCTTCAATCGGGCGATCTCCAGCACTTGTTTGAGTGCCGCCGATGGATTTAACAATATCTTTTGAGCCGTCATCTTTTGCGGAACCAAAAACTGTATACTGACCGTCCAAGAATCTGGCATTTTCTAAACAAAGAAAAAATTGCGAACCAGCTGAATTAGGGTTCTGCGCCCTTGCCATAGACAGCACACCTAAATCATGGGGACGATCACTAAATTCTGCATCGATATTAAAACCAGGTCCGCCCATTCCCGTACCTTCTGGACAACCACCTTGAATCATAAAGCCAGAAATAACCCTGTGAAAAACCAAGTTATCGTAAAATCCCAATTTTGCTAATCCCAGCATGTTTTTGCAATGACCTGGAGCAATGTCAGGAAAAAATTCGATATTAATATCACCTTTTGATGTATTCAAAGTTAGGTCATATTTGTTTTTTTCAAAATCTATTTCAGACTGAACTTCTTTTAGTTTGTTTTTATCTACTGCCATTTAAATCTCCTTCGCATATATCTGACGAAGTGCAGGGTACCTGCCAACAAAAAAGAGCGCAAATAGCTTTTTCACTATCTGCACTCAAATTATATTACCGTAATATTAGTGTCTTATACTCTTTTAAAGAGCTCTAAGAATTGGGTATGACCGTCTACTAGGTTAGAATGCTCATTCATTATTTCAAATCCAGCTTCAAGGGCTAACGCTCTCAATTCTTCTCGCGTCACTAGGTTGTAACGGTTTTTTTCAAATTCCATTACTTCATAGTCACAAACCGCTCTAAAATTCTGGTTTAAAACTTGGTACTGATCTGCATCTTCCAATTCTTTTCTCAAGTGACTGTGAAGTTTTTTAACACCGCCAGAAGGAAGTATGTTGCTGATGGTCAATTTTCCACCTGACTTGAGACATTCAAATGCTGCACGAAGAACTTCATGGGGAAAATGAAATTTGTGAATTGTCATATTTAAAATGGCGCCATCAAATCTTCCGGTGGGTAGGTTGCGCATTTCATCGGGATCCTGACGCACAATTCGTGACATATGTGGGAAATCTTTGATATTGCTTTTTAATCTGCGTAGCAAGTTGACATTGTTCTCTACGGCAACGACTTTCTTTCCCTGCTTTAAAAGGCCGCGGCTTAGCATTCCAGTATTAGCACCAATTTCAAGCACTCTTTGAGCTTGAGAATGAGCATCAATATGTCTCATCATCATCGATTTGTACGACTTTGATTTTTTATAAATGGAATCATGCGCTGCGGCATATCTTATAGAGCGCGTATCCTGTGAAATGCGGGCCTGTAGGTTAGTAAAAAATGCTGCTCTTTTGTTTACTGAATTGATATTTAGGACGACAGTCCAACCAATGTTACGACCAGTTTCTTGATTTAAGACTGGTGTCATAATCTTTCTAAAAACCATTCTCCCATACTCTGATGATATGAAAGAAACTCTTTCTCTATCTGCCATGGGAAGAATACCCTCGCCATAGAGCTTATCGGTTCTTTTGCTAATGCGTCTAAAATTATCTAAGTGATCAAACCATTTTGAGACATGAGTACCTCTTTTGATTCCTTGGCAATATCCAAAGACCAGATCAAATGCAGGATTCCAATCCAAAATTCTCTGCTCATGGTCCAATACCATAGTAGGTACATTGCCTGAGAATAGTGAAACATCTAACCTAGGATCTTTCTTACTCCATAATGCTAAATCACTAGGAGCTTCTAATTTTTTATTTTGTTTAAACCATTCAAGAGATTCGGCCAAGTCCTGAAGAGAAGTAACCTCCCCTTCCTTAAATAGGCCCACTATTTTTTCTATCGCTTTGCCATGCCTTTTCGCAACAAGTGGCCAAGCTGTGAATACTCCAAGTTGAAGAGCAATTAAAGAACTTACAAATGAAACGGGGCTTACTTCTGAAGATCTCAATCCAGAGAGTTCAAAACCTATTGATGCTACCAATGCAATTCCAAGTGCGGCAAATGAGAGTTTAGCTACGGGTGATTTCATTACAGTCTCTACCTTCTTACTATGTGAAAAATTTCTTCTGTTTTGGTTCCTACTAGTAAAAATGCAAGAGATGATCCATAAGCCAAACATTCAACCAATTGTAATCACCCGCTTTGTTGATGTAAAAACTGTGGAAAGACTCTACACTGCAAAACTTTTTGACGGTATGGGAGCACTGAAAGTGGCAGCTGAGTTGCATTATACTAAGCAGCTGGTGATGCAGCTAGTTCCCCGTTGATTAGAAAACCCCCTACTGAAAGTAGTTAACGTGTTAAAATCAAAAAAGAAAAATGCTAAAACCTCCTTCGATTCTTCGAAAGCGAAGATAGGATTCAACCTCTTGTTAGTGTCAACTTTTTTGACACCTACGGCTTTAGCTAACGTAGTTGGCTCAGACACACAAAACTTTAACCCCATAACATCGGGACTAGATTTTGTAACAGTTCATTCCTCTGAGACTCTTAAACCTGGTTATTTTAACTTTGGGCTCTTTCTAAATCACGCTGTTAACACTCTCCCCTACTTCGATGACACAGAACAAGGAAGAAGTAAGTACACTGATTCTTTGTTAGGTGCTGACATTAATATTGGCATAGGAATCCTACCCAACTGGGATTTTGGTCTTTCGATTCCTCAAATTTTAGATCAACAAGTAAAAAGCGAAGGATATCGCGGTCAGTTCAATGAAAATGGCAATACCGAAATTCGCATGAACACAAAAGTGCGACTTTATGGAAATGACTCTGGAGGAATCGCTGTTATTGGCTCGGCCAATCAAAACCGTATTAAAAACAATCCTTTTACCGGAATCGATGCTGGCCCTACCTATAATTTAGAGCTTGCCATGGATACCACTATTGCAAAAACGGCCTTAGCACTCAACGTTGGTTATAGATGGAGAGATAAAGGCGAAATAATAAAAGAAGCTAGTCCAATTTTACCAATGGGTGATCAGATTATTGCATCGTTGGCAGCTAGCTACTTGTTCACTTCCATTGACACTAAACTAATTGGTGAAGTTTTCGGAAGCGCTCCTTCTGAAGAAGAGATGGAAAATTCTAAGAGATTAACTTCTTCGAGCGAACTTTTGATTGGCTTGAAACACGATAATACCAGAAATATTGCAACCCATTTTGGTGCTGGCACTGAGTTGATTAATGGCAGAGCATCTCCTGACTGGAGAATTTATGCAGGTATTAATATTTCTACCGGTCCTAAAGCACGTACTAGTACAGTACAATCTATAGGAAATGGCAAAGAATTATCAGATCCATTTGCGGGTCCCGCGCAATCTAGAGAAAAAATTGTTATTCATGATATTTTGTTTGAATTTGATTCTCATAGAGTTTCTCTCTCGCAAGTTTCTCCTACAATGAAAAAACTTGTAGCTCACTTAAAAAAGAACAAGGGTTACAAGAAATTGATTATCGAAGGCCACACTGATTCTATTGGGCCTAGGCAATATAATTCAAATCTTAGTAAAAGACGTGCCGAGACAATTCGTCAGATTTTGATTACTAAGTATGGCCTAAAAGCCAACAAAATCGAGGCACGTGGTAGTGGTGAAGACCTACCCATTGCAGACAATGGCAATTTTCAAGGCCGTCAACTAAACAGGCGCGTTGAATTTGCAATCTTTAGAGATATGTAGGCCTTAAAACCTACTTTCTATATTTTCCCCTTACCCTTTCCTGCTGTTAACTGTTGTTGTGGAGTCTAAAATGAGAAATACAAACCTAATCAAGTCAATGCTACTTGTAATCGCCTTTGGTGGGTTATTACAAACTGGCTGTAGTCCTGCTGGATACGAAGTTGTCAAACCAAGCGAAGAGACAAAGGCAAATGGAAACCCTACTCCTATTGCGCCTGAAACTGAAAACCCGAATGAAAATGTTAAGAATATGCCGCCTACAGCGGCTGTTGAAGTAATCTTCGATGGAAGAGCTGTTACCCAGGTACTAGTTAATAAGCCCGTACTTATTCAACCAACTGCTTCGACTGTTGATCCTGATGATATAGGGGTCAGTAGCTGTAGAAATCCCGGAATAGTCGAAGCAGACTATAAAATCGGTGAGCTTTCCAAAGAGGAGTCAAGAGCTGAGACTTGTGACTCTCTAAGTGTTGCTCATACCTTTACTCAAACTGGTGAGTACACAATCACAATGGATGTTCTTTCAAACGAAAGCGAATCAGCTTCCGCTTCGATGGTCATTCAAGTTGTAAATACGTTAGATGCTAATGCAGGATTTACAATTGTTGCTAATCCTATGTTAGCTGGAACAAACCAAGAAATTAAATTTTATGGATACTGTGTAACTCTCACTAAAAACTTTATTAAATGGGAGTTTGGTGACGCAATTGAAGCAACTGGTACTGAAACAGGTCACCAATATACTCAATCAGGTCAATACCAAGTCGGGTCTACTTGCACAGATCAAAATAACCGTGAAATGAAAGCCTGGGTAACCGTAGTTGTCGTAGATAGCACTATAGATATTCCTGGTGTTCCCGTAATACCTGTACCACCATTTCCTTCGGGACCAGATGACATCAAACCTTTCGATCCAACTTGTGGTTGCCAACAAAAGCCTGGGCAACAGCCGTGGCAACAAGGCCTATAAAATAAACTCCACCAATAACTCGGGGCTAATACACAACAAGTGTATTAGCCTCTTTTTTTGCTTCTACGCAAATAAAGCACTTCCTTGCTTACTTTTTGGGATCAACAGTCAGCTTGACCGGCACTATAGTCCCAAGCTCTTTGATTATGACGCAAAACCGTTTCTAAAATATCTTCATTGTTTTCTAAGTCCACAATTAGAAAACCACCTGAAACTGAAGATTACCGCCCCCCCATGGGCGTAACGTAGTTTTGTTAGAAAAGTCACTCCACAATTGATCAATGTCCCATGTAGTGTTCACAAACAAACGCGAAGTTTTCCTTATTTGCCAATCAATAGCAGTACCTATTTTGATCTCATTTTCTCTTCTTTCGATTTGGTCTTCTGCCAGTGCTACCGAGTTTACAAAAGCACCCAGTTGATACCTGCCAAATGGGGCTGGCCGATTGATAGTGTAGAAAATTCCGTTTTCATCCCGAATTGATTGAGAAGGACTTAAAGATTCTGAAAAAAACTCCCCCTGTTCACCAATTCCAGTGCTTTGGACATAATAGGCATTGCGGTTTATGATCTGCAGTCCGAGATCATGCAAAACTCTATTCATCGACTCGGAACGAACACCTAAACCAAAGTCATAATGATATCTGTCCATTGATTTAAAATTTTCATCCGTGAAAATTTTTGCTTCAGATTTTACATCACTGGTATATTTTACATACCCCACTCTATTTTGAATAACGCGCTCTAACTCTATGAATTGGTAAGTACGTTCGTATGAATAAGTGTACTGTTTGCTCGTTCGCTTCCACTCAAAAGGAGTTTCATATTCGTAGAAGAATCTTATTTTAGTATCGAAAATATTATAGTTGCCTTTAGAGATAATACTGTATGTGGGTCTATTTCTTGACTCTTCAGAGAATTTTTTCTTTGTATTGTAATAGTGATCAACGGACCAAAGCTGAAACTCTACAAAGGATGAAGAGCTCTCCTTGTAAGCCAATCCCACTCCTAAATCTCCAAATTCTTTTGCACCACTTCCGTCCGCCAGCAATAAAAATTCTAAGCACTCCCACTTAGCTGCCAACTTTAATTCCTGCAAAAAGATCGCTTCGGTAAAATCGTCATGCCTCCATTGGGAATAAGATATGTAGAATGGTGATTTATCCTCCGAGCTCACTTTCAATTCATGAAAGTAATCAAACACACTAGTCGTTAGACTTCCTGCGTTGATTCTTAGGCCATTGGCCGTCTCGCGCCATTGTTCTATCCAGTTATTGGGATATTGGTAGCTTATTTTGTCGTTATAGTTTTCAAAGCTAATAAGTTCTTCTTGATCGACTAATTCTGCATCAGTCTGAACAAATCTAGCGAAACAAACGTCACTTAAAAGAATCCCAGTTATTAGAAGGGCACACGCTTTATATTTCATGATCTTTGCCTTAAGGCTTCGTAAAGAATAACAGCGCCAGCAACAGAAACATTTAACGAATCGGCAATGCCGTTCATTGGTATTTTTGCGGTGTGGTCACATTTTTCGATAACTTCATGTGGCAGTCCATTGTCCTCGGCTCCCAGTAGAATAGCTGTAGGTTTGCTAAAATCTACCTTGGTATATTCGACAGTTGAATCAACTAAAGCAGCGGCTACAACTTGAATTCCATTGGTCCTGCAGTATTTGATGAATTCAGCAGTATTTGATTTGACAGAAGGCACAGAAAAGATAGCACCCAAACTAGTTCGTATAGAGTTGTGATTAAAGGGATCGCTACACTCTTCTAAAATGACCACAGCTGAGGCTCCTACACCGTCGGCAGTTCTAAAAAGTGCACCGAGATTACCAGGCTTTTCAGCGCCATAAAGCCCTAATATCAATTGATTTTTACTGGTAGCCAGGTCTGAAAGATTTTGATTTTTATACTCTACTACGGCCCACAATCCATCTACTGAATCTCTAAGGGCTAGCTTTGTGAAAACTGCTTTGGTAATGGGATAGATATTTTTAGAATCTACTAATGCCATAACTTCTTTAGATTCTGCAGAGAAAAAATCTTGGCACGCGTAGAGTTCTGAAATTTCATAACCGGATTTGATTGCTCTCAGAATTTCGCGGGCACCTTCGAACGCAAACACTCCACGCCTCTGTCGTTCTTTTTTATCCCGTAATTTAAAAGCGGACTTTATCTTGGGATTCTTTGAGCTAGTGATTGGTTCGTTCATAGTGATCTATTCGTTTATTAGGAAACAGGAATTTCCAGAAGGTAATGGCCGATTTGCATTAGTCTCTCTCACAACCATTTCTTCTGAGTCCAAAGTCCCTTTGCCATCATTAAAGTCTAATAATAAGTTTTCTAAGGCCATCGGTGTATAGCCTTGAGAATGGGCACTCAAAAGCACAAATAGAAAATCTTTATCCAGTATTTTGCGTAATTCGTCCATAAGCTTTGGTAAGTCTTCTTCTATTTTCCATGACTCGCCTTTGGCTCCGCGTCCGAAACTTGGTGGATCAAGAATTATTCCGTGGTAGGTGTTGCCGCGCTTAACTTCTCGCGCCACAAACTTGTTCACATCATCAACTATCCAACGCACCGGCTTGTCACCTAATCCCGAAGACTCAGCGTTTTCTCGCGCCCAAGCCACCGAAGTTTTGGAGGCGTCCAAATGCACAGCATGAGCTCCCCCACTTGCAGCGGCTAGAGTTGAACCACCGGTATAGGCAAACATATTGATGACACGGATCTCGCGGTCACTAGAAGCTTTTTTGCAAAGATCGTGAATTTTGTCCCAATTGGGGGCTTGCTCGGGAAAAATTCCCAAATGCCCGAAATCAGTAAGTTTAATATTTAGGCTTATATGCCCTACATCGATGACCCAAGTATCGGGAATTTTGGTGTGAAAAGTCCATTTGCCATCACCACCACTAAACCTCTCAAAGCTAGCGTCGCACTGCCACTCTGGTGTAGGGAGGCGTGGCTTCCAGACTGCTTGCGCCGAGGGCCTTACAAACCTGTAAGGTCCCACTTGCTCCAATTTTTGGAAGTACCCAGAATCAATGAGTTTATATGTGTTTTCTGTCACGAATGCCTCTATTTCTACATTTTGAAGAGGCGACTATAACATGAACCTTTAAGCTTTGACAGAGAACCTAAGAGGCACCAATATGTACTCTCATTGTGATAAAGGAGTCGAAAATGACAAATAAAATATGCGACCTATTTGGCATCGAGCACCCCATTATCCAAGCGGGAATGGTATGGGTTTCAGGGGGAAGATTGGCTGCTGCAGCCTCAGAAGCTGGCGCTCTGGGAATCATCGGAGCCGGCTCTATGAAACCTAACCTATTAAGACAGCACATCCAAAAGGCGAAGTCCTTAACTACCAAACCTTTGGCCGTAAATGTCCCACTCCTTTATGCAAAATCTTTGGAACAAATCGATGCTGCTTTAGAAGAAGGAATTAGAATCTTTTTCACTTCCGCAGGAAGCCCTAAAAAACTCACTCCCTATTTGAAAGAAAAAGGCTGTATAGTGGTTCATGTCACTTCATCTCCAGAATTAGCAGTAAAGTGCGAAAGTGCGGGAGTCGACGCTATTGTTGCTGAAGGCTTTGAAGCCGGGGGACACAACGGTAGAGACGAGATCACTACGCTTGTTCTGATTCCTCAGGTAGTGGACGCGGTTAAAATTCCCGTCATTGCCGCTGGAGGGATTGGCGATGGTCGCGCTATTGCTGCCATGTTTGCATTAGGCGCAGACGGTGTCCAAATCGGGACGCGATTTGCTGCTACCCAAGAATCTAGCGCGCATATCAACTTTCGCAATGCGATTATATCTGCAAAACCCGGAGATACAATGCTGAGCATGAAAGAACTGGTACCTGTGAGACTATTAAAAAATAAGTTCTACGAAAATGTGAAGACCTTAGAGGACAATTGTGCCGGAAAAGAAGCGCTATTGGAACTACTTGGCAAAGGCCGTGCTCGAGCAGGAATGCTAGATGGTGATATGGATGAGGGAGAATTAGAAATTGGTCAAATTTCTGCTCTCATAAGAGATATTCCCACCTGCAAAGAGCTCGTAAATCGGTTAACTTCTGAATATACTAATGCTATATCCAAAATGAATAAAATAATTTGAACCTGTCTGTAAGGACCTAAAATGACTACTGCACCAATGCGACGCAAAAAAGGCTGGATGGGTCTTAAGGTTGAGAGAATTGTCAAAGAAACTCACGATACCGACACTTTTTATTTTGTGAATGAAGAAGAAGGCGAACGAGTCTTTGATTATATCGCAGGTCAATACCTTACGTTTCGCTATGACGGCGTTGTTGATAAGCCCGTTGTCCGTTCTTACACAATGTCGAGTTCACCGCGCCAAGAAGGACCTGCTGGCGTAACCGTAAAGCGGGTAGAGAAAGGCCTTATAAGCAACTGGATGTGCGATAATTTAAAAGTTGGTTCAGTGCTGAAAGCAAGAGGCCCCATTGGTAAGTTTTGTTTTCTAGAGGGCGATCAAGATCACCTTTTTATGACCGCTGGCGGTTCTGGTGTCACCCCTTTTGTAAGTATTATGCGACAACATTTGCATAGCCTAGGCAAGCCTGGCAGTCCGAAAAAAATGACACTTCTAGTTTCATACCGCACAAAAGAAGATTTGATTTTATGGGATGATCTGAAGGCTATTAATGCTGTGGAAGGCGCACGAGTTATCACTACACTTACCAGAGAAGATGCTACCTCCGAAGGTTTTTTAAAAAGCCGATTAGACGAAAAGATGCTTTCTGAAATTGTTGCTGGTGACTATAAATCCACAACCTTTATGAGTTGTGGTCCTATACCAATGATGGACATGACCGTGGCGCATGTTACTGCTCATGGCTGTGCTCCAGAAAATGTTCGCACAGAATCTTTTGAATAGATTAGCAAATCTAATTTGATTTCAAAATATAAAAAGCTGCCTCTGCAATCAATGCAGAAGCAGCTTTTAAATTCGATTGGGAAATTCTATCCCATGTATTCTTGGTAGGGAAGATTACAGGCATCTGCAACAGCTTTGTAAGTGCAAATACCTTCGTGAGTGTTTAGCCCTTTTCTTAGGCCGGCATCATTTGCCAGTGCTTTGGCTAAACCTTTGTTTGCAAGCTCTAAGGCATAGTTTAAAGTTACATTGGTCAGTGCATACGTAGAAGTTTTTGGCACGTCACCTGGAATGTTAGTAACACCATAGTGAATGACATTCTCTTCTATGAATGTAGGTTCATCATGAGTTGTAGGACGAATAGTTTCGATACAACCACCTTGGTCTATGGCAACATCCACAATAGCAGAGTCTTTTTCCATCTCTCTGACCATTTCTCTGGTTACCAAGCAAGGTGCCTTTGCACCGGGAATTAACACTGCACCAATAACCAAATCAGATTCAATAACAGCTTGAGCAATGTTTTCTGGGTTAGACATCAATGTAGAAATATGAGTTCCAAATATATCATCAAGGTATGCTAAGCGTTTGGCATTCACATCTAAGATAGTAACGTTAGCACCAAGGCCAATCGCCATTTTCGCTGAGTTAATACCAACGACACCACCGCCGATAATCGTTACACGGCTACGGTTTACCCCTGGTACACCGCCCAAAAGAACACCTTTGCCACCATTGTGCTTTTGAAGGCACTGCGCACCTGATTGAACGGCCATACGTCCCGCTACTTCTGACATGGGAGTCAATAACGGAAGTGAGCGGTCTGGTAATTCAATAGTTTCGTAAGCAACGGAGCTAATTTTTTTGTCTATAAGAACTTTAGCAAGTGCTGGTTCTGCTGCTAAGTGCAAGTACGTGTAAAGTAATTGGCCTTCGCGCATTCTTGAATATTCTTCAGCGACTGGTTCTTTTACTTTGATGATCATTTCTGATTCACCCCAAACCTTGTCAGCTGTATCTAGTATAGTTGCACCAGCTTCTACATACTTTTCATCAGGGATTCCGGCACCCATACCTGCACCTTTTTGTACAAAAACTTTATGGCCTGATTCGACCAACAATTTAACGCCACCTGGTACAGCAGCTACACGGTTTTCACGATTTTTTACTTCTGTGGGAACACCGATTATCATGTGAACCTCCTTTAGGAATTGCGTTAAATGGCCACCACTACTTCGTAGTGCACGCTCTGATTTAATTTAGCTAAGCGCGAAGGTCAATAACCATTCCATCATAGGCTAGTTCACACCCAGGGGACAGAAGAGCATTGCCTTGTATGTGCCCGACTTCATGGGACAAATGATGAATGAAGCCATTTTTTATTTGCAGGCTTTTGAAGAGATTTTCTGTTTCAGGAATGAGGCTGTGGCTATAATGAGGATTTTTGAAACGAATTCCGCTAGCAATCATAGACTGAATTTTGCCAGTCCAAGAGGCAATTTGTTCCTCAGAAAATTTGGTGAAATCTGTGGCATATGCAAACTTGTCTACCTTGAATGCAGCTGATTGCACGCCGCCGTGAGGAAGAAAAATTACTTCAAAATTCAGACCCGCTATCTGCACATCCCCTTCTTCAAAAGGTATCAGTTCAATTTGTGGCAAAGTGCCCTGATAAGAATTGGGGTTGAAAATATAATGAAATCTGGCCTTTAAATCGGGGATACAAGCGGTTGGCAAATAGACTTTGAGAGGCTTATTATTCTTATAAGAAAAAACTCTTAGATCATCAAAGCCGTGTAGGTGGTCAGCGTGTAGGTGCGTATAAAATACAGCGTCGATATTATCGACGCTCTCTCTGATTAACTGAATTCGAAATTCCGGACCAGTATCTACAACAATCTTTTTATTTTCAGATGTTTCTAACAGGATCGACGATCTGGTACGTTTGTCTCTAGGGTCATCGCTTTGACAAACATCACATTGACACCCTATTACAGGCACTCCAAAAGATGTCCCAGATCCTAGAACGGTTACTTTTTTTAAACAGGGCTTATCCATTACGGAATGTTTATACCCCAGTAAAATGCAATAGTCTTTGACCATGTGGGAGATTCCACAACTACTTCATCTACCTCGTCGCTATTTATAGTGATTTGATCAACTCTATTAGAAGTGTAGACAACTTTATCTAACTGTACACGAATAGAGCCGGTATTATATTCACCAAAATTTACACGGTAGCCTACGCTTTGTTTTATCTTCAGTGCTTTGCGCATAATTTTCCATTGATCTTCGGTCTCTAAAGAGGTTTGCCTCTCCCAGGTGCGACTAGCAGATTTCTGAGTGCGATAATTGGTGTTTTCTTCCCAGATCAAACCAGGACCCAAAAAAAGCCCTTTTGTGAGATAGGCTGTTGAATGAAACAGAGCTGAGACATCAAAGGCAGTAGATTTGTCCATTTTGTTCATTTGGGCATTTTCAATTTGAAGGTCTTGATAACCAAAGCTCCAATTTAGATTCGCCATTACGGGCACTTCTACCTTGAACTCTGGCGTGCCTAAAACAGCCCGCAGCGGCGATATCTCTATTATTCCTGTACCGATACCAAATGCACTAATTTCGTGCAGCAGCCCGGTCACAAGTACTAACAATTTAAGTTTCTGGCTCATGCTAAACGTATCGTCACTTGGCCAATCAAATGAATGGTTATAAATTGCCTAGTAGTAATTCCAACGATATAGTCCATACATGGGATTAATTATTCAAAAATACGGCGGATCTTCTGTAGCCTCTTTGGAGAGAATTAAGGCGGTTGCAGACCATATCAAATCATGTGCTCAGCAAGGTAATAGGCTTGTTGTGACGATTAGCGCAATGGGTAGTCAGACCGACGAACTATCTAAGCTCGCCATCGCTATGAGCCCCAATCCCCCTCGCAGAGAGCTCGACATGCTACTCACTGCTGGTGAGCGTATTAGCATGGCTTTGCTAAGTATTGCTCTGCATGACAGAGGCGTTGATGCGGTTTCTTTAACTGGTTCT
>Ga0222653_1000913_pt1 | contig 15916 bp, 10 predicted proteins | sample AntAcemetagen419_FD_179856 | JGI IMG/M metagenome (GOLD analysis project Ga0222653, IMG submission 179856) | Saline water microbial communities from Ace Lake, Antarctica - #419 | ecosystem: Environmental > Aquatic > Non-marine Saline and Alkaline > Saline | place: Antarctica: Ace Lake...
AAAACAGGCACCCTTCCCGCCACTGTAGCTCAGGGGTAGAGCAATTCACTCGTAATGAATAGGTCGTCGGTTCAATTCCGACCAGTGGCTCCAGCTTGCTGGAGCCAGAAGAAGAAATTCTTTGAACCGGCGAAGTCACTGCCCCGTTTTGCGTCAAGCAAAATCAACGCAACGGCGAACGCCGCGAACCGGCAGGTCCTTTTGCGAAGCGGAAGGACAATTCAATTCCGACCAGTGGCTCCAGCTTACTGGAGCCAGAAGAAGAAATTCTTTGAACCGGCGAAGTCACTGCTCCCACCTTCTCTTCTTGAGACTACGCCGCTCGAGTCCTGCCGCTAAACTGGCCGCGACCAGCACCCCCGCGGTGAGATGCCAGAATCCCAGCGTGAGTTCCCAGATCGACGGGGCAAATCTTAGCGATGGCGCAATCGGCCGGATCATCATTCTTCCTCGGGCATTCCGCTGCTTGTATCCTCTCGGCCGCCCGTGGGGATCGATGTAGCCATCAACCACGCTGATGCGAATCAGCGAACTCGAGGTAAATACTTCTGCCGATCTCGATCCAAAATAGTGAAGCCGTCTTTCCGAATATTGCCCGCTTTGCCACCATCCAAAAACGGTCAGCAAGAGCAGAATGACTCCTAGCAAGGTCACCGGAAAGTGCCTCACGAAAACCCATTTCGACCGTTTCCGTTCGGATTCTGAAAGAAGCTCACTCAAAATTTCGAAAAAATCTGATATTGAAGTCACATTTTACACTGGCCGACGCCAATGAATTCTGGCTTAATGCCGCCCAATCTCAAACACCTCGCAAGCCGTGTCTACCATTTCAGAACTCCAAACAGCGCTCGCCGCCAATCCCGAAAATTGGGAGGTGCGCCTTTCTCTCGTTGAATCTCTTGTCGCCGAGAGCCGTCACGAAACAGCCGTTGAGATCGTCAATCAGGGAGCCGATCTTCCCCGCGAACCCGCCCCGTGGCTCGATGCCGCGAAATGTTACGCGGCGGTCGGTGCGATTGAGCAGGCACGGGGCCTCGTCGCCAGTTCGCTTGAGATTGATCCTGAATACGAACCCTCGCTGACCTATCAGCAGCAGCTGGAAGCACAGATCGCCGCCATTCCGACACCGGTTGCCCTTTCCGCTGACGATGTGGATGAGGAGGAAGAGGTCGCCGCAGCACCTCCAAGGCCTGATCTGGCCGCGCCGGCTGTCGCCCTCAAATCCGGAGACAACTCCAATGATCCTATTGCTCTCCCGAAGGTGTCATTTTCACATGACGAAATGGATGCTCTCCATGCCGCCGAGGAAGAAGCAAAACGTCTCCGTGAAGCATCAATCAAGCGTGACAAATACAACTCGATCATCATTACAGTGCTCCTGCATGTCGCGATCTTTGCACTCTTGATTTCTGTGGCGACCAAGATCCCACCGAACGTTCCACCGCAGATCGTGGCTTCAAACGCCGCTGAGCAGCAGGAGGAAACGATCGATGACACAACGATGGAAAAGCCGACCGTCGATCCAACGACGGCCGTCAACACCGCCGTGACCGACATTATCTCCGTCTCGGCTGAGTCGAGCCTTTCCGTTTCCAGCCTTGATGTCCCTGTTGCTGATATGGCAATGGAGAACATTGTTTCCTTTAATCCTTCCATGAGTCTCGGTATGCCGACCTCGTCCGAGTCGAAAATGATGTTCGGTCAGGAAATGGAAGGCGATGTCCTCGGCGTCATTCTTGACGTCTCCGGATCGATGGCGGAATATCTCCCCATGGTCGTTCGCGAAGTCGATAAAAACTTCAAGGACGCTCCCGTTGTTTATGTCCGGAACATGGTGATGCGCACCGAGCGCAATGTTGACGACCTTGAAACGGTCCGACTGATCGTTCCTGAAGAGGTGATCCCGTATGATCCGGAGCTGAAAACCCGCACGCCTTATTGGTTCCTTTGGCACGACCTTCCAAAAAAGGCACCGCAGCGCTATGTCGACCGCCTTATCGAGACCTACAAGACTCGTCCCAATCAGTTTCTTGCCGATGGTCGCTGGGACAGAAGCCGCGTGCAGTCCGCGATCGAATTCCTCATGGAGGAGAAGATCGATTCGCTCTACATCTTCTCCGACTTTGAGGATTTCGTCGACGAAGACGTTGCGCTCACGATCGGTCAGATGCTTGGTCGCCGGAAAATTCGCACTTACATTCAGCCCGCAGAGAAAAAGACCGAGCCGTTGGATGTCGTGACAAAGAAGATCGCGAACCGGACCCTCGGTCGTCAGATGCCGTCGCTCGTTTCCATCCTTGGTGGCGGCGGCGTCGATGATGACATGCCGACCTCACTGCTTCCTCCGAAGCCTGAAGAGAAGAAGCCGAAAACCGATATCGATTATACCTATGCGGCTCCGCGCCCTGAAATCACAAGCAAGGAGTTTTATGGATTCCGACCCGGAAAAGACTGGACCGAGATCCATCGCATCGTTGAGCCCGAATACGAGGCGGTCTTTTATGGACCGGAAGCAAGGGCTTACATTTTCCTGAAGAATGCAGACGGGCAGTTCATCCAAAACCCGATCCGTTTTCACTACCACAGCTGGATCTACGTCCCTGAGGCTCCGGACCCACGTCACCAGGTTCGCCACCGCAAATTCCTCCGCCTGAGTGAAGAACCAAGTTTCGACGGCAAAGAGATTGTCTGGAAGATGATCCTTGAAGGGGATCTCGAATTCGATGTCCACCTCTACCTCGGCAGGAAGGGAATGAATGCGACCTATGTAGCGCAGTATGCGGAAGATGCTGAGCAACAGAAACGTGACGGGGCGCACATCCACTTTTTAATCCCCCCACTCGCACAAGAACGCAGCGACCGCTACTTCGGCTATGACTTCCCCGCCGAGGGTGTCAAACTGGATGATGTCCGTGCTGTCGTGGAACCAAACGAAGTCATCTTCAACCTGCCGCGACAGGATCGGGATCGTTACGGGAAAGGATGGGCCGAACTCGGGTTTGAACCGGGATACAACACTCGCAAGTTCGATGATATGATCCGGCGCCTTCCCAGCGGGATTCGCGACATGGACGTGACCGGCCCCTCGTGGGGTGGCCGCTCCATGAGCTTCCGAACGACGGCGAGCAAGATTTTACTCGAAGGTGGTCAGCCCCGCTCTGATATCGAGCCGTGGGAATCTTTCCACGCGCGCCTCATTCGTCGCGGTGACACTCGCGAGCGCTTCACCAAGACCGAAGCAATCGAGATTGAGATCAAGTAGTTGATCCGCTCATCAGGAGCAAACCTTTCGAAGGCTCAGCGCTCGCCCCGGCGAATCTCTGAGCCTTCAAAGTAAACTCGGATCCGGTAAGTTGTGTTCGGGCGGAACTCAATTTCGCCGGTCGTGACATTGACCCGCTCCGGAATCTTCGAAAGCTGTTTGTCGACGACCGCGTGGTATCCACGGTCGGAGAAAATGTCGATTAGGATCGCTAACGCAAGCGGATTAGAAAGGACCTCGTCTTCATTGTTGATCACAGCACGACCCGAGATCGCATGCCGCTCGATAATCGGGATCAGTTTCACATTGATGAGATTGACCACCTCCTGAAACAACTGACGATCTTTCCTCACATATCCGTCGAGGCGTCGCACCAACTCCTGACGGGCATGAAGCACCAGTTCACTCGCCAGCGGAATCCCGCGGATCAGCGAAAACGTCTCAGGCTCAAGCTCCAGCGAACTTTGATATTGAAGCTCCTGTAGAATATTCTGCTCCACCTCTTTGATCGATCCCTGGGCATTGATGAGGTGATAGAAAAAGACTTCGCGAAGGGACTGGAGCGCATCCCAGGTGCTTTCTTTAAAAACCCGGTAACGATGCTTTGCCGCTTCGATATCGAGGTCGGTGGGACGAAGCTCCTGCAACTCCCCCACTCCCGTCATACGCACCTCTTCGTTGTGCCTCGCAATTTCCCGACCCCGGAAAAGCTGACGGTCCACACTCGTCTTCTCATCGATGAAGAGAACCATGACATGAATCGTGGGTCGGCGGAAATGCACCGCCAGTTCTGTCTCGGCGTACTCGCGATGGAACTTGCTGATTTTTTTGACCAGCAATTTCATGCACTCGACCTGAACCTTAGTGCGGGGAAACCCATCGAGCACGGCCCCGTCACGGAACTCATCCTCCAACATTTTTCGCAGAAGAATCCCCATGACCTCGCGGTCCCCTACGAGTTGACCATTGTCTTTAAGAGCTTTCGCGTCCGGACTGTCGAGCAGCGAACTGACCACAATCGGCGGGCAGGTGAACCCGCGGGCCTTCATGATGAAACCGGTGTTCGTACCCTTACCGGAACCGGGAGCACCCCCGAGAAGGATGATCTCCTTCGGGAAGCGCAAATTTTCGACCCCAAATTGATCGACGAGACTTTTCCAGACGGCATTAAAAATGACCTGGGCGTCTTTGATTTCAACGTCCGTCAGGACCGGCGCTTCTTCGACCGGCAGTTCGGCTTCACTCATGGAAAACCCCGTCAACCGTAAAGGCCTCTTCCGCAAGCTGAATTCGCGTTCGTAAGTTCATCCCGCCCAAAAGGCAACGATAGCGGGAACACGTCAAAAAAGGAATCGGCCACGAGGGCGGTGCAGAGGCATATTAACAGGATGAAAACAATTATCCCGGCCCTTGCCGTCCTCTTGAGTTTCACGATTTCCGAGGCCGCACCCCATGAAACGCCCGAAGGCTTCGAATCACTCTTCAATGGAAAAGACCTCAGCGAGTGGAACATTCCCGAAGGCGACAACGGGCACTGGAAAGTCCTCGGCGGCGTCATCGACTACGACGCCCTTTCCGAAGCGAAGGGAGACAAAAATCTCTGGTCCAAAAAGGAATACGGAGACTTCGAACTCCGCCTCGACTGGCGCATCAAGGAAACGCTCGGCTTTTACCCCATGCCCTACGTCCTGCCTGATGGCTCTTATGTGAAAGACGAAGACGGGGAAAATCTCACCCACCTCGCACCCAACGCCGACTCCGGTGTCTACGTTCGCGGCAAAGGCACCTACCAAATCAATATCTGGTGCTGGCCGATTGGATCCGGCGAAGTCTACGGGATCCGGAACAATGCCAAAAATCCCCCCGAAGTCCGCGCCGGAGTGACCCCATCACGGAAGGCCGACAATCCCGTCGGCGAGTGGAACACTTTTGTCATCACGGTGAAAGGCGACCGCCTCACTGTGGTCCTTAACGATCACACCGTTATCGAAAACGCCCTCCTTCCCGACGTCCCCGAGCGTGGCCTGCTCGCGCTCCAGCATCATGGCGGCATCGGCAAAGACGGCGAGATGTCCTCCTCCTCCAGCCTCGTCCAGTTCCGGAATATTTTCGTTCGTGAGCTCGAATGATGACCCCTCGATTCTCTCTCATTCCCCTTCTCTTTTTCTCGTCCACGATCTTCGCAGAGGAGAAGAAAGAGGAAGAAGACCCCGCGCTCGGCCACTCCTACCACGGCGAAGTCTTCAACGAAGGCCCGCGTCAGGCTGCCGTGGACATCCCCGGCACCGGTGATGTCCACTTTGAAGTCACGACCGACTCAAAGGAGGCTCAACAATTTTTCGATCAAGGCCTCGGGCAATTGCATGGCTTCTGGGACTTCGAAGCGGAGCGGAGCTTCCGGCAGGTCGCCGCGCTCGATCCCGATTGCGCGATGGCCTACTGGGGCATGGCGATGGCCAATTTCAAAAACGACACCCGTGGAAAAGGCTTCATCGAAGAAGCCGTCGCACGGAAGGAAAATGCCGGGTCCCTCGAGCAGCAATGGATCGACGGCCTCGCCGAATATTTCAGTGACATCAAGCTCGACGCCAAAAAACGGCTCCGCGAATTGGTGCGTTCGTTAGAAAAAATCGCCGTTGCGCATCCTCATGACATCGAAGCGCAGGCCTTCCTTCTCAAACAAATCTACTACAACCACGGAAAGGGACTCGAAATTCCAAGCCACTACGCCGTTAATCTCCTCGCGGAACAAATCCTCACCGCCGATCCTGATCATCCCGCGAATCACTATCAAATCCACCTCTGGGACAAAGAAGACGCCGCGAAAGCGCTCACCGCCGCTGCAAACTGCGGACCTGCCGCCCCCGGGATTGCTCACATGTGGCACATGCCGGGTCACATCTACTCAAAGCTGCATCGCTACGAAGACGCCGCCTGGCAGCAGGAAGCCTCCGCGCGGATCGATCACGCGCACATGATCCGATTTCAGATCGTGCCGGATCAGATTTCCAATTTCGCACACAACAACGAATGGCTCATCCGCAACTTTAACTACCTCGGCCAACTCGACCGCTCCGTGGAACTCGCGATGAACATGATCTCCCTCCCCCGCCTCCCCAAATTCAAAGAGGAGGACAAGTCAGAGACCTACGATCCTAAAGGAAGTAGCTGGCAATATGGTCGGGAACGCCTCCGCGACACCCTCGTTCGCTTTGAGCAGTGGGAGCAACTGATTGAACTTTCAGAAAACGGTCTTCTCGGAGCCGATGACAAATCCATCCTCCAGCGTGACTATGACCGCTTCGTTGGCATCGCCAAATTTGAAAACGGTGATCACGCCGGGGGGACCGGACATCTCGCCGCGCTTCAGGCCGCCCTGACAGAGAAAGAAACCGCCCGCGACGAAGCCATCGCCAAAGCGGAGAAACAGGCCAAGGACAGCAAGAAGACGGAAAAGGAAATCACAAGCGCCAAAGAATCCGCTGAAAAGGAATTCAAGAAAGACATCGAAACCCTGACGGAGCTTGTCCATGAACTCACCGTCTACGAATCGCTCACCGCAAAACCTGCTGACCTCGGAAGGGCAAAAGAACTACTCCCCGACCTCAAAAACATTGTGAAGTGGCGCCACGCAACCCTCTGGCTCCGCGGCGGCGATCCTGACAAGGCCATACAGCTCGCGACCGAATCAGTAAAATCTGATCAAGGGGAAGTCCTCCCCCTCGCCACTCAGGTCGAGATTCTTTTCGCCACCGGAAAGAAAGACGAAGCAAAGGTCGCCTTCGAGAAACTCCGCACCCTCGCTGACACCGCCGACCCTGACATTCCTCTTTTACAGCGTCTCGCTCCCGTCGCGAAAGCGCTCGGCTATGCAACCCCATGGACGAAAGCACCGCCACTAGCGACCGATCTCGGCGCTCGCCCCCCGCTCGATTCGCTCGGTCCTTTCCGCTGGACAGCACCGGCAGGACCCGCTTTCGCCCTGCCTGATACCGATGGGAAAATGCACGCCCTTAGCGACTTCGCCGGCGAACCCGTCCTCGTCATTTTCTACCTTGGCAAAGAATGCACTCACTGCATGGAGCAACTCAACGCCTTCGCTCCGGTCGCAAAGAACTTCGAAGAAGCCGGGATCAAACTCATCGCCGTGAGCACGGACAGCATCGAGGGACTGGGCAAAACCTTCGACACCGAAACGAAAAAATTTCCCTTCCCCCTCCTCGCCGACCCGTCACTCGATCAGTTCAAAGCCTACCGGGCCTACGATGACTTCGAAAAGATGGCCCTTCACGGCACCTTCCTCATCGACGGCAGCGGCCACGTTCGCTGGCAGGACATCAACTATGAGCCCTTCATGCATCCCGAGTGGCTCCTCGAGGAATGTGTGCGCTTGTTGGAACTGGATCTCGCCGGGAGTTGAGTGAACTCAGATGAGATGCTTCCGAAAGAATGCGAGGGTACGCTCCCAGGCAAGCTCTGCGTTTTCAGGGTCGTAGCGGGGCGTTGAATCATTGTGAAATCCATGATTGGCCCCGGCATAGATGTGCATCGTGTAATCGACTCCGTTCTTCTTTAAATCGGCTTCATACTCCGGCCAGGTTTCATTGACCCTTTTATCGAGCTCACCAAGTTGAATCAGCAGGGGGGACTTAATGTGACCCCTGATCTCTTCCGCGGCAGGAGTGCCGTAGAACGGGACGCCGGCGGCAAGGACGTCCGGGATCGCCGCCGCAAGCATATTGACGATGTAGCCGCCGAAACAAAAGCCGACCGCTCCGAGCTTACCCGTCGCGGACTCATGCGATTTCAGAAACGTTGCCGCAGCGATAAAATCCTGCTCCAACTTGACCTTATCCATCGAGGACTGCATCGAGCGTCCCTCGTCATCGTTTCCCGGATATCCCCCCAACGGAAAAAGTCCGTCCGGAGCAAAGGCAATAAATCCGGCCTTGGCGAGTCGCCGCGCCACATCCTTGATGTAGGGGTTGAGCCCGCGATTTTCGTGAACAACGAGAACCGCCGGCGCTTTACCCGCCAGCCCGGTTGGAACAACGAGGTAGCCCTGACCGGTTCCGTGACCCTCCGGCGAATCAAATTCCTCATAAGTGGCCCGGATATCAGGATCATTAAACGAAACCTGCTCAGCCATCGCGTAGTCCGGCAGAATCGCCGCGAGTAGTGCGCCCGTGGTCAAGCCGGCAACGGAAAGCGTCGAGAGTCGGTGCACAAACGTCCGTCGATCAATGAGGCCGTGGGCATACTCATCATACCAATCGAAAGCTTCCTGAGGAATCGGATGGGGAGCGGCCTTGATTTCGAGATCTTTCATTTTTTGGTTGGGTTTCAAAAGCCATCTTGAATGAATGGCGACCGTGCTTGTCCGAGGGTAAACCGATCAATGATCCAAAGCCATGTTCCATCCGACTGGCGGCGGGCAATCTCTCCGGTGATATCCCCGTTGCCGAGGGTCGATGAGGTCAGGGCGAGATCACCACTGCAAACCGCAGGGGTTTGAAGGCTGGGGTCAAACTGCGGGGAACTGGAAAGATAGTCAGTGAAGAACCTCCGAAGTTCATCGTGTCCGACGATCAATTTTCCGTCTCCGGCATCGAGGGTGGCGTTCTCTTCATAGAGCGCGACGAGGCCCTCAATATCGCCTGCATTGGCACGTTCGACGAAGAAGCGCTCGAGATCGTCGGGGTCATTTGCTGATGGATGCATGGCGGGGATAAACTTGAAACGATGGCATCAAAAAATTCCTCTCCTGCCAATCACCGAATACCAACCGATCCCGCAGGAATTGAATCCTTCACCGGAACCAAACAGGGTACAGTCACCGACTCAACCCTGTTGAATCGACCTACTCCGTCTTCAGCCATTGAACCGCGTCAATGATGACGTGACCGTCGGTTCCTTCATTGCTGATCGTCACCGTCGAAACCTCGCCGGCCCCATAAGTCACGGTCATGATCTGGCGAAAGGGTTCATGGGACGGCTTCTCTCTCTGGTTCATCGAGACCGTTTTCGCCCCGCCGGAATGACTGACGGTGACGGGGACATTTGTCGCCCGATTGTTGTTCGCCGGATAGGCGATACGAATCGCATAGGTGCCGGCCTCTTCGATCGTAGTCGAGAAAACGGCCGAGGCTGAACCTTTGCCCTCATTATCATCATGCCGATAACCGAATCCGACGAAGGGACCGTTGGAGGAACTGGTCTTTGAAAATCCCGTCAGCTTCGCTCTTTCATCATCAACCACAATGCCGTCGAGTTCGCCCACCGCTTTCCCTTTGCCGCCTGCAATCGGCCCGTCGTAGTGGAGAACTTGTCCATCCTCAAGGAGACGGGCTTTGAGGTCTTCGTAGGGAACATCCTGCACGTCGAGACCGCCATCGATTGCCATGACCGCAGCGGTCGCTGCGCTTTGACCGAGGATCATGAAGACCGGTTCCATCCGGATCGAGCCGAAAGCAATGTGCGTGCTTGATACACAAACCGGTGCAAAGAGATTCGTGCACTGCTCCTGCTTCGGAACGAGCGAACCATAGGCAATCTCGTAAGGCCCACGCGTGCTCACCCCGATGTCCCCCTCGTTCTGGACGTGCCCGTTCTCATCGATGTGACGTTGGGTATTGTGTGAGTCGATTGCGTAGGAACCCATCCCGACAGAGTCCGGGGTCGGCTTCACCTTGCGCAGCTCATTCTCCGTCATGACAAAGTCACCGATCATACGCCGCGCTTCGCGAATGTAGAGCTGGTGAGACCAGTTTCCGTTTTCCTGAAACTCATCTTTCGGCAAACCCCACTTATTCATTTCCTCCTGCACATCCTTAGGGACGCGGGGATCAGTCGCGATGAAATAGAGCAAGCCGATCTGATAGGTCTCGTGTTCCGCAATGATCTCACGCCGCTTCTCGTAGCTCGCCTCGGGATACTCGTAGTTGTAGCCAATGTTATCGAAGCTGAAAGGACCGTGATTGTTCGTGTCCGTCTTGTGATTCGGAATCACATCGAACTTGTTAAAGGTATCCATGCCCCAGCCTGCCTCAAAGATGCGGATGAGAAGCTCATACTGCTTCGGATCGTAGCCCTCCGGCTTAGGAAACGGAATTCGATTCTCCGGATGATTCGTCAGGCACATGCGAAAACAGTAGGCCTGCACACGATGGTCCCCTTCCCCATACTCGCCCGGAGGATCCGTGCTGATCCGCTCGAGAACACCGCTCGTTGGGTCGCCGGGAACGATATATGGATCGACCGGCTTATCGAGAACCTGAAAATGGTGCTTGTGATGATCGACTCCGGTCTGCACTCCATTCCAGTTTTCGCCATATTCTGCATTCGCCTCGCGACCGAAATGATAATCAACACCCGACGCCGCGATAAGGTCTCCCTCATAAGTCGTATCAAGAAACATTTTTCCGGCGAATTTCTTCCCACTCAGGGTCGTGATCGAAACGATGCGACCGTCTTTGACTTCGACACCATTCTCGCGGTCAAGCCACTCGTCGCGGTGCACCGTGAGATCAAATTCCGTCACGTAATCTTCGAAGACCTTGCGGGCGACGCTCGGCTCAAAGACCCACATCGTACGATTTTCCCCGTCCATCGCCGCAGTGCCCTGGCCCGTGTTTCCGTATTCCTCAGGCTTCTGGAACTTCCACGTTTCCGGCTTCTGGTATTCTTTCCAGACACGATGATAAAAATCTCGGGACAGACCACCAATGACCGACGTGTCACCCGTATCCGTCCAGCCAAGTCCCCCACTGGAGAGACCTCCCAGAATCGTGTCCGGACTGACAATCACAACCGTCTTGCCCATTTTTTTCGCCTGAACCCCTGCTATCACCGCCGCGCAGGTTCCTCCATAGATGACGAGATCATAGTCGACACTTTCTTCCGCTGACGCCGGAGAGAAAAGCGCAAAAGCAAATACCAGAATGATGTAAACGGAGATCTTCATGCCTTCACCCTAGCGAGTGTCCGGCGTTCCAACAAGAAACCAGTTTGCGCCAAAAAAAGAGTGACCAATCGAAAAGACACCGACGATCAGGCGAGAATGTCTTTCACGACGGAACCATGCACATCGGTGAGTCGGAAATCCCGACCCGAAAACCGATAGGTCAATTTCTCATGATCGAAACCGAGGAGGTGCAACATCGTTGCATGGAGGTCATGCACGTGAACCGGGTTCGAAGCGACCGCCAATCCGAAGTCGTCGGTCTCTCCGTAAGCCATGCCTCCTTTGACGCCGCCACCTGCCATCCAGACCGTGAAGCCATCGACGTGGTGATCACGGCCGATACGGTTCACGTCTTTCGTCGCCACTTTTTGAATCGTCGAGGTGCGCCCCATTTCCCCGCCCCACACGACGAGGGTATCATCCAGCATTCCACGCGCTTCGAGATCTTCGAGCAAAGCCGCGATCGGTTGATCCGACTCACGGGCAAGGCGCTGGTGATTTGGCAGGAGTCCACTATGACTATCCCACGGCTGACCTGCGCCGTGATAGCACTGAACGTAGCGGACCCCACGTTCAGCAAGACGGCGCGCCATGAGCAGATTTCTCCCGACCGGGGTGTCACCGTAACTCTCGCGAACGGACTCAGGCTCTTTGGAAACGTCAAAGGCATCGGTCGCAGCGCTTTGCATGCGGAAGGCCAGCTCCATCGAATGAATACGCGAATCCAGTCGCTCGTCACCAGCGCGAGTCGCGGCATGGCGTTCATTCAGGGATTTGGTGAGTCGCAGTAGATTTCGCTGTGTGCCAGTGCCGATATCATCACGGTTGAGGTGTGGAATCATTTCGCCGCCTCGACCGTTCGTTTCGATGTGTGTTCCCTGATAAACCCCGGGGAGAAAAGAACTCGTCCAGTTGCGGGATTGAGCGGTGGGCATTCCGCTCGGCATGAGGACAACATAACCGGGGAGATCCTCACTCTCTGTCCCCAGTCCATAAAGCACCCAGGAACCGATGCTGGGCCGTGCCAGAACCGGATGACCGCAGTTCATCATGAGGAGACCTGGCGAGTGGTTTGCAATCTCACTCTGCATCGAACGAATCACACAAAGCTTATCGGCGTGCTTCGCCACGTTCGGGTAGAGCTCTGAAATTTCGAGTCCACTCTCTCCGTGCTTTGAAAACTCGAAGGGAGAAGCCCAGATTTCACCGACTCGGTTCCGCTGCGTGTTCTGCAATGCCGCCTTGACCGAATCCGGCAACTCCTGCCCATCGAGCTTTTTCAGCTCAGGCTTCGGATCGAAGGTGTCAATTTGCGACGGACCACCGTTCATGAAGAGATGAATGACCCGCTTCGCCCTCGCCGGAAAATGAGATTCCTGCACGGATAGTGGAGAATCCAACGGACCGCGGCCCTGCACACTCGCGAGCAGGTCCGAAGCGGCAACGGCACCCATGCCGAATCCGAGACGCTGCAGGGCCGTCCTGCGTGAAAGATAAAAGTCGTTGTTCATGGTTCAGTCCACGTAAAGAAACTCGTTCGACATGCAGAGTGACTGTGCGATCAGAGGCCATGGCGAAACGTTGCGGCCCACTTCAATTTCGGCAAAGCGTTTCACTTGGGCCATCTCTCCCGGGGTCGGGGAGCGCTGCAGGACACGCTCGAAAATGCTCTCAATTTTGGCGGCCTCACTCGCAGCATCTTCGAAGGCAAAGCCTTCGATCAGAGCTGCGGTTTGATCAATCATGAAGGGCGAATTCATGAGAAAGAGGGCCTGCGGTGAAACGATGTTCTCCGTTCTTGATCCCTGCGTTTGCATTGGTGAGGGAAAGTCAAAGTTACGAAGGGTCGGGTCAATGTTGAAGCGATTCACGTAGCCGTAAACGCTGCGGCGTTTGGTGTAGTCCTCACCCCAAATGTGACCGGGGCGTCCTTTCATCTTGAGATCCAGTTCTCCGGCAACGGAAAGAAGAGAATCGCGGAGTTCTTCAATACGAAGCCGCGTGCGATTAGCTCTCCAGAAAAATTCGTTCTCAGGATCGATCGCCACCATTTCCTCCCAGTCCATACTCGCCTGCTGAAAGGTCTTCGAGGTCACGATGAGACGCACCAGTTTCTTTGTCGACCAGCCTCCTTCGACGAACTCAGCCGCCAGGAAATCCAACAACTCAGGATGACTTGGTGCTTCTCCCTGCAGCCCGAAATCGGAAGGGGTATCGACCAATGCGTCTCCCATCAGCATTGCCCAAATACGATTTACATAGACTCTTGCGGTGAGGGGATTTCCCGGGTCGATCATCTTCTCGGCCAGGTCAAGACGTCCGCTGTTCTTTTCGTTGAATGGCTTTTGCTCAGGATCAATAATCTTGAGAAATCGGCGGGGCACCCGCTCGCCTTTGCTGGAGACCTCCCCTCGAATGAAAATGGAAGGCTCCGTCGGTTTCTTCTTCTCTGAAACCGCCATCGCTCTCACCGGAGCGCCGTCATTGAAGAGGAGTAGTTCAGCGAGATCGGTTTGTTCAATTTCTGCGGCGATCGAGCGGTTATTTCCTTTTTTGACTGACTTGCCGGCGTCCTTGATCTTCTCATCAATCTCAGCACGAGCCTTGGTGTAGGAAGCAACCTCGGCCTTGGCCGCATCATAACCTGAAATTTCCGGAAAGTCCTCGAGGGCCCAGGGCTCGGGACGATTCACCGAATTAAAAACCCCGTAGAGAGAATAATAGTCCGCCGTCGGAATCGGCTCGAACTTGTGATCGTGGCAACGAGAGCAGGAAACCGTCATTCCGAGGATTCCGCGAGTCGTCACATCGATGACGTCATCGACGAAATCATGGGACATATTCCGATGCGGCGATACGCCAATAAACCCGAGCGCAGCGAGCGTGGGATCATTTCCCTCAAGTCCGAGAAGGTCAGCCGCGAGCTGCTCTTTCACAAAGACATCGAAGGGCTTGTCTTCGTTGAATGCCTCGATGACATAATCGCGATAGGTGAAAGCGTAGGGATAATAGTGAGGAGTCTTCGTATCCGCCCGGTAGGTCGTCGCCGTGTCCGCATAGCGTGCGACGTCGAGCCAGTAACGAGCCACGTGCTCGCCGAAGCGTGGCGATTCGATAAGCCCATCGGCGTAGAGGTTGATGTTTTTCACCCCAATGTCTTCCAAAGACGGCGGGAGACCAGTCAGCTTGTAGCTCAATCGCCGGACGAGACTTCTCCTGTCGGCAGGCGGTGAAGGAGTCAGCCCCTTTTCAGCGAACTTCGCAAAAACAAATTGGTCAACGGGGTTCTCATTCCATTCCGGGTCGGAAGCCTGCGGCGGCGCGGGTTTCACGACGGGCTGAAACGACCAGTGATCTTTCGCTTTTTCAAAGATAACCGTCTGATCTCCGAGCTGGGAAAACTCGGTCTCGCCCATGTCTTCAGCGGGACCGGCAGCTCCATCGCGGATCCATCGTTTCAGGATAGCCACCTCGCTTGCTTCGAGCTGATACTTCGGCGGCATTTCGAAATCAAGATCGGTGTAGGCTACCGCTTCGATCAGGAGCGAGCCCTCGATATTCCCGGGAACGACTGCTTTGCCGGTATCACCGCCCTCGAGCCATCCGCTTTCGCGATCCAAAAGGAGCCCGCCTTTTTGTGAACCCTCAGCTTCGGAGTGGCATTCGTAGCAGTGCTTCACCAAGAGCGGTCTCACGCGACGCTCGAAAAATTCGGTGCCGCTCATCTCGCCGGCTGGCTGCGCCCTGCCCTCAACCGGGAGGCACACCCCGGCGAAGAAAAGGATCGGGGAAATAGAGATGAAAGACGAAACTTGCACCACTCAATCTAAGCGTATTTGAGTGACAAGCACGTGATGCCGAGAGCGGGATTACGTGAACCCGCACGGCGGTTTCCGGCATCCGCTCCGCGAATTTTTCAGCGCGTCCGGAAAGTCTCGCTCTCAATCAGGGCGATGATTAAATCCCGGAAACCGCCCTCTTCCGCCTCAAGCCGCTCGACGATCTCCTTGATCTCGATCTGCTCAGCATAGGACGGGATCCGCCCCGTCGCATAGATCACGAGCTTTTCCGCAAGGCACTCGGAGACGAGGTCGATATTGGCGACGAGCCACTTTTTGAAATCGAGATAGCCCTCAATCTTCGTGCCATCGGAGAGCACCCCGGATGGATCAATCGGCACCTCGATTTTTGGCCAGCCTTCGCGCCAACGCCCCACAGGATCAAAATTCTCGAGGGCAAAACCGATTGGGTCGATATGTTGGTGGCACCCCGCACAATCGGCGGATTTTGTATGCGCGGAGAGTTGCTCACGTGGCGTGCTCGTACCCTGGGTATCGGGCGTCAGAGCCGGGACATTGCTCGGAACCGGCGGAGGCGGCGTCCCCAAAATATTTTCGAGGACCCAAACCCCGCGCAAAACGGGCTGGGTATCGACGCCGTTCGCGGTCGCCATCATCGTCGCGGACTGCCCTAACAATCCACCGTAGCGACCCTCGGGATCAATCTTGAGGCGCTCGATTCTCATGTGATCCCGCGCATAGACCGCCGTGGGTCTCGCCACCGAATTTTTCCTCGGGGGATAATCGTAATTCTCTTCCGCAAAGCGTCGCGAGGTGAGCAGGAAATCGGGAGCGATCCAGTCTTTCATGGGCCGGTTCTCTTCGATCATTTTCGCGAAAAACCGTTCCGCT
>Ga0222653_1000915_pt1 | contig 15903 bp, 14 predicted proteins | sample AntAcemetagen419_FD_179856 | JGI IMG/M metagenome (GOLD analysis project Ga0222653, IMG submission 179856) | Saline water microbial communities from Ace Lake, Antarctica - #419 | ecosystem: Environmental > Aquatic > Non-marine Saline and Alkaline > Saline | place: Antarctica: Ace Lake...
GGGATGATTTCCGCGATGCACTTCATGAGCGTGGATTTTCCGGCCCCGTTGTGACCTGCGAATGCGATGCGCTCGCGGGGTTGGACAGAGAAGGAAAGGTCGTTGAAAAGGACGCGGGGGCCGAATTCGACGCGGAGTGACTGGACGGAAATCATGAAGGTGGGGAGGGTGCATTTCCTCGGCGTTTGGTCAAGTCGTGGTAGAGGCCGCGAATACCAGGAAATGCGGTCAGAGGGAATCGAGGAACAAACTGGCGGTTTTGCGATGTTTTTCCTGTTTTTCCTTGGGAAACTTCTGCCAGTTGCGGGCCATCATGGAGGAGCGGGGGTTTTTGAGGAAGAGATCCTGATGGTCTGCGACGAATGTCCAGAAGAGTGCGTCCCAGGTGTCGGTCCATGGGCCTTTGGTTTCGTCGGACATTTTCAGGACGTAGTTGGAGCCGGAGATGTAGGGTTTGGTTGTGAAAGTCCCGCCGTCGGCGAATTGTGACATGCCGTAGACGTTGGGAACCATGACCCAGTCGTAGGCGTCGATGAACAGCTCCATGAACCATTTGTAGACCTCGTCCGGGTCGAAACGGCAGAGCAGCATGAAATTGCCGAGTATCATGAGGCGTTCGATGTGGTGGCAGTAGGCTTCGCTATCGAGCTGGCGGATGATGCGGTCGATGGGCGGTATGCCGGTGGTGGCATCGTAGAAGGATTGCGGGATGGGGCGGGTGTGGTTGAAGAAATTCGAGGTGCGAATTTCAGACCCCCGGTGGACGTAGATCCCGTGCATGAATTCGCGCCAGCCGATGATCTGACGGACGAAACCTTCGAGCGAGTTCAGCGGGATTCCCTTTTTTGTAAGTGCCGCGTCGATAACTTCCTGCGGCGTGAGCAGGCCGATGTTGAGCATCGGGGTGAGGACGGAGTGGTTGATGAAGGGATGGGTGGTGGAGATGGCGTCCTCGTATGCGCCGAAGTCCGTGAAGCGGTCATTGATGAAAACTTTGAGCCATTTTTTCGCGTCAGCGCGGGTGACTGGGTAGCGGAATACAGATGAGGAGCCGGGATTTTTCGGAAAATGGTGATCTATGTGTTTGCAGGCGGTTTCTGTGTAGTGGTTGGAAGATGTTTCGGGCGCGGCTGGTGGGACATGGCCTTTGGGAAGTTTTTTGCGGTTGTCCTCGTCAAATGACCACTGGTCGCCAGTCGGACTGCCGTCGGATTCGATGAGGATGGCCATCCGTTTTCGCTGCGCCTGATAGAAGGTGGCCATGAATGGCTTTTTCTTTCCGGCGATGAATTCTTCGATGAATTCCGGAGGTGAAAGGAAAGCGGGCGATGGATGGATGTGGTGGTTGATGGATTTCTTTTCAGCGAAAGCCCGCAGGCGTTTCTCAAGGATGAAATCGTGAGGGTTGGCGAGGTGTATTTCTTTCAGGCCGGATGGTAGAGCCGATTGGAAGGTCTTGGTGTGGGGGATGTTGTTGACTGTGTGTCCGGTGCTGCGGAGTTCGTCTGTATATGCCTGGATTGAGGCGCGGTGCAGGACGAGCTTGTGCTTGTGAAAATTGACCGGGTAGCGACTGTCGTTTCCGAAGAACAGCGGGTCCTCGGCAAGATAGACGGAGCGATCTTTGCTGACCGCGGGGCTATTTTCGAAGAGCTGGTGGGGGAAGACAAGGGTGACGCTGTCCATGGCGGATGCTCGGCTTGGAGAAATCGCTCCGCAAACGGTTTGCCGCATTCTTTTTGCGTGAGAAGAGCAGCCGGCAGTGCGGAGAGATTCCGTGATGGCGCTTGATTCCAGAGCCTGCATGGACAAAAAGCGGGTAAGCGATGGGGAGTGACGAGGAGAGTCTGGATTTGAGAGGCGTGATGTGGATGCTCGCGTCGGTTGTGTTGTTTGCCGCGAACACGCTGTTGATCCGCGGCGCTTCCCTGGCTTCCGCTGGTGCGGACGGGTGGATGGCTACGCTTTTCCGCGGTGTGTTCGGGATTCTTCTTTTGATTATATTTTACTCGAATGGGCGGGGTTTCGACTGGAGGAGGATGTTTTCGAACCGGCTGGTGGTGATGCGGGGACTCGTCGGTTGCGTCGGAATCATCTGTTTTTATATCACGATCACAGAACTTGGAGCGGGACGTGCGATCGTGATCAACCTGACCTATCCGATGTTCGCCACGGTGATCGCGGCCATTTGGCTCAAGGAAAAGGTGCGTGTGGTGACTTGTTGCTGGCTGGTCGTTGCGATGGCGGGGCTGATGCTTTTTTTGAGCGATGAGCACATGCGGTTCGCGCCCACAGCTTACGACCTGCTTGGTCTATTCGGCGCATTGGCCGCAGGCTTCGTGGTGGTGATCATTCGCAAACTCCGCCATGCGGAGCATCCGGCTACGATCTATGGCGCTCAGGCGAGCTGTTCACTATTGCTCGGCCTGCCTTTTGTCGGTGATGTGCCGGCTTTGCCTTTCGCCGGATGGGGTTTGCTGGCGATGGGGGCGATAGTTGTGACATTCGGGCAACTGATCATGACAAGCGCCTACCAGCGTTTGACGATCACGCACGGTGCGTCGCTGCAAATGACTCTGCCGATTTTCACGGCTGTGGGGGCGTTCTTCTTTTTCGGTGAGAAATTCGAGTTTCACGAACTCGCCGCGGCCGTGGTGGTTCTGGTCGCGATCTGGCGGGTCGCGGCGAGAAGGAAATTCCCGGCGATGAGGAACTGATGGGCGGGTGTCTATCGGTCGCCGAAGAGATTTCCAAGGCCGCCGATGGCAGAACCCTCACCTTTTCCTGACGAATACATGCTGGTGATGCGTTGGGCGAGGCGGGCGAAGGGCATGCTTTGGAGCCAGACCGAGCCGGTTCCCTGAAGCGTCGCGAGGAAGAGACCTTCGCCACCGAAGACCATGGATTTCAGATTGCCCGCACGTTCGATGTTGTAATTTATGCCAGTTGTGAATGCGACGAGGCATCCGGTATCGACGAGAAGTTTTTCGCCTTTGAGTTCTTTTCTGATGACCGTGCCTCCAGCGTGGACGAAGGCCATGCCGTCGCCTTCGAGCTTCTGAAGGATGAAACCCTCGCCACCGAAGAGTCCGGTTCCGATTTTTTTATTGAAGGCGATTCCGAGTTTGGTGCCGAGCGCGGCGCAGAGGAATGCGTCTTTCTGGCAGAGGAGTTGTCCATCGAATTCGGCGAGGCTGACAGGGAGAACGGTTCCAGGATACGGTGCAGCGAAGGTTACGTGTTTTTTGCCAGATCCGATGTTTGTGAAATGGGTCATGAAAACTGACTCGCCGGTGATCGCGCGTTTACCCATCGAGACGAGTTTACCCATGAATCCGGCGTCGGGTTCGGAGCCGTCACCCATCTTGGTTTCGAAGGAAATTCCATCCTCCATGTAGTTCATCGCTCCAGCTTCGGCGATGACAGTTTCCTGTGGATCGAGTTCGATTTCGACCATCTGGATGGCTTCGCCGATGATCTTGTAATCGATTTCGTGGGAGCGGCGGCCTGCAGCGGATGTATTGATGGGTGGAGGAGTGCCGGGACCGGCGAAGAGGGATGGGAGAGTCGTGGATGCGGGTGCCCAGTTTTGCATGCCTTCGGACCAGACCTGGGTGTTAGGATTGATTGTGCCGGTTGCTGCGAGATCGTTGAGGTTCTCTTCGTCGGTTTGTGCCTGAGCGCCATCAGCGCTGATGTAATGCCATGTTTTCATCGGGGCTACGTTGTCGGCTCAAGGGGTGATGAGTCAATCTCCGAAGGATTGCAAAAGGGGTGTTTATTTGTACTGGATGCCAGATAGCCGCTCCGCAAAGGGGTTGCAAAGGTCCGCCGCATAGTGAATGAACGGCGCGGATGTCAGCAAGGGCTACATGGAAGGTTAGTGCGGCGGTGATGCTGAGCCGGGTTCTCGGCTTGGGGCGTGAGATGATGTTCGCGGCGCTTTTCGGGGGGAGTCGGTGGATGGACTGTTTTTATCTGGCGTTCCGGGTTCCGAATTTGCTGCGGGATCTTTTCGCGGAGGGTGCGTTGTCTCAGGCATTTGTGACGACATTTTCGAAGAAGGTGAAATCCGATGGCCCCGACAACGCGTGGGTTTTGGCCAACCGGATGGTGACGCTTGCGGCGGTGTTCATGAGTCTGGTGACTCTGATCGGGATTGGTGTGGCTCCATGGATCGTGGAGTTGCTTACGGCGTTTTCGAAAAGCGGGGAGACCGCGCGGGATTACAATCCGGAGGAGATTTCGCTGATGGTGGAGATGGTGCGGGTGATGTATCCTTTCATTGCCTTGGTTTCGCTTTCCGCGTTGGTGATGGGGATGCTTAACGCGCGGGATGTGTTCGGAATACCGGCCTTGGCTTCGTGTTTTTTCAATATCGGCTCGATGGCGGGTGGGGCGGCGATCGGTTACTGGATGGATCCGGAGTGGGGGCCACGCAGTTTGGTTGGTTTCTCCTGGGGTGTGGTGATCGGCGGGATCGCGCAGTTGGTTTGCCAGTTTCCTGCGTTGAGGTCGGTGGGTTACCGTTTCGTCGCGGATTTCCACTGGAAGGATTCCGGGGTGAAAAAAATCCTGACTTTGATGGTGCCGGCGGTGATCGCTGCTTCGGTTACGCAGGTGAATGTGGTGGTGAATTCGATGTTCGCCTATGGTGTCGGGGAAGGAGCGGTGAGCTGGCTGAGCTATGCGTTTCGTATCATGCAGCTGCCGATCGGTGTGTTCGCGGTCGCGGTGGCGACAGTGACCTTGCCAGCGCTTTCCCGCGCGGCGATTGAGGGGGTGGGTAAGGATTTTGCTCCGACGCTTGCGAAGGCGCTCAAACTGGTGATGTTTTTGGTGCTTCCATCGACGGTTGGACTGGTAGTCTTGGCGGGGCCGATCATCAGCCTGGTATATGAAAGGGGTAATTTTGATGCGATGGATCGAATCGCTGTGGCTGGAGCCTTGCAGGCGTATGGATACGGGCTGTTGTTTTATGCGGGGCTGAAAGTGCTGCAACCGGCATTCTATGCGATCGATAAGCGCTGGCTTCCGATGATCGCGAGTTTGATCGCTTTGTTTGTGAACATCATTTGCAACTACACTTTTGTGTTCGTATTCAAGTGGGGTCACGAGTCGCTTGCCCTGACGACCAGTATTGTCGCGAGCCTGAACTTTCTCTTTCTTTACGCGGCGATGATACGCCATGCGGGGGATATCGGTAGCAAAGGACTGGTTGTGGCTTTCTTTAAAATAGGTGTCGCGACAGCCGCGATGGGTGGGGTTTGCTATTTCGGAAACGTGTTCTTGTTCGGCGACTTGGACGCGTTGGTGCTCTGGAAAAAGGCGATCTGGCTATGCGGCCTGATAGGGATCGCAGGTGCGGTTTATCTGGCGGTCGCGTTTGTCTTGAAAGTCGACGAAATTTCCGACGTGGTTGCTTTGATCAAGAAAAGGGTCGGCGGTAAGTTGCCGCCGAGTGGTCCTAGCGAGTGACCGTGACCTTGCGGATCTCGATGGGTTTGCCTTCGGATTGAAAGGCGATGGCACCTTCGTTGATTGAAAGATTTTTGCCGCTGTTGACGAGGACTCCGTTGACGTGGACCACGATTTCATCGGCTGTGCATTTGACTGTCATGGTGTTCCATTCGCCGAGAGGTTTTTCCCCGGGGTCGGCGATGCGGATCCAGCGACCGCCTTTGTTTTCGCCGGTGGCTTCGAGTTTTTCACCGATGGTCCAGAAGTCTCCGGCGTTGCCTTGCATGAGTTGGCTCTCGAAAGATTTCGGCCAGACACCGGCGGCACCGGGCGTGCTGACGTGAACCAGGACGCCGCTGTTGTTTTCTCCGGTGCCGGGCAGCCATCTCCACTCGACGTTGAGAGTGTAATTTTTGTAGGATTCCTTGGTGCGGAGGTAGCCGATTGGCTCACCGGTGGTGGAGAGGACTCCGTCTGCCAGTTTCCATGCGGTTTCGGCCGGTTTCTCGCCTTCCTTCGTTACGAAAGTCCAGTTTTCAAAGTCATTGCCGAGTAGTTGAAGTTTCTCCTCAGCATTTGCAGTGAAGGGAAGGCATGCGAGTAGGAGGATTACGGGAAGTTTCATGAGTCGGGATACTTTGTTGTGAATAGCTAACTTTCGTAGCTAAAAATCCACGGTCGATAACATTTGTTGTGAGATTTTCCTTAAGCTATACGTAAGGTCCAACGAAGCCTTGGGCTGAATACCAAGCGATCGACCCGGAATTCTAGATGAGTTTAACATTCAACATTTTCGCCGTCAGGCTCCTGTCAGTCATGGGGCTGTCGTTCGGGGCGAAGGTTGCGGCTGAAAATTCGGAACTCTCAACCCAATTTACGCGAGAGATTGTCCCGATATTCGTTAATTATTGTTATGACTGTCATGGCGATGGGCTCAAAGAGGGAAGCCTTGCGCTGGATGACTACGAATCGATTCCAGAAATGATAGCGGATCGCGGGCAATGGCAGAAGATCCGTGATCATATTGATTTTCGGCTAATGCCTCCTCCGGATGAGTTTGCCCCGGATGAGGAAGAGCGAGCGAAGCTTGTGAGATGGATCGATGATGCGGTTTTTGCGGTGGACCCGGAAAATCCTGATCCTGGGCATGTGACGCTTCGTCGGCTGAACCGGGCGGAGTATACGAACACGATTCGAGATCTGCTTGGCGTGAAAATAGATGTGACGGGGCTTCTTCCTGTCGATGACAGCGGCTATGGTTTTGACAACAACGGAGACGTGTTGACTCTTTCACCGCTTCACATGGAACGGTATCTTGAGGCCGCCCGCGTGGCGCTGGCTGAAACTTCTAAGAATAAGGATTGGAAGAATTACCTCAGTAAATCCGATGAATCTTCGGACGACGATCACATGCTCAGAGTGGTGCGAGGTTTTGCCGGGAAGGCATTCCGTCGACCATTGAGGGAAGGTGAAGCTGAACGGTATCTGGATTTCCTTGAGCGCGCCAAAGATTCGGGAGGTGGAGTGGATTACGCTATCAAGCAAGCGATGTCAGCGATTCTGGTTTCACCATCGTTTCTGTATCGGGAAGAGCCTTCTTTTAAATCTGGGAAAGACAGTATAGCTCTGTTGGATGAGCATGCATTGGCCTCACGTCTTTCCTATTTCCTTTGGTCGAGTATGCCGGACAAGAGGCTACGCGAACTTGCGGATAGGGGTGAACTGAGGAAGAACTTACACGCGGAAATCGGACGTATGCTGGCCTCTGGAAAATCCCGGGCGCTTGTGGAAAATTTCGTGGGGCAGTGGCTGCAACTCCGGGACATGGAGGCGATTTCTCCGGACCGGAAAACTTTCAAAACCTTCGACTCCAAGCTGGCATCGAACATGCGGACCGAGACGGAAATGCTCGTCCAGTATATTATCAAGGAGAACCAAACGATCATGACCTTGCTCGATGCTGACTTCACCTTTGTCAACCAGCGCCTCGCCGAGCATTACGGGATCGAAGGAGTGGAAGGTGAACATTTCAGAAAAGTGTCTCTGGACGGTTTGCCCCGCCGGGGACTGCTCGGACATGGGTCGGTGCTGACATTGACCTCTCATGCGGGTAGGACATCGCCGGTCCTGCGTGGAAAATATGTATTGGAAAACATACTCAACACACCGCCGCCGCCGGCGCCTCCGAACGTGCCGGCGCTCGGCAGCGAGAGCGAGGGCAGGAAGCATGCGGTCAGCTTGCGGAAAGAGCTGGAAGCGCATCGGAATGATCCTGCCTGCGCTTCATGTCATGCGTTGATGGATCCGATCGGATTCGGTCTTGAGAATTTCGATGGTGTGGGGAGATGGCGGGAGAAAGACCGGGGGATGCCTATCGATAGCTCGGGGAAGTTGGTGACAGGGCAGAAATTCTTGGACTCCGAGGAAATGTGTGAGATCATCGTGCGTGATTACGAATCGGAATTTCACCGATCCGTCGCCGTGAAAATGCTGACTTATTCGCTGGGCAGGGGAGTTGAGTATTTTGATCGTCCGGCGATTGATGAGATTGTGATGAAAGCTGAGCAGGATGATGGACGTTTCCTTTCTTGGGTTATCGCAGTCGCTGAATCGGTTCCATTCCAATATCGGCGAAATTGAAAACAGATATTTGATCAAATGAACAATCGAAGAACTTTTCTCAAAGGCTTGGCTGTCACTCTGGCATTGCCAGATCTGCGGAGCATGGCTGCAGGGACTTCCAGCGTGATCGCGAGTCCGAATCGGTTGGCTTTCGTTTATCTCCCGAATGGTGTGAACATCGAAAAATGGTTTCCTGAAGGAGATGAGAATACTTCGGACTCGCTCGCACCACTGAATGCGCTTCGCAGTGACTATTCGATTTTGCGTAACCTTGATCACGACAAAGCGGCCGCGAACGGGGATGGCGCAGGAGATCACGCACGGGCGAATTCAACTTTCCTCACCGGATGTCAGGCGAGGAAGACGGCTGGGGCGAACATCCGTCTCGGGGAATCCGTGGACCAGATCATTGCAAAGCAGATTGGTCACCAGACGCGCGTTCCTTCGCTGGAACTTTCGACTGATCCTCCCCGGCGTTCCGGTCACTGCGATTCGGGATATTCATGTGCTTATCAATACAATTTGTCTTGGCGTAGCGAGAGCACCCCGGCACCTGCCGAGCGGGATCCACGTTTGGTTTTTGAGAAACTCTTTGGTTCTGGAAACAGGAAGCAGGACCTGAATCGGCGTGAGAGTCAGAAGAGTATTTTGGATTTTGTGGCGGATGATGCGCGGCGGTTGAATTCACGGCTTGATGCCGAAGATCGCGCGAAAATGGATGAATATCTCACGTCGGTCCGCGATATTGAAAAGCGAATCGAGAATGCCGAGAACTTCCGCATCGAAGTGCCGGAGGACCAGCGCCCCAATGGAATTCCTGAGACATACGGAGAGCACATTCGGCTGATGTATGAAATGATGGCGCTTGGTTTTCAGACGGATGCGACCCGTGTCGCGACGTTTCTCCTCGCGCATGATGGATCCGGGAGAACCTTTCCCGAGATTGGAGTAACTGACGGACATCACGAGTTGTCCCATCACCGGGGAAACGAGAAGAGCATGAAGCAGATTGCGGCGATTGACCGATTTTACGCGGAGCAATTCGCATGGTTTCTCAATAAACTGAAGAACACCCCCGATGGTGAGGGAAATCTGTTGGATAACTCGATGATTCTTTATGGAGCAGGGATTCAGAATGGAGACCGCCATAACCACAACGACCTACCGATTGTGCTTGCGGGCCACGGTGGCGGAATCAGACAGGGCAGGGTAGTCACCGCGGATGAAGGAACTCCGATGACCAATCTTTTCCTCTCGTTGGTTGATCGCATGGGAGCGCAGGCCGACCGTATCGGTGACTCGAACGGGAAGTTTGAGAAAATTTCCTAGAATTAGAGCGACAAGGCTTGAGTTTTACCGGTTGTTGGGTGTGCTTGCCTCGATGAATAGCCGAAGCAAATTGCTGGCGTTGCTGGCAACCGCCAGGATCGCGAATGTTCCAAGTGTGATTTGTAATCTGGGAGTGGGTGTTCTGCTTGCCAATAGCTGGAAGCCTGGCGATTTCGAGTGGCCGTGGCTGCTCTCAATCGCCGCTGTCTTGTTCTATGTTTCCGGGAATTTCCTCAATGACTGGGCGGACCGGGATTGGGATAAGGAGAATCGACCGGAGCGCGCCTTGCCGCAGGGATTGTTTTCTCCAACCAGTTATCTGATCACCGTGATCGTTGGGATGATCTTGGGGCTCGTCATTGTCGGGTCGTATGGATTTGCCGCGTTTGTGACCGCCTTGATTTTGGTGAGGATGATTGTGCTATATACACGCGTTCACAAGCGCGCGGCGTGGTCGGTCATTCCAATGGGGCTTTGTCGTGCTTTTCTGCCGGTGCTCGGTTTTACCTCAACGGTCAAAGGCTTTTCCTGGGAAATCGCATTTCCTTCGATTGCCCTGCTGTTATACATTATCGGCCTCTCGCTCAGCGCCCGGTGGGAGGCCCGTGGCGATCTTCCCGTGCAGCAGAAATGGCAGGCGAGGGGCTTGCTTGTTGGTGCGGGACTGCTTGCTGCGATACTCCCGTTTCTCGTCGACCCGCTCTTCGGCTGGATCGGACTACTGCCGTTCGGTATTTGGTTGGCACTTTGTGTGACGAAATTCCAATCACCTGTTCCCACCCACGTGTCCGCCCTGCTTGCCGGGATTCCTCTTGTGGACTGGATCGTCCTTCTACCCATGGCCTTGTCGTGGCTGAATCTTGAACGGGTTGAAAGCGGCGATGTGATGTTCATTACCGCCATCATTCTGCCTCCAGTTGCATTTGTTTCAGGCCGCCTTCTCCAGCGTCTCGCCCCCGCAACCTGATCGGGGTGGGGATGGTCAAGCCAATCGCCCTGAACCTGACCTGAGTCCCAATCTCACCAGCAGGCTGATCCGGGGGAATGTTGTAATGGGAGTCCTGGACCCGAATGGCGCAATGAGGGCACAAGCGATGAGGACTTTCCAACGATCCATGGGGCGGTAAACTTTTCACCATGTCTTCACCTGTCCGTCCTCTCCGCTGGGGAATCATGAGTAGTGCCCGCATCGTGCGTCTGAATTGGAACGCGATGCGTGACAGTGGGGCGGCGAAGCTTGTCGCGCTGGCGAGTCGGGATCTCGGGAAGGCGCAAGCTTTCGTGAACGAGTTGCAAGAGGAATCGCCATGGCCGGAGAAACCCGAAGCGCTTGGGAGCTACGAGGCGTTGCTTGAGCGGGAGGACATCGATGCGGTGTACATTCCGTTGCCGACGGGGATCCGGAAGGAATGGGTGATGAAGGTGGCCGCCGCGGGCAAGCATGTGCTTTCCGAAAAACCGTGTGCGGTGAGCGCGGAGGATCTGCGGGAGATGATCGCCTGCTGCGACAAGCACGGCGTGATGTTCATGGACGGCGTCCATTTCATGCATGACGAGCGGTTCGCCAGATTGGGGAGGATGCTGGCCGGTGGCGAGATGACCGGGGAGGTGAAAAGGATCTCTTCCGCTTTCACGTGGCGGACCGGAGAGGATTTCACCTCCACTGACATCCGTGCGAACGCCAGGCTGGAGCCAAGCGGTTGTCTCGGGGATCTGGGTTGGTATTGCCTGCGGGCTTCGTTGTGGGCGATGGACTGGGAGTTGCCGGTCCGGGTGTCAGCCCGGGTGCTGGATGCCGTGAACGCTGCTGATGGCGGGGAAGTGATCATGGCTTTGTCCGGCGAACTGGATTTCACCGATGGAGCCACGGCATCGTTCTATTGCTCGTTTCTCTCACCCCTTCAGAAATGGCTGCGCATCAGCGGGACGGCAGGCAATCTTTACGTCCCGGATTTCGTGCGACCGCTCGCGGAGTTCGATATCGACTGGGAGCTGAACCACATCGGCGAGCCACGGTCTGAGACGTGCGGCATGAAGAGCGAGCCGCAGATGTATAGAACCTTCGGCGCCGCCGCGAATGCCGAAACGCCCGACCGCAAGTGGGCGGAATATTCTCTGAAAACCCAGATGGTCCAGGACGCCTGCATACGCTCCGCGAGTCTCCGCCGGCCGGTCACGATGGGGGAGACGGGATGATGCCAGCGCTCAGCCGAGTTTATCCTTGATGAACTCGCGGACCAGATCGGCGAGTTCTTCCATCGCGGTGGGATTCCACGAGAATCGTTTGTTTAGGATATTCAAATTTAACGTCAAAGGGGATAGGTATTGCATTTCAACATTTTCCCGAGACAGATTAGTTCAGCATCGGCCTACTGGAGTTCGGGCTTGTCGGTTGTGGTCTTGGGCTTCTCGATGGCTTCGCGGACATAGTGGGCTTTGTCCTTGCTCAGTTTCTTCGGGAAGTAGCTTGGGACGCTGGCGTCGAATTCTTCAGCGAGCTGTTCAAGCGTGGGGATTATCACCATATTGTCTGTCATATTTAAGTGACCCAGCTCCCGACTTTCTGCGACGTTCGGATACGAACCGGGAGATAGGAAAACGTAGCGGCGATCTTCGGTCGCCGCCCGCAAGGCAGGGATGGCCTCTCCGAGCCGTCCGGAAAACGAGGCGGCCCGCAGGATCTTGCGTAGGAAAGCTCTCGCCCCACATGCCGGTTTCAATCGGGCTCTACGGGTGGCTCCTAGCTTGGGATAGTAATCAGACTGATAGATCCGGACGGCTCGGAGAGACCGCCCCTGCCTTCACTTGCATCTCACCGCCTGAAATAGAGACAACGCACCATGACCCCATCATCGCAGATCCAAGCGCGCCCAATCGGCAGGCGAATGATGTCCCGAAATCCCCCTTTTGACCCGAGTCCGCCCCTCACTCTCCACGTGAATACCCGTAGATACTTGGTTTGCGGTGAGCTTCCCATAACGGGACTGTCCCTCTGCGATGACGGGACTGTCCCTCTGCGATGTCATTTCTAAAACGGCACCACCCCTGCCAGCTCCCCCGCTTCCTCCGCTACACGCTCCGCCTCGTCTCTCGATCTTCCTCCAGCTCCTTGCGCTGCGCGGCGAAGATTTTCAGGATCACGGACTCGGCACTTGCAGAATCGTATAAAAGCGGCAATATGCTTTTATGCGCACTACCATTGATCTACCGGATCCCCTTTTCCGCGATGTGAAAGCCACAGCCGCACAGCAAGGCATGCTTCTCAAGGACTACATCAGCGAGGCACTCCAAGACAAGCTTAGCAGGCGTCCGAATCCCTCCGAAAAGCCATGGATGAAGTTCGCGGGGATCGCCGCGAATGATCCGGAGATGGTGAACGAACTAAAACGTATCGATCAGATCGTGGACGAGAACTTTGGGCAGATCGAAGAGGAGGAATGGAAGTGATCATCGATACCAACGGCATCTCCGCCTGGTGGCTCAATGAAGAGCCTTTCATACGGCACATTGGACAAGCGGATCGCCTGTGCGTTCCGGTTCCGGCTTTGGCGGAGTTCCGCTTCGGCATCTTGAAATCCCGTTTTCGGGAAAAAATGACGGCATGGCTGGAAGATGCGCTCGCCACCACCGTGATCCTTGTCGCCGACGAAGCGACCACCCGCCACTACGCGGAAATCCGCCTTCAGCTCGCATCCGCAGGCACGCCCATCCCGATGAACGATCTCTGGATCGCAGCCATCGCCAGCCAGCAGAAACTGCCGGTTCTCAGCAAGGATGCACACTTTGACCACGTTTCTGGGATCACAAGGATAGGCTGGTAAATGTGCCCTCGCCCTAAAACGGCACCCCGCCCGCCAGCTCCCGCGCCTCCTCCGCCACGCGCTCCGCCTCTTCTTTCAAGCCTTCGATCTCTTCCTCCAGCTCCTTCCGTTGGGTGGTGACAATTTCGGTAATTACCGACTCGTCCTCTTCCGAAGAGCGGAAGATTTCCAGCTCCGGGCTGGCCCGCAGTTCGTCGAGGGTCTCTATCATTTCCAGAATCCTCGCCTGAAGGTGTTCGTAGAGCGAACGGAGCTCTTTCAGCCCTTGCGCTGCGTCGAGCGAAACCGAAGCCCATCCCTGTTTCAGGATGAATGCCTGCGGGTCTTTGGCAATGAGTTCCAGCAAGGCGATGTCCCCACGGTCGCGGGCTTCGTTGATCGCCTGGGTAAGCCGTTCGTAGGTCTTGCGCTTCTCGGGATCTTGCTCGTGGAGATCCGGGTGAAACATACGCACCAGTTTCTTCCAAAGCTGTTTCAACCGCGCCGTCTCGTCCTCACCTAGTTCCCGTTTCCCTTCCAACGCTGCTGCGGTGGAGTCGTATTCCCGTTCCTTCTCTGCCGCCTCGCGTTGGTAATCACCGGCTGTGGCCTCGGCGGCTTCCTCGCCCTCCGCCAGCAAACGCTCAATGAAGGCTTTGCGGAAATTGACCAACACCCGTAGCCTGTCGCGCTCCTGATAAAACGGCCGCAACGCACCGAAGAGCTTGGAGCGGATGACATCCACCTTGGATTTCTCGATTCCGTATTCCAGCTCCAGATCCGCCAAGCGGTTCCGCGCCGCCTCCACCAGCCGTTGGTAAAGCCGCATCTCAGGTTGTTGGAAAACCACCAACCCCTCGGCGGAACCATACTCGTGATCCTGAATCTCCAGATCGAGAAACGCCACATCCTCAGCCATGGAGCCATTCTCCAGTTGACCGAGATACCAACGCCCCATCGCCGAACTCCGCTCGTTCGAGGATTCCGAAAGCCACTCCAGCCACGACCTCAGCTCACCATCCTCCCGCGCCTCCTGATACAGCCTGCCCTTGAACTTGCCGAACGGCAGCCGCGAGGGAAACCAATCATCCGTAGTGAAATTCACGATCTTCTCCCAGCTATCCAGCCCCCTCTTCTCCGCCAGCGGGCGAAGCACCTTCTGCATCAGTTCGACCAGCGTCTGCACATCTCCCAGCGCCGTGTGCGCCCCGGTCTCCGGCAAGCGGTAATACTGCCGCAAAGTCTGGAGCTTGCAGTTTCCCGCCGGAACCGGATCTAGCAAACGCTGCGCCAGTTTCAAAGCACAAAACCCCGGAACCTCGATTCGTGAAATACCCAGCCGCTGCCACTCCGGCATCAGCACCTTGTCCCAATCGTATTCCAAATTGTAAGCCACCACCGGCAGCGAACCCACATACGCCGCAAAATCCCGATAAACCTCCTCCGGCGGACTCCCATCCCGTTCCAGAATCTCTCGGGTGTAGCCATGAACCCGCGAAGCCTCCGGGGAAATCGCGCAGCCGTGATTCAGCAAATGCTGGAACGGTTCGCCATCCGGTTCCCAGCCACGCATCTTCTGCGCCGCAAGATCCACGGCAAAGATAGGCTTAGCGAATCCTGTCGTTTCCGTGTCTATGAGAATCCAACTTCGTGTATCGTTCATTGGTCCTTCCGTTTGATCAGTCGTATTTTATCGCTATAAATGTGATCATCCAAACCAAACTCATTTAATGACCGGAGGTGTTTAAGACTCCGGATATCCAGCTCTTTAATCGGATTATCTTCGCAAACCAATTTCGTGAGGTTTGGAACAACGGAGAGATCGAGTTCTTGAAGTTCATTGCGATCACAAACAAGAATTTGCAGGTTTGGAACTTTGAAAAGATCCAATCGAGACAGACTGTTTCCTCGGCAGTTTAATTCGACAAGAGCTGGAATGCCTGATAAATCCAGATCACTCAAATTCCCCCAAGAACATTCAAATTTCTTAAGTTTTGGAACAACGGAAAGATTGAAATTTTTAATATTGAATGATCGAGAGTACAGCTCAAGAAGCTCGGGAAAAGATTCAAGATTCAAATCAAAATCCTTATTTCCTTCGTGACATTGGGGTCAGGAGTCGCATTTCAACATTTAACCGCAAATTGATGGGGATTGCAGGGATAGATGAATGGGGAAAATCAGAAGAATGTTGCAATGCGACTCCTGACCCCTATGATGAAAGCGGCAGCCTGTCCGCCATAGCCTTGCGCGTAGGCGGATCCCGCCGCAAGTGGCTGGGGATTCCAGCCCCAGGCCGTTGCGGGAGGCATCCTGCCTCCCGCGATTCTCCCGTCCTGGCAAGTCAGGGATGAGTTGGAACTGGACCAAAATATTCTGGAAAGTCTTTTCCAAACGGAACCTCGCGCGTGATCCCCCGTCTCCTCCGCACCCCTGCAAATCAGCTCCTCTGTGACCTCGCCGACTTCTGAAAAATCCAGGAAATCCGGAGAGAACTTGTGGAAAATGTTAAGTTGCGGGGACTGACCCCAGGCAACAAGTTACCCCAGGCAACAAAAGCGCCCGGCGCGGTGGTGGCTGACACCACTCCATCGAACTACCTGATCATCATCAAACCTGATCGATCTCGCCGATGAACAAGGCCTTCTCGATGGCATCGCTGCACTCAACGACTTGCGCCAAACGACCTTCA
>Ga0222653_1000916_pt1 | contig 15892 bp, 14 predicted proteins | sample AntAcemetagen419_FD_179856 | JGI IMG/M metagenome (GOLD analysis project Ga0222653, IMG submission 179856) | Saline water microbial communities from Ace Lake, Antarctica - #419 | ecosystem: Environmental > Aquatic > Non-marine Saline and Alkaline > Saline | place: Antarctica: Ace Lake...
AGCACCCACATGCCGGTGCGGATGTCGCCGTCAGCCGTGGCCCGATAAGTGGGGCCGTTGTGCAAGGTGAACTTGCCGCGCGACGGGGTCAGCGCAAAGCCCGGCGGTGGCGGATTCATGACGCCTAGCGGATCATTCGCTAACGTTCCCAAACAGGGCGTGCTGGACGATGTCGCCCGGCTCGATGCCAAGGGCTTCACAGCGACCGCCATTCAGCTCCAGCACAGCCTTAACCGGCACGCCGGGACTGATCGTGCGCAGCGAGCCGGGAACGGCGTTGCGGGCAATGGCAATCACCTTGCCGTCCGGCGCGACAAACAACATGTCCAGCGGGATCAGCGTGTTCTTCATCCACATGCTGGCTTCGCGAGGCTGGCCGAAATCGAACAGCATGCCGGCATTCGGTGCCATTTCCGCGCGGTTCATCAGGCCGGTGCGAATCTCGTCGGCATCATCGGCGAGTTCGACCGTGAAACGGTGGACGGAATCACCCGTATCAATGACAAGCGGGCTGGTTTCCAGCTGGGCGAAGGCGCACTGAACAAGGAAAAACGCGGCGGCGAAAAGGATGGCAATCAATCGGGTCATGGGGGTGGTTTAGCCGCGCATTCGGGGGTGAGCAAGCGCTCTTGCTGCTCAGAAGCGACCCTTAACCAGGTTTGACGAACGTGACATGCTCGCCCTTGGACCCGTTCTCGATGACGACTTCCAGGAGGGTGCCCGGTTCGATATCGTCATAGCCCGCCTTTTTCAGGATCACGGCGTGCACGAAGATGTCGATCTCGAGACCGTCGCGATGCACAAAGCCATAACCACGCGTCCGGTTGAACCATTTCAGCGTTACCGGCGTGTAGTCGGGCTCCTCGCCCGTCTCGCGCGAGACGGCGGCGCGCGGCCGCTCCATTTCGATGATATGGGCTGTCTGCCAGCCGCGCTCGCGCTTGACCGCGTCGCAGACAATGCGTGAATCTTCGTCGGCATAGGTTTCGCCATAATCACGCAGGCAGGAAACGTGCAGCATGACATCGCCATCGAGCGTTGCGTCGGACGTGGATTCCGCAACGATGAAGCCATAGCCCTTGGCACCGTCGAACCATTTCACGCGACCGATCACGCGCACCACAGGCTCAACGCCCGGCATGTCTGATTCAGATTTTGCCACAGCTCTCGTCATCAACCCAAATTCCCCAAGGTAGCAACCTAAAATGCGAGAGCGCGCTTGTCACGCGATCTTCACACCAAAAATAGGAAAGTTCGGACTCCCTGGATCAAAGCTTTGATTGCGGAGAAAAAACCTGGCAGTCCCTAGGGGAGTCGAACCCCTCTTTTCAGGTTGAAAACCTGACGTCCTAACCGATAGACGAAGGGACCGCACCGGTTTTGAGAAGTGGCGATATAGCGGCTGTTTCTGGCGAGGGCAACCCGTGATGCAGCGACAAATGCAGATTGTTCAATCGGCAGCTGCGTCAGCCACGTCCAGCTGAACCCGGCGACTCCCATTCCACTCGTCGGCCTTGAGTTTCCCGGTAAGATGCACGCGGGCACCATTTGTCAGAACCTGGCCAAGTGGCGTGTCGGCGGCGCGCCAGGCGATGCATTCGAGGCGTCCGCCGGCGTCTTCGGCGATAAAGCGGACATGATTGGTGCCCACCTGCCGGACGCCCGTTACGTGGACTGATTGCAGTGCAAAGACAGGCTCTGGCGAGCCAATGCCGAACGGGCCGATCTGGGCGACCTGGTCGACCAGGGCCGGACTGGCGGCACCCGGCGCCAGCACGGCATCAATCCTGAGTTCCAACGCCGCCGTGCGCTCAGCCGAAAATTGCGCCATGTGCGCAACCATCCATGCGTCGAAGGCCGGGACCTGTTCGGGCTCGAGGCTGAGACCGCCCGCCATCGCGTGCCCACCGCCGGAGAGGATGATGCCTTCGCGTGCGGCCATGGTGATGGCATCGCCGATATTCACGCCCGTCACTGAGCGACCGGACCCCTTGGCGACGGGGCCGAGCCCCTGCCCCCAGCCGATGACAATGCTGGGCAGGTGATAGCGTTCCTTGAGACGCCCGGCGACAATACCGATGACGCCGGGGTGCCAGCCTTCGCCGCTAGCGACGAGGATGCCACGCTCGGGATTGCGTGCCAGCGCCTGTTCGGCCTGCGCCATGGCCAGGTCAAGGATGGCGCTCTCGACGGCCTTGCGCTCCTCGTTGAGCGCATGGAGGCGTTCGGCGAGTTCGACGGCTTCCTGCCGGTCATCGGTGGCGAGGAGCCGGGCGGCGATCCAGGGGTCGCCGACCCGGCCACCCGCATTGAGGCGCGGGCCAAGCATGAAGGTGGCGTGATAGACGGTTTCTGTCTTACCGATGCCAGCGACGTCCGCGAGCGCGCGGAGGCCGGGATTCTGGTCACGCGCCATGGTGGTGAGGCCCTGGCGCACGAAGGCGCGATTGACGCCGTGCAGCGGAGCCATGTCGCACAGCGTACCGAGCGCGCAGAGGTCGAGAAGCGGCATGATGTCCGGCAGGCCGCCATCCGGTGCGAGGCCGCGTTGGCGGGCCAACCGGTTGAGCGCAGCGACAAAAACGAAGACGACCCCAGCGGCGGCGAGGTGGCCGCAGCCGGACGTGTCGTCGGGCCGGTTGGGGTTCACGAGGGCGGCCGAGGGGGGATGTTCGCCCGACATGAGGTGGTGATCGATGACAACGACCGGCAGGCCGATGGCCTCGGCTTCGTTCAGCGCGAGCGTCGCGGCGGCGCCGCAGTCGACGGTGATCACGAGGTCGGACCCGGTGTCCTTGAGGTGGCGGAAGGCGGCGGGCGACGGGCCATAGCCCTCTTCCAGCCGGTCTGGCACGTAGAGGCCGATATCCTGGCCCCAACCGCGGAAATAGCGGGCAAGAATGGCTGATGACGTCCCCCCGTCGACATCATAGTCGGCGAAGACGGTGACGCGCTTCTTCTCGAGAATGGCATCGAGGACGATGGCCGCAGCCTTGTCCATATCGGCAAAGCTCGACGGGTCCGGGAAATAGTCGCGAAGTGTTGGTGCGAGGTAGCTGGCAGCTTCAGCAGGGTCGACGCCGCGCGAGGCCAGGAGCCGGGCGAGGAGGTCTGACCCGCCGACACTGGGGGCAAGGCGGCGGACGAGCGCCTCGTCAGCCCCTGCGAGCGTCCAGAACCGACCCGTGGCGGACTGGTCCACGTCGAAAAGGCGGGAACTGGTCTGGCGCGCGGCTTGGGCCATGGCGGGATGAGCGTCCTCTCAGAGAATCGGGAAGCTCATCTTAACTCAGAAACTGGCGGCTGTGACCCACCGCTGCAGCGCTCATCCCAAGAGAACACGGGACGCACGGGGCCCTCTTTCGACGTCGCTCAGGATGAGCCCCTGCTTTTCCTGCGGGAAGGTCAGGCCTTGCGGTCGGACCGAACGTGACGGACCATGCCGTCGGTCGAGGTCATGACCAGCGTGTGCGTGTGGACGCGGCCAGTGCCGTGCTTCACGCCATCGAGCAGGCTGCCATTGGTAACGCCGGTGGCGCAGAACACCGTTTCGCCGGATGCCAGCTCGTTCAGCGAATAGGTGCGACCAAAATCGGTGATGCCGACGCGGGTCGCCCGCTTCTTCTCGTCATCATTGCGGAAGACAAGACGGGCATACATCTGGCCGCCGACGCATTTCAGGGCCGCCGCCGCAAGAACACCTTCCGGTGCGCCGCCTGAGCCGACATAGAAATCGATGCCGGTCTGCGGGTCGGTCGTGGCGATAATGCCAGCGACGTCACCGTCAGTGATCAGGGCGATGCGTGCGCCGACGCCGCGAAGGCTGGCGATGATTTCTTCATGGCGCGGGCGGTCGAGCACGCAGGCGGTCATTTCCGAGACCGGCACGCCCTTGTGCTTGGCCAGCGCGGTGATGTTCTCGGCTGGGGTCGCATCAAGGCTGATAATGCCTTCCGGGTAGCCGGGGCCGACCGCGACTTTGTCCATATAGGTATCAGGTGCGTGAAGCAGGCCGCCGCGCGGGGCGATGGCCAGTACGGCGAGGGCATTGGCCATCGCCTTGGCGGTGAGCGTCGTACCTTCGAGTGGATCAAGCGCTATGTCGATCTCGGGCCCGTTATTGGTGCCGACTTCCTCGCCGATATAGAGCATCGGTGCTTCATCGCGCTCGCCTTCGCCAATGACGACGCGGCCCTTGAAATCGACGGCATTGAAGGCCGTGCGCATCGCATCAACAGCGGCTGCATCTGCCTTCTTTTCGTCGCCGCGGCCGACTTCCTTTGCGGCCGCGATGGCTGCGAGCTCGGTCACGCGGACCATTGCATCAGCAAGACCCGGTGTCAGAACGTTGTTTTTCATGGCTTTGTATCCCCTGTCGCGCTTTTTCATATCTAGCACGATTTGTTAGAGCAATTAGCTTGCCGTTTCGATTCGGATCAGGCGCGGCGCGTCCATTAACACGGTCAGTTTCCCAAGTCTCGCGAGGGCTGCGGTCATGTGCGAGCGGGCGCACCGGTGCGTCACGATGGCCACCGGGCTGGCACCGGATTCGTCAGCCGAATCCTGTAATAACTGGTTTACGGAGACACCTTCTGCAGCTAGCGCTTCGGTGAGGGCGGCCAGCGCGCCGGGCTTGTCGGCCAGGCGAACACGCAGAAAGAAGGCCGACGTCTCGTCGCCCGTCGCGGCCACGAAGGGACGCTCCACATGGTGTTCTGCGCGGCCAAAGGCGGGCCGAATGGCCGGGCGGAAGAGCTTGGCGACATCGCCCATGACGGCGCTGGCGGTCGGGCCGGCACCCGCGCCGGGGCCGGTCAGTGTGATCGACCCCACGGGATCGCCTTCGATACGAACCGTATTGAGCGATCCGTTGACGCGCGCGAGCGGGTGATTGGCCGACAAGGCCATCGGCTCGACGCGGCAGACAACGCCGTTATCGGTGAGCACGCCTTCGGCGATCAGCTTGATACGCAGGCCGAGACGGTCGGCGAGTTTCAGGTCGAGCAGGTCGATCTGGTCGACACCGGACACGCTAACCTTGGAAAAGTCGAGATCGGCGGAAAAGGCGATGGCCGAGAGGATGGCGGCCTTGTGGGCGGCGTCCATGCCGGACACATCAAGCGCCGGGTCGGCTTCGGCATAGCCGAGCTTCTGGGCTTCGGCGAGCACCTCGTCATAGGACCGCCCCGTTTCCAGCATCGTCGTTGTCAGGAAGTTGCAGGTGCCATTGAGGATGCCTGCGACGCGCTTGATCTCGACGCCAGCGAGGCTGTCACGCAGGACGCGCACGACGGGGATGCCGCCCGCAACGGCCGCTTCGAAGAGGAGGTCGACGCCTTTTTCCTCGGCGAGGGCGGCGAGCGCCATGCCGTGTTTGGCCATCAGGGCCTTGTTGGCGGTGATGACATGCTTGCCAGCCTTGAGGGCGCTTTCAACTGCGAACTTGGCCGGGCCATCGGATCCGCCGATCAGCTCGACGAATACGTCAACGTCGGGGTCTTCGGCGAGCGACGCTGCGTCGTCGAACCAGCGGTACTTGTCAGTATCCACCGGCCGGTTTCGGCTTTTGCTACGCGCGCTGACGCCCGTGATTACGACCTTTCCGGGCAAGCGCAATTTATCCTGGCGCTCAACCAGTTCAATCAATCCGCAGCCGACGTGGCCGAGACCTGCAATACCTATTTTCAATGGCCCCACGAATGGCCCTCCGGTTCATATCGGGCGGTGGATAGACCAGTTGGACGCAAATGCGAAGGGCCTATGGGGGAATTGCAACAGGCTGTGGTCTTGTGCCGCCGGATTACTCCGCTGCGGCTGACGACAGTTCCTTGGCACCATGCTTGGTCATGAACTTGCGAATGTTGCGCGCGGCCTGACGGATGCGCTGCTCGTTCTCCACGAGGGCAATGCGGACATGGCCGTCACCATGCTCACCGAAACCGGCACCGGGCGCTACGGCCACGTGTGCTTCGTTCATCAGCATGAGCGAAAATTCAAGGCTGCCGAGATGGCGCAGCGGCTCCGGGATGGGCGCCCAGGCGAACATGGATGCCTTGGGACTCGGGATGGCCCACCCTGCCCGGCCGAAGCTTTCGACCAGGACGTCACGGCGCTGCTTGTATATCTGCCGGAACTCATCGACGCAGTCCTGCGGCCCGTCGAGGGCTGCGACGGCTGCGACCTGGATCGGCGTGTAGGCGCCATAATCGAGATAGGATTTGACGCGCGCCAGGGCCGCGATCAGCTTTTCGTTGCCCGCAACGAAGCCCATGCGCCAGCCGGCCATGGAATAGGTCTTGGACATGGTCGTGAATTCGACTGCGATGTCTTTCGCCCCGTCGACCTGCAGGATCGAGGGCGTCGGCTCCTCAAAATAGATTTCATTGTAGGCGAGGTCGGACAGGATCCAGAGATCATGCTTCTTCGCGAACTTGACGGCGTCCTTGTAGAATTCGAGGTTGCAGACTTCGGCCGTCGGGTTCGACGGATAGCAGAGGACCATCGCGGTCGGTGGCGGAACGCAATGCTTCACTGCCTTTTCAAGGTTGCGAAGGTAGTCCTCGGGCGACGGCGCAGGCACGGCGCGGATCGAGGCTCCGGCAATGATGAAGCCAAACGAATGCAGCGGATAGGACGGGTCGGGCGACAGGATGACGTCGCCGGGCGCGGAGATGGCCTGCGCAAGGTTGGCAAAGCCCTCCTTGGAGCCGAGCGTGACGATGACTTCCTTGTTCTTGTCGAGCGTGACGTCGAAACGGCGCTTGTAATAGTCAGTAACCGCGCGGCGAAGGCCCGGAATGCCGCGCGAGGCCGAATAGCCGTTCACGTCGGGCTTGCGCGCGGTCTCGACCAGCTTGTCGACAATGTGCTTCGGGGTTGGCAGGTCGGGATTGCCCATGCCGAGATCAATGATGTCGGCACCTTCCGCGCGGAGGGCTGCCTTGCTCCTGTTCACTTGCTCAAAAACGTATGGAGGAAGGCGCCTGATCTTGTGAAATTCGGTGTTCATCTCTGGCCTTTCAGACCCTGGGTGACGCGCGGGACATTAAAGCTGTTCCTGATTGCAGCGATCTCGGCGTCAGTAAGAAAGTTCGAGGACTCGTCCATCCCGGCGAATTGCTGGCGGATCTCATCCCCGATGGCGGCGATTTCGGCCGGCCCATTGGCCGGCAATTCCGCTCGTGCGGTTTCAGCAAATTGTGCCGCCAGCGCAGAAACGCGCTTGGCTGACGCCGGCAATGTCTTGCCGGGCAATTCACCGGGCGCGATCGTGGGGACTTCAGCCAGCACCGGATATCCTTCGCCACGGATCTCCTGACGACGGGTCTCGTACCAGTCCGGCGTCTGATTGACGGCAGCGCGGACCTTCGTGAACGAATTGGTGCACCCAACTAATAGCAGGCATGACACGCCTATGAGGGGAATCACCGTGTTTTTCATGGTTAAACTCATTAAATCACAAACATTCTGATGAATAGTAACGCATCAACAAACAGGCGATATTGGGACCGATGAGCAGCAAAAACACAGATAAAGCTGCACTTCCTTCGCTTGGCTCCCTGATTGCCGAGCAAAATCCGCTACAAATGCAGGTGTTAATGACAACGCTTGCGTTGGCCAATACGGAATCGCAGGCCCTGATCAGCGACGTATTGATGGGATCGGGACCAATGGGAACCGTGGCGCAGGGCGACCCGATGGGCGCTGGCGAAGCTTTCCGTGCCGTCGGCATGAGCCTGGCCAAGAACCCGATGGCCCTGATGAACGCCAATCTGGAATTGATGAAGGGCTGGATGAACCTGTGGCAGGAGATGGCCACTGAAGTGGTCGGCACCGAGGCGCCGAAAGAAACCGACAAGCGCTTTGCCGATCCGGAATGGCAGACCAATCCCGGCTTCAAGTTCATCCGCAAGGCCTATGACGTGAACAAGACCTGGCTGATGGGCCTGGCCGACCATGCGCCGGACCTGCCAGACAATATTCACCGGCGCGCCAAGTTCTTTACCCAGCAACTGACCGACATCATGTCGCCGACCAACTATCTCGGCACCAATCCGCAAGCCCTGCGCGCCTTCATGGAGAGCGGCGGCGAAAGCGTGCTGAACGGCATCCGGCTGGCCCGCGCCGACGTGAAGAAGGCCGGCGGCAAGCTGCATATCAGCCAGACGGACGAAACCCCGTTCGAGATCGGCAAGAACATTGCCACGGCGCCCGGAAAGGTCGTGTTCCGCAATGACCTGATCGAACTGATCCAGTATGCGCCGACGCAGGAAACGGTCTATTCGCGACCGTTGCTGATCTTCCCACCGTGGATCAACAAGTTTTACATCCTCGACCTGCGCGAAGAAAATTCGATGATCCGCTGGCTGGTCGACAGGGGCCTGACTGTGTTCGTCGTCTCGTGGCGCTCGGCCGACACCGTGACCAAGGATTATACCTGGGACGATTACAGCAAGAACGGCGTTTATGCCGCCGTCGAAGCGGCATTGCAGGCGTCAGGCTCGAAGAAGCTGAATGCTGTCGGCTATTGCATCGGCGGCACGCTGCTGTCGGGCACGCTGGCGCACATGGCCGCGCATGATGATGATCGCGTCGCATCGGCCACCTTCTTTGCCTCACAATCCGACTTCGAACTGGCCGGCGACCTGAAGGTCTTCACTGACGGCCCGGGCCGCGCCTATCTTGAAAGCGTCATCGACGAGAATGGCGGCGTGATGCCCGGCGCGATGATGTACGAGACCTTCAACTGGCTGCGCCCGATCGACCTCGTATGGCGCTACGTGATCGACCAGTACATGCTGGGCAAGGCTCCGCGCCCTTTCGACCTGCTCTACTGGAACGCCGACCAGACCAACATTCCCGGCGAAGTACACAAGCGCTACCTGAAGGATTGTTATTCCGAAAACAAACTGTCCAGCGGTGATTTCGACCTGCTTGGCGAAAAAATCGACCTGAAGAACGTCAAGATCCCGGTCATGGTGCAGGCTAGCCGCGATGACCATATCTGTCCGTTCGAGAGCGTTTACCGGACCGCCACCGTGTTCGGAGGCGACACGAAATTCGTCCTGTCAGGATCCGGCCATATTGCCGGCGTGGTGAACCATCCGGCCAGCAAGAAATACCAGCACTGGACAGGCGGCGCGATCACGCCGACCGGCGCCGAATGGCTGGAGACGGCCGAGGAACACCCCGGTTCCTGGTGGCCTTACTGGTGGGACTGGTTGCGGCCAAAGTCCGGCAAGAAGAAGCAGGCTGTGGAACCGAAGGACATGGGCCTTGGCGCCGCGCCGGGCTCATACGTTCGCGTTCGCCTCCAGGACATCAAGCTTCCGTTGAAATAGCGTCGCGGGGGGCCCGGTGCCGCACGCGACGCCCCTCCGTACTTTCGCGGAGGGCGGCGTTGCGCCTTGTGTTGTACCAAGCCCCTCGACCGATCGTTTTCGCGACGCGCCCGAGGGCGGCGCTACAAGCGAATTTGAAATTTTTGTCCTGCTCCAACGGGGTCGAGCTGGCAGTGACGCAAAAATGGAAGCCGAGACCGATGATGCGAACTCACTCTGCAGTGCCAGCCGGCACCGAAGGCCGGGCCTCTCATGTTTGGTAACAGTTTTCGCCTGTTCAAGCTGTTCGGTATCGACATCAGGATCAACCCGGGCTGGGCCGTGATCGCCACGCTGGTCGCATGGTCACTGGCACAGGGGACATTTCCCGAACTGTATGCGGGGCTCGATACACGTGCTTACTGGGCAATGGCCCTTATTGCGGTCCTCGGTCTCGGCATTTCAATCATCGTCCATGAACTTGCCCATTCCCTCGTTGGGGCAAGATTCGGCACGCCGGTTTCCAGTATCACCCTGTTCATGTTCGGCGGTGTCGCGGCGCTAGAGCAGGAACCCAAGGCCCCGGTCCCGGAACTGCTCATGGCGCTGGCCGGACCGGCCATGAGCCTTTTCCTGTCCGGACTGTTTTTCAGCGCGAGTGTCGCCGTGGGCGGTGTCGAACAGTTTCCGATTCGGGCGGGCGTGTTCCATTATCTGGCACTGCTCAACATGGTGCTCGCCATATTCAACCTTGTCCCGGCCTTTCCGATGGATGGCGGCCGGGCGCTGCGCGCAGCGATCTGGGCCGCGACCGGAGATATCAGGACAGCGACAATGCGCGCCGCGAAAGTCGGCAAGTTTATCGGAACAGGCTTCATGCTGGCCGGCCTGTTCGCAGTGCTGACCGGCAACCTGCTCGCCGGCATTTGGTGGATACTGATCGGGGGATTCATCCGCGCCTCGGCCATAGGGGCCTTCTTCAACACCCGTATCGAAACCGTGCTGGATGGACTGCCTGTGACCCAATTCATGACTGTCGCGCCCGATACGGTCCCGTCCGACCTCACCCTCGCAGAGTTCGTCGAAGACCACCTCTACCGGTTCGGCCACGACATGTTTCCTGTCATGAAAGCGGGAAAACCCGCAGGTACGATCGGACTCGGCGAAGTGAGGCAGGTCCCGAGAGAGGCGTGGACGCAGACCCTGACCAGAGACGTCATGACCCCGCTCACGCCGGTAAAGACCATTGCCGCACATGAGCCCGCAATGAACGCCTTGATACAGATGCAGGCGAATGGCCTGAACCGCCTCCTCGTCATCGACAACGAGACGCTAGTCGGCGTCATCGTCCTGAAGGACCTGATGGAATTACTGTCCGTGAAACTCGCGCTCGAACCGGCAAGCAAGAGCGCCTGACCGGACCCCGATGCCGTTTCAGTGTGACAGCAAAAGTGGTACCTTCGATGTGCGGAGCAATGTCCGGGTCACACCCGGCAGGATGGATTGCTGAAGACGCGAGTGCCGATATCCGCCGAGGATAATCAGGTCAGCGTCACAGGATGTCGCCAGATCGAGAAGGACATGCGGAACCGAGCGACCTGTACTGTCCTCGTTGCGGACTTCGACCTTGTATCCATGACGGGAGACGTGCGCACCAATATCCCATCCCGGAGCTTGACCGTAACCTGTTTCACCCGGATTGGCGTCGACCGCGGCAATCCAGACTTTCGCGTCATCAGATAGCACCAGCATGCTGTCATGCAGGGCGCGAGCCGCTTCGCGGCTGGCGTCCCAGGCAATAACGGCGCGGTTGCCGACCGTCTCGCCGGTCCAGTCTGCAGGCAGGACCAGAACCGGACGACCAGCCCCCATCAGCACGCCTTCCAGCATGTCCGCATGGGGCTGTACATCCGATTTATCGGGTGCACGAACGATAACGATATCCGCATGACGCGCATTCATGGCAGACAGCGATTCGACGCGATTCGAAAACGTCTCGATGTGACGCATTTCGACGGCCGGCTCTTTGCCAACCTGTTTTTGCTCGAAATTGTCCCACGCCGCTTTCATAGCATTCCGCGCTTCCTGAAGCATGGACGCATAGACTTCGCCGGCACCGCCTATGCCATAACCGGTGAACATGGACGGCAGAATCGTAAAAGCTGCACAGCTGAGGTGCGCATTGCGTGCCTCTGCGAAGGCACGCGCGAATTCGAACGCTTTCATGTCGTCTTCGGGCGATGACATGCATACGCTAATGTCTTTGATTTTCATAGTTTCCTCGCGCTTTTGATAGCACCCGTTTACATGCAGATAAGCGTTGGCAATTGATCCGGCTCAATAAGCTGCCCGTCGCATGCAAATATCCCGAGGCGTTTTCAATGACCCTCAGGTCATCAGTCCCAGCGCCAGCAGCAGCAGGGTCGCGAGGGCGCCACACCAGGGCACCCAATTGGGCACGATGAACGTGCCTTCCGGTGCCGGATCGTTCCTGCGCTTGATCCGGGCAAGGGCCAAGCAGACGAGAACGAAGATCACAAGCGTGATCACAGAGGTCCACTCGGCCAGGGCGATGATGGTGAACCCCAGTGCCAGGGTCAACACGATGAGTGTGGAAATTGCCGTGGCTATGACTGGCGTGCGGGTGCGCGCACTGACCCGCGCCAGAAAAGCAGGCAGCGCCCCCTCGTTTGCCAATCCATAGATGACGCGCCCAGCCATGATGATCTGCACGATAATGCCATTCACCGTCGCAAGAATGGCAATCAGGGAGATGGTGATCGGAGACAAGCCGGTCGTGCGGTCAAACACGAGCGCGAGCGGTGCGCGGCTTTCCGACAACTCAGTGATGGGAACCGTCGCAAGCGCCGCCAGCACAACAAACGTGTAAAGTACGAGCGTCAGCCCGAGGGTCAGGAATATACCCTGAGCGAGCGTCTTCTGCGGATTCACCGTTTCCTCGGCAATCGAGTCGATATCCTCGAAACCGATGAAGGCAAAGAAGGACAGCAGGCCCGAAGCGAATATGCCCGACCAGAGTGCGGGCGAAAATGAGGTCGGTACCGATTTAACGGCTTGTTCCCCCAGATCCGCGCCCGACCAGAATGCGCCCAGGACCAAGATTACAAGGCCGCCAATCTCGATCAATGTCAGAGCGCCTGCGAACAGGATCGACTCGCGGATGCCGAAACATGCGACAATCCCAGTCATCGCTATCACGACGGCCAACACCACCATGTAGGGCACATCAATCAATTCCACGATGTACCCCGCCGCGCCGTGCGCAATGGCGGATGACGAGACGATGCCCACCGCAGCGACCCCTAGCCCGACGATGAGGAAAAGCGTCGGTGAATTGAATCCGGCCCTCACGAAATGCGCTTCGGCCGCAGCGAAGGGCATCCGTCCCGTCAGTTCCGCAAAACAAGCTGCAGGCAGCAACATTACGAGGCTGGCGATCAGAAATGATATCGGGGCGTGATCGCCTGACAGTGCAATGACCTCACCGACGAGGACAAAAATTTCCGCTCCAACCGTTACGCCGAGTCCGTACAGGACGACGTAGGGGAGTGTCAGCGCGCGCTTGAGGCGGGGTCGGGCGGCGGGTGGTTGCGTCATCGGTCCTGCGTGGGGTTGCTTGAGGGATTTTGTCAAAAGGGGCGATCGGGAATTCACTCTTTTATCCAGTCGCCGTGTTTCTCAGCCAATGGACCACGAAAATTTCAGCTCTCCGACGAACGCAGGAAGCCAGGAAGCCCTGATCGCCTCTCGGGAGGCTTTTTGCTTGCGGTGCTCCGCTCGGAGATCAGGGCACGAGCAACGCCGCAATACGCGGTTGGTCGACAACATATTCCGTCATGCTACCATGTACCAACCGATGCGCGCGCGAATGCATGCGAGCGCCCATGACGACAAGATCGCAATTTCGCTCCAGTGCTGCATCTATGATGGCTGAACCGGGGCGCTGTTCGCCATGTTTCACGTGAGAACTGCCTGCTTCCAATCCGTGCCATTCCAAATACTCAACCATGTCTGCAGGATCGGCGGCGTCATCTTTTCCCTCGTCACAACTGAATACTATTATCTCTCTCGCCTGGCGCAGAAACGGCATTGCTGACGAGGCTGCCCGCGCCGATGCGGCCGATCCATCCCAGGCGATGGCCACAGTCTCTCCAACCGCCTTTGTTCCACCTTTCGGTACGATCAGCAGCGGCTTGCCGGCATCACGAAGCATCTCCTCTACGAGAGGCGAGAACGGGCCCATCCAGTTTGTATCCGCAGCCGAAGCGACGATCAGGTCAGCGAGCCGGCATATCGGGCCGAGCATCTCCACGACTTCACCGATCTGCTCGGTAAAGTGCGCTGTAAAGCCCGGTGCTGGACTATCCGTCTGCAACGGCTGCGGATCCTGCGCGCTGACAACGGCGTTGTATTGAGCGACGGCATGCTTGCGGCGCTGTTCGCTGACTTCATCGATCCAGTCCAGAAGCTCTCCCGCACCACCCCCTGGCCACCAGATCGGCCATTTTTTTGACGATACGGGTGGGCGATCGATGAGCGATACGACTTTGACATGCGCATCGAACCGCCGTGCGAGATCGAATCCAGCGTCCAGCGCCAATCGTTCCACTTTGAGCGGATTTTCCAGATCGTGTTGCCCGATAAGCGGCACCAATAGAGTCTTCATCAAAGTCTCCCAAAGCTGCAATATATCGCCGAGCGGCGTTCAGTTGTTGTTCTCAATCAATTCCAACCTTCGCGCCGACAACAGCCAAGTTTTTGTTGTCGCGGACGTGCAGTTGCCGGATGGCGAAACATAGGTTGGCCCACAAGCGATCGGCTCACGTTCCACTCAGTATGCCAAACCGTGTCGCCAAGTCCTTCATCACTCGACCATTTCGGCTAGGCTTCGGACTCGATGAGCAGAATTGGTACGACCAGACGAAGAGTCATTCGCCCTGCGTGCCAACAAGAGTGAGACATCTGACCGGCTGATGCGCCACAAACATCTGCCCTGCCTTTTCATAATCGCCGTGCGCCGCCATTCGGCCATGTAGAGAAGGTACATCCGCCGTTTCCGAACAGACCGCGTTACAGCGAATATATATCCACACAGTCTGTCGCTATTGCCTTGGTCAGTCCGGTAACGCCTGACCTTCTGACCCTGTTTTCCTCTGAAGATCAGAAACTTGACGTTCATCTGGATATGAAGAACCGGCACCTGTTTGTTGTGGCGCTGGGTGCGCGCCTGTCTCAAGCGGGTCCCGCGAAGCAAGCGGTTCGGGCTGTGGCGCTTGAAGGTGCGATCGACACCCGCGTCTGAGGATTTGATGGCGTGACAACGCTCCGGGTACCAGACAATCGGGATAGGCCCAAAACGATACTTGCGCCTGAGGTGAAGGATCTCCTCTTCGGCCTCTGAAGACATCTTGTTTGGATGATGATGTGGCTCAAACCCGGCGACGAGCAGGCCAGCCTCTCCCTTTTATGCTTCGGCCTTGCGCCAATGACAAAAGCGCGTTCGTCCAATCGCGATAGACCGACATGTCCTGCTGACATCACCGTTCTTGTCGGCATGCTGCCGAACCTGAAGTTTGCGTTACATCTCTCGCTGATCGCCTGTCATTGAAAACATCTTCCTTACCCAGCAGGGATATCAAGGAAAGCGTCGCACTGGATTGTCGATATCTACAGGGCCAGCGCTTTGCAGGGAACATCCGGCATCGCGTTTCACCCAAGATGTTCCGACGATTTATTTCACGGTGGATCATGCAGTCGCGATCCCGCATATTGGAATAAGTTGACCCCCATTCCACACGCCCGAGCGTATCTATTGAGCGCCGCCAGGTGACAGCATATTTCTCGCCGCCGTTTGCGCAATCTCAAGGCACGCGTCGACTTCTTCCTCGAGACTTAACTTATCCGGAGCATGGCTCCATTTTTTGTGCGCCAGAATGATGCTCGAAAGCACCAGCGAGACGATCAGGTCTGGCCGGTAATCATTGGCCCGGTCGACTTCATAGTCCTCAGCAATGAATTGCGCGTAGATATTTCTTTGCTCACGCTCGAACGCCGCCCAGGCAAAGGCGAGTTCATTATCGCCTCGCTGGGTGTTCCAGAACATCAGACCGGGCTGGGCAGAGGTTTTCAGCGCGTCGACCAGCGTGCGGGCTTCGCGGCGGAAATACTCGAAAAAGCCGACGTTGCCTCTGGCATTCGATGCCCGCTCGCGCAGTTCATCGGCAGCAGTCGTTACAATGGTCAACGCAAGGTCACTCTTGCTATTGAAGTGCATGAACAATGTCGTGACGTGAATATCCGCCTCATCGGCGATCGCCTGCATCGTCGTGGGCCCGTACCCACCTTCGCTGAACTGCTTCGCGGCTACTTTGAGAATTCTTGCTCTGGTGCGTTTACGCCGCTCCGTCCGACGCGGGTATGCGATTTGCGCAACCTGTCCATCGTCCGCTCCTCCCGCAGGCGTTGGTATTTTGGGCTTGGGACGTTTGACCATTGTGATTCTCTTAGCACGACCCCATCCCGCCGCGCGCCTCATAATAAGCGGACCATCA
>Ga0222653_1000922_pt1 | contig 15831 bp, 11 predicted proteins | sample AntAcemetagen419_FD_179856 | JGI IMG/M metagenome (GOLD analysis project Ga0222653, IMG submission 179856) | Saline water microbial communities from Ace Lake, Antarctica - #419 | ecosystem: Environmental > Aquatic > Non-marine Saline and Alkaline > Saline | place: Antarctica: Ace Lake...
TCGGCGCGTGCCCGACCACCTACGTCAACAACACCAAGAGCTACATCGGTCACTGCATGGGCGCGGCCGGCGCGCTTGAGCTGGCGGGTAACCTCCCCTCCTTTCAGGATAATATTATCCACCCCACCATCAACATCGAAGAACTCGATCCCGAGTGCGCCCTACCAAATCTCGTCATAAACGAGCCTCTCAAGGTTGACGCCGTCAAAGTTATCCTCAACAACTCCTTCGGTATGCTCGGCATCAACTCCGCGCTCATCCTAAGAAAATTTGAGGACTAGCCTCCCCTATTCGCCATTATCCATTCGTAACTCAATCACCATGACCGAAGAACAAGTACAACAAATCGTAATCGACATCATCGACGAAATCGCACCCGACGAAGACACTACCGGCCTCAAGCCCGAAGTGAATCTGCGCGACCAAATGGATCTCGATTCCATGGACTTCCTCGACATCGTGATGGAACTCCGCAAGCAGCACGGCATCGAAGTCCCGGAAGAGGACTACCCAAAGCTAGCCTCCCTGCAAAGTTGCTCCGACTACCTCACACCAATGTTCAACGCCAAGTAGTTTTTCTGCGGCCACCCGCCGCATCCCACCCACGAAGCACAGGCATCTTGCCTGTGTTTCGTTGTTTTAGCGCAGGGGCTCACAAAACGTACATAATTGACAAAACAGCTGTTTTGTGCATTCTAGAGAATATGATTATCATGTCCTCCACTGAAGCCCGCAATAATTTTGGCGATTTTCTTGACAAAGGCAGTCGCGAACCCGTCATCGTCAAGCGGCAGAACCGCAAAATTGGTGCCTTTGTGCCGATGCGCGATCTAGAAAAGCTTCGGATGATGCGTCTTCAGGAGCTAGACGAAGTCGTTAAAGCAGCGAGCGAAGAGGCCGCTGCAAACGGTTTAACTGAAGAGATTCTTAATCAAATTTTGGCTGAAGTAAATCCGTCTTAGTGATAATAATAGATACTAATATCTACGTTAGTTACATACTATTTCGATCAAGTCCACTAGGTCAGAATGTAACTCGCATACTTAAAAGTCAGCCATACGCTTTTACCATCGAAACAATGCGTGAGCTGACTGAGGTCGTCATGCGGAGCAAGTTTGACCCATATATTACGCGTCAAATCAGGCTCAAGATAGTTAGAGGGATCGCCTCCGATGCAGAATGGTTCACCCCTACAGAAACCATCCGTGACTGCCGCGACCCTAAGGACAACAAGTTCCTCGAACTTGCGGTCGCCGCCAAAGCCGATTTCCTAATCACAGGCGACGATGATTTGCTCGTCCTCGACCCATTCCGTAAAACGCGTATTCTCACGATAGCCGACTTCACGCTAATCTAGCTCTAAAGCGTAGCCGAAGTCGTAAGACTTTGGACGCTCAACCCATCAAGGCTCAATCGACCAAAGTCTCACGACTTCAGCTATAAACAACCTCTTAAAGATCACACCCTCATGCCCACCTCTCTCGACCACCAACACTACGAAACCGTCATCATCGGCGCGGGCATGGCGGGACTCGCCGCCGGCATCCGCCTCGCGCTGGCGGGCAAAAACGTCATTATCCTAGAGCGCCACAACGCCTCGGGCGGGCTCAATTCTTTTTACAGTCAAGCTGGTCGCAAGTTTGACGTGGGGCTGCACGCCATGACTAACTATGTGCCAAAAGGCACCAAAGGGACGCCGCTGACAAAGCTCCTGCGCCAACTCCGCATCCCCTACGATGCGCTCGACCTCTGCCCGCAAAACGGATCACGCATTCACTTCCCCGGCTGCCAACTCGGCTTCAACAACGACTTCGCCTTTTTCGAGGCCGAAGTCGCCCGCGCCTTCCCCCAGCAGATCGACGGCTTTCGTGCACTGGCCGAAGAAGTCCGCACCCTCGACGCCTTCAATCTCGGATCGATGCCCACCTCCGCCCGCGCAGCAGTGCAGCGCCACATCAGCGATTCGCTGCTCGAGGACATGATCTTCTGCCCTGTCATGTATTACGGCAGCGCCCAAGAGCACGATATGGACTACGGGCAATTCGCCATCATGTTTCGCTCTCTCTTCTTTGAAGGCTTCGCCCGCCCGCTCGATGGCGTGCGTGTGATTGTCAAACTGCTGCAAGATAAATACCGCTCCCTCGGCGGCGTCCGCAAAATGAAATGCGGAATCCAAAAAATCAATACCCAGGGTAATCAAGCCACCGCGATCGAGCTGGATAGCGGCGCGGTCATCACCGCCGACAAGATCATCTCCACCGCCGGAGCCGTCGAGACCGCTCGCCTCTGCGCCGATCAACCCGCCGACGCCGCCAGCGATAACATCGGCCAGCTCAGCTTCACCGAGACCATCACCGTCTTCGACAAACAGCCTGCCGATTTCGGCTGGGACGACACCATTATCTTTTTCAACACCGCCGAGCGCTTCCGCTACGCCCGGTGCGAAGATGCACTCGTCGACCCCACCAGCGGCGTCATTTGCTTCCCCAATAACTATCAATATGGAGAAGGCCGCCAACTCGACGAAGGCTTCCTCCGCGTCACGGCCATGGCCAACTACGACCAATGGTGCGCCCTAAGCGAAGACGACTACCTCGCTCAAAAAGCCCACTGGTATGATGAGCTGCAAAAGGTCACGCTCGGCTTATTGCCTCAGCCAAAAAACGGATTCAAACTCGAAGACCACCGCCTCGCCAGCGACATGTTCACCCCCCGCACCGTGCGCAAATATACCGGCCACTTAAACGGAGCCATCTATGGCGCACCGAACAAGGTCAAAGACGGCCGCACCCATTTGGATAATCTCTATCTAGCCGGCACCGACCAAGGCTTCCTCGGCATCGTCGGCGCCATGCTTAGCGGCATTTCGATGGCCAATCTGCACGTGCTACAAGGGGATTAAAATGGATTCTACATGGCTGGTTTTTTCGAGCCATTGCCAGATGAAGTTCATCTGCTCGCCCCTGGTTTAGGCGCGCTTTGCTCCGCATTTGCGGTTAAAGCACTTTCTCAGCCTACAAAAATCAAACGTTAATCCTAAAAAAATCAGTTGAACCGCTAATCAAGACCTCTGTTCTCTGACCTCTAACCTCTAACCTCTAATTTCTGAATTTAGGTTTCATTCAGAGAGTAAGGTTCCGGTGTCCACTGGTGACGCATCGAGGAACTTTCTTTTGAAGTCCTTGTAGCTGTTGACCCAGTCGAACTTGATTTCGTTTGAGACGGCTTGGAAGTGGAGGCCGCCGCATTTGATTTTGTCTTGTTCGACTTGGGTGAGGCCGTCCCAGTCTTTGTCGGCCTTTGTCTCGACGATGAAGTAGAGTTTTAGGTGGGCGTCTTCGTTTTTGTAAACGATGGCCCAGTCCGGGGAATAGTTGCCATGGGGGGTGTCGATCACGAAGCCGCCTTTTTTAAGCTTGGTGAAGAGCACGACCTTGTCATTGGCTTCGAGCTGTTCGGCGAAGTCGTATTCGCCGTTGCTGTCCATATTGTAGTATTCGTAAACGGCCTTCTTGCGCGCGATCTTGCTTTGATAGACACGTTTAATCTGTTTGGCTAACAAGTCTTCGTCGATGACGTCGGCTTCGAAGATTTGCGATTCATCGAGTTCATAGCCTTGCACGATCTCATAAGCATGCACCCCCTGGGCCTTGGCTCGGGTGAGTCGCTTGGCAATCAGCTTAGTGAATTCTTCGAGGATGTCTTGCGAGTTGAGCAGTTCGCGGTTGTAGAAGCCGCGGACAATTTCGAGGATGGCGAGCCGTGGCATCATAGTGTGATACATGATGTGGTCGACGATCTGGAGGTCGGTCTTCCGGAACTCTCTAGGCGTCGCGTTGTATTCGGTCGCTTCTTCTCTGACGAGGTTGTCTTGGACGGTGGTGACTTTACCGGTCGTATCGAAGCCGACGTTGCCGGATTCCACTTTGGTGGTGAACTCCAACTTGCGGCCGCGGAATTGCTCGTTGGCATTTCGAATGCAGGATTCAATGAATTTGTCTGTATCCAGCTCAAACTTATACAGCGAGCGTTTGCTGAGATGGGTCGTTAGATGGTCGAGGATGGATTTGAATTCGGTATCGCGGACATACTTACACTCGTTGTTGGTGATCGGTTCGACGTCGCCGTTCTCTACCTTGATTTTGCGGGTTCCTTTCTCCGTCATCAGTTCCACAAAGTGCTGCTTGATCAGAATGGCATGCTCACTGAGGGTTTCATGGGCAAAGTTGATCGCTACAATCTTTTCGTTGGCGTCTTTAGTCAGGGTGTTGTCCTTGGCATTGATGACTTTTTTGCGGACGAGTTCGGTGCGTAGCGCGTTGACGAGTTCTGCGGTGATCTTCTGAGTTGGAATGCCCGCAGCTAGGAGTGTGCTTTGCAACAGTGTCAGGGTGACTTCGTCGCGGTTGAAGCCCATTTCGTCATTAAAATCCTTCTGTAGCGTATCGGCGAAGTGATCGTAGTGATCGTTGGCGATGACGGTGAGCACGTTGTGCGCCTCGCTGGTGATGCGGTTACCGTTGATATCGACTGGCAGGCGCAGGCCACGTCCGATTTCCTGCTTCTTTGCAATGTCGCTGTTGCTCTTGCGCAGTGTGCAGAGCGTGAAGACGTTGGGGTTATCCCAACCTTCGCGCAGTGCGGAGTGGGAAAAGATGAAGGCGAGCGGTTCTTTGAAAGTGATCAGCTCGTCTTTTTTATCGAGGATCAGGGAAATGCCGCGGTCGATATCTTCCTGAGACTTGGAGAGCACTGCCGTGCCCGCTTTGTTGTATTTCAGTTCCGCGACGGCGTTTTTGTTGTCGCGGGCGAAGTAACCTTCGCGCACTTGCTTCGTTTCGATGTTTTGCGGGAAGAGGTAACTGTATTCTCGTAGCTTAAACTGTGTCGCTTCGCGGGCGATAAATCGCTCATATTCTTCGTCAAAGATTCGCAGGTATTCACCGCGATTATCAGGCTGCGAGTCGTCGCGGACTTTGCTCACTTCGTCGATAAAGAACAGGGTGAGCGTCTTGATATCGTGACCGTTGTTGAGTAGCTCAAATTGCTTTTCAAAGTGGCTTTCGATGGCGAGGCGGATCTGGATGCGTTTGGCCTCGCTCTGCGCCATTTCCATGTTGCTAGCGCCTGCCTCCAGTTCGAGTTCACTGTTGCCAGTGTTGATGAGCAGCGGTCGCGCTTTGTGGGGTTGTGCGGCCAGACGATACCCAGCGTATTGTGGCAGGTTGCCGGAGAGTTCGTGAATCGGGGCACCGTTTTCGACACGGTGCTTAGTGGCTTTGATGCGTCCGCCTTGCGCTTGGGTGAAGATCTCGATGGTGGCGGAGAGATCGCTGTTGAACTTCACATAGCGCACATAGGGCTGATCCTTTGGGATCTGGCCATAGACGGTTTTGACGCGGATACGCTTCACTAACTTATCATTATAGGCTGCAAAGGAATCTAGTGAGTAGACCAGATTAAAGGGGAACTCCATGCGGTGCGTGGCAGAGTATTTCAGCTCGAACAGCGGAGAAAGCTCGGTGAGTTGCTCGCGCGACTTGGAGGGCTTCTTTTTGCTGCCTTCCACTTTTTGTGGTTCGTCGATCAGGACGATCGGGTGGATGTCTTTGATCTGCTCCCAGAGGATTTCGCCGCCTTGTTCCTGCTCCTTTTGGATTAAGGTTTTTGCGCTGGCGAAGGCTTGCGCATTGATCACGCAGATGTCGAGATCGTGCGTCTCCACAAAGGTCTTCATGCGCCCGAGGTTACTTGAATCATAGACGAAGCTGTGCTTGGCGATATCCACATTGTGCAGTGCTTTAAGGTGGCCCTGCAATTGCTCCAAGGTTTTTTCCACGCCTTTACGAATCGCGACGCTAGGCACGACGATCATGAATTTCTTAAAGCCGTAGGTTTCGTAGAGTTTGAGAATACTGCGGATGTAAACGTAGGTCTTGCCGGTGCCGGTCTCCATCTCGATAGCGAAGTGGCCGTTGGCAAGGGTCTCATCGACGAAGATGTGATTTTCGAGCTGGCGCTCATTTAGATTCTCCAGCAGGCGCGTGCCGAGCGTGATCTGCGGATTGCGTGGCTCAAGCATGTAACTGCTGCTGTTGGCATAGAGCCCCACGTGCCGCTTGGGAATACCATTGAAAATGGCGACCGTGCTGGCAATGGCCTTGGCTTGATGCGGGAGCGCATCGTCAAATTTGAAAGTTACTTTTTGTGCCATAATATAATAAAAGGGGGGAGATTACTGACTATCCTCGCTGCGGTCTTTGAGATGCTTGATGGATTTATCGAAGTCAGATTCCAGCTTCTGGAGTTTGTTAAATTTCTCGTATTCCTCTGCTGCTTTTAGTTCTGCCTGCTGTCGGGTAATTCTTCCGTAGCCTTCAAGAACTTTGTATTCATTGAAGGATAAAAATTTATCTACGCTGTTAGCAAAGCTTTCCATCGTGAAAGTGGCGCGTCGTTCGATAATGCCCTCGATGTAGTCAAAGAAGCTGGTCACGGTGCGCTCCAATTTGCGGATTTCAGATTCGCTGAGATAGTTTTTGCCGATGTTGGCATCTGATTTGAGCACCCTGCCCGTAGGAGCATTTTTGTAAGTTTGCATACCCATGAGCGGACGTTCTGCATCTGCTTGATTGTAGATGATTTCCGCAGCGGTGTGACCTGTAATCGCGAAATGAAATTTATCCTGAACGTGGGCGTAGAAATTACGCGTAGTTTTCGAACGTGGATCATAGTCAGTGCTACATTCAGCAAAGATGTCGGTTATCTGTTGGTAGATCCTGCGCTCACTGGCACGTATTGAGCGGACCCGTTCTAGTAATTCACGGAAATAGTCTTTGCCGAAGTAGCGCCCGTTTTTGAGTCGCTCATCATCCATCGCAAAGCCTTTGGTGATGTATTCTTTTAAAAGTTGAGTCGCCCAGATGCGGAATTGGGTGGCTTGAGCTGAGTTGACGCGGTAACCGACCGAAATGACTGCGTCGAGGCTGTAATATTTGACTTTCTGTATTTGCGTCTTTCCCGCGATGGCTCCATGCGGAGTGGTTGTTTCCAAAATGGAAATAACCACTTCAGGGTCCAGTTCTCCTGATTCAAAAATGTTTTTGAGGTGCTTAGAAATCGCAGGTATACCGACATTAAACAATTCCGCCATACGCTGCTGAGTCAGCCAAAGCGTCTCCTCGCAAAGAAAAACTTCCACTTTTACCTCGCCGCTCGGAGCAGTGTAGAGGAGGAACTCTGTGCTTTCGTCCTGAATGCTAAGCTTTTTCATTTTTTGATTTCTTGGGGAATATTCGAAGGGAATTATGAATTATCGGGTGGAGCACTTCCCGCGCCGCCGATTTGAACTACCGAGGAATCCTCGCTAGTTGCTTCTTTGCTGAGTTCGGTATCCGAATAGATGTTCATTGGTTCAGATAAACTCGACCGTGTAAGCGTCGGCCTGGTCGGCGGTGTTCTTGGCAATCTCGGCGTTGAGTCGGCGGAAAGTTTCGTCTTTGAGGGCGATGTCCTTGCCAAAGGCGGAGTCGCGGAAGAAGTATTTGAGGGGCGTCGGCTCCAGCGCGGCAAGGGAGGTCACGAGTGTTTTGCTAATCTCTTCTTCCAAGCAAATGAGATAGGCATCGCCATAGAGGTAAGTGCGCATGGCTCCGGTGACGGGCTGCGTGATTGGCAGGGTGAGCGGGATGTTGCTCTGGCGCAGCATGAGTTCGTAAACGACGTCGTGATCGGTGGTGCCAGGGACGAAGTCGAGTGCGTCCTTGTCGCTGATGTCGGCGCTGTCGAAGTCGAACTCGAACTCCTCCCCGCGGAGATCTTTTTTGAGCCAGTTGATCTTGGTGTCCTCAATGCGGAAAGATTTGAAGCCAATATCGAGCGCATCGGGATTGAGGATGTAGGGATTTGTTTCCGACTGGTCGTCGAGTTTCAATTCACCCTTCTTTTCGATGGCCGCCTTTTTTACGCGCAACTCGGCCGCAATCTTCTCGCCCGCGCGTCGGATGCGCTCTTTGCCGATCTCGGCGATGGTTTTGTAGCCCGCTTTGGCGGCCTCGGACTTGGCATCGCAAAGTTCTGGAAGCTGCACCATGATGTGGCGGCGTTTGCCGCCGTCCTCCGCGTTGAGCTGCATGACTGCGTGGGCGGTGGTGGCAGAGCCGGAGAAGAAGTCGAGGACGATTGACTCATCATCCCTAAGAAGGCTCAAAAAGAAAGAAATAAGCCCTGATGGTTTCGAAAAGCTGAATGGGATTTCCATTGCATTGATTTCCTTCGTTCCTTGAGAGTTTGGGTAATCATAAACAACATCTTCAGGATGGAGAGTAGCTTGCAGATCATCATCAAAAAATACTTTGGGATAAATATTCCATTTAGATTGGTTGCCATTTTCGTCTAACAAAGGATTTTTGGATGATCCCTCGGTAAAAATAAGAAGATCTTTTTGTTTCAGGTATGTATCGACCGACCATCGCCAGACCTTTTCCGTATTTGAGGTGGGCTTAATTTTGGCTCCATCCTTTTTATCCGTAGGAAAGGATTTCCCCGGTGGAATAATGAGACTCCCATCAGGGGCCTCGATAAAATACCTTTGGTTTGGCCTCGAATCCAATGAGGGTTGATACAACGACGCTCCGCTTTTTTTGTATTTCCTGCCGGAAGCATCAGTCAATTTATAGTCCTTCTGGTCGGGATTCTTTTTGATCCCAAACTCTGGCAATGACGCGATATTTTTAGCGAAAGCGACAACGTAATCCTTGGTTGGACGAAAGTGCGTCCCCTTATCCGAAGTTCTCTTAGCGATTCTCGTAACTTTTGATACGAAATTGTTCTCACCAAAAATTTCATCCCCCAGAAGTTTTAAATTTGCAATTTCGCCATCGTCTAACGACACGAAAATAACACCATCTTCACGCAAAAAATCCTTCGCAAGTCTCAACCGTGGATACATCATATCCAGCCAGCGGGCATGGAAGCGATTGCTCGATTTTTCATTTTTCACCAAGCGTTCACCCGCCTCTGAAACCGCACCTTGTTCTTCTTCACTTTCCTCTTGGGATACTGCAAACTTATCGGTGTAAACGAAGTCTTTGCCCGTATTGTAAGGCGGGTCGATGTAGATCATCTTGACCTCGCCGTAGTAATTTTGACGCAGCAGTTTGAGGGCTTCGAGGTTGTCGCCTTCGATGTAGATATTTTGGGTGGTGTCGGTGTTTTTGCCATCTTCCTTTAACGCGAGGGTTTTGCCGAGCAGAGGCTCAAAGGTCTTCTTTTTAGCAGCTTGTTTACCGACCCAGTTGAGCTCGTATTTCTCGTCGCCGGGCTGGATTTCGGCGAAGTCGCCCAGCTCTTCGCGCAGGGACTCGACATCGAGCATGCCGTCCTTCACCGCAGATGGAAAGAGCGCTGCGAGCTTTTTTAGGTTTTCAGAAATGGGGTCGGAGAGTTGTTGCGGGACTTTCATTTTTTAAATGGTTAATTAGAAATTATGAATTATAAATTATGAATTATAAATTGTGAATGGGGATGTGGGATTGGATAAATTGTGTGACCGTTTCGAGGCTGGGAGCGTTGAGGGTATTTTTTCGGAGAAAGGCCTGCCATTGGGTCTTTTTTTGAGGGGCATCGAAAAAGGCTGCGGTGAATGCAATCGGAGGTGATTGCGGCAGGGAGGTTCGACGATTCTGGAAGGTGTTGCGGATGGCAGTTCTCAGGATGTCTGGATCGAGCGAGATGTGGGAGAGGAGCCAGTAGAGATCGTAAAAATCTTTCATGCGACTGTTGGCGAGTGCGAGGCTGACGATGGCTTCCAGCTTTTCGGCGATGACGGTTTCGACGGGATAGGTCATGAGAGGCACGGGTGGGAAATCGAGAATGCCTGGCCATTGACTCGCCTGTGGGGCGGGGGTGACGGTATCCCCGTAGCCGACATCGATCTGGAGGTGGATTTTCATCGTTCCCAGCAGAGCGGTGATTTTGACGCGATTGCCGCCGTCGGCGCTTTCGGCTCGAATGGGGGTGACTGTGCCGGGGAGCCATTCGAGCGCATCTGCCTTGGGTGGCGTGAGGGCGCAGATCTCATCCATCACCTGAGCCAAGTGTTCTGGGGCTAGCATTTTATAGTCGAGAAAATCGGCATCCCGAGTGGGACGGTGTAGTTGATCGTTCCAGATGCGGAAGAGTTGGGCGCCTTTGAGCACGAATCGGTCAGAATACGCGCTCTGACTGAGGCGTGCCAGAAAGCGGGCGAGCACGAAGTGTTCGAGCAAGGTGTTGTAGGCGACGCTGGCGGTGCGGGCTTCGTTTCTTAAGCGCTGCTGAATGGAGGCGGCGATGTTTTGGAGATTGGTTGGCATCGCAGATTAAACGAGGGCTTCGAGGTAGGGCTGGATCACGGAGGAAACGCGTTGGAATGTGGCGAACTCCATAATTTGGGCGGGCGTGACGCGGTGTTGCTTTCCCGCGAGCACGTCCTTCAGCGCTTCCAGACAGAGATCGAGGCCGACTCTGCGTCGGTATTTAAAGCAATCGACAACAGTGCGAGCGGGGCTGGTGATTTGCACGTCGATGTCATTGAGGCGGTGCGTTTGCACTCCCTGGGTAAAGGCTTTTTGGATGCCGGTCTTGACCACCGCAATGGGTGGGTAGGTGATACGCGGCGGCACGGCGTTATTGAGGATCTGAATCCATACGGAGTGTGCCTGATGCGTTCCGATCTGGTGGAATTGAAGGGCACTGACCAATACGACTATGGCTTGTGGAGCCCGTGCCGCGACTTCGGATAGGCTTAGGTGTGCATCCCATGGGGCGTCAGGATGGCGATAAAGCCCACAGCTGAGGCGCTCTAGCTCGCCTTTGGCAACGGAACGGCTAACCGCCGTGCTACTGATACCGTGCTCTCTGATTTCGCTCTCCTTGAGGAGGGAGCGACTGAGAGCCAGTTCGAGTAGGCGTTGCTGTTCGGTTGCGTGAGGCATTTGTTTTGATTTTTAGTAAGTTGAGTTTAAGTTACTTAACAATGAAACTCTGGCAAGCAGGAAAATATCAGCTTGATGGAGGGGGCCCATGCTGCGTGTTTACAGCTGTTTGAGTTCATCAATTGCGGCCTTGATTTGGGTGTTGAGCTTGGCTTTGGTTGCGTTGGATTTGGCTAGCAGCTTTTCGCGTTTGAGTGATTGGAGCTGAGTCAGTTGATGATAAAGGACTATGATGGACTCGCCGCGATACCAGAGTTTGGCGTCGAGCAGTTTGTGCGCACCGATGAAAAGCTTTGGGTGGTCGAGCAGGAAGGCCTTGGTCATGGCTTCGAGGTAGAGATCGCGCTTTGAGGTGCGGTTGACGAGGGCGGGAAACGCCAGAGCGGCGCGTGAGTCGAGGCGGGTGAAGACTGCCGTGCAGTAGGCATCCGCAATGACGATGTTGGACGGATCGGTTTTGTTGAGCCGCTTGTGCGCGAAAGAAAGTGCGTGGCTGCCGGCGGCATCGTGTAAATGAAAGATCGCGAAGGGCTTCATCAGAGGCTGCAACAGCTTTGCAACGAAGTCCTTGTGCTTGAGGTCGCTGAGCTCAATGTTGATGCAGGCAATGACTTCGCAGCGATAGTGCTCGTCGATGCGGGAGGGGATGTCTTCGCCTGCGATCTGGTGGGTGAGCACGACTTTGAGTAGGCACTCGCGGAGACGACGCTTCTCTGAGGTGCTGAGAGTCAGTGAGAAGAACTTTTGCTTGTTGAGCTGCTTCCCCTGTCTGCTAATGCGGTATTGCTCGGGAATCTCGATCATGGACGGACGATTAAGAAAGAGATGAGTTCAAAGTCATCCGCTTCTTCCTCGGCAAAAGGATTATTGAAGCCGCCAAAGTCGAAGACTGTGTCCTCGGAGGATTCGGCCTCCTTGTTTTGGATGGATTGAATGCCTTGACTGAGCAAGTTGGAGTAGAATTCCATATCCTTGCAGTTGTCGGTTTCCGTGAGCATTGCAGCGACCAGCTCAGGGATGGGCTGACTTTGGCTCACACAGGCCTTGCGAAGAAACTTGAGGCTTTCGCGGGCCTGATTGTTGCCCATGCGGATGGTGCCGTCGCGGGCGACGTAAACAAGGTAGTAAGGGTAGAGCGAGCTGTCGCTTTTGGGCTTTTCGAAGATGTTTTTATGTTTGAAGCAGAAGAGCACGCCGTCGGCATCTTCGGGCAGAATGGTGGCGGAGGCCTCGGCGGCACTGGCGATGGAATAAATACCGGTGGGAGTGGTGGTGAGGTCAGGCGTCTTTTTCAGATATTCGGCGAGTTCATAGAGATACTCGTTCATATTGAGGTCGGTGAGTGACAGGTTTTCGTTGGTCTCCTCTAGGTCAATGACCTCGTCCTTAAGCCGAGCCAGCTGACGGGAGCGAAAGCTGATATCGTTCATTTCCGGGCTGAGAATGTCGTCGCCGCCTGTGGAAGAGAGGTTGGCGGTGACCATCTTGGCTTTGACCCGGTTTTCCAGATTGAGGTATTCGTTGAGATCGAGATCCGGGAAGAAATTGATCATCTTGATCTGCGAATTGACACTGCCAATACGGTCAATGCGTCCGAAACGCTGAATGAGGGTGACGGGGTTCCACTGCACGTCGTAGTTGATCACGCAGTCGCAGTCCTGAAGGTTCTGCCCCTCGGAGAGGCAGTCGGTGCCGATGAGGATGTCCACCTGCTTTTCGGGCGGCAGCTCATGGCGCAGCTTTGATTTGGGGGAGAAGGCCGAGAGAATGCTGTTGAAAGAGCGGTCAATCGCAGGGTTGTTGACCTTGGGCTTATCGGAGCCGGAAATCATGGCGAGGGTGAGGCCAGAAGTGCGGCAAAGCGGGTTCAGTTGTACGTAGAGATAGCGGGTCGTGTCGGCGGAGGCGGAGAAGATAAGTATCTTTTTGTTGCCGTCGTTGTAGGGTGTGTTGCTAACCTTGGCTTGGATAATTTCGGTGAGCGTCTGCAGCTTGTTATCCCGCCGCTCGTCGAGAATCTGCTGGGACTCTTTTAAGATCTCCTGAATGAGGAATCGGTCGGTGCCTAAATCCATCAGGTATTCTTCGCGTTTTAGATGGGCAACCTTGATGTCGTATTTGTAGTCGAGGCTGGCGCTTTCGGTTTCCTCTTCGGAAGCTTCGTCGTAGATAAGATCGGTTGCGCCGGCTTCGAGCACCGCGATGAAGCGGTCGATTTTCGTGAGAAGGCGCGTGAGCGTCTGGTGGAAGGCTGCAATCGAGCTGTCGAGACGCTTGAAGAGGTTGAAACGGTGCATCTTCGCAGTGAGGAACTCGCGGTCCTCATGGCTGAAGATGACCTTGTCGTTGTGCTTGGTCTGGTATTTCTCCCGATAGTAAGCGCGGTGCTCGGGCTTGATGTATTTCATCGGGATGTAGACCGCCAGCAGGAGCTCTTCGAGCTTGAGATTCGTCTCGTGGAAATCGAGCAGGGACTTCTCCGTATCAATGTGTGGCGTGTAAGTATCCGGCTTGAGCTTTTCGGGGAAGGAGCCGACAGTGGAGTTTTTGTAAAATTCGGTGATGTGCTTACGGCTGCGTGAAATCGTCATTTTCTCCAGAATCGTGTAGAAGCTGGATGGGAGCGAGTCGAGAAGGTGGGATTTGTCTGAGTCCTCGTTGTCGTTCCACTGGCTTATGGCTCTGGTGGCCTGATTGAGGGTGCTGCTGACGCTGGGGATGCCATCCTGCTCGAAGGCGGCATCATTGTCGGTAGTTATGATGCTGATCTGGTTGCGAAGATCCTTGAGGGAGTTGTTCACCGGTGTGGCCGAGAGCAGCAGCACCTTGGTCTTTTGATTGCTCTTGATCACATCGTAGAACAGACGCTGGTAGCGGGTAAAACCCTCTTCTTCGTCACGCTCGATACGGTTGCGGAAGTTGTGGGATTCATCGATAACTACGAGGTCGAACTTGCTCCAGTCGAAGCGGGCGAGATCCCAGCCACTACGTGACTCGCCCTTATAGCGGGAGAGGTCGGTGTGAAACATGATCTTGTAGTAAAAGGTCTCGTCCAGGACACTGTCTTTATAGGCGCCTTTGAAGGAATTCCAATTGTCGTAGAGTTTCGCGGGAGTCAGGACGAGCACGTTGTCCTGACGCAGTTCGTAGTATTTGATGACTGCCAGTGCCTCAAAGGTCTTACCCAGACCCACACTGTCGGCGATGATGCAGCCGTTGTATTTGTTGATTTTCTGAATGGCGGAGAGCACACAATCTTTCTGGAAGTCGTAGAGCATGTTCCAGATTTTAGTCTCCTTGAAGCGGGTATTGTCCTGCTCGAAGCGCTCGACACCGGAGTCCAGTTGGTGGCCGAACAGCGAATGTAGAGTGAAGTAGTAAAGAAACTCAGGGGAGTGCTCTTTGTAGAGGGCTTCGAGCCGCTTTAAGATTTCGTCTTTGTAGTCTTCTGTAAAATCCGAGTTGTTCCAAATCCGGTTGAAGGTCTCTTTGGCAGCGACGATCTGGTTTTTGTCCATCGTGTCGCTGATGACGCTGTCGAAATTGATGCTGCTGACTTTTGACCGGGTGCTTTTCGGGGCAAGCTCCAGCGAGGAAGAGCCTTGAATCATGAAGTCGTCATCGACGAGTAGGACATTGCTTTTAATCTGGCACTTCGGCGTGGTTTTTTTGATGGCAACATTGCTCTGGATGAAGGCCGCCATTTTCTTGGCCTGCTCAAAGTGCTGAAGCTTGTTCTTCTGAGTGATGTCGTAGGCATTGAACAGGGCTTCACTGGGATTCAGCTCAAATTCGCGCATGAGTGAGTCCGTGGGGAGCTTAGCGTGCTTATCTCTGAGAACCAGATTGATCTCGGACACACGGCTTAGGCTTTTTTGAAGTAGGTCGAAGACCGATAGAGTGAGCTTGTCGTTGACGATGTTGACTTCCGAGCCAGTCGCAGAGCGCTTCAGTGCCTGATTCAGTTTTTCTAACAGGTTATTTTCCATTTATTCAGCCTTATGTTGGTCGCTTATACGCTAGAGCAATGTATGGCAGCTGGGCAGTGTGCCTTGTCTTTGATCGCAGTAAGTTTAGCTGAAGCATAAGCCCGTAAAGCTGTGTTGTTTCACGCGGCATTCAAGAGGAAAGATTTGCCACAAAAACCCTTCGACAAACTCAGGGCATCCGACGCGCTTTAACCCATCTGGACGTTTCATCCTAGAAAGAGTAGTCAGAAGACAGATGCCAGAGGGCAGATTTGATTATCAAGGAGTTCTGGGATTTCAAGCTTCGCCAAAGTGGCGAGGCTCGATATCGCTCTAAGTGGCTGATTCTCAGTGGCTGACCTCTGTTCTCTGACCTCTAACTTCTAAATTTAGGTTCAAACGCTGCCGCCTAAAGGCGGGACTCCAACCTGTTCATGCTGGGCTTATGAAATGACGGCTGCCACTGCGGCCCGGCATTGCGGCACACTGATTGCGAGCGGTAACTGGGCGGTTTGAGCGGGTTGGAGTCCCGCCTTTAGGCGGTCGCGTATCCAAGAGCCGTTCATCCTAGAAAGAGTAGTCAGAAGACAGATGCCAGAGGGCAGATTTGACTATCAAGGAGTTATGGGATTTCAAGCTTTTTTGGCCTGCTATGAACAAGCGTAGCGCGTCGAATGGCGGAGAAGGCGGGATTGCTTCGCCATCTACGCTTCGCTTCGTCAAACCCGCGGCGGGTTCGAACCCTCGACTTCTCAACGCCAATTTCGGCGACTACGTCTTGAAAATGGCGGAGAAGGCGGGATTGCTTCGCCATCTACGCTTCGCTTCGTCAAACCCGCGGCGGGTTCGAACCCTCGACTTCTCAACGCCAATTTCGGCTACTGCGT
>Ga0222653_1000923_pt1 | contig 15830 bp, 11 predicted proteins | sample AntAcemetagen419_FD_179856 | JGI IMG/M metagenome (GOLD analysis project Ga0222653, IMG submission 179856) | Saline water microbial communities from Ace Lake, Antarctica - #419 | ecosystem: Environmental > Aquatic > Non-marine Saline and Alkaline > Saline | place: Antarctica: Ace Lake...
GGCAGCTTGGCTCTTACTTCTACTTTCCCGTAGGTGAATGCAAATTTAGAATTTAGTCTAGCAGAGGTATATTGCTTGGTTATGCCCTGGTCTGAGAATGTCTCATTAATGGCCACTACATTTAAACTCCCATCACTAACGAACGAGTTTTCTACACGATCAGTATAATGCTGCTGCTCATTGTTATACCAACTTCCAATACTAGGTATCTGTGTCTGGTGAAACCAGTTTAATTCATTAATAGCTCCTGAGCCTTCGAATTCATCAGACCACACCAGATAATCAAATACAGGGGCAGTACTTATCGTTTCATAAAACAGGACGTCATCTAGATAGGCTAGAACTAAATCATTGTTGTTCTCTCCGTTTATCTGAATCACTATTCTGTTAAAATCTGTTCTTTGGATGGGTGGAAGAGAGGATGCATCAAAGTTATTGAAGTTATTATTTTCAAAATCGAAAGTAACCTCTTGCCACTGGTCTAGCTGTAATGGTTTTATTATTTCGCTTTGAGTAATCCATGGTTCGTCTAGTGTTCCGTCTTGGAGTTTAAGAGAAACTTGATTAGGTGACCCTCCAGTTATTCCGCTAGAAGGAACATAAATCTTTAATCTAAACGTGTTTTTGGTAGTGAAATCAAAATTGCTAACCGCATCAAATCTCACATTGGCATATTGCCCTCCTGTATCATTATACTCCAACACCGTGGCTGAAGTGTTTATTCCCTGCTGAAATGGATTGGTGAAATTAATATTCATTTCACAGTCATCACCAAACCAAGTGGAAATGGTTCCATTTTCTTCAAAATCATCTTGCACATCCTGGGCTATTCCTAAGGTGGCAGACACTATGACTAAAACTGATAAAAGAGGGAGGCGGAGATATTTTTTATTTAACATAGTGTTAAATATACACTTAATCTACTTAACAGCTTGTAACATAGAGTTCACTTTTATCTAGCTCTGCAGATTTAATTCGTTTGTAGAACGGTTTTAGTGCTTCCTACTTGCGTTGCAATGCAGCTTAAATTATCACTTTATTTTAGTTCACGCTTTCATTGGACGTAGGAGATTTATGAAAGTAAAATCTAGACTACTGCCATAAGTGGGAATTTTAGTGTCTCCAAAGTGGATTCAGAAAGTCATTCGCTGATCTCGTTTTGGACTTGCTTTGAAGAAAAAAGAGGTCTCCCTTGTAGTGCTTGAACAAGGGTTAATGCAGCCAGAAGTCCGTATAATAGTGAAATAACAATAGTAGCCTTGGTGTTTTTCAAAACATAAAACGATAGAAAAGGTAAAAATTGCAACGCGTGCATTCCTATAAAATGTGAAACCCTCAAATCTCCCACTGTTTTACTCCACCCTACTACGAACCAGTTAGAATTATCATTGAGCGCTCCTACGCTGTGATTCATTCTGGAACCCATTAAAAATCCTTCAAAAGCAAAAATCACAAAAATTAAAATGGCCAAACGAATGGCCCAAACGTAATGGGTAGGTAAACTAGAAAAGGACTGGATGCAAAACAGCAAGCCTACATAAGCTGTGTATAAAGTTACTACGGCTGCTGCTATTCCCATCATACTGTATAATGCAGAGTAAATAGAGGTGCTAATATTGAAATGAGACAACTGACCTTTTCCTGCCTGGAAAGCGATGTACAACACCTCAAATCCTAGCAGGAGAATCACCACCCAGTTAAATGGACTGATGTTGAAATCTACTAGATAGTCACAATACCAGCCCATAGCCCACGCATATAAAAAAGTAGAAAAAGCGAATTTGAACGGCTTGTACCACGCATTCACTCCATGAATATAAGTAGAGGTGAACTGAGTTAAAATCAAAAAAACCAATGCTACACCTAGGCAGAACAACCCAAAGTAAAACAAGTTTTCATTTCTAGATTTGAGCTCGCTTAAAAAAGAAATCATACCGTAAACATATTATTTAATAATAAACACAAAAAACCGCAGTGTCTTAGCGAACATCAAATTAACACCTTTTAAGGTGTGTTAGCTTCTCTTTTTATCAAGTATCAAGAGTAATGGTCAAGATGTGATTGTTTAGCCATGGAATGAACAACGATACTTAGTAATAGGATGGCTAAAACCCCACTATTACACCAGCTCAATAGCCTTAAACATAAAATCACTCATGGCTAGTGGCCCAATCAGCTAACATTCCTGCAAACTTGGCATACTCATCCTGGTATACAAAATGCCCACAGTTTTCGAATATTTCTAATTCGCTGTTCGGAATGCGCTCATGCAGCCTAGAGGCATTATCCTTATGTAGGATGCAATCGTGTTCTCCCCAAAATATTTTAGTCGGTATGTATATTTCGCTAAGATGTGCATCTAATATCGGAACGCTTTTGGCATAAGTTTTAAACCATTTCATAGCATTGTAAACTTTACCTGTGTACGCTTTTTTAAAGTCGGATTCTTCGTACTTATTAGGCACATACTTCACATTACAAATGTTCTTACTGGACTCAATAAGTGGACCACTGCCTGCTAGGACAAATACGAAGCGCCAAAAACTCGATCCAGTCATTTTTTTTATGACACTGGCATCACAAGATGGCATAATACCCGGGCCGTCACCAATCATTAAGGACTTAATTTTATTTTTATGATTCTGCACATAAGACAAAGCACCGGCCATGCCCACATCAGGGGCTACCAAATGTGAATCCTCTATTTTAAAATGCTTCAAAAAAGTATTTAAGAATTCACCTTGAAACTTGAAGGTCATAAATTCTGATTTGGTCTCACTTCCTCCAAAACCGGGAAGATCATACGCGTATAGATTAAAGTCAGTTTTTAGAATCTCCCAAATAGGAGAATAAGCCAGAATACTATGAGGAAAAGCTGATAATAAAACAATTGTGGGTTTATTTGGATCAACAAGAGACTTAGCCACTCTTATTTTCACACCATCAAGGCTGATGTGCTGCATAGGCATAGGGAAAGGCTTCTCTAGGGTAGGCTTAGCATTGTTATAGCCGTTTTCCTTTCGTATTTTGTTTAGTCTTGGCATTTCTGGAGTTACCATGCTCACAAAAAAAGAGTTAAACTTATCGTACAGGTTAATTCTGCTTAATTTATTTTCACTACTCATAATATGATGTATTTTTACTTTAAATTTTCAAGCAAAAATAACTATTACTTTAAAAAGTAAAGTGATATATCGGTAAAACATGAGAAAAAAGTTTCGATCCTCTTGTATCATAGCATCTGCTCTGGATTTAATCGGAGACAAATGGTCTCTGCTCATTATTAGAGACATGCTGCTATACCAAAAGAAAACCTTTAAGCAGCTGGTAGAGTCTGATGAAAATGTAGCTACCAACCTATTGTCTTCCAGACTAAAAATGCTAGAGTCTTTGGAGATAATCACCAAAAACAAGCTGCCTGAAAACAAGAAAGAGAATATCTACTTGCTTACTAAAAAAGGTCTTGACTTAGCTCCTCTAATTCTAGAAATAGTAGAATGGAGTGATAAGCACGTAAGGCCATACCATACAGAAATGAATCCTTATGAAGGTGGTGCTAGCCAAGTGAACGTTATAGAAAATGTACAGAAACATTACCAGGAATTTAAGCATCAAGTAATGGGCTCGCAAAGTAGTTCTTGCTAGATGGCAGACTCATAAGACGATCTTGGTTAATTGAGTAATTTATTTTTTAGAGAGTTTATTCTTTTCTGCGCGTTGCAACGCGATATAATAATCCTTTAATTATCATAAGTATTCCGATAGCAAAAAAGACTCCTGCAGCATAAAGCTCACTTCTCATATCTCCACCTTCAAATAGAAATCTTTTTTTTATTTAAATCAGCTTTCATCTTCACTTCTTGTCCAACAAAATAATCCTCACAATTCCCTCTAATCAGAATCAAATCCTTAATTAACCTGCCATTCTCCTTATAATTGAACGCAGAGCGCTCTGGTTTGATAGCAAATTAGCTTCTCAAAGGGAAGCTAGAAAAACACTAATACAGATTGAGCTTCTCCACCACTGATCCGGATTCTGTTTTAAACTCGAACAAATAAATCCCATTATCAAACTCACTCACATCTATCCTCGAATTAGAAATAGAGTCAATGGCTTTAACCAGTTGACCTTGAAGATTTATAATGGCAAGTGATCTAAGTTCTACTGAATGATTCACAATTACACTTCTAGAAACCGCATCGAAATGAACGCTCCAAATCTTCACTTCTTCACTGATAGACAATGGTTCGCATTCTTGCACTTCCTCATAGAGTTCGTCTTCTTCGGTTGATGTACTCATCCGTTCTATAATTCTGTCTGGACAAATTTTGTACACTACAGGATAGAACGTTACGTTATAATCTACAAACACTTCTCTATCTACACCCTCTACATTAAACTGAGGATAAGGTGTTCCCTCCAACCAATTTCCTGCAGTATTCCAAACTTCTCCGATGCCCGTAAAGGCGTTAACGGTATTGTATTGGTCATATTCTAACGCTAAAACCATTACTTCATCTGTTCCTTCTGGACCATATAAATTGTACATGTTTTTTAGTCGTTCCGTTTGATGATAGCCCCAACAACTCGGACAATGTGCAGCGAAAATTTCTAGAAAAACGGTCTTGCCATCATTCAAGTAGGAATATAGGTTATGTGTTTCCCCATACCAATCGGTAAGTGTAAAATCAGGGGCAATACTCCCATCATCAATTTGGCTAAAAGCGCTTAAACTGACCATAAATGTGCATACTAAAATGAGATTCTTCATACGAAGTAAAATTTGACAACTGCTATTTGCGGTTCTTTCAAAGTTAATATAAATAGGAGATTAAGCCGCTATTGTAATTTCACGATAGTATCAAGTGATACTATCAAAGTATTGAGATCGGTGTTTAACTTTAGACAACTTAGATCTAGTGAAGGACTATCTAATTGGATACAATAAGCATCAAACTAGTCCCCTTTCCTTCCAGCGAGTCAATAGTTAATTTAGCTCCTATCGATTCAGCTCTGCCAAGCATGCTTTTGAGCCCAAGACCTTTTTGGGCGCTCCTCATGTCAAAACCTACTCCATCATCATCAATGGTTATTTGGATTTCATTCTCGTAGCCAAAAAGTTGAATGATTATTTCTTCTGCCTCTGAATGTTTAATGATGTTATTCAACGCTTCCTGTACGATTCTATAAACGCTATGAGAATCTATATTATTCAATTCCTCGGGGAAATCATGATCCTGAATAGAAACTTTAGAAAACGTGTTTTGTGAAAACTGCTCAAACAAATTCATGAGTGATGTTTTCAGCCCTAAAATACTTAGGGTGCTCGGCAGCAGCTTGTGAGATATCTCTCTCACCTCCTGACTTATCGCATCGATTTCCTCAGTGAATTCGTCATCATTTCCAAGCTTCCTTATGACGTGATTCTTCAATAAACTTAAATGAGCTCCCACACTATCATGAAGTTCATCGGCTATCCTTTTTCTTTCATAGGTCTCCCCTTCTACCAACGCTACATTTAGTTGTTGTTTGTGCTCAGTAGTGGCTCTGAGAAGCCTTATCTTCTCATCACTAATCTGCTTAATCTTATAAGCGATACCCGAGGATAGAATGATCATCTCTATTACAGATCCCATCATTATGCTGTTCTTAGTAAAGAAATTTAAGGGCATCAACCCCCACTCGCTAATCGCGTAGATCATGACCCCACCAACCATGAAAACATTGGATACAATAAAAAATCCTGCGGCACTCTTGTTTTTTCTGTATACCACAAAACCACTAGCCAACCCAAGAAAAACCAAGATCATAGTAAGGCTATAATAAAGGTTCATTATAAACACCAAATTCTCCTCTATGAATTTTGGCCAAAGATGAAATAACAAATAGATGATCACATAAGACGCTAAATAAGCCCTTAGAAACTTGAAGAATCTGAAGGAATACCGTTTAAGTTCAAGAAATTGGATGGAAAATAAAATAAAAAAAATTGAGCCCAACACACCAAAATCTGGGGTAGTAAGGAAAGAAAGCCACTCATACTTCGAAAATAGGTAGAGGTAACCATATCCTTTCGTGAAAAAGACAACTAGCGCGAGAAAAAATACATAGGCGCCATATATTGGATAAAGTAACTCTCTTAAGAATATGGAGAGAACTAGACTATAAAACACAATCAACAGCAGCAGTCCAAAGTACACCCCGTCAAGTATCGTTAGCCGTTGTTCATAAACATGGTATTCACTCCTATCCCATAAAACTATTGGTAAATTGAGAACAGACTCTTTCTCTATGTACAGCAGAAGTTTTTTTTCACCCTGAGTATCCAGCTGTATTGGAAACAGGTTGTGCCGGTGTTTAATAGTCCTTTTTTCAAAAGGAATTTCATCACCAGACTGACCGATCAATTGAGGCTTCCCTTCTCCATTAAGTTCATACAATTCCAATACATTTATCAGAGAATTGTTAATCTCCAAGAGTAATTCTTTACCGAAATCGCAGTGATTAGACAAGCTGAAATACGCCCAACGTGGAACATTCTGATTTCCAAAGTTGGGAATGTCCTCCCCCTTTGTATACCAGATTTCCTTTTTATTTCTTACTAGATGAAAGACTTCCTCAGCAATATAGGAGTCCAGGCTGTCATCAAAAAACTGAAGGTTCTTACCGATGCTTTGAAACTTGAATTGTTTATCTACCTCTATACCGCCAATAGACTGAGCGGTAACCTGCATTATGCATAGTAGAAATGAGGATATGAGGATTAACCGTTTCAATAATAAAAGATGTCTATAACAGGTTATTCTCAGCAGCAAATTTTATTACTCCCGCTACACTCTTTACCTTTAGTTTCTTAATAAGGTTTTTTCTATGCGTATTCACTGTGTAAGGACTGATGAAAAGTTTCTCTCCTATTTCTGCACTCGTCATGTCATCAGCCAAACATGAAATGATTTCTTTTTCTCTGTTGGTTAGTCCTAACGACACTTGAAACCCGTCCTTGAACAATACCTCATCTTGATTAGACCTCACCTGATGACCATAATAGAAATCATCCCAATCTCTAGCCTGTAAAAGACTCAATAACTCTTGATCGCTAGTGTTTTTTAGCAGGTAGGCCGAAGCTCCATTTTCCTTGCATTTTTCTGCCAGTTTTGAGTCATTGTACATCGTGTAAATAACAACCTTCGTCCTCAGTCCTTCCTTTTTGACCTCTTTAAGAACCTGCAGTCCATTTTTTCCTGGCACATTGAGGTCTAGAATAATAACTTCTGGAGTAGCTACAGTTAACGCGTTGCAAACATCTATTCCGTTTTCAAACATACTGACCTCACAGGCCTTAAAATTGTTTTCCAATAGACTTTTCAATCCTTGAGAAAGTAAAACATGGTCTTCTACGATATAAATACTCTTCATGTTTGCATTGTCTATTCGTTTCTTTTCAATTTGAAGGATTGTTTACAAAACAATTTCGCTTGTCAAGTTAGATTAATATCATCCTTAAAACACCACTATACATTCCATCTATTTAACACTATCAAAAGAGCTAAAAAACTCATTTACAAAAAACAATAGACTGCTGCAAAAATACCTAAATATAGGTATTGACTAATGCCTACTTCGCTCCTTAACTTGCTTAATAAAAAACATACACAGATGAAACTAGCTAAACTTTCTGTCAAAGTCGTAATCATAGCTTTATTTTTAATAAGAATATGAGGGAAGTAATAACAGCATCAAAAATGCATGTTTTCATGAAAAAAGTTTACTCTTTTATGGGGCTGCGACTGTTTACAATAGCGGTAACCTCATATCTGTTTTATAACAATGATGCCCTCACTTCTATGGTCTATAACATTTCAGAAGTTGGTGGGAGTGCAGTTAGAAGCTTTAACTGGCTTGGTTCTTTTTTTTTCCTGGCCCCAAGGTATATTCTCAGAATAGTGCGATGAGTTTAAATCCCAGAACATGACAGACCAATTAATCCTTATGACCATCAAAGCTCTTCAGTCAAATCTTGACGCTGCAGAAAAAACAGCCCAAAATACAACCGCCTGCCCTGAAGATAAACCAAATGCGCCAGAGCTTTCGGTACTACTTGCGAGTAAGACATAAGACTACTACAAACCCCTTATTCCTTTTGTGGAGTAAGGGGGGGGGAGTGTTACACACATTTTAATTTTAAAGGAGAGCTAAAATCTAGAAACCCAACGCGTCATGAATAGGTTTCTCTTGTTTAACATCACAAGTGAAAATACCTAAATATAGGTATTGACTAATGCCCAATTCGTTTCTTTATTTGCCTTACTAAAAAATAGTAAAAAACCTGAACAGATGACACTAGCCAAACTTTCTATAAAAGTCGTAATCGCGTCTTTATTTTTAATTATTCAAACTTCTATATATAATACCACGCAAGCCCAAATTCCGGCCATCGAATGGCAGAATACTATTGGGGGAAACGATTACGATGAACTAAAGTCTATAATCCAAACCACAGATGGTGGGTATTTACTGGGTGGAGTTTCATGGTCATCTATTTCAGGTGATAAAACTGAAAATTCACAAGGAAACGATGACTATTGGGTGGTGAAAACCGATGATGCGGGCACTATAACTTGGCAAAATACCATTGGGGGAACCGGTAGCGATGCACTAACTTCAATAATCCAAACCACAGATGGTGGGTATTTACTGGGGGGGCAGTCAAGTTCCAATATTTCAGGGGATAAAACTGAAAACTCACAAGGAAACGATGACTATTGGGTGGTGAAAATCGATGCTGCTGGAAGTATAACTTGGCAAAATACCATTGGCGGAAGCAGTGACGATGAACTAAATTCAATAATCCAAACCACAGATGGTGGGTATTTACTCGGTGGATGGTCACAATCATCTATTTCAGGGGATAAAACTGAAAATTCACAAGGTTATGCTGATTATTGGGTCGTTAAAATCGATGCTACTGGCAGTATAACTTGGCAAAATACCATCGGAGGAGACGGCTGGAATGAACTAAATTCAATAATCCAAACCACAGATGGTGGGTATTTACTCGGTGGACAGTCAACTTCCAATATTTCAGGTGATAAAACTGAAAACGCACAAGGAAGTTGGGATTATTGGGTGGTGAAAATCGATGCTGCGGGCAGTATAACTTGGCAAAATACCATTGGGGGAAGCAGTGGCGATGAACTAAAGTCTATAATCCAAACCACAGATGGTGGGTATTTACTGGGCGGATATTCAGAATCATCTGCTTCAGGGGATAAAACTGAAAACTCACAAGGAAACGATGACTATTGGGTGGTGAAAATCGATGCTGCCGGCACTATAACTTGGCAAAGTACTATTGGGGGAAGCCAAAAAGATGAACTAAAGTCAATAATCCAAACCACAGATGGTGGGTATTTACTCGGTGGATATTCATATTCATCTAGTTCAGGTGATAAAACTGAAAACTCACAAGGTGCTAGGGATTATTGGGTGGTGAAAATCGATGCTGCGGGCAGTATACTTTGGCAAAACACCATTGGAGGAAGTTTTGACGATGAACTAAAGTCTATAATCCAAACCACAGATGGTGGGTATTTACTGGGTGGACATTCAACTTCCAATATTTCAGGTGATAAAACAGAAAATACGCAAGGGGGAGTTGACTATTGGGTGGTAAAGCTAGCCAGCGAACCGTCTGCAGGATGCACAGACAGTAGCGCCTGTAACTATGATGCTACCGCCAGTGTTGATGATGGAAGCTGTGAAGTTTTAAGCTGTGCAGGATGCACAGACAGTAACGCTTGTAACTATGATATTACTGCTACTATTGAGGATGGAAGCTGTGAGGCTATAAGCTGTGCAGGATGCACAGACAGTAACGCTTGTAATTATGATATTACCGCTACTATTGAGGATAGTTCCTGTTTGGTTATAGGAATATCATGTGATGATGGGGATCTATCTACTTCGAATGATACTATAGATGCAAACTGTAATTGTGTCGGAACCCCGAATAATGCTCTAAGTTTCGACCCTAGCAATTCAAGCTGGATGGAAATTTCTGAAATTTCTGGATTCACACCTGATAATTTTACCATTGAAATCTGGATGTATTTTGACAGTTTCAGTGGTTATAGAACGATATTCCATATTGGAAATGACGTTCAATCTGATTTTGAAATCTATACCCAAGGTAGTGCAAGGATAGCCCATGTCTCTAATCGATCAAATGGAGCGGGAGGCGGGTCTCACATAACCGAATCTCCCATTCCAACGAATCAATGGTTCCTCTACTCTATGAGCTACTCAAGTATCAATGGTATTAACGTTTACTTTGATGGTGTTCTAAAAAGTAGTTCAGCAATAAATCCAGCAAGTATTAGCCCTGATGCCAAAATGTATTTGGGTTATCAACCCTCTAATTCTTGGGGGCATTGCTGTCCTCCATCCATGATGGATGAAGTTCGTATTTGGAATGAGGCACTTAGCACGTCTCAAATTCTAAACAATACAACATGTCAAATGCAAGGTGTTGAGGATAAGCTATTCGCTTATTATTCACTTAATCAGGGAATAGCTGCAGGAGACAATACTGGATTGACCACCGTTATCGACAATACAGGTAATGGACACGATGGGGAATTGGTTAATTTCAGCCTCAATGGAGCGTCTTCCAATTGGACTGACGGATCTGCAGGAATAATCGGCAACTGCGCAGTCACAATTGGCTGTTCAGATTCCATGGCTTGTAACTATGATTCAGCAGTAACTGTTGATGATGGAAGCTGTGAGGTTATAAGCTGTGCAGGATGCACAGACGGCAACGCTTGTAACTATAATATTACTGCTACTATTGATGATGGTTCCTGTTTGGTTATAGGAATGTTATGTGATGATGGGGATCTGTGTACTTCTAATGATACTATAGACGCAAACTGTAATTGTGTAGGAACTCCAAGTAATTGTGATGATGGAAACCCATGTACAGATGATACATGTGACCCTATAAATGGAGGGTGCACATATGCCCCAGTAGCTGATGGAATGTCATGTGATGATGGTGACCCAGCAACCACTTCGGTTTGTCTCGCTGGTTCATGTACACTTGTTGTCGTAGATTTGGATGTGGACGGTTATGATAGCACGGTAGATTGTGATGACAACAACCCTGATGTATACCCAAATGCGCCTGAGCTTTGTGATGGATTGGATAATGACTGCGATGGGGTGATTGATGAAGGGCTGGATGCCGATTCTGATGGTGACTCACTTTCAGATTGTGATGAACTCCTTATCTACCTCACAGATCCTCTAGATGCTGACTCAGATAATGACGGTCTGACAGATGGACTTGAAGTAAATCATTCGGGAACTAACCCATTGATGGATGATACAGATGGTGACGGATGCTCTGATGACCTAGAGTTTAGCTTAGCTTGTCCCGATAGTGAATGTGTGCCCCCTGTAAACCCTTGTATAGGTGATTTCTCAGGTGATGGCTCGGTAAACGTAAGTGATTTAGGAGGATTCCTTGGAGCTTTCGGTACTACTTGTGAGTAAGACATAAAGGCTACTACAAACCCCTTATTCCTTTTGTGGAGTAAGGGGTTTTTGTTACACCCTTTAATTTTTAAGGAGAGCTAAAATATACTCATAACAGAAATCAACTAAGGATAATAATCCAACTCCTAATGAATAGGTTTCTCTTGATTAACGCCAGAAGTAAATTCACTAGTCAATTTAGTTCTCTTGTTCTTCCAACATATCCAGATAGACGTCTTCAACATGTATACGAGCCCATTTAGTTTTTCTTAAAAATCCTAGGCTTGATTTCATTGAAGGGTTATTACTGAAACAGCGGATTTTTACACGCTCAGCCAGATACTCCCAGCCATAATGCGCCACCAGACGTTCTAGAATCTCGGCTAGTTTTACTCCATGCAGCGGGTTGTTAAGTTCTGCTTCTGTAGCTTGTCTTCTTTCTTTTCTAGCTGGTTTCTCTGCATTTAGCTCTTCATTCGTCTTTGGTTTGAGCTCTGCACCGGGCACATCATCTGATGGCTTCTGTTGATCAGAATGCTCATTATTCTCTTTTAAATCCTCTATCGGTATTCTTTTTACTCTATCCTTCATTCTGTCAATCTTAAAATGTCTTCTTTGTTATTATACTCGGGTGAGCCGAACCAACTGCCGTCTTTCAAATATATGAACGTACTATGGTTATGCAATCCCATACTGGCATATGTCTGTGAATTATGCGCCATCATATCAGTCAAGTTATTGCTTTCTGCTCATATAGCTAAAGTAAATAATGGCCGCTTATGCTGAGCTATGGTAATTTAAAACTTGTGCCAGCTGATGCCTTTCTTATTCAATACTACGTGCGCCATCAAGGTGGGTGGATTGGATTATGTGAAATTTACTTCGTTAACATAAAATGTCCCCTAATGAGACTTTCACCATTCTGGAGGGTTAGCACATATTTCCCCGTGGAATAATCTTTAACGTTAATCGTTGTTTGGTCTCTATTTAAGAGACCCTTTCCCATTACTTTACCCTGAATATTCACTACCGTATACGTGTAATCTCCAGACATATTTTCAGGCATTTCTATGTTTAGTGTATCAGAGCTTGGGTTAGGATAAATTTGTAATTGACCCTTCCCGTTTAACTCCATTACATTAACGTCTTCCTCATCGCATTCATTCAGGAGTGTGTAGGTTTGTTCATCATCTTCTGTGTGAAAAAGGTAAAAGCATCCTAACTCGAATTGCAACGCCTCCATAAACCCATCTTCAAAATTATCTACATGATACATGTCTATAGCTATAACCCGGTCTTCATATAAGGACTGAATCGTACCGTGCTTGGTGTGACCTAATATTACTCTGCCTACGCCAAAACCATCTAATATTTCATCTACCTGTTCCTGTGTTAATTCTTCTTCTACCATTCCTCTATACCAGTAGAGTCCATCTGTTCCATTTACCACTGAGCAAGAAATGGTAAGGCATAACAATCCATTCATTACTGTTCTTCCATAGTCGTTCATCTCATCATAGCTAAGGTTCAAGGCGGCTACTTCTGGACTTATACCTCCGTGCATGAACGCATGGCCTCCTATTTCTTCTATAATGTTTTTTGATCTTAACCACCTGCCTAGCTCGGTGTTTTCATCATAAAGTTCAGACATTCTTTTTCCCATGAGGTGGGCATCGTTAAAATACTTGGTCTCTACATATCTCCAATCATCTGTGAGGTTGAACATTTCATGGTTTCCAATGATAAGGTGCATTTTACCTCCCTGAGCCTCTGCCTCGACTTCTAATTTATAGAGCAGCCACATACATTCTGTTATGTGAAATCCTCTATCGAATAGGTCTCCGCTTATAATCAAGTGACCATCTCCGTATGTCCAATTAAAATCTTGGTCTATAATGCCCTCTCCGCGTAATACCATGGTTAATCCTTCTATATGGCCATCAAAATCAGATATGGCTAAAAACTTAGAGGGTGTACTGCTGTAAACAGATGGTTCTATGGTTATTTCTGGCTGTAAGGGAAATGAAAAACTGGTCCCCATGTGCGGAAGTACACAGGTTAATTCTAATTCATCTGCAGAGGCGTAGGTGTTACTAATCAAACCATCTGGAGTAACTTCTTCTACTATGATATCATCTCCACTGTAAAAAACATACGGGCCATCCTGACTATACGTGAACTGAGTAGTTACAAAACAGTTAAATGAGAGGTCTCCATCTGCAGTGCTTCTATTCCGAACAGAAATGGCTATGCTATTTTCTCCAGGCACAAAGTAACTAGGGTCTATGAGGTAGGTGAAAAAGTTGTTTTGGATGGTTCCGTTTATGGTCTGGCGTGCGGGAGTGCTATGGCTAATGGTTCCTAAGGGCATTAGCTCGGAGCGAAGAACTTCCTGCCCATTTATATAAATTATAGCTCCTTCATCATGTATTACATGCAGGTACATTTTGTCGAGCAGATGCTCATCTATTACGTTTACTTTCTTTCTGAAATAGTAGCTGATTAAGCCATCGGTTAACACGGTCTGTTCGTCTCCTTCACCGAAGCCGAAATGACCAACTCCTACTGGCCAAGATGTATCATCAAATTCATTGGTATTCCACTCAGCACCTGGATTAGAATTCACATCCCAATAGCGCCAAGAACTTCCCTGTGAAAATAGCACTGGTTCTACTTCTGGGATGATGGTTATGGTTTTGGAAATGGAATTATTCTCTACGTTTTCATCATCTGCGATGGTTAACTCTATAGTTAGCTCATGGATTTCTAGTGCACTAAAATCTGCTGTTTGCGCAAAGCTGAACAGTACGGTTTCTCCTATATCTATGGAAGACACACCAGGCTCGGTGGCCATTAATACACCGTCTACAGAATAAGATAGAGTGTAATCGGCTGCTGTTAAATTTCCGAAGGAGCTAATAGCTACTTCTATGGATGAGGCTGCATCTGGATAATCGTTTTCTGTAGGGGTTATACATTCTACGAGTACTAAGTCTACCTCTAGGTTAGAGGCGTATTCTACTACTAGTTTAGCCGACTTAGAGGCATTTTCATCAAAGGAATATGCCTTTCTGAGTACATCCTCATCACCGTTTCCTGTAATTATAAAGGTTATAGGACTACTGCTCTGCCAGCCATTAGAGCTAATAACCTCAGCAACTATGGCCGCTAAATCAGGTGTTCTTTGCCCTGTTCCTACTTGCTCATCAGACCAAGATGGTATGGAGCTCCATATCACGTTAGCAGCGGTTGGCGTACGGTTGGAGATGTTAGAATTAGCGTCTACGAATGGCGATGAACTAGCGCTAGATTCTCCAACTATGCTTAGGGTTAAGTCTCCAGAATTGTCGCCATCTGCAGTGAACTGAATATAGGCGTTGGATATGTTAGAATTAGCGGGTACGGTCACGTCATCAAACCTCAATCCTATAATCTGCAGTCCTTGATCATTCCAATCATCATAGACCAGCTCTAAATCTGAACTTTCTGTAATGACATCTGAGCCATCGAATTTTTCCTCTGCATCATCTGAAGAGGATGAAATCTGTCCTTCAAATATTTGAGCAGAAAGGAGCTGCGCGCAGAAAGTAAATAGAGCTAGTAGATAGTAACTTGACTTGGACATGGAAGTAGTTTGTTTGCTGCTAAATTAGGATTATTTCAGTGTGGTTGACAGAAATGCAGCCCACAAAGGTTAGCTAGAGAGATTCGTGTTATTGTTGGTTTTGTTAGAACTAATTCGAGTAGAAGTAGTTAATTGCCGTTATGAATATTACACTTCGTTCAAAGGTAACTGGAGATTTAATGGCTGTAAACAATCGGTTTGATGCTGATTTGTTCAGATACTTGCTGCCACCTGGTGCTCAGCTAATAGAATTTGGGGGGTCCAAAAAGGGTGATGTTGTACATTTAAAACTGCCCTTAGCTGGCGAATGGGTCAGTGAAATAACTGAAACCGGAGTGTCAGAGGACAAGTGCTATTTCATAGATGAAGGCCGAAAGCTGCCTTTCCCTCTTAAGAAATGGAAACACAAGCATGTTTTGCACCGTGCAGGACAAAGCACTATCATTGAGGATAACATGACTTTTTCTACTGGGAATATTATTACTGATCTGCTATTTTATCCAGTGCTGTTGGTTGCTTTTGTGCCGAGGGTTTGGCAGTACAAAAGTTATTTTAATGCTTGATGATACCCTGGGAGAAAGTTAGGCTTACATGGCTGCAAGTAGCACTGGATAAGTTGGGCCTAGACCCTACTAAATGTGTGAAATGTAAAACAGGAACTTTAAA
>Ga0222653_1000924_pt1 | contig 15830 bp, 12 predicted proteins | sample AntAcemetagen419_FD_179856 | JGI IMG/M metagenome (GOLD analysis project Ga0222653, IMG submission 179856) | Saline water microbial communities from Ace Lake, Antarctica - #419 | ecosystem: Environmental > Aquatic > Non-marine Saline and Alkaline > Saline | place: Antarctica: Ace Lake...
CCGCCGAAGCCAAATGCTCCACCGTTGAATCCACCACGGTTACACCATGTGTAGTATCTGTTGTTTGGGAAGTTATAACGTCCACGGAAGTTGAATTGGTTGAATCCACCGAAGCCACCATTATAAACATTGCGGAAGTTAGGGTTACGTCCCCACCATTGTCCACGTCCTAAAGCTCTACCAGGGTTTCCCCAGTGTCCAACACGACGGAATCCACGACGCTGCCAACTTTCGGCTGATGTGCCTTCGTCTAATTCGTCAGTGATACTAGCTTTCATGCCAGCAGCAAACGCGCCTTCAACTTCGGCTTGTGATGTAAATTTAGTGTCGCCAGATGCAACACGCATTTCCATTTGATCAACAAGTTCTTCACCGTCAGCCCCAATGGGAACCTTAACGATAAATGTTTCTGCAGCAGCATCTGAAACGTTCTCTTTGATATTCTTGTCTTTTTTGTTTTCGATGCCGCATCCTGCTAATGCGATGCCCAATACACATGCAACTACTGAAAATAATTTCATTAATAACTCCTGAGTTTAGGTTGAAGATTAACCTTTGTTAATCCAGTTTGTTTGCTTTTGTTATGAAAACAAGATATTTTTATAGAAGTGTTAAAATAGATTATTTGATGAAAAAATCAACACTAAAAACAACAATTTTAAAATTATTTTATTAAGTATCTATAACTATTATCTTAAATAATTGCCTAAAATAAGACATAATAAATTAAACGAAAAACCACGATAATTTAAGGAAGGGCAGTCATAGTCAGCATTGACAAGTAGTCAGGCGGCTAAGTTTCTAGAATATTACAACAAAAATAGCAAGGAGGTCCTCAATGAGAGACCTAGTAGACAATATTCAAGCAACTGTGGCTATGGGTGAGGCTAATAGTTCTAGACAACAAATAAAGCCCCTCAGACACCAGTGACATGGAAAAATGGGACTGACCCCCTACCTTACAGACACCAGTGACATGGAAAAATGGGACTGACCCCCTACCTTATATAAATCAAAAAAAATATCTCAAACGATACAGATCGATTCTGACGCGAGGCAAAAAAGAATGCCCGATAGGTGAGAAAAAGGAAGGAGTGCGCGGTAGAGTGAAAAATAGCACTTCTAGAAATTTGCTCAATCGACTTGAAAAATTCGAAAATGAAACACTACGATTTATGACGGATATAAAAATTCCATTCACAAACAATGCAGGTGAAAATGATATTCGTATGACCAAGGTGCAGCAAAAAATTTCAGGATGCTTTAGATCTATGGATGGAGCACACAGGTTTTGCAGAATTCGAAGTTACATTCTAACATGTCAAAAAAACGGAGTTGAACCTTCGGTGGCTCTCGATATGCTTTTCAATGGGAAACTGCCAAAGTTTATTTCTGATAGTAGTTAAAAATACTTCCACATTTCATCTGATTTTCTAAATATCATTCCCGTAACACCTTGTGCTGCGGATGATAGAAATGCTATGCGGGAATGATATTTAGAAAATTAGATGAAATGTGGTGAATAGTTACGAAAAAATTAGTCCTGATCTTGAGCTTAAAGTGAGCTAAGGGCAAATAATTCATTCGGTATAGACAATCTCAGCTTGCCAAAGTTTTCCGGCTTAAACTCAGATAAGAGCACATAGCAGTGCTATGTCAAAAGTCTACAAACAGACCATTAGATTGCTATAGTTTTTCCCATGAAAAAACTCTGAAGTCATATTTTGACTTCAGAGTTTTTATCAAAAATTAGTAGTTGTATAGAATTCGTTTCACTACTTCACAGCAGATTTAACTGCTGCTTTTGAATTTCTCAGTTCATTTCTGAACTTAGAACGCAATCTAACCATCTGCTTAAGCGATTGAGACTGACGCCCTTGTATAAAGAATCCCGTAGGGGCCTTCATTGCACCGTCAATATTTGTTTCATTAAAATCAATGTATGTTTTATCAGAGGTAACAAAACCATCAGCAAAACATATTGTTGAGAACAAAAACAAACTGATAGAAAATAAACATTTCATATTATTCCTCCAAAGCTCTTTCTAAGTCATCGATATCTGCATCTTCGCCAACTTGATCATCAAGACCGTCTAGTACTGATTTTTTCTTTGCTGCTTTAACGGCTGCCTTACGTGGACGTGTCTTTTCCACTTTCTTTTCCTTAACCTTTTTAGGTTTTTCAGCTGAAGCAACGGATTTACCAGCAGCAGGCTCATCGCTGTATGATCCCATGTTTGCGGCCATAGCTTGTATTTCGCTGTCTGTTGGGTCACCGCCCGCTGACTTTGACTTCTGGATACTGTCTATCAGTGCAAAAACGCGATCGCCATCGGTAGCCTTGACCCTCTGCGACTTCAGATAAGTCTTCAGATTTACAAGTGCATCGTCATAGTCTTCATCAGAATTTTGAAGGACTGCCAAATTATAAAGAGCAAGGGGATTCTGATTATCGGTCTCTAACACTCCTTCAAGCATTTCAATCGCACCGTTCTTATCGCCTCTTACACCTTTAATAGCTGCCAAATGAAGAATCGCATCACGGTGACCTGGCATTACTTTCAGAACTCTCTCGAATTGCGTAACCGCGCGGCTTAATTGCTTGTACTTAACATGAAGTACCCCGAGATTCATGCGAGGGGCAATGTTCATGGGATTCAACTTAATTGACTCTTTCCAATATCCCATGGCAGAGTCCATATCATCCTTTTTATAGGCGATCATTGCTCTCATGTTCATTACAGATGAATCCTTATCTACAGCAGACCCCAACCCATTAAGTATAATAGACGCCATATCAATATTGTTTTTTCTCAATGAGATTTGCGCCAATACTATTCTAGCTTCTACATTTTTTTGATCAAGACGAAGGACCTGCATGGCAGAAACCCTAGCTTCATCCAACTTCTTTTGCACTAATTGAATCTTGGCGAGTGCTACCAAACGCTCAGCTGTTTGATTTGCTCTGGTCTTGGCGCTTAGATTCGCTTCAACAGCCTGGATACCTTCGTCCTTTGCAGGATCCGGAAGCGCTGATCTAGAATCATCGGCTGTTTGAATTACGACTTGGCCTCTATTTTTGTCGTGACTAGATAAACTATCACGCGCTGTTTGGCATCCTGTTACTGCCAAAACTGCAGCTAATGCTATTATTCCTCTATACATCGATTTCTCCTTTAGCCCATGTGGCTTATTACTCTTGAATTAGTTCTGCTACTTGCTTACCGTCTTTTACGCTTTGACTTAGATAAGTGGGGTCTGCCACTAAAACATCGATTTGGGGATGTTTATCAGGAGATAGTTCTACCATCCTGTCATAGGACTTCTGTGTCCAAGCAGTGAAAGTCTGTACTTCTGTAGAGCGTTTGAACGCTGTCTCATAGAAACTGTAAGCTTCGTTCTTCAATGGAAAGGCCACTTTTTCTAATTCTGTTTTGAAATTGTCTACATCTTTTTGTGATGCCCCCTTAGGCGCTGGCGCTGCAAACAAGGATTTAGAAAAGTTTTCATGGGCTTCGCCTAATCTATAAAGAGAGGCGACTGAATACTCACCACTACCTAGAGAAATGACGTCTTGATACCTTTTGGCAAGTCTGACAAGTTGTGCTTGCTTTGTTCCTACTTGCTTCTCAATCATTTTGCCGTTATCAAGTTTGTAGGCCATGTAGTCACCAAAATCTCTATCTATAAGCTGAAACATGGTTTTAGCAACAGTTCTACGGGCGTCATAGGCAGCAGGAGAATCCTTAGCTAGCAACTTTCTAGCTACTTTATTCAATTCTGACTCGCCTTTTTCCTTGCTGATCTTAGTTACGCGAATCGAAGCCGCTCTTGCGTCCGCTAATAGTGATCTTGTGATATCGTTAGGAAACCTTGCTGAGAATTCGCGGTAGGCATTACGCGCATCCTGGTACTTGCCATTGTTCTCATAAATCTCACCGAGCTCCATATAGGCATCAGATGCAATGCTGTGCTTAGGGTAGAACTTCACAAATCTGTCTAAGTACTCAACCGCTAGATCTTTGTTTCCGAGTCCTTTGTAAAGAAGCGCTGAATTAAATAGTGCACCTGGGGCTCTTTTGTCTGACGCATGGCGATCGAAGAAGCCTTTATAACTCTTCGCAGCATTCTCATACTGCGCCAACGACTCATAGCTTGTTGCTAGGTTTGCTAAGTTATCCGCTGATGCATCCGATTTAGGATATTTTTGCTTCAACGATAGACCGGCTGCGATAGCTTTTTCTAACTCGCCTATTTTGTAATAGTTTAGTGATGCGTTAAATAGAGCACGATCGGCATTCTTGTCTCTTGGGAATTCTGTTTGGAAAGCTACAAATGCAGCTGCTGATTCCTTAAACTTGCTAGCTTTTTCCATCACGAGCGCTTGTTTAAACATTGAATCATGTAACAAAGAAGCCACGTGCTTTTGTAAATCTTTGTCTAAAAGATTTTTTCTTTTTTCAAAAGTACGGCACCAAGCTGAAACATTGCTCCAATCTTCTTTCGCTGTGTAATATCCTAAGATAACACGAGCAGAGGATTTACCTTCTTTGGTATTGGGAAGCGTCTTGGTAATGTCATTAAATTCCTGGATCGCAACGTCGTAGTGACCGTAGTCAAAGTTAATTTGCGCTGTCGCAAACTTCATTGCGTTGCCGTCTTTTTCCTTTGGATTCAGTTTGACGTACTCAGACATTACGTTCATCAATTTCTTCTTTGAAGGCGGGATAGAAATTGGCTTAGAAACTTGTCCCGCTGGTGGAAGTTTTCCGAATTTTTGTCCGTTTACATACTGATTCATGGATGCCACTGCATTCAACGCAGATGGTTTGGCGTATTTACCTTTAGGACTCGTCTTTGCTACTGTTAAATAGTGATCACTAGCTACATCGAATTTTTTGGTGTCATAAAGAATTTCAGCTAAGTAATAGCGAATATCATAAGAATTCTTTTTGTCAGCGAAGTGATCTAAATACATGCTATAGATCGTGCTAGCTGAAGCCATATATGCCTTGCTCTTAGCTTTTTGTCCTCTTTGATGATAAGTCGTGCCGTAGAAATGAAGTTTGTGTTCAACTTCGTCTTTAGCTGCTGCGATATCCTTTTTATCTTTATTGAATGCTGTCCAACGAGTTTTACCTAAGTATCTTTTGGTCATATCGTTAAGATCTTTAACTACCAACCCTACTTGGTTATTACGGTCATGCAATTCTGCAAGGGTTGCGTGAATTTTAGGATTTGACGATCTTAAAGGCGCATCGTTCAAAATCTTTTCATAAAGCGCGATAGCTTCGACATTCTTGCCTTGGTCATAGTAAATTTGACCTAGACGCTCCAACATTGAGTAGAAGGATTTCTTCTCACCGATAGTCCTGAAGTACCGCCAAGCAGATCTAACGTCTCCAGCTTCTGCCCATACCATTATTAAATCTTTTATTGCCTCTTGCTTAAGATCCAAACCTCTTTTTGCGGAATTTTTGTCTTTGTCTGACAATTTCACAACTAATTTGAATGCCGTCACGGCTTTTTTGTAATTCTTATTGGTATCTTTACTGTCGGAACCTTGGTTATAGAAGGCCCAACCAAGCTTGTACACGGCGTACGGATACGCTTCGTGCTTCTTATGTTTCATTGCTTGCTTGTAATAAGTAACCGCGTTGCCAACATCAGATCTATCGAAATAGAACTCACCCAATGCTAATTTAGCATCGGGAATAAGAGGCGAACGAGGATGACTTTTAAGCAACTGCTTATAGTAGTTTGCAGCAGTAGCTTTGCCCTGACGTCCTAGTGTTTTTGCCAGTGAAAAAAGCGCTGCATCAGTCCGGCGGTGCTTCGGGAATTCATTTACGAGCCTACGAAATGAGTTAATTGCTTTTGTCATTTCTGCTTGGGATTTGCTAACATCTAAATTAGGCTCTCTTCCTCTATTTTTAGCCTCTGCAGCCTGCCATTCGTTATGAGATTTTTCGTAGCTCGACATGTCTATTTCTCGTAAATAGTCATGTCTTTCTACATAAAGCTCGCCCAGGCGTAGCATCAGTTCAAAACGGCGGATACTCTTCTTTTTTGATTGAAGTAGTGATTTGATCGAACTAATTGTTTTGATGCGAAGTTCGTCCGCTTGTGCCATTCGTTCTGGTGAAACATCTTGGTAATTCTCCGTCGCAAAATAAGCAGCATGATCTTCTACAGTAGGTGCACTTAGTTTGCCTGATACTGCATCCCCCCTACGTTCAACAGACTTTGCAAATACGTTTTGAGAAACTACCATAATAAATAAGAGCAATAAGCGCCCCACTCTATCGACATTGGTACTTCTGTTCATCCCACTATACATGGATGCCCCCTCTTCCTCTAAAAATTCGGTCACACGTTAAAATATATCTAATGAGCACACTGCGATGGAGTCGGAGCAATATAATACCCGATTTCATCCCACCAATACTCATTAAGATCTGAACTTTTCCAAGATTGAGTTTTTTCAGCCCAGCCAAGGATATTAAGCTTCTTAGATACTTTTGTTATCTTTGAAGAAGCATGCAAATTTTTGCCTAATAACTCGTCTTTTTCACTCATCAATAGCTCTACATAAAGAAACTGTGCTTGAGCATATAGGCGCTCAAAGTCACTCTTCATAGATCTCAATTCTCTAAGGAACTTACTTCCGAGGTCTTTTCTCAAAGCGCCTTCCCATCTTTCCATGTATGAAATAGATTTTCCTACTCCTCTTTTAGTGCCATATAGTCCGCGGCTCTCTAACCTTCTACGTTCGGAAATAACTGATGCATACTGATCACGAACAAACAATAATGAGTCCTTTTCAGCAGCGGTTAGTAGTACTTTTCTCTCTATTCCTAGCCCACTTTCAGAAACACCTGAAATCAGGTTTTCAAATACAGTGTAGGCACTGTCTGCGGTAAGACGTTGTCTATCTAAGAAGCTATCTAATTGCTCAACACCTTTAGAGTTCTTATCAAGAAAATCGGCAAGAGCATTGCGGCTATCATCATACCGGCACATCCAATAGGCGATTAGGGCGCGTAGTATAGGAGCTTCCGGATTGAATACCTGTGAGTAAAATGGACTTTCAACAGATCTAAGCGCACCTAGTGCATGCCCTGGATAACCACCTAGGAAGAATGCCCATGATTGCTCAAACATCGCATCGTAATAAGAAAGGCTATCTGAGGAAATACTGCGGTACATCTTTGCCGAGTTAAGGAATTCTTTCTTCTCATAATATATTCGGCCTAAAGCCATCAATGCTTGGTCAGCCATTTTTTGCTTCGCTACGCCGTCAAGCGGAGAAAGCTTATGTGAGGTAGGGTACAAAATTGCTTTTAGTGAGACAATGGCGTCCTGAAGCTTATCATCTTCTACTGAAATCATCGCTTGCTGGTATTTTGCTGGAAAGAAATACTTATCCTTAATTCTCAGTTTTTTGTAGGCATTTATAGCTTTTTTGTTTTTGTCTTCCGCGGCGTAACTATTACCAATAAAGTAGTTCCAATTTGTACCAAACTCTGGTGCTTTTCCAGAAACAGGTACTTTGTTCGCAACAATTTCAAGAAGATTTTGGATTGGTTGTTCTTCAGAGACTTTCTTAAGTATATGCCAAGCTCTAGCAACTTTCTTGTCATTGGGATCTTCGGCAACCTTAATTGCTTGAGAAGCATAAATGGCTGCACTAATTGGGTAGTCTTCATTTAACATAAGAGTAGCCTGCATCTGCAGTAAACTAACTTTATCGTCCTTGGTAAGTCCTTTGCCGTTTGCATGTATTTTAGATAGTTCAACCCACATTTCTTTGTCTTGAATTACCCCAGAAATGTATCGTTTTTTTATGAGACTAAGACGATCACTAGTAGTTCTCTTTTTAGCTACTTTCTTAGATCTCTTGCTTTTTTTAGAGCTTGCTTTAGATTTAGATTTTTCACTATCATTCACTTGTGATTTACTGCTTTGCTTTTTTGCAATTGCGACACCACTACCCATCAGCATGGCTAATATGGTTATTGTTGTAAACAGTCCTCTAAAAGTAAACATCATACTTTCCTTTAATCTCAGTAATTAGGCCTGAGAAATATCTTATTTGAAGAAATAACTCGCACCTAAATCAACGGTCATGGAGTTCTTATTTCTTTCTATTCCTGCTCTATTTTCTGAAAACATGCGGTCTCTAAAATCAACTCTGAAAGACCATGATTTACCAACATAGAATCGCTCACCAAAACCAAAGGTAAACGCATTCTTGGTTCCTTGGTCCGTTTCAATTACAGACATGCCTGCAGTTGCGTAGATATCAGTATAGATAATGAACTTGTTAATGAAGTTAAGTTTGCCGTAAAAAGGAGCTGCTATAGCATTTAGATCTGTAATCGAGTGAATCGCGTTTACTTCTGGGTCTACAGTGACAAAAGTCTTCTCTTCAACCTCTCCTGGAACGGCATCAGCTGAATTATCGCCATCACCCACTTCATAGCGAATCTTATTGAGTGCCTTACGATCTGTAGAGTCGCTCACGGTAGATTGAAGCATTTGCGCTTCAAATCCCAACCATTCATTAATGAACATACCTGCACGAGCACCAACAATCGCAGTGTCAAGGTAAGCCTCGTCAATCACCGTTCCCAAAACCAACCCCGCTTCGGGTCTATAAGTTTTTAGGAAGGCTCTGTTTTGCAAAACTGTTACTGGGGTTTTACTCGATTTGCCACGAATTTCGTCAGCTTTCAAATCAAATGCCAATACGTCATTCGCAATGAAAACAGTCGAAAGTAAGGTTGCTAAAAGCAACGCAGCCCATGGGGCGTAGTTGAACCTATTCATAATTTGATCCCTCTAACTAAAGTTGCCGTTATTTGCCGACATATTTTTCTTCGGAAAAGAACAGTATTTATTTAGGGATTATTGATTTATTTTTAAAAGCACAAAACCTGCGCTTAATTTAACCTTAATATCAAAGTGTTATGCTGATCCGGGGAAATTGCCTCAATGAAAATTTACCAAGAATTTCAGCCAACCTAACTTTAGTTTAGGCCGGGAAATCGAATAAGATTTCTGGGTACATTTGACTATCGAGAAATTAATATTTTATAAACCACAGAAATTACGACTGATTTTAATCTTTTCTAACTTAACACCAAAAACCTCCGAGAACTTCTCTAGAAATCAACGACAGATCGATGATTTCTAAAGATGATTTCTAAAGATGATTTCTAAAGATGATTTCTAAAGATGATTTCTAAAGATGATTATTAAGACCAGTTTAGCAATAGAGGGATTAAATGCTAAATCAAACAAATATTTTTGTAATTGCAAGCGCACTGATTTTAATAGGATGTTCCGTAGAAGATCCTAAAGGCAGCCGATTCGCTCAACCCGCAAAAAACAATTCACTAACTAACAAGACATTCGAGGATGGTGAATTTGATTGTAGTCAAAGAGTTGCCGTAAGCGAACCCATTGGTCTACAACTTCAAGATCAACCTACTTACTTAGCTGATATAAAGCCGCTAGTAGATAAACAATGTATCACTTGTCACAATCCAAACGGTAATAGTCCTGATCTTACTGATTATGCCAAACTCAAAGCTCATGCTGAGAGTTCTCGAACCGAAATCAGTGCTGGCTCAATGCCACTTATAGGGGCCTTGGAAACAGCAAATATGGAATTGTTTGAACGATGGGTGGAACTTGATATGCCAGAAAGTGAAGCAACAAATAATAGCGCAGATGCAATGGTGAAAAAATGTCTATAAGGAAATTTAGAAAGAGTCTATTCAATGCAATGATACTTTTGTCTTTGACGAATTGTGGGTCTCAAAAAGATTCCGGCTCATCAGAAGGCAAGTCCTCAGATGCAACAGCAGCATTGACTTGCAGTGTTGCTAAACCAGACGAACCAACCGTCACCGACGGGGATCCAATAGACAAAGGATCTGATCAGTCACCATCTACTCCGAAACCACCCGCTAACGAAGATGACTATTACGATCTAATTCAAGAAGTACGCAAAGTACCAGGGAATGAATTGAAACTAAATTACAAAGAAAGCTCATCCTCTCTGTGTGAAATTATGGCCTTGGAGAGCACTGATTACCTAATTGTTCACCTAGTTCCGGAAGATTGCGAAGACTGTTTGAGCAAAACTATAGACTCTCAGAAACTATTTGTTACTGACAAAAATGTAAAACAACTTTTAGTCAAAATGGACAGTCAAGCTTTAGAAAAACCTGCTGGCTACCCTGAATTAGCAGCAGATTCTGAAGCTATTTTCAGTAAATTTTTTAAACTAGAAAATGACTATAGAATTCTTGTCATGAACAAGTATTCCGAAGGATTTTTGACCATTCCAGAAAATGCTAAAGTTGATTTTGATTCATTTTTAGCGGAATAGAGATTACCTATTTTACCAAACTAACTTCTAAAAACTGTGTCCCGAACCTATCGACAAAATCAATGGCGAGGTCTTCGGTGTCTTGGTCGATGGAGTGGATACCAATATTCATCACGAAAAGGGTTCTCTCAGCAAACAGTTGCAGCTGCCCTTCTTTGAAAGCCCAAGTTCCCTCACCCTCTCCGAGTACGTCGAGGCAGTATTTGAAATTACCGTCTTTATAAAGTTTCATTTCTAAAGGGTATTCCGTATTAACCAGCCTGATACCACTCTGTCTGTCCATTGATTTTTCAACATCTTTGCTGTTGATAAATTTTTGAAAGAACTGTTCTTGCCTAGGCTGCCATTTAAAAGGATTTGGCTTCACATATTCTGGCTGGCAGCCGGATATGGCAAAAAACAGGCTTGCTAGCAATATAAGCTTCATAGATCAGACCTTTTAGAAATCGTGTAAAAGAATGCGTACATATATAATACACAATTTTCGGATCGATAGAAAACTCTTCCCCTTAGTTCTTTCAACTAGAAACTACAAACATCCAAAGCCTTCTCAACCAAAGGTCTCTTTTCAATACTACCTCGCCAATTATTTACCTTGGTATATTTCGCTAGTTCTAGTTTATCATCCGCACCGTATGCCGTACTTAAACCTCGTACCCAAGGATAAAGTGCAAAGTCTGCAATACTAATTTCGTCACCGGCGATGAATTGATTCTTAGCAAGTTGGGTTTCAAGAACTGCCAACAACCTTTTGCTTTCAGTTGCATAGCGTTCTACGGGATACGGGTGGTCACATTTGTCTTTGGCATATTTATAGAAATGCCCAAACTGCCCGAACATGGGCCCTATTCCTCCCATTTGAAAAAACAACCATTGCATAACCTTTGTACGTGCAGTGATATCTTTAGGCAAAAACTTGCCCGTTTTTTCTGCCAAATACACCAGAATTGCGCCAGATTCAAAAACCGCCAACGGTTTGCCATGATCACCTACAGGATCAACTAACGCAGGAATTTTGGAATTTGGATTAATAGCTATGAACTCTGGCGTAAACTGATCGCCTTTCATGATATCAATCGTATGTGCATCGTAAGCAAGTCCCATTTCTTCTAAGGCGATAGATACTTTTTGACCATTAGGAGTCGCTAAAGAATATAGTTGTAGCTTGGTATTCATAAATAACCTCTGTAATAAAAATTTCTCTATTTATAACTATCTATAATTTAGTTTTATTTTAACGTAATTTATTTTTTACCATTAAATTAAACATGGATCGAGCTTCCTTAGACAAAGAAGCGTCAGATTCCAAAAGCTTTTTGACATCTGCGATTGCAGAAGTAATATCAATTTTATTTACGGTCAAAGTTTAGCTCCCTTGTTTAAACTGATATTCGTTCGTTAGATAAGATGTGGTGAATCGTTACTAGAAATTTATTAACTCAAAAGTAGAGGTCCCTCAATTAGGACCCTAATTGGGGGACCTCTACTTTTGAATCAACCCTGCCAATACCTAGCCTCTACGCCAAGTATGAAACTTACGTAAGTATTCTAACACCTTAGTAGGGCTATGTGCCCTCTTCCAGTTGCCCGCGGCATATTTATTGGCTTCAGCTAATGTTGGATAAATATGAATTGTAGCTAATATTTTGTTCATACCAAGACCATGTTTCATTGCCGCAACATATTCAGCAATCAATTCTCCTGCTGAGGCCCCCATGATAGTCACTCCCAGAATCTTGTCTTTACCAGGTACCGTCAGTACCTTTACAAAGCCAGCATCAGCACTGTCTGCAATAGCTCTATCCAAATCGTCAATTCCATAGGTTGTCACTTCATAAGGAATTCCTTTTTCCTTTGCTTCCAACTCATTTAATCCGACACGGGCAACTTCTGGATCGAGGAATGTACACCAAGGAATTACGCTGTAGTCGACTTTGAACTTCTTTAGAGGCGAAAATAAAGCATTCACAGCACAGAACCATGCCTGGTGAGCGGCAACATGCGTGAACTGAAATGGTCCCGCGGCATCACCACAAACATAAATGTTAGGGAAATTAGTTTGCAGATATTCATTTACCTTAATTGTTTTGCGTTTTGTAAGCTCTATGCCTAATTTATCTAGTCCAAAATTTGCTACCCTAGCCACTCTTCCTAGAGCAAATAGGACCTGATCAAACTCGATGCGCACATCAGCCCCATTGGCTTCGGCAGTCAGAACCTTTGTTGCCCCTTCTTTGGAGAATTTTTTTGCTTTATGACCTAGCAGTACATTGATGCCTTCGTTTTTGAACTGATTAACTACATAGTCAGATACTTCTTGGTCTTCGCGAGGCAGTAATCGGTCACCCATTTCAACTTGCGTCACGGCAACGCCAAGCCTAGCAAACGCCTGGGTTAGCTCGCAACCAATTGGTCCGCCGCCTAAGACAAGAAGTGATTTGGGCTTTTGTCGAATTTCCCAAATATCATCGGTCGTAAAATAGTTTATTTCTGAAAGTCCCTCAAATGGCGGCACTAACGGTCCAGCACCCGATGCCACAATGATATTTTTGGCAGTATGTACTTTGCCCGCAACTTCTACTTCCCATGGGGTTTTAATGGTGGCGTGCCCCTGAATACAGTTCACGCCTAACTCTGTATACCGCTCTACAGAATCATGGGGCTCAATTTTCTTGATAACCGTTTGAACTCGTTCCATGACTTTTGAGAAATCAAATTGCGGTTCGTAGTTTTCAAGTCCATATTTTTCGGCATGATTTGCCTCATAGACAGCGCGTGCTGATTTAATCAATGCTTTACTAGGCACACAGCCGGTATTGAGGCAGTCTCCCCCCATTTTATTTTTTTCAATGAGACCGACTTTTGCTTTTACGGCAGCAGCAATATAAGAGCTAACAAGGCCGGCCGAACCAGCACCAACGACTAGCAAATTGAAATCAAATTTCGCAGGTTTGGTGAAACCTGAATATACTTTACGAGCTTTAATGGCTTGAATTATAAATTTGGCAATAAAGGGAAAAATTCCCAATAAGACAAAAGAGCCTATAATAGAAGGGCTCATAATGCCGCTCAAGCTTTCTATCTGCATCAGTTGCGTACCTGCATTCACATAAACAGCTGTCCCTGCTAGCATCCCGACCTGACTAACTACATAGAATTTAAAAGCGGAAAGAGGCGTTAGGCCCATAACTAGATTGATCACGAAGAAAGGAACCACGGGAATTAAACGCAAAGTAAAAAGATAGAATGAACCGTCCCTTTCTACACCTTCATTAAATGCCCGCAGCCTATCTCCGAATTTGCTTTGGACCCAGTCTCTCAAAACCAGCCTAGAGGCTAAGAATGCTAGCGTCGCTCCGATGCTACTCGCAATGGAGACAATGATGGTTCCGTGAACAAAACCAAAGATCGCGCCGGCTGCTAAAGTCAAAATAGTTGCACCGGGCAATGACAGTGCCGTTGCCGCTATATAAATGGCTAAATATATGCCCACTGTCTGCCAAACATTTTCGTTATAAAATGCTAATAATGAGTCTTTTTGCGACTGAATATAGGCAAGGGTTAGATACTGTTTGAGATCAAAAATGAAAAAACATGCTATCACTACCGCAATCACTGCAAGAACCAATAATTTTCCGTACTTTTTCACTAAGATCTCCCATTACTAATTAATTTTAATGCTATCCAAAACTTTTCCCAAAGTTATCGTACACTTAAGTCTAAAGAAGTTTGTGTCACAGGGCAATGTTTACACTGGCTTAGGCTCCAACTTAACTAGTTGTATAACTAAGAAAATACATCACCTGTTGCGACCCAAGTCACAACTTCGACAATAAATGACTAATATTAACTAGTATTTTTAGCAGCATAGCTCTTTTTACAAATATACTTAATATTTCAGCGAATTAGACCGATCACTTAATAGACAAACACCTAATCTTATTTGAGGTTGTTGATTGCCTGTTATATTTACAAAAATTAATTTTTACCTTCACTCACTATGCCTATTATTAGTGATCGTCACTGCTGCGTGTAGCAAAGGTGGAAAAATAAGTAATTTAAATCAACTCGAAGACAAATTGGGTGTTTTAATTACTGTTGAGTCCGGTGCCGAACAAGTTGCCGCTCCCAAGGAAACCTTGGCTGAACCCATCCTTTTCAAAGTTACAGACTCTTTAGGAGGCCTATTTCGGTTTGCGAAACTGGAATATTACCTGCTAGACGTTACAGACAATACTGACTACGGCAAAGAAGAGATCAACAAAGCATGGGCAGAGAAAATAATCTCTATTGCACCAGATGCCGCAACCTTTCACGACCGTATTGCAGACGAAGTCGTAGGCCGCGTTGGATCTCAAGAGCTAAAGACCAACGATAGTGGCATTTTTAGCACAACGTTTTTTGCTCCCGAAAATTTTAAACGCACAATTGTTATCGCTGTTCGCGTCGCCGGCACCTCAAGGGCAGAGTCGTTAGGCTTTACGACATTTACCACGTCAGATGCGGGCGCCGGCGGGGAAAAATTTGTTATTTCTAGTACAAATGGTTTGCGAGAAATTGCTGGCGATGAATTGGAAATAGATATTTCTGTTATTCGTGATGGCAAAATCCAAACCTTTAATGAAACTCTCGAAATCAATTTTGCAATGGAATACCCCAAGGGGTTTGGCGTTTCGAATCTCCCCGATGGTGACTTAAGTTGTACCTTCGTCAGTGGACGGTGCCGTTTACCTGACGGTCCTTATATTTTTAGAGGTGCTGGTGAGGTGCCAGTTACTGTCACCGATAAGGCTGGCAATATCGGGGCCGGAGAGGCCATCTTCTTTGTAGAAATGGGTAAACCTGCTGGCATTATTCTCTCATCCTCAATCCCATCAGCGAGTATTACGGATGCCTGCAATAGGATCAAAAATCAAGAAGATCTTACAGATCCCTGTATAAAAATTTCAGCTGATGCCAACGCCATCACTTATTGGCCAGTAGTTATCGATCAAGGGGGTAACTTTATTTCTGAAACCTCATCGACCTGGAGCGTCACAGGTCCATTGGCTGGAAATGCACTGGGTAATCCTGACGGTATACTTGCGAAAGAAGTAACGGGATCTCAAACAGTATTTCCCAGCACTGGCGGAACAACCTCAGGCAAAGGACTCTTTACAGTAAAAGGCCCAGATTTTACGGCAAGCATTGCTTACCATGTGCTGCCAGGGGTACCCAATACCTATAGTGTTGTTTCTGAAAATAATAATTTCGAAGTGGCAACCGTGGATTTTGCTACAACCGTCAAGTTATATGACCGCAAAGGAAATCTGGCTGATAACTTTAATGGTGTCACGTCTTTTGACTTCACGTTAGTCGGAGCGACCCCGAGTCCTGCTTCGATACCTACTATCCCTATTACCACTGTTTCCAACACTCTCCAATTTGT